>OOAZ01000038.1_pt1 | contig 130197 bp, 137 predicted proteins | sample 1671221 | NCBI WGS metagenome assembly OOAZ01 (sample SAMN06348134, study PRJEB24527) | human gut metagenome | biome: human gut; feature: ankylosing spondylitis patient; material: feces | host: Homo sapiens | place: China | collected 2015-10
AAATCGTGAAATATAATGCAGAAGAAAGGCGTGATTATATGGCAACAATCAAAGAGATTGCCAAGCTGGCACATGTGTCGTCGGCAACGGTGTCGAGAGTGTTGAATCAGGATGAGACATTATCTGTGACACCTGAGGTAAAAAACCAGATAATTAAAATCGCTCATGAGTTGAACTATGTCCCGCCTAAGATGCGTCATGCCAAACGAGACAGACAGATCGTCATCGGAGTTGCGGACTGGCATATCGTAAGAAGAGACAGACCGGATGTGAGCATTACATCGGAGGATATCTTATCCGGAAGTATTGCGCAGAAAGCAGATATCGCCTTTTTACGTCTGATTTATGGAGAAGTAAAACAGGTGGACGGTATCATTGCATTTGGCTTGTTCTCGGAAGTGGAAGTTGACTTTTTGCGGTCACTGAGCACGGAGATTCTGTTTGTTAATTCAGATAAGAAGGATTATGAATTTGATCAGATCCTCATGGATTATGAGCAGGGATTAAACGATATGGTGCATTATCTGATGGACGAGAAGGAGTATCGCAGCATTGGTTATATTGGCGGTATCTATGAAGATGATATGGTGCGTATCGGAGTGCGTCGTCTGAATGGATTAAAGCAGATCCTGCAAAAAAAAGACTGTTATCGGGAAGACTATTTTAAGGTTGGAGAGATCAGTCATGAAAATGGGTATACACTCACAAAGGAAATGCTTTTGACGAAGGATGTACCGGAAGTTCTTATTTTAGGAAATGATGAGGTCGCAGAGGGAGCATTAGAGGCGATCAAAGAGTTAAAGTTCCGGATTCCAAAAGATATTGCGGTTGTAGTTTACCGTGATATTGAGACACTTTCGACGAAATACCCGACGTATACAAGTCTTCGTATGTTGCCGGATATCGTGTGGACGACTGCCATAAAGCTTCTTTTAGAGCGGATTTTAGATGGCAGAAAAGATACGATGAAGGTGTATCTGCCAACAAAACTTGAGCTTGGAGACAGTGCCTGATCATTGGCTGGACAATTCATGAAAAGAGCAACAACAAAAGTGTGCACGCCTGCATGGAAATGGATGCAGGAGAGAGAGGAGAACATTTCATTATGAAGAAAAAAATTGCTATGTTACTTGCAGCAGCATTATGCATGGGTACATTTGCAGGATGTGGAAACAGCACATCAAACAACAGCAGCAGCGCAGCAGATAATAACACGACAGATAATACAGCAGCTGCAACAGAAAATTCTGACGCGACAGCTTCTGCTGACAATGTAAAAATTGATACTTTAAATGTATATTTCGTTCCGTCCAGAGATCCGGACGAGATCGTAACTGCAACAGAACCACTTGCAAATTTAATGCAGACAGAGTTAGCAGGTTTAGGATATGATATCGGAGAGGTTAAGATCACTGTTGGTACAACTTTTGAGGCAGTAGGTGAGGCTCTTGCAGCAGGAACCGCTGATGTAGGATTTATTCCGGGTGGTACCTATGTACTTTATGATGACGGCGCAGATGTTATTTTAACAGCAACCAGAGATGGTTTAAATAAAGATTCTGAAAATCCAGCAGACTGGAATGACGGACAGCCTACGGAAGCATCTGACAAACAGGCAGTTTCTTACCGTGCATTATTCATCGCAGGTCCTTCTGACAAAGGACAGGAACTTGCTGACAAGGTTAATTCTGGCGAAGAACTTACCTGGGATGATTTAAACAGCGCAAACTGGAGCGTTATGTCCTCATCCTCACCGGCAGGTTACATTTATCCGGCTTTATGGTTACAGGATAAATACCAGAAAGGTATCACAGATCTTTCTTCTGCAGTACAGTCTGATTCCTACGCAAGTGCATTCGCAAGACTTGCTTCCGGACAGATCGACGTACTTGTAACTTATGCAGATGCAAGACGTGATTACGAAGAAAGCTGGACAAGCGAGTTTGGCCGTACAAAATCTATCTGGGAAGAGACAAATGTTATTGGTGTAACAGATCCGATCTACAATGATACAGTTTGTGTCAGCAAGACATCTCCAATCATGGATGACGGCTTAAAATCAGCAATCCAGACAGCACTCATCAATATCGGTAACACAGAGGAAGGTAAGGCAGTTATCTCTATCTACAGCCACAACGGATATGAGCCGGCACAGTCTTCCGATTACGATAAAGAGAGAGAAGCACAGAAACTGATCCAGGAATTAAGTGCAGCAAACTAATCGTTACTGGAGCGTCTGACAGGGAGTGGACAGTAACAACGAAATAATAACAGGCAGTATGACGGGCAGCAGGAGGGCTGCTGCAGAGCCGGGAAACCGGCTTTGCGGCAGCCTTTCCATGAGTATACACCTATAAAAAACACACACCATAAAAACAGCAGATGAAAGAAAGGTTTGGTTTAAATTTATGATCGAGTTTAAGGACGTATCGAAGGTATATCCGAACGGGGTAGTGGGACTGGACAATGTCAATTTAAAGATCGAACAGGGTGAATTTGTAGCGATCATCGGTCTTTCCGGTGCAGGAAAGTCCACGTTACTGCGGACGATCAACCGTATGCATGACATCACATCAGGAACTCTGACGGTGGATGGATTAGAGGTTAAGAACTTAAAAGGAAAAGAGCTTCGTACTTTCCGCAGAAAGATTGGAATGATCTTCCAGTCATTTAATCTTGTCACACGAACAACAGTAATCCGTAACGTATTGATGGCAAAAGTGCCGGAGATGCCTTTCTGGAGAGTTCTGCTTGGTGTGTTTAAAAAGGAAGACAAAATGCAGGCACTTGAGAGTCTGGATAAAGTCGGTATTCTGGATAAAGCATATATCCGTGCTGACCAGCTTTCCGGTGGGCAGCAGCAGCGTGTTGCTTTAGCGCGTACACTTGCGCAGAATCCGGAGATTATCTTAGCAGATGAGCCGGTTGCAGCACTTGACCCGGTAACGGCAAAACAGGTTATGAGTGATTTCAGAAAGATCAATCAGGATATGAATATTTCGATCCTGATCAATATCCATCATGTGGAATTAGCACTTGAATATGCAGACCGCATCATCGGAATCCGTGCCGGAAAGATCGTCTATGACGGACCTTCCGAGAATGTGACACAGGACGTGTTAAACACAATTTACGAAGGAAAGATTCCGGAGAAAACGGAGGAAGCGTAATGGGATTGTACGATAAAATATTTAAACCGAAAAAACTTGTGCTTGCAAACGGCAAAGTTGTGGAAGAAAAATGTTCCCGCGCGCCGCTCATCATTATTCTGATCGTGATCGCAACATGGATCTCTGTGAAAGTTACAGGTTTTTCCATGACAACACTTGTGACGAGAATACGGTTTTTCTTTGACATTTTAGCGCAGATGTTCCCGCCGAAAGCCGGCTACATCTCAAGTATCTGGGGACCACTTTTTGATACGATCAAAATGTCTCTGCTCGGCTCTTTTGTGGGTGGTGTGCTTGCGATCCCTTTTGCAATTTTAGCATCCAGCAACCTGATCAAAAATAAAGTTGTGATCGGTGTGGTCCGCGTATTTTTAAGTATCGTGCGTACGATTCCGACGCTGGTTGCAGCCCTGATTGCAACCTATATCTGGGGACTTGGCACCATGGCAGGTACCTTTGCAATCGCAGTATTTACTTTTGCTTATGTCGGAAAACAGTTATACGAGATGATCGAGACGGTCGACATGGGAGCTTATGAGGCAATGGAGGCCATGGGTGCAGGAAAGGCGTACTCCTTTATTTCTGCGATCATGCCGCAGGTATTGCCGGCATACATGTCTGTATGTTTATTCTGTTTCGAGGGAAATGTGCGTTACGCAGCGATACTGGGATATGTTGGAGCAGGCGGACTTGGACTGATCTTAAATGAAAAGATCGGATGGCGCGAGTATGACAGTGTAGGAATGATCCTGATCGTTCTCTTTGGCACCGTTCTTACCATTGAAGCAATCAGCCATTATATCAGAAAGAAATTAACGTAGGAGGAACCGGCAAAATGAATGAATCAATCAAAAAAATGTACGAGCAGGAACCAAAGACCTGGTACGCAAAGATCATTGTGGCTTTGATTGTTGCAGCGCTTCTTGCATGGTCACTTTCTACGGTTCAGTCCACCGGATCAAACGGAAGCGGACTTTCCGTCGCAGGAAAGATCATCAGCGGAATTTTCCACCCGGATACGGGATTATTGTTTGATTTCTCCACATCCGGTGTTGCTTATCTGTTACTGGAAACCATGTGTATCGCATTCTTAGGAACGATCGTCGGTGCAGTATTATCTATTCCGCTTTCTTTCCTTGCGGCAGCAAATCTGATGCCAAAGCCGGTTGCACTGATCTTCCGTGTGTTTATTATGGCGATCCGTACGATCCCGGCATTTGTATACGGACTTATGTTTATCCGTGTGACAGGACCAGGACCGTTCGCCGGACTGCTCACCATGTCACTCTGTTCGATCGGTATGATCAGTAAAATGTTTATTGAGAGTATCGAGGATCTGGATACCAAGATCTTAGAGTCACTGGATGCAGCAGGCTGTACGATGTTCCAAAAGATCCGTTACGGTATCTTATCCCAGCTTTTCCCGGATTTTATGTCCACGCTGATCTATCGTTTTGATATGAACTTAAGAGATGCGACTGTACTTGGTCTGGTTGGAGCCGGTGGTATCGGTGCGCCGCTGATCTTTGCCATGAGTGCATACAAATGGAACCAGGTAGGCGCCATCCTTGCGGGACTGATCGTGCTGATCTTAATTATTGAAGTCATCTCCTCAAAGATCCGTACAAAATTAGCGAGGGGTTAGTAGTGCGAAAAATCCATATATGAAAGATTTTACGCACACAAATTTGAGTCGCATACTCAAATTTGCAGGTTATTGAAAGGGATAAAACATGCAGCAGAAAAAGTTAAAAGTTTATTTTACCTCAGATGTGCACGGATATTTTTATCCGACGACTTATGGGGATATGGATGTAAAACCGGTAGGACTTTTTGGCTGTGCGGCAGATTTTAACAAGGATGATGAGACACTCATCATAGATGGCGGAGATATTTTACAAGGCTCCGCCTTTGCTTATTACTGCCGTCAGGTTGCAAACTCTCCGGAAGTGATCGCAGATATTATGAACGACTGCGGATACGATTATTATACACTTGGCAATCATGACTTTAATTACGGACTAGATTATCAGGCGGCATATCGCAATAGAAATAACGGTGTATGTGTGTGCCAGAATATCATGGATGAGGAAGGAAACACCCTGTTTCCATGGAAACTTCATACGATGAAAAACGGATTGCGCATCGGTATCGCTGGTATTGTAACGGATTATGTAAACATCTGGGAAAAAGAAGAAAACTTAAAAGGAATCCATATTACAGATCCTTTTGAGGCAGCGAAGAGGGCACTTGCCCAGATGAAAGAGCAGACAGATCTTACGATCTGCATCTATCACGGAGGTTTTGAGTGTGATTTAGAAAGCGGAGCGGTGCTTTCTAAGACGACTGAAAATGTGGGTTACAGGATCTGTAAGGAACTGGATTTTGATATTTTACTGACCGGACATCAGCATATGTCCGTGACGGGAAGGGATATATCCGGTACTTATACGGTACAGCCTTGTGATAATGCGAAGGAGTATCAGTATCTGGAGGTTACGATGACAGATCATGAAAAAAGTATCCGCTCCGAACTGCGTCAGTCAGACGCGGCAAAGGGAACGGTGCTTGCGGACAAGTATCGTTCCACAGAAAATGCGGTGCAGGCATGGCTGAACCAGCCGATCGGTCATTTAAGCCGCGCGATCCTGCCGGAAGAGAAAGTGAAAATGGCATTGTACGGCTCACCGATCGCTGACTTTTTAAACCGCATCCAGCTTCATTTTTCCGGGGCAATGCTCTCATCGGTCGGTCTGGCAAATGAGATCGCCGGATTCCGCAGTGCAGTGAGCACGCGCGATATTATTGCGACATATCCATATCCGAATACACTCGTGGTCTGTGAGATCACCGGAAAACAGTTAAAGACAGTAATGGAGCGCAGTGCAGAATACTTTGCATATGATAACGAAGGAAATGTCTGTGTTTCCGACAGCTTCCTGGTTCCAAAGGTGGAACATTATAATTATGACTATTATATGGGTGTGGATTTTGAAATCAATCCAAAAAACCCGGTCGGAAGCAGGATCGTGGGGCTTTCAAGAGACGGAAAGCCGGTTTTAGATGAAGATAAATTTACATTATGCCTGAATAATTACCGTTACAGCGGTGCTGGTGGATATGATGTTTACACAGAATGTCCGCTGGTCAAAGAAATCAATGTGGAGATGGTGGAACTGATCATGGATTATTTCCACGAATATCCATATATTGAGGTGTGATGTACGAAAGAATAAACTTGACAGAATGCATTCTATGAAATAAAATCAAAGAAACGCATTGAAGAGAAGAGTACTGATCGGAAATTTTAAAGAGAGAGATACATTTTGGTGTGAGTATCTTAAAATGGAACTTCAGGAAGACCACCTCTGAGCGGCCCTAATCCGGTCCGGTGATTCCGTTATCATCAAAATGAGTGATTTTCCACATGGAGATAAACGGGGTGGAACCGCGGATAAAAATGTTTATTCGTCCCTTATACAGATACGTTGTCTGTATAAGGGACTTTTTAGTTTAGGAAAAGGAGATTAATCATGGTAGATTTTAAAGAAGACGAGAGACTGAATACGCTCAACCATTCCTGTGCACATGTGATGGCACAGGCAGTAAAACACTTATATCCGAACGCAAAGTTCTGGGTAGGACCTGTTGTAAAAGAAGGATTTTATTATGATATCGATCTTGGCGATACTGCTGTCAATGATGATGTGATCGCAGCGATCGAAAAAGAGATGAAAAAAGTCTGCAAAGAAGGTAAAAAGATTTACAGACGTGAGATCTCAAAAGCAGAAGCGTTAGAGCTTTTTAAAGATGATGAGTACAAACTTGACCTGATCGATGGTTTAGAGGATGGAAATATTTCCGTATACGATCAGGGCGATTTCACGGATCTCTGCCGTGGACCGCATGTTGACAATACCAAATTATGTAAAAACTTTAAACTGATCAAATATTCCGGTGTTTACTGGAAAGGTGATGCAAATAATCATGTAATGCAGCGTATCTACGGTGTATGTTTCCCGACTGCAGAAGAGTTAGAGGAGCATTTAAAACTCTTAGAGGAAGCAAAAGACCGTGATCACAGAAAGATCGGTAAAGAGATGCACCTGTTTATGTCTGACGATCTGGTTGGACGTGGACTTCCGATGTTTCTTCCAAAGGGATATACCGTATGGCAGGAGCTTGAAAATTATATCAAAGCAAAAGAGCGAAAACTTGGTTATCTTCACGTTATGACACCTTGTGTTGGTACCGTAAATCTTTATAAAACTTCCGGTCACTGGGATCACTACAAAGAGAATATGTTCCCGGCAATGGAAATGGAGGGTGAATCTTTTGTACTCCGTCCGATGAACTGCCCGCATCACATGATGATCTATGCGAACAGAATGCATTCCTATAAAGATCTGCCGATCCGTATCGGCGAGATCGCACATGACTTTCGTTTTGAGGCAAGTGGAACCTTAAAAGGTATCGAGAGAGGAAGACATTTCTGTCAGAATGATGCCCATCTGTTTGTAACACCGGAGCAGATCGAATCTGAGTTTGCAAAAGTGGTAGAGCTGATCTTTGATACTTACAAAGATTTCAATATCACAGATTACCGCTGTGTACTCTCTTTAAGAGATCCGGAAGATAAAGTCAAATACCATGATGACGATGAGATGTGGAACAATGCAGAGAATGCACTCCGTAAAGTACTTGACGATATCGGTATCGAGTATACAGAAGAGATCGGCGAGGCTGCTTTCTACGGACCAAAACTTGACGTTAATGTAAAACCGGCGATCGGTAATGAGTATACACTTTCAACCTGCCAGTTAGACTTCTGTCTGCCGGCAAAATTCAACCTGTCTTATATTGACAGCGACGGAACCAAGAAAACACCGGTTGTTTTACACAGAGCGATTTTAGGTTCTCTCGATCGTTTCATGGCATACATTTTAGAGGAAACAAAAGGAAACCTGCCGTTATGGTTAGCTCCGGTTCAGGCTAAGATCCTTCCGGTCAAGAATGAGGATGAAGAACTTAACGCATATTCTCATGACTTATATAAGTATCTGGATGACAACGGAATCCGTGTTGAGATCGATGAGAGAAACGAGAAACTCGGCTACCGTATCCGTGAAGCACAGATGGAGAAAGTGCCGTATCTGTTAGTACTTGGTAAGAACGAAGCAGCTGACGGAACCGTAAGCTACAGACTGCATGGAGAGCAGAATTCCACCACAGTTTCCAAGGAAGATTTCCTTGCACTGTTAAAAGAGGATATCCGCGCAAAGAAGATCAATCCTGCAGCATTAAAATAAACAGAAATATGAAAATGCGGTGTGTCCGGCAGGATGTGCCGCATTTTTTCAGTCAGACAGGAAACAAAAACCTGATAAATAAATTGTCAAAGATGTATATTGTAATCAAAATTAAATGATAGTAAAATGATACTAATATAAAATCGTTTATGAGAATAAATCAGAAAGAACAAAGGAGGATATTGATGTGACCCTAAGTGGAAAAGTATCATTAAAGGTAAAAATGACGATTCTGATTATTGAGATTTTAATAATCGGATTATATGGAGTAATTGTCGGAGCAAAAAATATGGGTACTATCCGTAATGATGCGATCACCAGCATGGAAGAATATGTAAGTGAGGAACACCCGGAATATTCCCAGGAAGAAATACAACAGGAACTGCAGCCGATATTGCAGAAAATGCAGCAGGAAAAGAATGCAAAACAGGATCAGTTTTTCTATTTTATGGTTATTATGTGTATACTCACGGATATATGGGTACTGTATCTTACATTCGACATTACATCAGGCGTCAAAAGATCTGCGCTGTTTGCCGAAAAAATGGGACAGGGCGATTTTACGCAGCGTGTGGAGGAAAAATACCTGAAACGTGAAGATGAGATCGGTATTCTTGCACGCAGCATCCGTGACATTCATCACAATATGAGACATCTGATCGGCCATGTACAGCGCGAAGCGGATACATTGGATGAAACGGTTGGAACAGCAGAGGCGGCACTGGCAAAACTTGCGGACGAGATCGACAGTGTATCTGGTATCACGCAGGAACTTGCAGCCGGAAATCAGGAGACCGCAGCAGCTGCACAGGAAGTGAATACGATGTCCGGAGAGATTGAGGAAGCTGCAAAAGGAATTGCAGAGCATGCACAGGAGGGAAACGGAAAAGTTGACGAGATCCATACCAGAGCGGCTGATACGAAACAAAAGATCAGTGCAAGCCGTGCAAATATCAGGAAAGTGCATGGGGAAATCAATGACAGCTTATCGGAAGCACTTGAAAATGCAAAAGTCGTGGAGCAGATCGGTGTTCTTGCGGAGTCCATCATGGGAATCACTTCTCAGACAAATCTGCTGGCTTTGAATGCATCAATTGAAGCCGCAAGAGCCGGAGAGGCGGGAAAAGGATTTGCAGTTGTTGCAGATGAGATCCGTAATCTTGCGGAGCAGTCGGCGAGCACGGTCGGGAATATCCAGGAAGTGACAGAGCGTGTCCAGACAGCAGTTGCAAGACTGACCACAGATGCAAAACGTCTGTTAGAGTTTGTGGGAGGAGACGTCACGGAGAGTTTTGATGATTTTGAAAAAATGGCAGATGATTATAATGAAGATGCAAACTACGTTGAAGAACTTGTAACGGATTTCAGCGCGGCATCCGAACAGCTTTTAGCTTCGGTCAGCGGAGTGGTTGCAAACATTCAGGAGGTAACGAAAGCTGCAAATGATGGTGCGGCAAGTACCGGAAGCATTGCAGAGCGTGTTACCAATGTTGACAGACAGGCAGAAGATATGCGTGAACTGATGAAACAGACGCAGGAGGCATCTTTGATGCTGCGGAAGGACACAAAGAAATTTACGGTTGCATAGACAGGATCAATCTATTGTAAAAAATATTTTGGATAAAGTAAAAATTAGGACTGCACCACCATTTACTAATTTTAAAAGTTCAAGTAAAATATAAGTAAAAAAAGCAAAATTATGCTTTGTAAGACAGGGAGACTTATATGTTACGGGAAAAGATCAAAAATTGGAAAATGGGACTGGCTGCAGTCCTTGTTTTTGTTCTGGTTTTGGGAATGATGGGGATGTCCGGCAGTGTGAAGGCGGCAGACCAGACGGACTCTAAAATGATTGATATCATGTTTGTGCATGATACACATTCCCATCTGAACAGCTTTTCAACGGTAGTGGACGAAAAACAGGAAATGATCGGCGGGTTTGCAAGGATCAAGACGCTGATCGATGAACAAAAGGAGAAAAATCCGGATACATTAGTAGTGGATGGTGGAGATTTTTCCATGGGAACGCTGGTGCAGACCGTTTTTGAGACACAGGCGGCAGAGATTCGGATGTTAGGGGCACTGGGCTGCGAGGCGACAACACTTGGCAACCATGAATTTGATTATCGTTCAAAGGGACTTGCTAAGATGCTTGAAACCGCGGCGGAAAGCGGAGATACCGTGCCGGAGCTTCTTGTCTGTAATATCAACTGGGATGCCATGGAACAGCAGGGACTCTCAGAAGGACAGCAGCAGATCCGTGATGCATTTACGGAATACGGTACGAAAGATTATGTGATGGTGCAAAAGGGCGATGTCCGGGTGGCGCTGCTTGGCGTATTCGGAAAAGATGCACTGGCATGTGCACCGACCTGTGAACTGCAGTTTACGGATCCGGTGGAAGCAGTAAAAAAGACCGTAGCTGAGATTAAGAAAAACGAAGATGCGGATATTATCATCTGTCTTTCCCATAGTGGAACTTCAGAAGATGAGTCAAAGTCAGAGGATGAAATTCTTGCAAAAAAAGTGCCGGATCTGGATGTGATCATCAGTGGACATACGCATACAAAACTGGAGGAGCCGATTGTACATGGGGATACCTATATCGTTTCCGCAGGGGAATATGGCAAGTACTTAGGTTCCTTATCGCTGGAACAAAAGGATGATGGGCGCTGGAGCATGAAAGAATATCAACTTACTCCGATCGAGACAGATATTGCGGAAGATGCTGCAACACAGGAAGAAATTGATTCGTTTATGGAAACGGTAGATACAGATTATCTGGCACAGTTTGGATATACGAGGGAGCAGGTGGTTGCAGAAAATAATGTAAAGTTTGACAGCCTTGAGGATCTCTATGATATTCATACAGAGCACAATCTGGGAGATATCATTGCGGATGCTTACGCCTATGCGGTCACAAACAGTACCGATTATGATGGAACTCCGGTAGATGTGGCGATCGTGCCGAGTGGAACGATCCGTGATACCTATACAAAAGGAAACATTACGGTGGAGGATGTGTTTAATTCGTTTTCACTTGGAATCGGTGCGGACGGTGTGCCGGGGTATCCGCTGATCGAAGCATATCTGACAGGAAAAGAGTTAAAAACTGTGGCAGAAATCGACGCATCCGTGTCTGATCTGATGACATCTGCACGTTTGTATATGTACGGTTTGCAGTTTACTTACAACCCGCATCGTATGATCTTAAACCGCGTTACCGATGTGTATCTGCTGGATGCAGATGGCAATCGCAGGGAGTTAGAAGATGATAAAATGTATCGCGTGGTGGCGGATCTTTACAGTGGGCAGATGCTGTCTGCGGTGACGAAAACATCGTATGGACTGTTGTCTGTTGTGCCGAAAAAGGCAGATGGAACACCGATTGAAAATTTTGAAGATGTGATTTTGACAGATAATGGCAGGGAATTAAAGGCATGGACGGCGATCGCACATTATATGGAGTCGTTTCCGGATGAAAATGGAGATGGAATTGCGGATATTCCACAATATTATGCCGGATTGCATGAAAGAAAAGTGGTAGATGATTCGTTCAATCTCATAAAATTAATAAAAAATCCGAATAAATATGCCGTCATGATCGCCGGAATCGTATTGATCGCTATTTTACTGGTTGTTTTGCTGATACGGTTAGTGTTAAAATTAGTAAAATACCAGACAGGAAAAAGACGCAGCGGAAGTAAAGCAGGAGAAGAACCATGAGCGCGCAGGACAAAACGGAAGAAATTTTAAGACAAATGCATATATTGCTTGCAGGCAGTGAAGCTTATGACAGTATTGGCAGTAAAATTATCCTTGATAAAAAAAGAATGTTAGAGCTGCTTGCAGAGTTAAATAAGGCCATCTACGCGATGATGGATGAGTATGAACTGACAACGCAGGGCAAGGAGCGTGCAAGACGTGAGGCAGCTAAAATCGGGGAAGATATCCTAAAAGATGCCAGCGGAAAAGCGGAGGATGTGTATGCTGCGTCCGTGATGTATACCAATGAAGCACTGCGTCATGTACAGGAAATCATGCAGAGGGCGACGGATGCCATGCAGGAAATTTATAAAGATGCCAATGAAAAACTCCAGAAAGAAAAAGACATTGTGCGGAGAGACCAGTCAGACCTGAAAGGACATCTGCAGAATCTTACCGATACAGACAAATATCTGAATCTGATCGAGGATCGTAACCGTGAGATTGAAAAAGAAAGGGCAAAGGAAAAGGGGGAGACAGAGCCATCGCCTTATTCTGCGATCAAACCGGAAATTAAGATCAACCAGGAGTATTTTGAAAAGGCAGGAATCGTGCCGGAAAATGAACTGCCCGAAGAAATTCCAGAAGATACGCCAGAGGAAGCTGCGCCAAAAGCAGAGGTAAATGTCAATGTCAATCTGGATGCGGAATATTTCCACTGGAAAGAGGGCGGGGAAGCTTCCGGCGAGAAGAAACCGGAGAAACATTCTTTCTTCTCCAGACATCATAAAGAGTAAAAGGAGAATGTGATGTTAGAGAAGCCGGAGGAAAAAGAGTTTCACAAAAAATGGGAAAGCCTGTATGTTTTTACGGGACGCAGAAGTGACCTGACAACGATGATTTCCATTGCGGTCATAAATCCAATGATCCTGTATGTCTTTATCGGGTATGTAGCAGGGAAACGGATCAGTCTGCCGGTGTTGTATCTTATCATCGATGGAGTATTGTTTTTACAATGGGGACTGCTGGTAAAAAGACGGAAAAGAAAGATAGAGCAGTCCATACAGGATGTGGCCGGACAAATGGACACCATCAGGGAAAAAATAAATGAACTGGGAAATTAACTGACAAAACAGGGAGACAGCCTTAATGGCCGTCTCCCTGTTTATATCCTGTATTAGAGATGATCTGCTGGCTGTTTGAAAGAACTGTTGCAGATGGGGTATAATTTTCATCATTAAATAAAAACTGATGTAATTGTGTAACGTTAGAAGCAAGATCGCACGGAATGACAACATCGCCGATCTTATCATATTTGTGCGTTGTTTTTTCATATGGAAAACCGGTTGTATCTCCAATGTCATAACTGAAAACTTTTGTGGCAAGGGCAAGGAGATCCGTGTTGGAAAAACTGGTCTGAATGTCCCCAAAAGCTGCGTTGATCAGTTTGTTGAGTGTCAGAATGTTGGATTTCTGCGCTTTCTGCATCATTGCGGTCAAAACAGTACGCTGGCGTTCGGTTCTGCGGTAGTCATCACCGCCGCCATAACGGATTCGTGCGTAGGCGCATGCTTGTACGCCGTCTAAGGTGTAAGTTCCGCCGGAGGCAGGTGGTGTGGAATTGTGTCCGGTCAGTTCATTTAATTCTTTCATATAACCGATCATCAGACTTGCCTCATCATCGGTGATCGTGATGTCGACACCGCCTAACAGGTCGACACATTCAATGATCGCATTGAAGTCGACGGTTACATAGTCGGTGATTGCAAGATCAAGATTGGTATTTAACATGGACAGTGCCTGTTCCGGTCCGCCCTTTGCGTAGGCTGCGTTGCATTTCTGGTAAGTGCCGTTTCCGGTATCTAAATAAGAATCACGGTAAACAGATACCAGATTGATGGTATGCTGTTTCGTATCGATGTTTGCCAACATGATAACGTCGCTGTTTCCTTTGGAGAGGCTGCCGTTGGAACGGTTGTCGAGTCCGAAGAGTGCGATCGTTTTGTAATGAGCCATCGCTTCTTTTGTCTCATCGGAGAGATCGTCATTGATGGAAACGTCGTTCATGTCCAGCTTATTCTTTTCAATTTTTGATAATTTGGTTGTGATAAAAAGGGCAATCGCAAGGAGCAGGATGATCAGCAGCTCCAGTAGAAGGAGCATGATTTTTTTCTGCTTTCTGCTTTTGCCTGCAGTGTGCACATTTTTTTTCATAAGAATCCTCCGTTTTGTGTAAAACTTATTTTATTTACGGGAAAACTGTGGAAAATCTACGGAATTCCTGTGTGTACCAGTACGGGTACGAAAGATATCATAAGGCGGGGATGAATAGGATGCAATAAAGTATTTCTTAAATTTAAGGCCAATTTCTTAAATTAAATTAAGAAATGTGGGAAATGTTGTATATGCAGTGGGAATTTAAAGGAATATTAAGAAATCCGCTCTATAACAATTTAAACTTTCCTGTTAAAATAAATGTAAGATCTGGTGTAATACTTGAAGTAAGACACAAAAAGAATGGAGGAACTTATGCAGACAATTTTAGTGTGTGATGATGATAAGGAAATCGTGGAAGCGATCGAAATATATTTACAGCAGGAAGGGTATCATATTTTAAAGGCATATGACGGCGAAGAAGCACTGGAGATCTTAAAAGAAAATGAGGTTCATCTTCTGATCATGGATGTGATGATGCCGCGTCTGGACGGAATCCGTGCGACCTTAAAAATCCGTGAGGAGAGCAGCATTCCGATCATTATTTTGTCTGCAAAGACGGAGGATGCGGATAAAATTTTAGGACTTAACATCGGGGCAGATGACTATGTGGAGAAACCGTTTAATCCGCTTGAACTGGTAGCGAGGGTCAAATCACAGTTAAGGCGTTATACCCAGCTTGGAAATGCGGCAGAGAACAGCGCATCGGTGTATACAGTCGGTGGATTGTCGATCAATGATGATTTAAAAGAAGTGACCGTGGATGGAGAAGTGGTAAAGCTGACACCGATCGAGTACAACATCCTTTTATTATTGGTCAAAAATCAGGGAAAGGTATTTTCCATTAATCAGATCTATGAGAGCATCTGGAATGAGGATGCGATCGGAGCGGACAATACGGTGGCAGTACATATCCGCCACATCCGTGAAAAAATCGAGATCAATCCGAAGGAGCCGCGCTATTTAAAGGTTGTGTGGGGCGTTGGATATAAGATCGAGAAGAACTGATTCTGGGAGGGATTCCGTACGCCGGCATACAGGATAATGTCCGGCACGGGGATGGAGACTTCATATGGAAAAGAAATCATACACATACGGCAGTAAGCTGGCAGGGATGATCCTGCACCTGTTTTTTACGGTAATACTTACCATCGCTGTCTATCTTTTGGCATCACTGATCAGCAAAAATATTCTGCAGGTAACGGATATCGGTACAGATGATTTTTTTAATTCGGGCTACTATACCAAATGCATGGAGCAGAAATGCAGTGAACTGACCGATTATCTGCATCTGTTACAAAAAGGCAATAAGCGGAGTGCGGAGGATGATAAGCGTTATCTGCAGTATACAAATGAGTTTAAGCGTGAAGACACCAATTTCTGTTACTGGTATAAACAGAATGGGGTGTGGTATACCAATCAGCCGGATTCGGTGGAAGGCCAGGAGTTTGATACACAGACTGTTCTCATGGAGGCAAAGACCATGGGGGATTATCTGATCTATGATATGGAGAAAAAGGAATTTGGAACGGATATCCGCGGCATGGAGAATTACTTTTTTGACAGTTATAATAACCAGATGTATCTGCCACTGGAAAATGTGGTGCTTGTGATCGGAGTGGATACGGATCTGACGGCAAAAGACGATCTGTATGATGCCGAGATGGAGTATGTAAGACTGCATCCGTGGATCAAAGTCAGTATTGTTGCTGCGCTGGTCAGTCTGATGGGATGGGTATTAAGTCTTGTATATCTGACACTTGCAACCGGGCACAGAGATGGGGAAGAAGGAGTTCATCTTAATTTTGTGGACCGGATAAAAACAGAGATCGTGACCGCCGTATTTATTGCAGCAACCAGTGAGCTCATCATGCTTTTGTCCCATGTAAATAATAAAACGTGGAACGTGTCGGGACTGTTGGTCGCATCGGGAACGGTCAGTCTATTGATTGATGTACTGTTTCTCATTTTTTATCTGAGCATGGTGCGCCGGATGAAGGCGGAAGTGATGTGGGAAAACAGCCTTGTCTGCTGGTTTGTAAAAGGGATGGACAAGTTTTTTGAAAAACGGACGGTGACGGTGAGCGTGCTGGTTGTCTTTGCAGTCCACATGATCGTCTGTTTCGTGCTTGCGATGGGAGCTTTTTATTACCACCGGGTAATCTGTCTGGTACTGCTTTTAATCTTCAGCGGCATGGAGGCATATCTCCTGCTGCGTTCGGCAGTGGAACATTATCAGGTATATGAAGGCGTGGAAAAAATTACGGAAGGTGTGCTAAGCAACAAGATCGACACAGAAGGACTGCATGGTGAGGATAAAAAACTTGCCGAAGCGATCAATAATATTGGCAGCGGTCTTTTGCATGCGGTGGATGACAGTACGAAAAATGAGCGCATGAAGGCAGACCTGATCACGAATGTTTCACATGACATCAAAACACCGCTGACCTCGATCATTAATTATGTCAATCTGATCAAACTGGAACATATTGATAATGAACGGGTGAATGGTTATATCCGAATCCTGGATGCCAAGTCACAGCGGTTAAAGCAGCTGACGGAGGATCTGGTTGAGACATCGCGTATTACATCCGGAAATGTCAAACTGGATATGCAAAAGATTGACTTAGTGGAGCTGATCTATCAGACGGCAGGCGAGTTTAATGAAAAATTTGAGGCGAAAGAGCTTACAATCGTCACCAAACTCCCGAAAACGGAAGTGATGATCCTTGCGGACGGCAGACAGCTCTACCGTGTCATCGAAAACCTTTATAATAATGTTGCAAAATATGCGCTGGAAAAAACAAGAGTTTATGTGGATGTGCATGTACTGGAGGAAAAAGTGACATTTTCCATCAAAAATGTTTCGGAGCGTTCCCTTGCGTTGGAAAACAGTAATGCGGGAGATCTGACAGAGCGTTTTATCCGTGGGGATGCCTCAAGAACGACCGAGGGAAGCGGACTGGGGCTTTCCATTGCAAAGAGTCTGACACAGCTTATGGGCGGCATCTTTTTCATCGGGGTGGACGGAGATCTGTTTAAGGCTTCGATCACATTCCCGATGTACAGGGAAACAATAGACACGGATGAATAAGAGAGTAAATTTACGGCTGTTTTCAGCAGATAGGGCATGCGCTTTCCAATGCTTTCGGTTTAACGTGTAAAAGTACTTGATTTTTGCTGATGCTGTCTATATAATTTTAAACAATGGATCTAATAGAAAATGGGCAAAAGAATGGAGGAAACCATGAAATTATACGATAGCGGTGTATATCTCGTAAATGGAAATGAACCGGTACTAGACGGTGCAAATGCCATCGAAGAGGTCGTAAAAAAGACCGGGGCAGCAGTGACCAAAGAGCAGGCGGCAGAAAATACGATTGCTTACGGTATCTTAAAAAATCATAATACATCCGGCAATATGGACAAACTTCAGATCAAGTTTGACAAGCTGACATCCCACGATATCACATTTGTCGGAATCATCCAGACAGCAAGAGCATCAGGATTAGAGAAGTTCCCGATCCCGTATGTGCTGACGAACTGTCACAACAGCCTCTGTGCAGTCGGAGGTACGATCAACGAGGATGACCACATGTTTGGTTTAACCTGCGCAAAGAAATACGGCGGAGTTTATGTACCGCCTCATCAGGCAGTCATCCATCAGTTTGCACGCGAGATGCTTGCGGCAGGCGGAGCGATGATCCTTGGTTCTGATTCCCACACACGTTATGGCGCACTTGGTACCATGGCAGTCGGCGAGGGTGGACCGGAGCTTGTAAAACAGCTTTTAAACAAGACTTATGATATCGATATGCCGGGTGTGATCGGCGTTTATCTGACAGGCACGCCGATGAAAGGTGTCGGACCGCAGGATATTGCACTTGCCATTATCGGAGAAGTATTTGATAAAGGTTATGTAAAGAATAAAGTCATGGAGTTCGTCGGACCGGGCGTTGCAAACTTAAGCGTTGATTTCCGAATCGGTGTGGACGTTATGACGACAGAGACGACCTGCCTTTCCTCCATCTGGCAGACAGATGACAAAGTAAAAGAGTTTTATGCGATCCACGGCAGACCACAGGATTACAAAGAGTTGAATCCGGGCAGCGTGGCATATTATGACGGAATGATCGAGATCGACCTTTCAAAGATCAAACCGATGATCGCAATGCCATTCCATCCAAGCAACACTTACACGATCGAAGAGTTAAATGCCAACCTGATGGATATCTTAGATGACTGTGAGAAACGTGCAGAGGTAAGTTTTGACGGTGCGGTCAAACTGGACTTAAAGAGCAAAGTAAGAGATGGAAAACTCTATGTAGATCAGGGTATCATCGCAGGCTGCGCAGGCGGTGGATTTGAGAATATCTGTGATGCAGCAGACATCTTAAAGGGTGCGAGCATCGGACCGGATGAGTTTACGTTAAGCGTATATCCGGCAAGTACGCCGATCTATATGGAGTTAGTAAAGAATGGTGCAGTTGCATCCCTGATGGAGACAGGTGCGATCGTTAAGACGGCATTCTGCGGACCGTGCTTTGGCGCTGGCGATACACCGGCAAACAACGCATTTTCCATCCGCCACTCCACCAGAAACTTCCCGAACCGTGAAGGCTCCAAGGTACAGAAGGGACAGGTTGCCTCCGTTGCGCTGATGGATGCACGTTCGATCGCAGCAACAGCCGCAAACAAGGGATTTTTGACAGCCGCAACCGATGTGGATGTGAACTTTAGCAAACCGAAGTACTTCTTCGATAAAAATATTTACGCAAACCGTGTCTTTGACAGCAAGGGTGTAGCAGATCCTTCCGTTGAAATCCAGTTTGGACCAAACATCAAAGACTGGCCGGCAATGAGTGCATTGCCGGAAAATATGGTATTAAAAGTGGTATCCGAGATCCACGATCCGGTCACGACCACAGACGAGCTGATCCCGTCCGGAGAGACATCCTCCTTCCGTTCCAACCCGCTTGGACTTGCAGAGTTTGCACTTTCCAGAAAAGATCCGCAGTACGTGGGCCGGGCAAAAGAGATCCAGAAAGCGCAGAAAGCCTTAGAAGCCGGAAATTGCCCGTTAGAAGCAGTCGAGGAGTTAAGACCGGTTATGGATGCGATCGATAAAGCATTTCCGGAGACAAAGTTTGAGGATAACCATTCTAATGGAGAAATCGGTTTCGGAAGTACCATCTTTGCAGTAAAACCTGGCGACGGTTCCGCGCGTGAGCAGGCTGCTTCCTGCCAGAAAGTACTTGGAGGCTGGGCAAACATTGCAAATGAGTATGCAACCAAGCGTTACCGCTCGAACCTCATCAACTGGGGTATGCTTCCGTTCATCATCCCGGAGGGCGAACTGCCGTTCAAGAATCTTGACTACTTATACATCCCGAATATCCGTAAAGCAGTCGAGGACAAACAGTCCGAGATTACAGCGTATGTGATCAAAGATGGAAAGGCAGAAGAGTTTAAACTTGGACTTGGTGCGATGACTGATGATGAGAGAGAGATCATCTTAAAGGGCTGTCTGATCAATTATTACAGAGGGTAAAACCGCAGACTGATATTTTGGGGCATCGGCGCATGAGCACCGGTGTCCCTTTTTGCAAAATCCAGTAATTAACAAAAATTTCAGCAAAATCTGATTGCGTTGCCTGTCTGCGAAGGTTATAATGAAAATATTAGATAAGACGGAGGATGGCAATTTGGACGAACAGGAAAAGATAAAAAAAACATCCCAGGAAACAGAATGGGAATTAAAACCACAGTATGTCATCATCGCACTGGTCGTATTTGTGACTTTCTGCTGCTGCATACTGTTTTTCTTTATGATCTACCGTTACAATGGATTCACAGACTTCTGGAAGAAGCTGTCTTTGATCTTACAGCCGATCATTATCGGTGTAGTGATCGCATATCTGTTAAATCCAATCATGAAATTTTTAGAGAGACACCTGCTTAAGTTTTTAGAGCTGCGGATGAAAAGCAAACGCAAAGCGAAAAAGACATCACGGGGAATAGCAATTACCGGATCACTGGTATTTTTAGTGGGAATCTGTGTGCTTTTAGTGGCGGCGATCGTTCCATCTATCTCTGCGAGTATCCAGAGCATGATCACATCGTTTCCACAGGAAGCAAAGGATCTGACGAAATGGGTAGACGAGGTGACAAACGGTGATACGGAACTTGCGTCCATGATACAGCAGGGCGTGGACAAAATAACGGATACGGTTGAGACCTTTTTTGAAGATGATATTTTTTCAAAGGTACAGACTTATCTTACATCGATCACAAGCGGTGTGATCTATGGTGTCAAATTCGTTTTAAATGTGATCGTCGGTCTGATCATTTCAGTCTATGTGATGGCAGACCAGGAACATTTTGCAGGACAGGCGAAAAAGATCGTATATGCGATGTTTAAACCGGTGCGGGCAAATGTTATCGTTGATACTGTCCGTAAGAGCAATGAGATTTTCAGTGGATTTATCAGTGGTAAAATATTAGATTCGGCGATCATTGGTGTGCTCGCCTATATCGTGCTTGCAATCATGAAGATGCCGGATACGGTGTTAGTCGCCGTGATCATCGGTGTCACGAACGTTATACCGTTTTTCGGGCCGTTTATCGGCGCGGTGCCGTCCTTTATCATTATTGTGCTTCAGAATCCGATACAGGGATTATATTTCCTGATCTTTATCGTTGTGTTACAGCAGATCGACGGAAATATCATTGGACCGAAGATCCTTGGAAGTTCTACCGGATTATCGGCATTCTGGGTTGTGTTTGCCATTCTGGTATTTGGGGGATTATGGGGATTCCCGGGTATGCTGCTCGGTGTGCCGTTAATGGCAGTGATTTATTATGTTGCACAGAAAACGGTATCTTATTTCTTAAAGAAGCGTGGACTTACAACAGATACACTGGCATATGTATATCTGACTAAAGTTGACAAGGAGAGTAATCAGCCTGTTTATGATAAAAATCCGTCAAAAAAAGAGTTGAAAAAACATCATGGAAAACATATCGAGGAATCCATAGAAGAGAGTAAAAAAGAAGAATAAGATCAATGACAGAAAAGAGGGTATGGCAGACTGCAAACCCTCTTTTTTTGCCTGTATCATGGCTTTTTTTTCTAAGATTAAATTTTGACATCTATATGTGCGTATGATAAACTAAGAACAAAAGAAGCAGCAAAAGAATAGCGCGTTCTGAGGTGGCATAATTTGGATAAATATGAATATAAATTAAAGCTGGATCAGATGAAATCTCTGACGGCCGAACATAATTATGAAAAGGCAGCAGAGATAGCTGATACGATTAACTGGAATAAAATAAAAAATGTAAATGCACTTGTAAAAGTTGGAGAGATTTATGAGAATACCGGTCGTTTAGAAGACAGCCGTGAGGTTTTGCTTATGGCATATGACCGGTCTCCAATTGGAAGAATGATCATTTACCGCCTGGCAAAAGTTGCCATTAAAATGAAAAATTTTGATGAGGCGAAAGATTATTATCAGGAATTTGTGGAGATCGCACCACATGATAATTTGAAATATGTGTTGAAATACGAGATCTGTAAAGCCCAGGGTGCAAATATAGAAACTCTGATCGGAATTTTAGAGGAGTTAAAAGAGCAGGAATATACCGAAGAATGGGCATTTGAACTTGCATGTCTGTATCATAAAGCAGGTATGGCAGATAAGTGTGTGGAGGCATGTGATGAACTGGTACTGTGGTTTGGTGACGGTCCATATGTAGAGCGTGCCTTAGAACTGAAGATGATCTATCAGCCGTTAAATAAACAGCAGGAAGAAAAGTATCGCAGATTTTGTCAGAAACGCGAAGGTGTTGTTGAGATCAGACCGGAGGAGGAGCTTGACTCCGGTGAGATCGTGAATGAAACCGTACAGATACCGGATGTGAAGCTTTCACCGGAACGGTTTAATACACAGAATCTGCAGGAAGAGCTGCAAAAGAGCATGCAGCAGATCATGCATGCGACGGAAAAAGAAACTGTTACAGACAGTATGGACAACATCAAAAAGCTTGTGGAGGAGATTCCATATCTGCAGCTTCCGAAAGAAGAATATGATCCATCTGAGGAAGAGGAAGATACGCTGGAACATATAGAGACGGATCACGAGATCGATGATTCGTTAAAGATCAATTTCAAAGAGCTGCTTGCAGAAGAACATGATGGACAGATTGGGATGTATATGCCGGAGAAAACGGCATTAGAGCACCAGATCACAGGTCAGATGAGCATTGAAGAAGTGCTTGCTGAGTGGGAAAAGACGAAATATGCCGCAGAAGTTGCATTAGAAGATGCAAAGCAGCGCAGACTTGAATCTGCAAAGGCGCGTGCGCTGCAGGAAGCAGAAGAAATTATGGGACGTCTTGCAGACATTATTCCAAAGCTTGATGCAGGTGTTGCTCCAAAAGATATACTGCAGGATCAGTACATAGAAGGCAAGCCGTTAGAAAATGACAGGGCAGCAGCTATGGTTGCAAACATGAATCAGATCTTACAGGAAGAGATTGACCGGATATCGACAGAGACGGCGGATATCGATAAACAGCTGGCAGAGGCAGCCGGAACAGCAGCGTCTGCAATGGAACCGGAGCCGGCAGCGTCAATGGGAGAGATATCTGGGCCAGGAGTGAATGCAGCGGAGCTTGCAGAAGAAGTATCCGGGATGATGCAGGAGACAGAAGATGTGGAAATATCCGGACAGGAGCAGATACCGGGATCTCAGCCGGATGAGGAAATCGCAGATCTCTCCGCAGAAGAAACGGATGAGGAAACTGTAGATCTCAGTACAGAGGAGAAGGCGGCAGAAGAAGTTTCAGATATTAGTGAAGAGAAAACATCTGAAGCAGATGATTTTGATATAGTTACCGCAGACACGATCGATCTTGGCAAAGTGGTAACGGAACAGGCATTAGCCGAAGCGGTAGAGCATATTACCGATACGGAAAGCGCGACGGATGATATCACACAGAAAGAGCTGGCTGACAACACGGCAGTTGAGGTAACGAAAGAGGTTCTTAAGAAAGAGGACCGGGTGGAAAGAGTCCTTCCGGAGATCACAGAGCCTGAGGATGAGACCGGTTTTGAGGCAGTTACATCACTGGGTGAAGAACTTCGGGGGATATTTACCTATTTTGTTTCGATCAAGGGAATGGAAGAACAGATTTGTCAGGCACTTACAGGTGCGGCAAGACATCTGATAACAGGAAAGGATGCTTCTACCGGAAATATGGTGATCCAGGGTGGCAGCGGAAGTGGCAAAACAGTCCTTGCAACGGCTATGGTGAAAGCACTTCAGAAAGAAGCCGGAAAACCAAAAGGAAAGGTTGGAAAGATTGAAGCTTCCGCACTGAATAAAAAGGATGTAGCATCACTGTTAAAGAAAATTTCCGGGGGCTGTCTGATCATAGAGAAAGCCGGAGATATTTCCAAAGAAACGGCAGTCCGGCTGGCACTTCTTCTGAAAAGTGATACAAGCGGATTATTTGTCATTATGGAAGATACCCACCGTGGAATTGAGAAGGCACTCGGCAGAGATGAAGGATTTGCTTCCCGTTTCTCTGAGAAGATCAATATTCCGATATTTACCAGTGATGAGCTTGTTTCATTTGCGAAAGCGTATGCAAACGAACTTGGCTATACAATAGATGAGATGGGTATTCTGGCACTTTACAACAGTATCAGCAATATTCAGAAATATGACAAGGCAACAACGCTTACAGAGGTAAAAGAGATTGTGGACGATGCGATTCATAAATCTGAGAAGGGCGGTTTACGAAAAGCATTTAGCATTATTACGTCCAGAAGATATGATGATGAAGATTATGTGATTCTTCGCGAAAAAGATTTTGGAATCTAAAATATACAGGCTATAATCATGACATAAAAATAAAGGGGTGTAAGGGTATGGCTAATTTTTCAGAGTTGGATCGCTATTTATTTGGACAGGCGACGCATTACGAGATTTACCGGAAACTGGGGGCTCATTTTACGGATCAATATGGAATCCGTGGCGTATGTTTTGATGTGTGGGCTCCGAATGCCGCAAGAATCTGGGTGATTGGTTCTTTTAACGGATGGGATGAAACGGCAGATGAAATGACAAGGTTAGAGCCGGATACCATGGGAATATTCGAATTGTTTATTCCGGGGATCGAGGAAGGTGCACTGTATAAATACCTGATAGAGACGAAAGATGGAAAACGGCTCTATAAGGCGGATCCATATGCAAATTATGCAGAGCTTCGTCCGGGAACGGCATCTGCCGTCACGGATATAGAGCATTTTAAGTGGACCGATGAAAAATGGATGGAAGAGCGTGCAAAGACCAAAGATATCTATGCAAAACCTATGACGATCTACGAGGTACATCCGGGATCCTGGATGCGCCATCCGGGCAGAGAGGATGACGGATTTTACAGTTATAGGGATCTTGTGAAATATCTGATCCCGTATGTGAAGGAGATGGGATATACACATATTGAGCTGATGGGTATTTCCGAGTATCCGTTTGACGGTTCCTGGGGATATCAGGTAACCGGTTATTTTGCACCGACTTCCCGTTATGGAACGCCGCAGGATTTTGCATATTTTATCAATGAATGTCACAAGCACAAGATCAGTGTGATCCTAGACTGGGTGCCGGCGCATTTCCCGAAAGATGCACATGGACTGGCTGAGTTTGATGGAACATGTCTGTATGAATATGCGGATCCAAGAAAAGGAGAACATCCGGACTGGGGTACAAAGATATTTGATTACGGCAAGAATGAAGTAAAGAATTTCCTGATCGGCAGTGCATTGATGTGGATCGAGCATTATCATATTGACGGGCTGCGTGTGGATGCAGTGGCATCTATGTTATATCTGGATTATGGAAAGCAGCCGGGACAGTGGGTTCCGAATAAATACGGTGATAATAAGAATCTTGAGGCAGTGGAGTTTTTTAAGCATGTCAATACACTGATCCTTGGAAGAAACCCGGGAGCAGTCATGATCGCTGAGGAATCTACGGCATGGCCGAAAGTCACCGGCCGTGTGGAAGATGACGGACTGAATTTCAGTTATAAATGGAATATGGGATGGATGCATGATTTCCTGGATTATATGAAACTTGATCCGTATTTCCGCAAGGATAATCACCACAAAATGACTTTTGCCATGAGTTATAACGAGAGTGAGAAATACATTCTTGTGCTTTCCCATGACGAAGTGGTACATCTGAAATGTTCCATGATCAATAAGATGCCGGGCGAGATGGAAGATAAATTTAAAAATCTGATGGTCGGCTATGCGTTTATGATGGGACATCCTGGTAAAAAACTTTTGTTTATGGGACAGGAATTTGCACAGCTTCAGGAGTGGAGTGAGGCGAGAGAATTAGACTGGTATCTGCTGGAAAACCCGGATCATAAGCATATGCAGAACTGGGTAAAGAAATTATTACATATTTATCAGAAAAATCCGGCACTCTATGAACTTGACAGCAGCTGGGGTGGATTTGAATGGATCAATGCAAATGATGCTGAGCGCAGTATTTTCAGCTTTATCAGAAAGAGCAAAGACGGAAAGAATAATCTGCTTTTTGTATGCAATTTTACACCGGTGGAACGCAGCGACTACCGCGTAGGCGTACCAAAACACAAGACTTATAAACTGATTTTAAACAGTGACGATGCAGAATTTGGCGGAAGCGGCAAAGAGCGTCCGGTAAATTATAAATCTGTGTCGAAGGAATGTGATGGAAGACCATACTCGTTTGCATATCCGCTTCCGGGCTTTGGTGTGGCAGTATTCCGCTATTAAGAACTGTATAAAATAGCAGAACAGCGTTTGGAATCGTATCGAAAAACTTAATAAATGTGCTGATGTATCCGATATATACATCAGCTATGGATGGCGCAGATATTTCAGGGAAGTGAAAGTATGCGCCATTCTTTTGTCCTGATATAACCGGATTGGTCAGATATAACTGAGTGAAAAGTAGAAATCAGGCAAGGAAAAACTGTACGGAAAGTATGTAAGAACAGAAATGACAAGGAGAGTCGGATCATGAGAATAGATAACCAACAGCAGCAGAATAAGGGCGTGATGGATTTAATGCCGCAGACAGGCGCCGTGGAAGAAAAAAACGGAATTCAGATGTTTGCGGATGCGGTAAAGACAGAGAGTAGTAAAAAATCTGCAGGAACTACGTCTTTTCAGGCAAAAGAGGTTACTTATCTGAATCCGGCAAAAGAAGAGAAAAAGACGGTCATAGATGAAATAGAGCAGTCCGGTTCCATGGATGCAGGCGAGCGAAAAGCGCAGATGGCTGTGCTTGCGGAAACTACTTCACCGGAAGATTATGAAAGAATGCAGGAGGATGGCTTTTCGCTGGATGATACCACGAGCAATAAGATCGTGACCGTGACGGATAAGATCAAAGCACAGCTGGCAAAGGCGGGGGTGGATATTTCTAAATTTGGAGATGATCTTGATCTCGAACAGCTTGCACAGATCACGGGCAGTCCGGAACTTGCAGTTCAGATCGCAAACAGTCTGCGGGAAGCGGATCTGCCGCTTGCGGATGATAATTTTAAACAGATCGCAGAGACAGTAAATATGGCGGATTCTTTATCCGCATTGGATGATGGCGCTGTAAAATATCTGATTGATAATCGGTTAGAGCCTACGGTGCGAAATATATATTTTGCTGAGCATTCTGCAAGTGCAGGCTATATTTCGGCAGAACAGCAGGATATTTCGTCCTTCCTTCCACAGGTGAAAAACGTGATCGCATCAGCAGGACTGGAAGTAAATGATGATACCATTGCAACCAGTAAGTGGATGTTAGAAAATGATATACCGCTGACGAAGGAGAATCTTACTTATGCACAGGCTCTGCGCCAGACGGGACTGACCACGGGGGCAGAAGATATTGCCGCACTTGCAGCAGAGGCGGTCAGCGAAGGGAAAAGCGCACAGGATGCGGTGATCCTGTCCGGCTATACATGGATGGAGCAGGCGAAAGACGCTGTGGATACCGTAGAAAATGCCACGGATGAAGATCTTGCTTATATCGTGGAAAAAGGATTGCCACTTACCCTGGACAGTTTAAGGGAAGCTGCGGCAAACCGGACATCGGGAACGGCGGCATCAGAAAGCCAGACGGTGGGAACTGTGGCATCATCTGAAGCTCAGAGTGAGGATGCAGCGCAGAGCATTGCGAACGAGAGTTATACCCCAAAAGGGCAGCAGCTTCTGACGGCACGCAGACAGTTAGAAGAAATTCGTCTTGCAATGACGGTGGAAGCAAATTACCGTCTATTAAAACAGGGGGTTTCCATTGACACCGAGCCGTTGGTAAAACTGGTGGAACAGCTGAAGGATCAGGAAAATGCATATTATAAAAATCTCCTGATATCTGAAGGTGTGGATGTGAACGACGAGCAGGTGGAACTTTTTAGAGAGGTCGATAAAAAAGTTTCCGATATGCGTTATGTTCCGGCATATGTGCTTGGAATGAAAGATGCCGAGGTGTCGACGATCAATGGTGTCCATAAAGCCGGTATGGAACTGAAAAGTTCTTTTGAAAAGGCAAGTCAGCAGTATGAGACCCTGATGACAGCACCGAGAACTGATCTGGGAGATTCCATCCAGAAGGCATTCCGTAACGTGGATGATATTTTAAACGACCTTGATATGGAACTGACGGATGAAAACCGTCGTGCGGTTCGGATTCTTGGATATAACAGTATCGAGATCACCCAGGATTCTGTGTTTCAGATGAAAACAGCAGATGAAGAAGTGCAGCGTGTCTTTAAAAATATGACTCCGGCGGTTGTCACACAGATGATAAAACGCGGGATCAACCCACTGGAAATGGATTTTACATCGTTAAACCGGGAGGCAGAGAACATTAAGAGCGAGGAGTCTGGTAGGGAGGATAACCGCAGATTCAGTGAATATCTCTGGAAAATGGAACAGAATCACGAAATCAGTGAGGAGGAGCGAAGCTCTTATATAGGAATCTATCGTCTGATCCGACAGGTAGAAAATACAGATGGTGCAGCAATCGGTGCACTGATACAGCAGGGATCGCCCCTTACGATGAAAAATCTTCTGACAGCTGTGCGGTCTGAAAAACGCAGCAATAAGATGGATTATTCTGTAGATTCTGATTTTAATGGCGTATCCGGGACATCCAATGGCAGCTCGATTACGGATCAGATTGAGGCAGCCTATCAGAATAACTGCTTAAAAGATGCTTCGGAATTACTGACACCGGAGCGTGCGAAAGTGTTGTTTGATCAGGATTCTGACTGGGAGAACATGACGCCGGAGGAATTTAAAGCAGCGCTGGAGCTGGCAAAAGAACAGGCAGATGAGAGTGGCATTGATGCAGATTATGCAAAAGAGCAGCTTGCGCAGTTAGAGCAGGCAGCAAATGCGGATGAGAGTATTTATCGTATTTTGGATAAATATGATATTCCAAATACAATATCAAATGTGCTGGCAATGGAATCCATGCTCAACCAGCGTAATCAGATGTTTCGTAAGATTTTTGGAAGCAGTATGGCAGACCACAATGGAGACAATCAGGTAGATGCGGATGATTTAGAAGCAATTAAGCAGGAATTGTTAGAGGAATTTGGAGAAGCTGTTTCAGAACCGGCAGATATGGCGGCTGCGCAGGAGAAGTTAGGCGAACTTGCAGAAAATGTGATGAAGACAATGATAAACAGCGATCATGTGACGAGTCTTGATGTGCGTGAGATGAAAATGCTTTCCGCGCAGCTTTCCGTAAACAGTATTCTTGCAAAAGAAGAGCAGTATGCTGTTCCAGTAATGGTCAATGATGAACTTATGAATGTTTCTGTTAAAATCGTGCGCGGTGTGGACAAAAAAGGAATCGTCGATATCATGATGGAAAGTGAATTGCGCGGAAAGATCGCGGCGACATTCCAGGCAAAGGAAGATGGTATACATGGACTGGTCGCCACAGATTCAGAGGAGACGGCAGAACTCTTTGAAGAACAGGCACAGAATCTTATGGATTCGCTTGGCGGAGAGAATGATGATGTTACAGAATTACACTGTGCACACATAAAGGACCTTGATCTGAATCATTTCTCCATGGGAGCGTTTGGAGTCGATGCAAAGAATGAAACTCCGACCTCTGAGGATCAGGATACTTACCGTGTGCAGACCTCACGTTTGTATGGAATTGCAGAGCATTTTATCAAAGCAGTAAAAGGAACACTCGCACAGGAGGCATAAAAATTGATTTTCGGACTACATGGATTCCGATAGATAATTTTGTATACCGATATATATGGCATTTACGAGCTTATTTTGGTAGTCGTCTGTCAAAAGAAGATCTGCCTCTGTCGGATTACTTAGAAACCCACACTCTACAATAACGGTAGGTGTGGGTGTTTTTTTGAGCAGATAATAGCTTTCATTTGCTTTTGCAACGCGGTGATTATCAGGATCAACATTTGCGATCAGGCTGTCCTGGATCGTATCTGCCAGTTTTTTTCCATCCTGCGACTGACCAAAATAAAATACCTGTGCACCGCAGACTTCCGGAGACGGATAGCTGTTCTGGTGCAGGCTGACCGTAAAGATGGGGGCTGCCTCCGTGATGATTTTACAGCGGTTTTGCATATCTTCCGCTTTTTTGTTGGTGTTTCCCTCAGAATAAAGACCGATGTCCGAGTCGCGTGTTAGGATAATCCGGATGGAATCCTGCTTGAATTTATCCCGAAGTTTCAGTGCCAGTGCAAGATTGATGTCCTTTTCCAGTGCGTCATTGGTGCCGACTTTGCCGGGATCGATACCGCCGTGCCCGGCATCGATCACGATCGATAAATTACCGGAAGGTGAGCTGGTCTGTCCGGTGTCCCCGGTAAGCTCTGTATTATGTGCGGAATCTGTGTCCGGTGTGCCTTTTGTGTCTATGTGACTGTTTTGTACAAGTATGGCGCTTTGACTTCCAAGAAAAAATGCGGCAATCACCAGACAGACAGCCATGATAAGTTCTATCTTTTTTTTCATAAAAACCCCGGAGTATCGTTTTTATAAAATATTCACGATATCCGGGGTTTATGTCATAATAAAATGATTGAATATTTGAATGATTGTATTTAATTGATGTATTTAATGATAGTGTCCCAGATAGAAGGCAGCTCTAAACCAAGTTTCCAGAAGGAGCCGCCGGCAAGCTGGTTTTCCTGAAGGACTTTTAACTTCTCTTCCAGGGAAGCAGCATCCTCCACCCATATTTTGTAAGTGATACCATTGTTTTCGTATTGTACATAATATTGACCGTCAATGTCTGACCATACCGGTTCGGCAGCATTTGTACTGATCAGTTTTTGAATCTCTGACATGCTTGTTGCATAGGAATCCAGTGTAAAAAGCTGATAGCTGTCGGCTGAGTCACTGGTGCCAGCAGCTTCATCGGCAGCCTGGGCATCGGCAGCAGCATTGTCTGTTTCATCAGTGTCGTTATTATTGTTATCGGATGTCTGTGTTGTGCTGTCAGCACCTGTGGTGTCATCAACAGGTGTCTCGGACCATACACGGGCATAAAACGGCATGCCTAAGATCAGCTGATCTGCCGGAACTTCTTTTAAGGTATTGGCAACGCCTTCTTTTACAAAGCCGATCGAAGCTACAGATCCTGCTTCCTCAGAACCGGCATAATGTTCATCGTATGCCATGACAACAACATAGTCTGCAAAAGTTGCCTGTTCTGCGCGATTATAGAATGCAGTAAAACTACTGGGAACATAATCGTCCACGGAAAGAACAATGCCATTGTTTGCACATTTTAATGACAACTCCCGTATGAACTGAATATAAGAGTCACCGACTTCAGAACTTAATGCTTCAAAGTCAACATTGATACCGTCAAAATTATATTGAATAGCTGCGGAGATCAGGTTATTGATCAGGTTCTCACGTTTGGATGTATAAGTTAAAACGGATGTGGTGTCGACATCTTTGTTTTCCAGATTGCTTATAAGTGCCCAGACTTCAATACCTTTCTGGTGGCAGTAATTTACATAGTCGGAGCTTGCAAGTGAGGCAATGTTTCCGTTATTGTCATTCAGGTAAAACCATGTAGGGGAGATAACATTGATCCCCTTGGTGTTCTGAAGCACGGATGCAATGGTTGTATTGGCATCTGCGTTTGTGATCTGATGCCATGCCATATTGATCTTAAAATCTTTTTTTATATGTGTAAATTCTTCCGCAACATAATCGCTGGTCAGCGTTTTTGTGGATGTTGCGCCAAGTGCTTTTGATTTGATATATCCGATGATTCCTTCTGCAGTGGATACTTTTGTCCAGGTATCTCCTGTTTCTAAAACAGTAACTTCCGTGTTTTTGCCAATATCTGCGAGGATCGGACTCTTGATGCCGCCTTTTTGACGGAGCTGTGTTTTTTGCTTCGCCGGCGCAGTGGTGTAGTCACCCCAGGCAGTCGTAAGAATTACACGGTTTGGTGAGTCAAGTACTTCATAGGAGAAATCGGAGTACAGTTTTAAAAAGTCGATTGCGATATATGCAGTCTGGGCATCCGCCTTGACAATTGGGTGATCTAAGGAATGAGAATCCTTTGTCACATAATAGCTGGTACTGTCTGCATCCGCAGAAATCAAATCTGTTGCAGTTGTGTAAAGAAGTTTATTTTCATTGTGATCCCAGTAAAAACGATCATTCAGATAAGAACATACAGTTTTATAATCAAGATAGACAGTTCCGTTAAGGAGTTTTCCTTTTGCGTCGAGAATCTGGTTATCTAAGATCAGGGCTACGTCCTGTTCGCCGGACAGATTATAATAATCAGATAAATTCATATGTTCTTTGGAAGGTGTATATTTTTCTATGATGCTTCCGAGAAGCATAAAACAGATAATGACGACGATCAGAGCGCCGGCAGCCAAAATAGGGACAAATTTTTTCTTCATGTTAAGAACCCTCTTCTTCTTAAGAATTATCGTTTGTGTTCCTATTGTAGCATAATGATATGTAAATTCAAAGTTATTTACTCTTATTTTACGGCAGAGCTTATGTTCGGTAAAACTCTGCCGTTTCTTTTTGTCGGATTTGTATATCGTCTTAGATATTTTTTCTTATTCTGACCGGGTGGGCATTGAGGTACTCCATCCCTGTCAACTGTTATGATACCGGATCTGTCTGCAAAATGTACAGACCGTTATCAAAGGTTCGTTTTTTTGATCTTATCAAAATGTAATTCTGTTAACACCCCCTCGTTGAATATATAATCTCTCATGTAAGAATTTTCTTCTGTGACGGAAAGCTCTTCTGTGACCTCTTTTGAATTGCTTGGCACACCTTCGAACCAGATGGTTGTCCCCATATGTTCTAAGGAAGAGAGCTCTAAATAAAGCTTTTTCATATGTTTAGAATCCAATGTAGTTATCCCCCGTTATTACTTACTGTATGACAAAGCGGATCAAAGTCCTTTGTTCCCAAAAGGAAATTCGCTGGTTACAATTATGTGATATATTAAAAAAATGTTTTGCGCAGAAACTTTTCAGCAGATAAATTCCTGCAGAATGGAAAAGTGTTCTTTCTTTATATAAAATGGATCCGGAATGGATGGAACACTGCTTATGGAAATCTGATAAAGACGGGAAAAATCACGAATCTGTTTTGGACTTTCCGTTCGTGTTAGACAGTAAAAACCTTCCCCAAGGTTTGTATAGTGACTGATCGATTCTAATAATTCCCGATATTGCCTGATATTCCATGGTGCGAGACTTCCGATGACAAGTTTTCTGTCACATCGCAGAAATTCATTGATACAGCACTCATTAAAACTTCCAAAATCAAGGAGCAGGATATGGTATCCCTGATTATATAGCTCCGGCAGTTCGTCCGGTGTTATGTCCGGATAGTAATCTACTCCATGAATGTCAAAAACAGTCCGGTTACCCATAAACCCGCATCTGCATGGGAGCGTGGTTTCAGAGGGAATTGTTGAAAGGTTTTTTCTCTTATGCAGCTCTAACAGTGCAGTTTTTTTATGCAGCTTGGAATGGCACAGGTTTGAAAGTGTAATTGCAAGGTGTGTTACACCGGCACCGGCTGTGCAGCCTAAAATACCTATGGTAAGTCTCTTATTTAAGTCAGTTTTTCCGATGTTCCGGATGATGTATCAGCTCCTTTCGTTGTAGAATTTGCATAATAAGACGTTCCTTCTCTGGAGTCACATAAAAAGGATTGATGTCTTCAGGAAAACAATAGACCGGATTTTTCAGATATCTGGCATATTTTTTTGCAGCATTTTTATTGCCATGGTTGCAGATATATATGTAAGATCCAGTATTTTCAAGCCGGCTGATAAAAGACAGTGTATCTGCAAAATCCCATGGACTGCCGCTTAACAGGATAAATGTCAGGTCGAAATGACCAAAGTCAGAATATTCGCTGGTGTGAGTGCCAAAATCCCTTACCCGGATGACAGATGGTAAAACAGGATCTTCAATTCCGGGACCATAACAGGGAGTGGCGGTAAAATTTTTTGACTGAAAGATTCCCTCGTGTTCTGTGAGCGAAATCCCTGTCTGGGTCATGGATATAAGGTTGTCAGAACGATCCATTGGTATATAACAGCAGGGAATATGTCTGTGATTCAGTGTGTTTACCAGGGATACTGAAAAAAATGTTGCACCGGCACCGGAACGGCTGCCGATCACGGCTATGTTTTTTATGAGATGTGCAAATGAGTGACACGCAGAATATCTCTTTTTGGATGACTGTCGGAAGATAAGACCTTTTTTGACCGGATTTTTTCCCCCGGCAAGTTCTGACAGTGCAAGCATAAGATCTGTGGCTGTCTGGTATCTGGAATCCGGATTCCGGTCGGCCGCTTTTTCTATAATATGCGTGAGTGTTTCAGAACAGTCAGGTGTGCATGCTCTGGCGAGTGCTTCTAACACTTTCCCAAGAGAATAGATATCGGAAGCTGTAGTTACGGTATCTCCGTTAAGAGCTTCCGGCGCTGCATATCCTTCTGTTCCGTATAACTGGAAATTTTTACCGAAAACGGTAATAAATGAAGCAATTCCAAAGTCGATTATTTTTACCTGATTTCCACATAATATAATATGCTCCGGTTTTAAATCCTGATACAGGATAGGGTATGGAGATAAATGATGCAGATAATCAAGAACGGCGCAAATCTGCATGCCGTAATTTATGAATTGTTCCTCTGGAATTATTTCCTGATGGAGAATAAGATCCTCCAGTGAATCACCCTGAATAAATTCTTCTATCATATAAAAAAAATGATCGTCTTCGTCGATATCATATATGAGGGGGATGCCAGGATGATTAAGATTCTTCAGAAGGCCGGCTTCCTTTAAAAGCTGTTCTTCTGAAAAGTTGGAAGTGTTTCGTGCCGTGTCTTTGGGGATACACTTAATAGCACGATAAACTTTCAGTTTGAGATGTTCGGCAAGATAGACAGTGCCGCTGCTGCCGGCACCAAGAGTCGAAATAATACGGTATTTGCCAAACAATAATTTGGTATCTATGCGATATCCGCTCCTTTCTGGGCGTGTCATATTCGCATCTCATGCATAGTTTATATCATGAATTATTTTACATTGCAACTTCTTTTGTAATGTTTGTGTAATATATACAAAGATTAATGCTTATAATACAGCATATGTTACAGAAAAAGAGCAGTTATGGTTTTAGAAAGTTTTAATAATGGTATACTTTACATCGATATTGCATTTGTTTATAATAGATGTACAGTTTACAAGGTTTTCCGGATAAAAGGAAGTGATTGTATGAAAATTGAAAAAGTAAATGATAATCAGATTCGCTGCACACTGACGAGAGAAGATTTAGCAGAACGTCAGATCAAGTTAAGTGAGTTGGCATATGGCACGGAAAAAGCGAAGATGCTGTTCCGTGACATGATGCAGCAGGCAGCATACGAGTTTGGGTTTGAGGCAGATGATATTCCGCTGATGATAGAGGCGATTCCGCTTTCGGCAGATACCATTATATTAGTCATTACAAAAGTAGAGTATCCGGAGGAGCTTGATACGAGATTTTCCAAGTTTTCTGATCCGGATCCTGAGGATTTATATGACGATGCTATTGTTGGTGGAAATGCTCCGATTTCCGAGGGGGCAGATGATATACTTGGATTATTCAAAAAACAACAGGAATTGAGAAATGCAGCAAAAACGCAGCAGAATAGCAATTTCGTACCGTCAGATGGCGGTCAGAAAGAAAAAGAAGATCCGGTCAAGGTCCTTGTAGACATTACGAAATTGTTTATGTTCCAGAATCTCACTGAACTGTCAAAACTCGCGGCTGTGTTAGGCGGTTTTTATAAAGGTAAAAATGACCTGTATGAGGATGTTGCAACACACAGATATTATCTTCTGGTAAGTAAGAGCAGCCAGTCACCGGAGGAGTTTAATAAGGTGTGCAATATTTTATCTGAGTATGGAGCCCAGCGGGCATATTCACCTGCGACGGAGGCTTTTTTTGGCGAACATTACAGACTGGTGATAAAAGGAAAAGCGCTGCAGATGCTTGCCGCATTATAACTGACGGACGATGATTTTATGAACGATAGATCAGTTTGATATCAGAAAAGGATCGTGAAGATGAGCAAAATCATTTTCACGATCCTTTTCTGATGTAATCATTTTTACCTGTAAGATGGTATTCCAAACTTACTATGCAAGGTCTTTTGCAAGAAAATCATTGATCTCTTTTACAAGAGCATCCGGCTCAATTCCATGAACCATAGCGGCCTCTTCGATGGTCTCCATCTGGGAAGACGGGCATCCGAGACAATGCATACCGATATTTAAAAGAATTGGCGCGATGTTTTCGTCAATCTGAAGCAGTTCGCCGATCATAGTAGATTTTGTTACCTGTGTCATATAGTCCTCCTTATAAAAAAATAGGTGTTTTTAGTTTTTATCACAGCTTATTATGCCTGGATGTGGTCATTATAATACGAATCGACAGGGATTGCAATCAGTTCCATCAGAAGTACGAAAAAATAAACATGGAGGGGCAATGAAAAAATTTATGATTTTTCAAACAATCTGCTCTTTAGAGAAAGTGTGTTGAAACCGATATATACAGCAGAGAATTGGGACATGGAATGTCGGAAATACAGCATGGATGCGTGGCGGAGACAATAGAAGGAGAAGAGAATGAGAATAAATTACAATGTGTCAGCAGCGATTGCGAATAAACATTTACTTGGAATTGAGGATAATTTAAGTGCATCGATGGAACGGCTTTCATCGGGACTTAAGATCAACCATTCCAAGGACAATCCGGCAGGAATGGCTATTTCCAACAAGATGAAAGCACAGATTGATGGTTTAAACCGGGCTTCCCAGAATGCATCGGATGGTATTTCTGTTATTCAGATTGCGGATGGTGCTCTGAGTGAAACGACCAGTATTTTACAGCGTATGAGAGAACTTTCCGTGCAGGCAGCGAGTGATGCAACAATGACACCGGCGGATAAAGAAGCAATCCAGAAAGAAATCACTTCATTAAAAGATGAAGTTGACCGTATTTCTACAGATACAGAATATAACAGCAAATCACTTTTAGATGGTTCATTAGATACCAGGGTTTACACCAAAAATGCAACAAGAGTGGACATTTCTGATCATGTGAAAGCAGGACAGTATCAGCTTTCCATTGATACTGCAGCTACACAGGCCGGACCGGTAACAGCAAATCAGAATTATAATTCCACAGCACCGGTCGGTGCGTCCGGAACAATGAGTATTAATGGTTCTAAAGTAGAGATAGAGGCAGCCGACACCTATGCGGAGGCTTTTGAGAAGATCAGAAATGCAGCAGAGACCGGTGAAACAACCGTGCAGATCGATGGAACCAGCGGGGCACTTTCCTTTACTGCAGACCGGTATGGAATGTCAAGCATATTAGAGATTGGATTTGATAATCAGCAGCTTGCTGCGGCACTTGGATTTACGGCATCCGGAGGAAACAGTGTTGTAGAAGATCCGGAGAATAAAGGCAGCTATGTATACGGACAGATTCAGAATGGCAAAGTGATCGTACCTTCCGGTACAGATGCCGAAGTAACGCTCACAAAACCGAGTGATGGAACCGGGTTTGGTGATACAGCTACGGTAAAAACAGATGGAAATAAGATTACGGTTACAGACAGAGCCGGATTTGAGATGTCATTTCTTGCTGATGCAGGTTATACGGGTAAGCTGGATTTTGATGTCACGGATATCGGAACGATGGCACTTCATATTGGAGCAAATGAGGATCAGGAAACAAGAGTGCGTATTCCGGAGGTTTCCTGCAAGAGCCTTTACATTGATGATGCAGACGTGACGACTGTAAATGGAGCAGGCAGAGGTATCACACAGTTTGACGATGCCATTTCAAAGGTCAGTGAAGTGCGTTCAAGACTTGGTGCATACCAGAATCGTCTTGAGAGTACGGTATCAAGCCTGGATACGTTTGAAGAAAATATGACAGGAGCCCAGTCACGACTGACAGATGCGGATATGGCATCGGAAATGACAGATTATACACATCAGAATGTATTAAATCAGGCAGCAATCTCTGTTTTGACACAGGCAAACGATCTGCCACAGCAGGTATTGCAGATTCTGCAGTAACAGGAGGGATCTGTTTTGAAAAAAGAACAGATAATGGATTTTACAAGAAGGATCAGTCAGAGTAACAGGGGTGGTCTGGTCATTGTGATTTATGACATATTTTTTGCGTATATGGAAGATACAAAAGAGGCACATGATAACGGAGAATGGGAAAATTATAAGACAGCATTGCGGAATGCCTCAAAAACTATCAGTGAATTGATCTCATCGCTTGATTTTTCCTATGAACTTGCAGGAGAGTTATATCGCATCTATGTATTTTGCAGGGAGACACTTGCAAAAGCAATGTATAAAAGGGATTTAAAAGAGGTTGAACTTGCGGAGAACCTGATGAAGAAACTTTACACGGCGTTTGCGGAGGTAATGAAAGAGGATACCTCCGCACCGCTTATGCGTAATACCCAGCAGATTTATGCCGGATATACGTATGGAAAAAATGATTTGGTTGAGACGTATCAGGATTTTGATACTTCCAGAGGATTCTTAGTATAGGAATCCTCTATTTTTTTTATACTAGCGAGTAAAAATTTATAGCGCATTTGCACAGAATATAGTTCATAAATGCAGCAATCAATCATGTCCGGGTCAATTACATTTTCTAAATTACGGTATGCATCCTGTAGATCCTGCGCAGTCTGATGGAGGTCATTCATTAGCACTGTGTAATGCGCATCATTTGTTTTTTCTGGTTGAAAAAAACGAAACATAATATTCCTCCGTCTGAAAAATTCTTTATTTTTAGTATAATCACGAAATTTCCATTCTATACAAAAAACGGAAAAATTGTAAGAAATTATTTGCATAAAATATGTCCGGATGAATAAATTTGATAAAAAGAAGAGAAAAGGATATCTATATGCAGCAAATACAGGGAGAATGGGCAATCATAGGAGTTCTTGGTATGGTCCTTTTTATTGTTGTAATCGGGAAAAAAATACAGATGCTGTTAAATTTTATGATTCGTATTGTTTTAGGCGGAATCGGGATTATTTATGCAAATGATTTTTTTGCTTCACAGGGAATAGCGATTAGCGTGGGATTAAATCCGGTAAGCCTTTTGACAATTGGAATCCTTGGTATAGGCGGGTTTGCGCTGCTTTATGGAATTTTGGCATGTAAATTTTTGTGAATAGTCTACAAAGATAGGCTGTTTTGTAAAAAAGTATGGACAAACAAAAAAAGCATTGCTATAATTCGACTTACAAACTACGAAAGAGGTGATGAATTGGGGAACTAATGAATCTTACATTGCTGACGCATCTTACGTTAGCGGTGGTGATGGATTTTGGAAACGGCAGGATCAGTAACCGGCTGATTGTTTCCGGATTAATTTGGGGACTTGCATTTCGACTGCTGGGGGAAGGAAGTGCAGGTGCAGTTCATTTTCTGATGAATATATCTATTCCGGTTATCTTATTATTTCTTTTATTTAGTCTGTGCATACTGGGTGCAGGCGATATCAAGTTATTTTCCATTGCAGGAGGTTTTCTGACACTGACACAGCTTTGCTATCTGATACCTGTGGCGTTTGTTGTGGGGGCAGTGATAGGAGCAGGAAAGATCGTTTACAAAAAAGTAACGGTTGGTTATGCAATTGGGACAAAGACATTCATGCATTTTTCAACAGCAATTTTAATTGGATATTTTATCGTGGTCTGGGGGTGGGGTATTGCATAAACTGGATGTGGCATTCTGCGATACGAATGAAACGTACGGGGAAAGATTTGCTGCATATCTAATGGAACATAAGGCAAAGGAATTTACGGTTCATTTATTTCCGGAGCCGGAATTATTTTTACAGAAAATAAAAAATGAAAAATTTGATCTGGTTTTGCTGGGGAGTGGATTTTCAGAATTTGGCGAACAGGCAGTTTTGTCGGGAATGACCGTGCTGATCCTGTCAGAAAATATACCGGAGCGTCTGTCAGAAGATAATTCTTATCTGCAGTCGGGGAGAAAGCTGACGGTCATTTTTAAATATCAGCCAATGGAGGCGATCCTTCATGAAATGATGGTAGTGACAGGAGGGAAAAAAGCGGGAAAGGAATCATTTACAGACAGATTAACCAAGCTGGAGATAATAGGGGTATATTCTCCAATCGGTCATGAAATGCAGATGCCGTTTTCTATGGTACTGTCTTCTGTACTGGCAAAACAACGACGGATATTGTATATCAATCTGATGCAAAATACCGGATTTTTACAGTTGTTTGACAGTCAGGCAGAATACGATATCGGGGATCTGACCCTTCGATTGAGAAGGGGAACAACAGAATCAGAACAGTTTTTTCAGAGCATATATGAAATGGGAGATTTTTCGTATGTAGCACCATTTCGCAATCCTGAGCAGCTGGGGGAGTTTCAGATGGATGATTACCGGAAACTGCTGGCACATCTGGAAGAAAATACAAAGTTTGATACGGTTGTATTTGATTTTGGAACTGGGATTCCATCCATAGCGGCGTTTCTGGAAGAATGCAGCAGTATTTATTGTCCGGCAAAAGAAGGATATTTCTATGAATGCCAGAAAGCGGAATTTGTTCATTATCTGGAACAGGTAAAGCCGGACGGAATGTCCGAACGGTTACAGTTTGTAAATCTTCCGTTTACCGCAAAAGGAATCCGTGGTGGGGGAAATATGTTAGAACAGCTTGTCTGGAGTGAATTTGGAGATTATATAAGAGACTATCTGGCAGGGGATGCTTATGGAGAAATATAGGTGGAGTGAAGAAATATTTGATGATTTAAGATCAAATATCATAGCAGCACTTGACTTGTCCAGAGAACAAAATGATGAAGAAGTTTGCCGGTTTATTGAAAAGGAAGTGGAAGAATACTCCAGAAAAAATCTGTTAACTCTGAAAGAACGGGAACAATTAGAACATTTATTGTTTAATTCTTTAAGAAAGTATGATGCGATTCAGGAATTATTAGAGGATCCTGAAGTGACGGAGATTATGATCAATGGAGCATCCCGTATTTTTTATGAGAAAAAAGGAAAATTATTTCGGGCGCAGACACATTTTTCATCTGAGCAGAAATTGGGTGATGTGATACAGCAGATGGCAGGAAACAGTAACCGTATGGTAAATGAGGCATCTCCAATCGTGGATACAAGATTAGCAGATGGATCGCGTGTAAATATTGTGCTTTCACCAATTTCCATAGACGGTGCTGCAGTATCTATCCGAAAATTTCCACAAACACCTATTTTAATGGAAGATCTGATACGGATAGAGTCAATTACAGAGGAAGCCGCAGCATTTTTAAAAGTGCTTGTGATGGCAGGATATAACATATTTATATCAGGAGGGACAGGCTCCGGAAAAACAACGTTCTTAAATGCGCTGTCCCAGTATATTCCGAGGGAGGAAAGGATCATTACGATTGAAGATTCGGCAGAACTCCGGCTTGTCGACAAACCAAATCTGGTAAGACTTGAAACAAGAAATCAGATGTTTGAAGGAGTAAAACCGATTACGATACGGGATCTGATCCGTACGGCACTTCGAATGCGGCCGGAACCCCACCATTATGAAATAGTGAGGTTTACAGCGTAATAAAAAGCCGCTCCCCGTCCCAAGTACACTCCTGGATCACAGCGCGAGCAATCGCGTTTTTTTCTTTGTCGTCGAAGCCCTCCAGGCCATGAATCAGCTTCGCGATTTCCACCGCCGTGGCCTTGGCATCCTTCGCACTGGCAGCAGCCCGGTGGCTTTCCATCTCGGCCAGTGAGGCTTCACGCTTCAGAGCACCCAGCTCAACGTCCAGGCGTTCCATTTCCGCGATGATATACTTTGATGCAGCGGAATCCTCGGCCAGAGCTAACGATGCAGCCAGGCGGCCGATCTTACGCTCACAGGCAGACACGCGAGCCTGCGCAGCCTTCAGATCAGGAACATCGGCCGGAGCTTCCGCTTTGACGAATTTCTGAATCAAGGCAGGATCCGCAGTGATGCCGCGGAATAGCTCCAGGACTTCCTCATCCAGCAGATCGCATTTGATCTGCCCCATGTCGCAGGCATTCACACCCTGCCTCATTCGCTTCCTGCAGTAGTACCAGGAAGAACAGGTACCGTCGACCTTTTTCTTTCTGGAGACCTGCATCAGGTTTCCGCACTTGCACCGGAGCACACCTTTAAGGAGAGGCACCGGCCACTTTGCATCCTTGATGCATTTGTTCTGACCAAAGCGCGCCTGGACAGCGAGCCACTTCTCTGCAGGCATGAACGGTTTGTGCATCCCCAGGCACACGGTCCACTTTTCCGGCGGCTGCGCCTGGTGCTTTTTATTCTTTTCAGTAGATCGGCCATAGATCATGACACCGACGGATCCGTCCCACTTTTCACGCGGGGAACCAGGATCCATGATGCAGCCCTTCGCGGCATAGAAGTCGTACACATCCGGAGTCGCCTCGACGCAATATGGCATGGTCAGGATTTTATGCAGCTGAGTCGTGGAAAAGAACTTCCCGGACTCCGTCCGGATGCCCTGATTCTTAAACCGCGTCTCCATCCCCTGCAGGCTGCAGTTCATGGCCAGGAAGGTATCGAAGATCCGCGTCACATAGCGCACGCCATCCGGATCCGGCTCAATGGAGCAGTGCTTCTTCCCATCCACAACGATGTGCTTCCTGACGTAGCCGCGCGGAGGATTGCCACCAGTCCAGTATCCTTTTTTAGCGAGCCCCAGCATATTATCGGTAACGCGGGCGGCGATGGTTTCGCGCTCCATTTGAGCGAAGACCACAGTGACATACATCATGGCGCGTCCGATCGGCGTCGTGGTGTCGATATTTTCTTTGATTGAGACGAACATCACCCCGTGCTCCTCCAGGAGCGAGTAAATGTTCGCAAAGTCCCGGACGTCCCTGGAAAGACGATCCAGCTGATAAACCACCAGGACATCGCAGAAGCCATTCTTTATAAAGGACAACATACGCTGCAGATCCGGACGCTGGGTGTTCGCACCGGTGAAGTCCTCATCAGAGAACTGCTGCCAGGAATCCACCTGGCCGGAGAACTTCGTGTCGCAGTATTCCCGGCTCATTCGAAACTGGTTGTCGATTGAATCTGATTTATCAGAAAATACGGATTTTCGTCCGTAGGAAAAGAACCTCATCGTTCCCACCTCCAAAAAAGAGTATAAAAAATAAACCCTTGCGGATTTATCGGAAACGCTGTAAAATTTATTCGTAGAGTTTACAGCTTCCGCAAGGAAGAACAGGTCGCCAGGTGTTCGCAGCACCGGGCGATTTTTTATTTTGCCATCTTAGCCAAAGGCGTGCAGACCTTCACATATGCGTCGGCGCTGATCTGGCCAGTTTCATACAGAGAGCGATATCGCTCAAGCTCGGCAGCGGGATCGAATGATCCGCTGCCTTTTCTGTATTTCGGTAAATCAGCCAGGAAACCAAGCTCATCCGCCAAGCAGTAAATATGCTTGCACGGAAGATGCCGGATCCCGAAGTCAGCGCACGTGCATGTTTGAAGATCGCATTCATACGGATCAGCGGCAGAGCCAGCGATAACCATGGTCTGCTCGTCCGGATTAAATGACACAACCTTCTTTTTGAGTTTACGACCAGCCTCGATACGCTTCACCTGTTCGAATTCAGAATGAAGCGATTCTGGCCAGGAACCAAAAATAACACCCATCACGCGTCCTCCTTAAGTTCTGTGGCGTTTCCACCATTGGAGAGAGACGATTCTGCCGCCGCTTTTTTCTGGAGCTCAAGCTGCTGCCGGTACGCCTCCACTTCCGCATCGATATCGATGTCAGGAATTGAAGAACCAGGAGTAGCGTCGGCGGTTCCAGAAACGCCAGAGTCTCCGATCGCAGAGCACACATCCATAATAAAATCAAACACATTGTCGCGCTCTTCGCGTTTTAGTTTCAAATATTTTTCAAGGAATATGTACTCGCCGTGGCTCAGGTTGAATTTATCAGCCAGAGAATCTAACTCGTCGCACGGTTCCGGGTTAAACATTTCACCGGTCCCATTTCGGAGCCATTCCTCATTGACATTAAATTCTTTACAAATAAGAGAGAGCACCGGAGCCGACGGATTGCGTCGTCCACTTTCATATCCAGTAATCGTATTCTGAACAGAACCAATTCTGGTAGCGAACGCCTCCTGCGTCAAATCAAGCGATTTTCTTACTTTTTTTATTCGATCGCCAATGCTCATTTTCTCACCTCCACACCTGAATTATAAGCTAAAAATAGCGCACTGTCAACAAAAAATCGCAAAGGCAACAAAAAAGTATTGACAGATACCGCGATGGCAATATATAATAATCGCAGAGACAACAAAACAACGCACCAAACGGAAGGAGGAAACACCATGGCAAAAGCTAAGAGATACACAGCCGAGCAGCTCAGAGACGCTGAGAAAATGGCAGCAACCCTCGCGAACGTTCCGGAGGAAAAGAGAGCCCTCGTCATAATGATGACAAACTCATTCATGGCCGGAATGGAAGCACAGAAAGCCATTGACGATACAGCCAAAGCAGCCGCGCTGGCATAAACACAACTGAATAAAGATGGAGGAAGCATGACACCTCGGTAAAAACTGTCAGGTCTGGCGGAGCCGATGCAATAAATCCGCTCGGCGGATAACCGGAGCCTGCGGCCAACCGTCGTAATTGGGAGAGGTAGCGTGAGCCCAAGTAAAACAATGGCGGCTAGGAGGCAGATGAGAACAAGAACACCAGGAGAGAGAACATCCGGAGCATGGACTGGTGGGTGCGCAATACACCCGGATGGCGGCGATGAAACAGACCGCACTGCAGGCAACAGCTATACGGCTACCCCACACAAAACTCAGGGAGCAAACAGCGACAGGTTCTTCTTCAACCTTATGGAGAACCTGTCACAGACTGCCGGGCCCAGCCAAGCCTAGAGAGCAATATAAACAGCTCCGGAAGTCAAGTACTAAATAAAAGAATTTGTAAGAAGGAAGTGAGTAAGATGCAGAGGTATCAGACAGAGGATGAACACCGGAAAGCAATGAGAGCTAAGATCAACAGAACGATAAAGAGAGGAAGACGCCGGAAACGAATCATCCGAAGATTGAAGAAGGCAGTGCCAGGCATCTGCATCGGAACATTGATGGTTATCGGAGCAGGATGGGTGATAGCAGCCCCGCTCCCCGATCCAACCACCTATGAGTACAGATTCCAGGCAGAGAACGGTCAGTGGTACACACCAGATGAGTACGACCAGATGTGCAGAGAAAGAGATGCATACCATAAGCGGGAGCAGGAGGAAGCACAGAAGCTGCATGACCAGGTCGTAGCATACCAGGAACAGTACCAGAAAGATCAGGAGGCAGAGTGGGGGCTTTATCAGAGCCAGACCAGACAGGGACTGATTCAGAGTATGGACTTTGATGCAAACGACGCCTACCTGTTAGAGAAGATCGCAATGGCCGAAGCTGAATCAGAGGACACCGAAGGCAAGGCGCTGGTCATGCTGGTGGTTCTGAACCGGGTATGGGATGCAAGATTCCCGGACACGATCGAAGAAGTGATCATGCAGGACGGAGCATTTACACCGGTGAGCAATGGTAGATATGACAAGGTGGAGCCGGATGCCGACTGCATGAAGGCAATGGAGCTGATCACAGTAGAACACTGGGATAAAAGCCAAGGAGCCCTCTACTTTGAAAAGGCCAGCGACGAAAGCACCTGGCATAGCAGGAACCTGCAGAAGTTATTCACACACGGAGCGCACACCTTCTACATAGAGAAAGAGTGAGGACAATGGGAATCAGAATGGAAGTCAAGCTGACGGATGGGTACCAGCAGCGCTTCACAAGTGCGTGCCTGGCTCAGATCGGAAGCAGAAAAGAGGTAACGAAGATTGAAAATGGCAATGAAGGACGGAAAGATCATGCTGATCGAGGTGGACAATACACAGATGGCAATCATAAAGTCCTGGAACTCAATGAAGTACGACCGGCGCAAAAACATGATGATCGGAGACTGCAGCAAGGAACTGCTGGACAAGCTCTCCAAGATCGTGAGATTGCCACCGGCCATAGAAAGCTACAGGCAGCGATTGGATGAAACACAGCGAGCCGTAGATAAGATGCGAATCGAGAAGGAACCGGAGGCCCTGGTCAAATACCCGGTGCAGGGTAGCCTTTACGAGCATCAGGTAAGAGCAGCCAACATGGCGCTCCTGACGTTCGGCCTCGCGGATCCGAAGGAGGTACTGAAATGAAAGACGTAAGCATGTCGCTCGGAATTTACTTCGAGATAAAGGATGCAGAGTTATACGGAGGAGAAGGAGCCACCGGATACGCAGCCACGATCGTGGAGATCTCGATCGAAGGACTGCAGAATGCTGACTTCGAGAAATACGCAAACAGCCAGCTAGAGGCGATGGCCAGCATGGCCAAGGTTCCGAAGGAAAAGGTGCGAATCATATCAAAAGACGAATATGAGGAAAACACCGAGGAAGAATAGGAGGCAACTATGACATACGATGAAATCATCGAACAGCTGGAGATCACCAAGAGCAAAATCAAAGAGATCGCCAGGAACGAATATGGTGGAGAGTCATGGAACGACGACCTGGATGCGCTGACAGAAGCAGCGGACATCGTCGCAGACTACAGCAAAGCAACAACTCAGGCATCAGAGATGAGCCAGAAGTACGAACAGCCAGCAATGGCAGTCAGACGTGCAGCAGGGCTTTACACCTGCCCGCTTTGCGGCAAGAGAACACAGGTCGGCCACACGCACTGTCACTGGTGCGGAAAGAAGCTCTTCTGGGACAGAGAAGCATACGCAGACCGCGACTACCCACATATGAGCTCGAAGGGAGGCAGGAGACGATGATTATACAGTTAGAGATTCCAAAGGAATTCGCAAAAGACTACGCAAACAATAGATTTGATGACTTCTTCAGAAGAGTCTATGCGGATATTGATAACGAAGGAATGTGCGGCAATTACGAAGGCGAAACAGCTCAGATGATGGCGCGTGCGTTCAAAGAATCGAGGTGCCTTGACTATGAGAAAACTCGTTGATGCACCCAGGAAAAAGAAGCAGTGGACCGAGAAAGAGGAAGCCTACCTGCAGGATAAATGGGGCACGGTCTCCATCAAAGGGCTGTCCAAGGCTCTCGGCCGATCGGAGAATGCAATCATCGTCAGAGCGCAGCGGCTCGGATGCGGCGCACACCTGGAAAGCGACGTCCGGATCTCCCTGAACCAATTCATGCTCGCACTTTACGGTGGAGCGCAGATGGGAGGCTACACCACCAATCGACTGATCCAGAACGGACTGCCAGTCAAATGGCACCGGGTAAAGAAGAACCGCTTCAGAGTGATCGACATCGAGGACTTCTGGAAGTGGGCCGAGAAGAATAAGAGTCTGCTGGACTTTTCGAGATTTGATAAGTACACGCTCGGAGCAGAGCCGGACTGGGTGGATGAAAAGCGCAAGGCGGACTTTAAAAAGCTGCAGCTTCATGGCCAACACAACGCAGCCTGGACAAAAGCAGAGGACGACAAGCTCCGGTACCTGCTGGAGAAGAACCGGTATACATACAGCGAGCTGGCGCAGGAGCTCAGACATTCAGAAGGAGCCATCAAGCGCCGGATCCTGGACCTTGGAATCGAGACTCGGCCAGTTCGGTGCCCCCCCCGAAAATGGACAGAGGAAGAAGTGGAAACTTTGTGCAGCATGGTAGATGCAGGATACGACTTCACTTTGATCGCAGAAAAACTGAACCGCACAGCACTGGCCACACGCGGTAAATTCGAAAGACTGCAGAACCCGGAGTACAGCAAGCGCTACAATCGCGGCCAGAACCGAGACTATGAATACCAGGGAATCAGAAGCATAAGCGGAAAAGGCATCCTGAAAGACAGAAAGCTGATGGATGGCGTAGAGTTCCAGGAACTGCAGCCAGCAACAAATCAATGAAGGAGGAATGATAATGGCAGCCACCACGAATAAAGGCTTCGGCCTTTTATTTGAAATGGGATGCGGCAAGACCAGGACAGCAATCGCTATCGCAGGAGCCGCATACCAAAAAGGTGCGATCCAGAGAGTCCTGGTAATCGCACCAACGTCGGTCGTGTCGGTCTGGCCAAAAGAGATCGCAGAGGTCGCAGACTTCAAGGTGACCTGCAAGGCGCTCCTGGGAACCAAACAGCAGAGAATCCGAATGATTGAAGACCTGCAGGCGTTCCCGTTCAAAGCACTCAAGGTCGCCGTGATCAACTACGAATCGACCTGGAGAGATGGACTATTCGAAAAGCTCCAGGAATACGACGCTGACCTGATTATATGCGATGAGAGCCAGCGAATCAAGACACACGACGCAGAGCAGAGCAAAGCAATACATAAGCTAGGAGACCAGGCAAGGTACAAGCTCATCCTCTCCGGAACACCGGTACAGAATGATGCAATCGACATCTGGAGCCAGTACCGGTTCCTGGACGCTTCGATCTTCGGCCGAAACTTCTACCAATTCAGAAACCGGTACGCGATCATAGGCGGCTTCAACCAGAAACAGATCGTCGGGTACAAAGACCTGGACGGCCTGATCCGAAAAGAACACTCGATCGCATTCAGAATCACGAAGGAAGAAGCAATCGACCTGCCGGAGCAGACGTTCATCAAGAGGAAGGTCCAGCTCGGCAAAAAGGAAAAAGACCTATACAACCAGATCAAGCGAAGTAGCTATGCAGAGTTATCTAACGGAGACAAGATCACGGCCACAACCGTACTGACAAGGCTCCTGAGACTGCAGCAGCTGGCCGGAGGATTCCTGGTCACAGACGACAGCGACAAGCCGGAGCTCGTCAACACAGCAAAGCTGGATGCGCTCCAGGATATCATCGAGGACTACGTACTAGGCGCAGGAAAGAAGCTGGTAATTTTCGCAAGGTTTATCCCGGAAGTAACCGCCATCATGAAAATGATAGATAAGACCTTCCAGAAGACAGGAAAGAAGCAGGTGGCCATCTATGGAGCAATTAAGAAAGAAGACCGCGGACCGATCATCAAACAGTTTCAGGAAGATCCAAATACCGTGATCATCGTCGGCCAGATCGACACTCTCGGCGTCGGAGTCACCCTGACCGCAGCGGATACATGTGTCTACTATTCAAAGAACTTCAACTACGCCACGTATGAGCAGAGCCTCTCCAGGATTCATCGAATCGGCCAGAGAAACACCTGCACATACATCGACCTGGAGACCGAAGGCACCGTGGATGAGATGATCGGAAAAGCCCTGGCCAGAAAAGAAGATATGGCCAAGACAGTCGTGGATGACTGGCGTGCGTACTTTGAATAGGAGGATGACATGAAATTATTTGAAAAGATAAGGCGCTTCATCAGAGGCGCAGACAGAGCGGTAACCGATGCGATCTGTGAACGCCTAGACAACACAGCAGAGAAGCTCGAAAACTTCGCAAGGAACCTGGATCCTGAAGCATTCCAGGAATCAAAGATGCGCGAGTCCTGGGAAGGAAGGCCGAAGACGGATCCAGAGACTGCAGCACGACTGGCGCAGATGCCAGTCGCATCGCTGGAAGATGTAATCGACCAGACAACAGAAGGAATGGTGAAGGTCGGAGTCAAGGCAGATGAAGCAGCGGACGCCATCAAATCAGTGATCAGTGCAGTCGATCCAAAAAGATATACCCGCTTTTATGGTGACCTTATTCCTGCACCGGTAAGAGGAGTGGTGGAAATACACTCACCGACACAAGTAATGGCGAAGGCCGGATTAAGTGCGGATGAAGCAGCATGGGCAATCGCGAAAGCCATAGCGCAGAAGCCAGAACCGCTGCGACACCTAACAAACAACTGGCGAAAGATGCACGGCCTGCCGATGAGACGTAAGATGCCGAAGCGGCGCAGGAGGTAAATACAGATAGGCGGAAGGGCATGGAGCCAGGAGGAACTGATCCAGCTCGAAGAATTAACAGAAACATATCCGCTCGCCACGGTAGCCAGGAAGCTAAACCGGTCGGAATCAAGTATCAAATACAAACTCTACGGAAGGGAGAAAAGCAATGGCAGAAGTTAAGATCTGGCCGCGAGGCCAAAACGAAACCGGAGGCATCCTGCTGATGCCGATGAAGAAAAACATCCCAAAAGGGCATCCGGAATGGAGCCTGGTAAAATGTCCGATCTGCGGACAGGAATGCTGGAGACCAATATCAAGACAGGAACTCCGGCAGAAAAAAATGCAAGCAGCCTGCACAGAGTGCGGACTCAAAATAGAAAGTAGGAGGACAAACCCATGAAACTGACAGAAATGCTCGGCCAGTACGAAGAACTTCTCGACAAGAAGGATCAGCTGGCCAAAGACACCAAGGACAACAATGCAGCCATCGATAAGCTGAAGGCAGAGATCGCAGAAATGATGATCGACGAAGATATCCCGTCCCAGGGATACGGCGACTACATCTACAGCCTCCAGGATAAGGTCAAATACTCCAAGCGTGGAGAAGCCTACCTGCAGGAACGCGGCCTGGACTTCTTCGAGGTACTCAGAGAACAGGGCCTCGGCGAGCTCATCAAAGAAACCGTCAATGCAGGATCCCTGCAGAGCGCGATGAAGGAGATCGCCGACGAGAACGATGGAGAGCTCCCGCCTGAGCTCGATGAGGTCGTGAGCAGCTACGAGATGACTGACATCGCAAGACGGAAGTCAACTAATAAAGCCTTAAAGAAAGCCAAGAAAGGAGAGTAACAATGGAACAGATGGAATTCGATGTACGTCTGGAATCAGACAGAGAACTGGAGGAAAACGTAAACGTTGCGCTCGACTTCGCATGCAAACAGGTCAGAGCCAACAGCAGAGCAAAGGTGCAGAACCGCCACGACGGATACGGTATCGCTTCAGAGTTCTATGCAAACATGAAGACCGGAACCAAGAAAGTGGATGAGAGCATGAAAGACTTCCTGCGCATCCTTCCGACGGACGATGATGCTAAGGCAGTCGAAGCAGCCAGCAGTCTGAAGAACGCAGCCGCACAGCTGATGATCGATGCGACCAAGCTGGCCGCCCAGGCAGACAGAATCATGAACGACCTCTACGAGGAAGTCAGCAGCTACACCACACCGGTGGAAGATTACCTGAACGGATTCGAGGAAGCTGAAGCAGAAGGCGACGCGGATCCGCAGGAAGAAGATCAGGAGGACACTGAATAATGAGCGAAGAAAACTGCGGAATCTCCGTACACGAAGTAACACAGGTGAGAGTCTCCGATTCAGAAGGCAATGCAATGAATCCGGGCGACACCATCATCCTGAGAATTGACACCGAAGACATCCTCTGCGTATTCAAAGGAATCGAGAGCGGATACTTCATCACAGAGACGTGCGATGACGGAATCAGAAACCGTTACCGCGTCAAGAGCATTAAGAAATCCAAAGTAGTAAAGAGCGCATCCGTAGATGCAGCAGCAGATGAGGAGGAATAAGAATATGGCAAAAGCAGAACTGGCAACCATGGAAGACTTCAAGATCGTAACCGGTATGGAAGCAATGGATGAGGAACTCAGAGCAGAGCTCGAAGATGAGATGGACGACCTGGACGACGATGGCGGCATTGATGCCAAGCACATCAAGATCCCTTCAGGCGGTGGAAAGGCCTTCGAGGTTGAGACAGACGATCCAGACGATCCGGAAGTCATGAAGGAAGTAACAGGCGTGATCATTTTCACGCACAGAATGAATGCCTACTGGGCGCAGAAATACGGAGAAGCAGGAGACGATGGCAATATCAATAAGAACCCGGACTGCAGCTCCATGGATGGCAAGCAGGGCATGTGCAGAGAGACAGGAGAGATCAGAACCTGCGACAACTGCCCTTATAACCAGTTCGGATCCGACGGAAAAGGCAAGGCATGCAAGAACATGCGCCGCCTTTACATCATGATGAGCGGACGCCCGGACATTTACCTTTTAACCGTTCCGCCAACATCCATCAAGGACGTCAACAAAGCCCTGAAGAAAATCATGGGACAGCAGCACATCCCATACAGCCGCATGATCGTGACATTCAAGCTGAACGTAGCCGAAAATGCAGACAAAATCAAGTACAGCAAGGTCACGCTGGAGAAGACAGGACTGCTGCCGGAGGCACTGTATAAGACAACCGCAGAGCTCCGCAAGGCGATGAAGCAGAGCTATGAGAGCGTAGCAATCACGACAGATGACTACAAGGAAGCAGCACCGATGGAAGCAGCTCCGGAAGTCGGTGCCGACGGATTCATGCAGGCAGGCGACATCCAGGATGGAGAGCTGCCATTTGACTAAACCACAAAGCAGGGCGGAAAACCAGTCGCCCTGCGGAATTGGAGGAACAGATGGTTAAAAATTTACAGGACTACCTAAAGACCGGTAGGGATCCGGCCTACTTAAAGAACGGAGATACCATCACGGAAGAACTGGCCAGAGAGCTCGTCTGCCCAGGAGATGAAGACGGATGCCTGGATGGAGAGTTTGAAATCACGCAGAGCAGGATCGTCGAGGACATCATCGGAGGCGAGGGCGTCTACGAGACAATCTGGCGAGAAAGCCCGGACCATCCGTGGACATACGTCGGACTGTGCAAGGCAGGAATGGATAAGAACCTCGCGCCGATCCACGCCAAGATGACATACGTCTGCAGCAAATACAGAGCCAAAAACGAAGTGGAGATGCAGCAGCACATCATGGATGCGATGGAGGCGTGCAGAGCGGTGCATGAACGTGGGGACATCCCGGTAGCACCGCACCTTTACTGGCCAAGATTCCTGGACGAAGGAAATCCGGAAGACAGAGACTACGGACTGCAGGCAGGAATGGAAGCTCTGAAGCGATGCAACCAGATGGTCGTGATCATCAGACAGGAAGGACCGGAAGAAGAATGGATCAGTCAGGGAATGCAGGCTGAAATCACTGCTGCGGCAAAGATGGGAATCGAGCCACAGTTCATTTATATAGGCAGAGAAAAGAGGTAACACCATGAACACGGCAGAAGTCGATCTCGACCGCCTGGTCGATTATGAAAGAGAATACAGAAGCGTCGTCAAAAAGGCGCAGGTTACCGGAGATCATATGATAGGACTCTGCCCGTTCCATGACGATTCTAAAAACAGCTTCTCAGTAGACCTGAAGACAGGACGGTGGCACTGCTTCAGCGAGGACATCGGAGGAAACTACGTGGACTTTGTCGCCAAGATAAATGGCATCAGCACAAAGGACGCATACAAGCGCATCATGGAAGACTACCATGTGGAAATGCCGGAGAAGGAAAAACCGGCAGCAGGATCCAGACGCAGCTACACCATGGAGCAGTACAGCTTCGAGAAAAGGCTGCCGGTAGAATTCCTCCGGGACACATGCCACATCAGTAACGACAAGGAAAGAAAAGACCAGACCACATACATGAAGATCCCGTACCTGAAGGAAGACGGTACCGAGGCAACCTACAGAAAGAGGTTTGCAGGTAAGGAATTCAGATGGAGATACGGCAGCAGTGGAAAGATATGCCTCTACGGAGAATGGAGGCTCTCGCAGATGCGACAGAGCGGATACGCCTGCCTAGTCGAAGGAGAGTCCGACACGCAGAGCATGTGGTACATGGGAATCAGCACCCTCGGAGTACCGGGAGCCTCCATGTTCAAGCCGAACATGAGCGACCAGCTCCAGGACTTAAAGCTATACATCCACCAGGAACCGGACCAGGGCGGCGAAACGTTTATGCGGAAAGTCATCCAGGGACTCCGGGATGGTGGATTCATTGGCAAGGTTTACAAATTCAGCTGCAGCACGATAGGAGGCATCAAGGATCCGAGCGATGTGTTTGTGAAATTCGGAAAAGAAGACGGAGCGGCCAAGATCCAGAAGCTCCTGGCAAGCGCAGAAGAAATCGACCTGACAGAGCCAGACGTGATACCGGAATCCATCAAGGGAGCACCGGTGAATCTTCGCCAGCCGGAAGGCTGGATCTATTCAGACAAAGGAATCAGCCACATCGATGAGAAGACATACGGACCGGTCATGGTCTGCAGAACACCGATCATCCTGACGCAGCGACTCCGGAGCTTGGAGACTGGAGAAGAAAAAATAGAAATCGCATTCAAGCGAGACGATGAATGGCACAGAGCAATCTATCCACGATCAACGATCTTCACAGCCAGAGGAATCACAGTGCTGGCAGATTTAGGATGCACAGTAACATCGGAGAATGCCAAGCAGGTCGTCCGGTTTTTATCGGCGCTGGAAGCAGAGAACATCGACATCATCACGAAAGCAGATGCGACGTCCAGCTTCGGATGGCAGCCAGGAAAGCGATTCATACCAGGACATGACAAAGACATCGTGCTGGACATTGATCCATCACAGAAGGGAATGGCTGCAGCTTACTGCCAGACCGGATCCTTCGATAAATGGAAAGACACCATGCAACCGCACCGGGACAGAGACAAATTCCGGTTCATCCTGGCCGCAGCGTTCGCAGCTCCCCTGTTGCGGATCATTAAGCAGAGAATCTTCTTCGTTTACAACTGGGGATCCAGTAAGGGCGGAAAGACTGCAGGATTAAAAGCAGCGCTGTCAGCCTGGGGAGATCCGGAACGATTGATGGTAAATTTCAACGCCACCCAGGTCGGCCTGGAAAGAACCGCTGCGTTTTATTGCGACTTGCCGCTCGGCATCGATGAGAGACAGCTGGCCGGAAAGAATCAGGAAGGACTGGAGAAGACAATCTACATGATCGCATCCGGTACCGGAAAGATCAGAGGCGCAAAGGGCGGCGGCCTGCAGACAATGAGGCAATGGAGAACCGTAGCCATGGCAACCGGAGAGGAACCACTCTCCACAGATACATCGCAGACCGGTGTCAGCACCCGTGTGCTGGAGATTTACGGCGGACCATTTGAAACGGAAGAACAGGCCAGCCTGATGCACCAGGAATCAACGCAGAGCTTCGGATGGGCAGGCCCGGAATTCATCGAGCACGTCCTGAAGGTTTCAGAGAAAAGCATCTGTGACAAATACGATGAGATGCTGCACTATGTGATGTCAATCGCGAAAGGAAAGAGCGGAAGCCACGTGGCCGGAATCAGTGCGGTCGCACTGGCCGATGCCATGATAGACACCTGGTTCTTCAGAGACCAGGACACACCGGAGCCGGAAGCGGATCCGAAAGAGAAGGAAGGGAAAGACAATGAAAAGAAGATAGCGATCAACCAGGAATCATGGGACAGAGCAAAGAAGATGGCAGCAGCTATCCTACAGGAGCAGATGGCAGCAGAGTCCGGAGACGTCAATGAGAATGCGGTCCAGTTCATCACGGACTGGGTGATTTCAAACAAGGCGTACTTCGGAGAGAAAGCCATCGGAACGTGCCTCGGAACCATGAGCGAGTCCGGGAACGTGGCCTACATATTCCCGTCGACACTTAACCAGGCTCTGACCAAGGCGGGATACAGTCCAAGGAAGACACTCAAATACATGGCAGACAACGGACTGATCGCCACAGCCAACGAGGGACCTGAATCAAAGCAACGATACTCGGTCAAACGAAGATTCGATGGCCGGAGCTGCAGATTCGTAGAATTCAAGATCGGACAATTCAGCGAGAAAGACGACGACATCGAAGCCATGGCTGATGAGGCCGAAGAAAAATACGAGCAGCAATCGCTGACCGACTCGGACGGATTCATGAGCGTCCCGGAAGGGATGGAGGACGAGCTCCCGTTCAAATAGCAGGTGCAAAGTTTGCCTGAAAATGTTCCCACTCGAAAAAGTGGGAACGCGAGTGGGAACGCGAGTGGGAACGCAGAAAACCCAGCAACCACGCGGCTTTTAATAGATATGTTCCCACTGTTCCCACTAATTCCCACTTATATATTGTTTCGTGGAAAATTTTGCACACGATGCACGAATTTCATGCATCACATGCAAAATTCCATAAAAACATGGTGTGTATTTAAAAAAAGTGGGAACAGTGGGAACACCCCGCGCAAACCGCATAAAATAGGGGTTTGTCGCGTTCCCACTTCGAAAATGCAAAAGTGGGAACAGGAAGGAGTGGGAACGGTGGAATTAGACCTCAAAAAACTAGAGCAAGACATCGCAACCCTGCGTAAAAACAGGGAAAACGTGCCATTAGAACTCCTGAAAACCAAATACAAAAAGCCTTATGCAAAATTGAAAGAGGAAATTCGTGCACAATTTGAAATTTACATGAAAGAGCTCTCGCTTCTTGGAATTTTGAAAATAGGTCCGGACATGACTCCGGAAGAACAAAAAGAGATGGAAGCAGGCATCCAGAAAATCATCGACGAAGAAACTGCAGTGGGACATTTGAGAGAATGCACCAAGGCGGTATTTTATGAATTCAACCTGAGAAAGGCAGAGAATCTGGCCTGCGGATATTTCACCGAGAGAATCAAGTACGAAGTCTACGCACCATACTGGCTGAAGCACGTCAGCAAAGATCCGGAAGGAAGATACATCACAGACCTGCTGCCAGGAATGAAATGGCATCCGGAAGGCGGTGGCGCGTGGGTCGATCTTTCAAAGCAGAGCCTCACGCTCATGCTTCCGCCGACGCAGGCAGGGGTCGATGAGCAGCATGAGGCGGAGCAGGAGATCTTTAAAAAATATTTGAAAGAGGTGAGACAGACATGAGCTACCAGGGAAACAACCCGGAAGGATACCCGGATCCGACAGCCAACCAGGCAGTAGGAATCGTATCTAGGGAAGAAAAGGAAGCTGCGAAAGCAAAGAAGCGGGCAACCAGGGAGTATGACATCAGAGCAGCCATGAAAGCAATCAGAGCAATCGCCGGAGCATATGGACTGACGATCGAGAACAGAATCACATTCAAAGACAAAGAAACGGAGGAAATATTCAGATGACCAACAAGGAAAGATTTATCGAATTATTAAGAAGTACCAAGAGAGAAGGAATCGAGAAGCTCATCGACTTCCTGGAGAAGACCGACTTCTTCGTAGCACCGGCATCAACCAGATTTCATATGAGCTGCGAGGGAGGACTGCTGCAGCACAGCCTTAATGTTTACGACTGCCTGGTGAGCCTCGGATCCGCAGCCGGAGACGTTCAGGAATTCCACGTGGCCGGAATGCGCCTGGATTCAATCCCGAAAGAGTCCATCATCATCGTGGCGCTGCTCCACGACCTCTGCAAGACCAACTTCTACGCAACCGAGATGCGCTGGCGCAAGGATGCCAATAACAAGTGGGAGCAGTACCCGGTATACGCGGTCAACGACAGAAACCCATACGGCCACGGAGAAAAATCAGTCATGATGGCATCAGAGTTTATCCACCTGACCATGGAGGAACGATACGCAATCAGATGGCACATGGGAATGAGTGAAGCCAATATCATCCAGACATACTGCCAGGCCGCAGAGAAATACCCGCTGGTATTATTCACACACATGGCAGACCAGATGGCTACAAGCTACCTGGAGACCAACACCGGAAACAAGAAACCGGAAGACATCTACCTCGGAACGGAACCGGCAGCACAGGATCCGGAAGAATTCGCAGAGGCAGAGCCTATCTAACAGGAGGGCAGCCATGAACACAGAAAGAGACGACAGAGAGCAGATCGAGGCCACCAGAAAGATGATGGCCGAAAAGGAGGAAAAGAAGCGTGCTAGAGAAATACGAAAAGAACTTCGACGAAAACGAATTCATGCGCTCCTTCATGGAAAGAAAGCAGATAAGCACTAAGAAGCAGGCGCTGGCTGAGCTTCGGAAGCTGATCAAGAAGGAAGGATACTATCAGACGAAAATCAAAGAAGCCCTGAAGAAACGATATCCGGATGCCTTCGTGGCTAAGATCTCCCAGGGAGCATACAGCCAGGCAGGCATCCCGGACGTCATGTTCATAAAGGACGGTCACTACTTCGGATTTGAGGTCAAGCGTCCAGTCGTCGGAATCAGATCCAAGCTGCAGGAGCAGACAGCCAGGATGATCCAGGTCGCAGGCGGAACCGCAGCGTTCGTCTGCTGGCCAGAGGAAGCAATCAGAGAGGTGGAAGAATATGAAAAGAGCCAAAGATAAATACATGATCAACCGCACCAAATACAAAGACATCAAGAGATATGACCACAAGCAGATGGAGGACTTTCTGACAGACGTCTACAAGAACGGATACGCAGACGGAAAAGAATCCGTGCCCGGAGTGGAGCTTCAGGACGTGGAAAAAGCACTGCAGGATGTCAAGGGCATCGGGCCGGTCGTGTGGAATAGAATCCAGGAGCGCCTGGCGGAACTTTTCAGAAAGGAGAGCGCATGAAAGCATTGACAATATGGCAGCCATGGGCACAGCTCTTGGCAACGGGAACAAAAAGCATCGAGACCAGAAGCTGGGGAACAAGGTATAGAGGGCCTATCTTGATTCATGCAGCAAAGGTAGACCATCAATACATAGTTTTACGATACCCACATGAATCATTTCAATATTTTGAGGAAGCAGAAGCCATTTACAAAGACTTCCCGCTCGGAGCGATCATCGGGCAGGCGAACCTTGCTGAGTGCATTCAGATGGATCAAGGCTACTGTGACCGGATGAAGGAACAGAATCCGGAAGAATATGCGTTTGGAAATTACGAGCCGGGAAGATATGCGTGGGTTATGAAGGATGCGGTGCTTTTCGACAAGCCGATACCGGTAAAAGGAAGACAAGGATTGTGGAACTGGGAGGATGACGCCAATGAGTAAAAGAGAGCCATTGGACCAGGAACCGCTCACCATTGAAGAACTGAAGACGATGGCCGGACTTCCGGTATGGTGTCCAGACGAAGAAGCATACGGAATCGTGATGTGCGACAGCATAGGCCAATGGGCTGGAATCCCGTTCTTGCACGGAGTCTGGTATCATGACGGAATCGGCGTAGAATTCAACCATAACATCATCGGACGAAAGCTGAAATGCTACAGAGTCATCGATGAGAAGGAGGCAAGCAATGAGTAAAAGAGAACTGAAGAAACAGCAGGAAAGAGCCGCAAAGCATGGATGCGATGGCAGATGCTACTGGGAAACAGGAATGTGCCCGGCGGTCGAGGTCTGCGAGGAAACCAGAGCCGGAGAGTTCATGGCAACCGTGATCGGAGGCATCATGGTCCTTTTGATGATGGCAGTCCCGCCAATCCTGCTGGCCGGAGGCGCGATAGCACTGATCTGGGCGATCGTTCAGACAGTTCTCTCGATTTAGAAGGAGGAAAAGCAGATGGACATCACAAGAATTCACGAGTACACGGACATTTACATGGAAGCATACCTGCGAGCGCTTAACAAGACGCACAACGCAGACCTGGCGGTCCAGGTGGCCATGGGCGTAACGCTCGCAGTCACAAATACGCTGGAGGCGCAGAAGCCACAGGCACAGCCACAAGGAATCAATCCCGGCGCGCTCCTGGCGGCGATGTTTGCCAATGCGGCCAGACAGCAGCCCCGCGACGATATCGAAAACGAGAGTGACGACGATGAGTAAGCAGAAAAGATACAGCGAAATCCTTCTCCTGGAGAAAATGCTCCAGGAGGGGAGCATCGAGCATAGCCGGTGCGATCTATACGATGGATTTCAGATCACAGTCCCGCTGCCAGGACAGACGAAAGAGATTTCCATAATTGAACACGCGGGAAGTTATGGAAGTGTCATGAACCTGCTGGAGATATGGGCCGAGGGCGAAATAAAAGGATTTCTGTCAGCAGAACAGACGCTGCGGATCATTAAGAATATCAGAGGGAGAGAGTCCCCGAATTAACAGCATAAAAAGAACGAAAAGGAGAGAAATGCAATGCAGGAAATCAACGAAGAAATGGAGAACGATAGATCAGTATTAGAATGGATGCTCGGCCAGTACGTCCGAGCGAAGCGCCGAAAAAAACAGCTTGAGGTCCGGCTTCTTGAGATCAATGCCGAGCGTGACTCTCCGATCGGAGGCCAGGGATACGATCCACTGCCACGAAGTGGAGGCAACAACGAAGGCGCAGCCGGAATCCTTATGAAGCTGGCTGATATCGAAGACAGAATCTACGAGCAGAAAGCAAAGGCCGATAAGTCCATGGTTAACGTGGCGACGATCCTGAACTTTTTACCGGAGGAATCAATGGAGCGCGAGATCTGCGAACTTCGCCATCTTGATGGCCATGAATGGGGAGAGATCGCAGAGGGAATCCCGATGTCAAAAAGCCAGTGCCATAGAATCCACAAGGCTGCCATGTACGAGCTTCTGGAATTTAACTACGTGAAAGAGCTCGTCGCAGAGAACCGGGAATCATATGAATATTATATCGAGAAAAAAGAGGAAGCCAGATACCGTCGCGAAAATAGGGCAAGAAAAAATCCGGAAAAATAAATCCGGAAAAATTCTCCGGAAATTTCTACGCAGAAAAATCCGGAGAAAAAAATTCGACTTCGCGAAGCCGGAAAAATAAACCAGAAAAAATAAAGCCCCGCACACAGGGGCGAAAAATCAAGGCTAAAAATTCCGGAAAAATACAGGGCGAAAATAAAGGCCTTTTTCAGAAGCCCCTCCAGGAAGGCCGCAATAAAGGGCCGGAAAATAAGGCCCAGCCACACAGCCCACAGGGCAGGCCCATGCACAGGGGCGCACACAGCCCACCCACACAGGGCAGGCCAGGAGGCCAGGACACCGGGCACACAGCCCACCCACACAGTACAGCGACCAAGGGCACCAGCAGGCAGGGCAGCCCAGGCACCAGGGGCACAGCACACAGGGCAAGCGAGAGAGCGCGGCAGCCACGCACGCAGCACACGCGAGGCACAGCGGCCAGGGCAGCGAGCCAAGGCACAGGCCATACATCAGATGAAAGATGCGACTCCATGCACCACTTGCATGTGGTATAGTAGTAGCATCGAGGCAGGCGGATGAGAGAGGCGGCCCAGCCGAGAAGCAGAGCGAACTCCCCACGCTCTAAGCAAAGACAACAGCCCTACATCGAAAGAGATCAGCGCAGCAGCTGGTCTCTTTTGCTTTGTCAGTAATGCACAATCGTAGGTACTACTTTTTGTTTATTTTGCCAGCGGGGCGAGGAAGGCCCGATGCTTTCCCGGATATGACCTTAATTTTTTTTCGCGTTTCGTTACGCCCAGCCCGGTACATCAAGGAATTTATAACAGATTGGAGGCAGACCGGATGACAACAGAAATGAAAATGGAGACACGAAGCCTGGCCAGCTTGCGCCCGGCGGAATACAACCCAAGAGTCCAGCTGCAGCCAGCCGATCCAGAATATCAGAACATCAAGCGCAGCATTGAAACCTTCGGATACGTGGATCCGATCATCGTAAACCAGGACGGAACCATCATCGGAGGCCATCAGCGCTACAACGTCATGAAGGACCTCGGATATACCGAAGCGCAGGTCGTCGTGGTCGATCTGGACAAGAATAATGAGAAGGCGCTCAATATTGCGCTGAACAAAATCACAGGAGAATGGGATGAGATCAAGCTGAAAGACCTGCTGCTCGACCTCGATCTTAATGATTACGATCTGACAGCGACCGGTTTCAGTTCCAAAGAGGTCGAAGACCTCGTGATCCGACTCGACAAGGACGTGGAAGCCGAAGATGACAACTTCGATGCCGACGCCGACTATGAATCCATCGAGGAGCCGGTCACCCAGCGCGGAGACATCTGGATCCTGGGCGACCATAGACTCATGTGCGGAGATTCCACTGACCTCGGCGACGTCAACACTCTGATGGGCGGCGAGGAAGCGGACCTCGTGATCACGGATCCGCCGTACAACGTCAACTACAAGGACGGATCCATCAAAAACGACAACATGGACGAGGGATCCTTTGAGGATTTCCTTCAGAATGCATTCCTGGCCATGTTCGAGAACATGAGATCAGGAGCCGCAGCGTACATATTCCACGCAGACAGTGAAGGCCTGGCGTTCAGGCGCGCATTCAGAGATGCCGGATTCAAGCTGGCAGAGTGTCTGATATGGGAAAAGAACTCCTTCGTGCTCGGCCGCCAGGATTACCAGTGGCGCCACGAACCAATCCTCTACGGATGGAAAGAAGGCGCTGCGCATTACTTCATCGACGACCGAAGCCAGGACACAATCCTCCTGGAGGATGAACTCGACCTGGAATCCATGAAGAAGGAAGACCTGATCACATACATCAATCAGATCATCGCACAGTACAAAGACCAGACGACCGTCCTCTTTGAGAAGAAGCCGACAAAGAACGACGTGCATCCAACGATGAAGCCGGTAAACCTGGTCGGAAGACTGATGCGGAACTCCAGCAAGCCAGGATGGAACGTCCTCGATTTATTCGGAGGCAGCGGATCCACACTCATGGCAGCAGAGCAGATCGGCCGCCGGGCGTTTCTGATGGAGCTTGATGAGAAGTTCTGCGACGTAATCGTCCACCGATGGGAAGAATTCACAGGAAAGAAGGCTGTAAGAGCCGGGAAGTTGGAGGTGAGCCTATGATGAACCAATATGAAATCATGGCCGAAATTTTGCGGGGGGGGGTACGCTCAGATGAGTGATGGAGAAGTAAAAGGCAGCTTTTATCGGACAGAGATCATCGCGCAGCTTTTCGGAGTGACCGTCCGCCGCGTGCAGCAGCTCACTCAGGAAGGCATCATATCCACCACCAAGATCCTGGAAGATGGAAAGAGCGTCCGAAGATACGACCTCGTGCCTACGATCCAGGCATACGTCAAATACCTATCGGACAAGGCCTACGGAAAGCAGCACCGTACCGATAAGGAGATCGAACTCAGGGAGCAGAAGATGCAGGCCGACATCGCCCTGAAGGAGAGCCAAGGAGAACTGCACAGATTAAAGACCGAGATCGCAGCCGGTCAGTACATCAGCGTAGAAGAAGTAAAACTCGACTACGCTAAATTTTTTGTTGTATTTAAGAAATTCGTCATGAGCATACCGGCCAGGGTAACCGGGATGCTTTCAGGGCAGATGGAACCGTCTGAACTGAGACGATGCGAAAAGGAGATAGCCGCAGAGGTAAACAGACTGCTCGGCGCATTCGTCGTGGCCGGAATCGTGGGACCAGAGGATGTGAAGAAAGATGGAACCCTTAAAAAAGAGAAGAATCCAGATTCGTAAATTCCAGGTAACACAGTACCAGGCAGACGCGCTCAAGCAGTTATGCCCGCCGGAGAACATATCGGTTTCAGAATGGGCCGAGAACTATCGAACCCTTGATTCTAAGACGTCCGCCCTTCCGGGACCATGGCGTAACGACAAGACGCCATACCTGAAAGAGATCATGGACGAACTGATCAACTACGACACGGAGAGAATCATCTTCGTAAAGCCAACGCAGGTCGGAGGAACCGAAGCCCTTCAGAATATGCTCGGCTACGTGATCCAGCAGGATCCGGCGCCAAGCATGATCGTATACCCAACGGACGTCCTGGCACAGAGTATCAGCGAAAACCGATTAGAGCCGATGATACTGGGAACCAAGACGCTGAAGGCTTTATACAACAAAAACGAATCGTCCAAGCTGGAGCTCCAGTTTGACGGAATGTACCTATCACTGGCCGGTTCCAACTCGCCATCGTCCCTGGCGTCGAAGGCGATCAAGTACCTCTTTCTGGATGAGGTGGACAAGTACCCCGGATCATCGAAGAAAGAGTCGGACCCAATCTCGCTGGCGATAGAGAGAACCAAGACCTTCCGAAACAGGAAGATCTACATGACGTCAACACCGACGCTGGCAACCGGCCACATTTGGAAGGCACTCATGGACGCGGACATCGAGAAGCACTACTTCATACCGTGCCCGCACTGCGGATCCATGATAGAGCTCAAATTTCAGAATTTGAAGTTTCCGTCCGGCGAGGACCTGAGCAACCAGGACAGAGCCGACATGGCATTCTATCAGTGCCAGGAGTGCGGAGGCAGGATCACGGATCAAGACAAAGAGAAGGTACTCAAGTACGGAGAATGGAAGACCGTGCGAGAGACCGGAAAGTACAACCGCAAGGTTGGATTCTGGATCAACACCCTCTATAGCCCGTTCGTCCGTTTTTCAGAAATCGTGGAAGAATTTCTGAACAGCAAGGACGATCCGGACAAGCTGCAGAACTTCACGAACTCATGGCTTGCAGAACCGTGGGAAGATACGAAGCTGAAGACAAGCGCCGACACCGTTCTGGAGAGGCAGACGGAGCGGCCGGAATTCACAGCGCCAAACTGGACGAAGTTCCTGACAGCGGGTGTGGACGTCCAGGAGACATCACTCTACTGGACAATCCGAGCATGGGGCAGCTACATCACCAGCCAGAACATCGCGCATGGCCAGGCGCTATCCTTCCAGGACATCGAGCAGATCATGAACACGCCATACTTCACCGAGGATGGCGAACAGCTAATCGTGGCGCTTTGCCTGATCGACTCCGGATACGACGCCGACAGCACGTATGACTTCTGCGCTTTGAATTCAGACTGGGCACTGCCGGTCAAAGGTTCCAACAACCCGATGCTGTCGCACTTCAAGCTCTCTAAGATCAACAAGCAAGGAAGTCAGGCATACGGAATGAACCTGGTGCTGGTTGATGGCGACAAGTACAAAGACATGATCGCCGGAAGAATGAAGAAGCCGAACGGTCGCGGAAGCTGGATGGTCTTCGAGGGATGCGACAGAGAATACGCCGAGCAGGTAACTGCAGAGCACAAGGTCAACGTCAAATCCGGAAACCGAACCGTGCAGCGATGGGTACCGAAGCGCAGCCACATCGACAACCACTACCTGGATGCAGAGGTATACGCACTAGCAGCCGCTGACATTTCAGGAGTCAGAACCCTGCACCTGCAGGACGAAGCCGAAGCGAAAGCCAAGGCGGAACGTCCGGAGGAAGCATACGCTCCGGAGGAAACATGGATCAGGCAAAACGAGAACTGGATATAGGAGGAAGACATGAGCGAAGAAAATAATCAAATCGACGGAAACGTCAGCACCGTGGAACTTCTCCAGGAAGTAAAAACAGCAATCCGAAAGATTCTGATCGGCGGCCAGTCCTATCAGATCGGTAGCCGTAAGCTGACAAGAGCCGACCTCTACCAGCTCAGAAAGCTAAAAGAGGAACTGGAGGCAGAGATCGCTGCAGAAGGTGACAGCAGCCTCCTGGACAACACATACGTCGCCTTCTTTGATGGGAGGTGAGAAAGATGAGCTGGATAGATGACCTTGTCGCATGGATCAGCCCCGAAGCAGGAGCGAAACGTGCGGCATGGCGAATCGCATACCGTGAATACCGGAACTACGATGCAGGCAGTAGCTCCAGACTGAACGCAGGATGGAGAGCCGCGAACTATTCCGCAGAAATGACGGATAGATCGTCCAGAGACACGATTAGAGCCAGAGCGCGAGACCTGGAGCGAAACTCCGACATCGCGAATTCATTGATATCAGCATACAAGCGAAACGTCATCGGCGCAGGGTTCAACCTGCAGGCCAAGACGAAGAATGCCAAGTTAAACGCCGACATCCAGAAGCTCTGGAAGAAATGGTGCAAGGCAAGGAACTGCGACGTGACCGGAACGCAGACGCTGAACCAGATACTCCGAATGGCAGTGACCAGAAAGAAGATCGACGGAGGAATCCTGTTCATAAAGGTTTATACCAACGACGGAATGATCCCGTTTAAACTTCAGATGATCGAGGTTGATGAGCTCGACTCGCTGCAGGTTGGAACGACTGGAGATGGGAACAGAATCGTCAACGGTATCGAATACAACCAGTACAACCGCCCGGTCGCTTACTGGATTAGACAGTACGGAATCGACGGATTCACGATCGAGCAGCCAAGACGCGTCAAAGCGGATGATGTGATTTTTTATTTCACAAAACGACGCCCGACGCAGATCAGAGAAATGTCTGATATGAGCCAGACAGCCACCAGGATCCGCGACACGAACGAATTCATGACCGCAGTATCGGTCAAGGAACGAATCGCGGCCTGCCTGTCCGTGTTCATTAAGAAAACGCTCCCACAGGTCGGAATCGGAAGAAATGCAGCGGCAGAGAATGTCGGAAAGCATGAGTACGACGGAAAGACACTTACACCGGGAATGATCAAAGAGCTGAATGCCGGAGATGAGGTGCAGGTCGTAAATCCGACCGGCCAGGGAAGCGATGCGACATCATTCACGAAGCTGCAGCAGCGTATGATCGGAGCCGGGCAGGGCCTCTCATACGAAGCAACCAGCCGAGACATGAGTGAAACCAACTACGCATCAGCCAGACAGGGAGCCATTGAGGATGAGATGACCTACCAGGAGGAAGTCGAAGCAATCACAGCAATCCTCGATGAGATCTATGAGACATTCGTGATCAGCTGCTACCTGGCAGGACTGATCAAGGTATCCGGAGACTTTTGGGAAAAGAAGGACGAATACCTGGAGCACGACTGGATCAAGAGCCCGAAGAAGTGGATCGATCCACTGAAGGAATCCAGCGCAAACAAGACAGCGCTGAATACCGGCCAGAAGACATACAAAGAGATCGCGGCCGAGAGCGGTCGAGATTGGAAACAGCAGATCGATGACAACCTGGAAGTCCTCGAATACGCAAAGAAGAAAGGCTATGACTTAGGAGGTGTAATATTCGATGGCAAACTCGGAACTGAGAAAGAAAAAGAACCGAAGCCAGCGCCGCCGAAACCGGATGACAAGACCGGAAAAGGCGGGACCGGCAATGATGACCAGAACGCAGGCTCCGGAGAAGGAGAAGGCGAGTCAACATCAGACGAAGGACAGGAATAGAGGCCTGAGAGAACTGAGAGGTTCCATCAGGGCACTCGAAGGAGATGGCAATGAGCGCACGTTCGAGCTGAGCTTCTCATCGGAAGAACCATACACGCGATGGTTCGGCCAGGAGATCCTCGACCATTCAGCAGGATGCGTCGATTTGACGCGACTGAATGAAATCGGATGTGTGCTCTTTAACCATGACCGCGACGAAGTGATCGGAAAGATCACCAAGGCGTGGATAGATAACGGACGCGGAATGGCAACGATTGAATTTGATTCAGACGACGCGTCCGAAGTAATCTACCAGAAAGTAAAAGGCGGAACCCTCAAAGGCGTATCCGTGGGATACCTGGTAGATGACTGGGAGGAAGTAATGCCAAACAAGACATCGACGGATGGAAGATTTATGGGACCATGCTCAATCGCTAAGAAGTGGGCGCCTTACGAAATCAGCATAGTCAGCGTCCCAGCGGATCCGACCGTAGGCGTGGGAAGGGAGCTGGAAGAAAAATCAGAACCCGGAACACAGGACATCCCGCTGGAAGTCTATGAGCGGCAACTTCAAATAAACAAAAACTTTATGGAGGTAAAAGAAAATGACGATTGAACAGATGATCGCACGTCAGCAGGAAATCGTAAACGCTGCAAGAGCCGCAGGTCGCAACATGACACGCGAGGAATCCGCAGAGTTTGAATCCCTGCAGAGAAGCATCGACGCAGCTAGAGCAGCTGGTGCTGGCATCGCCCATGGCGGCCAGAGTTCCACTCCTGCTGCTGCACCGACAAACAACAACGGTAACCAGAGACAGCAGACCGGCGAAGGAGATCCGGAGCCTGATCCTCAGACAGCTCAGAGAGCTATCGAGAATGAGAGAGCCAGAATCCGCGAGATCGAAGGTCTCTGCTCAGAATTCGGACTCGACGCAAGATCCTACATCGACAACGGATCCACGGTGGAGCAGGCAAGAGCCGCAGTCATTGAACACTTGAGAAGCCAGAACGCACCAGTGGCAACAGGCATCCAGGTGACAGATACCGCCGAGGACAAATTCAGACGCGCAGCCGCTGATTCACTCCTTATGAGAAGCGGTATGACATTAGAGCGTCCGGAAGACGGAGCCAGAAGCCTCATGGGAATGTCCATCAGAGACCTCGCCATCGAGTGCCTGCAGAGAGACGGATCCAACGCGACCGGCCTCAACAGAAAGAGCTCTGATGAGCTTTACACAATGATGGCCAGAGGCTTCTACAATCCGGAAGCAGCATTCCCTGCAATCCTCGACCAGACGATCGAGAAGGCATACAAGGAAGGCTACCGCAAGGTATCCGTAACTTTTGACAAGTTCACCAAGAAGGGATCCCTGAAGGACTTCAAGAAGCACGACAACTACTACGTAGCTGGACCGGTTGGCGAGTTCTACGAGGTACCGGAGAACGGAGAGCTCAAGCATGATGTATTCAGCGATGCGAAACTTCCGCAGAGACAGCTGAAGACATACGGCCGCCAGTTCACTCTCTCCAGAAAGGCATTCATCGATGATGACATCAGCCTCGTAACAAGCCTCCCTGCAAGATACGCAGCAGCCGCAAGAAAGACCATCAACAAGCAGGTATACCAGATCCTGATCAACAACTCCAGCATTTATGACGGAGCTGCACTCTTTGGCAAAGAGCACAAGAACCTCCTCGCATCCGGTACCGGAGTAACCCAGGAGGCAATGCAGACCATGATCATGGCGCTGGCAAATCAGAAGGACCAGTTCGGAGAGAGCATCATCATCAACCCGGCAACAATCGTGGTTCCTTCAGGAATGAAGTTCGATATGTACACTTTATTCTACAGCCCGACAATCAACACTACCGACAACACCCAGGCAGTGAACCCGCTCTATCAGTACAGAGACAGCATCGAGGTAGTCGAGGATCCGACAATCAATGCACTCTGCGGTGGACTTGGCAACGTAATGCCATGGTTCCTGATCGGCGATCCGGGAGATACAGACTTTATCGAGGTCGACTACCTGAACGGACAGGAGATCCCGAACATCAGAAGAATGGAAGCACCTGGACAGCTCGGTTTCATTTGGGATATTTACCTCGACTGGGGCATCAGCGTCATGGATTACCGTGGAGCAGTCAAGAACCCTGGAATCAAGGTAGATACCAAGCTGAAGCTCGTCTAAGAGGAAGGAGGAATAGATCATGGCAACAGCAGCATTCTGGCAGCGCGGCGAGACTATCGATCGCGTAAATAATACAGCCAAAACAATCGAAGCCAACACCATCCAGGTGATCGGTAAGAGAATCGGAGTCGTAGCTATGGAAGCGGCTCCGGGGCAGAAGTACAGCGTAAACGTAGTAGGCGTTTACAGCTTCCCGAAGAAGGCCAGCGAGGCGATCACAGCCGGAGCAGAGGTCTACTGGGACAGCACTAACGGAGTGATCACCGCAACGGCCGACTCCAACATCCTCGCAGGCTACGCCATCGCAGACGCAGCCGCTGCGGACGCGACCGTATCAATTAAGATCAACGCCTAAGATGAAGCTCGTAGCAGTTCGACCGATCTTATACCGCGCACATCAGTATGAGGTCGGCGATGAGCTCCCTGATTCGGAGATGAAGCAAGCCTGGCTGGATGCCGGAACCGCCGTAATGACAGAGGATGAGCCTGCGGTCAAAGTTCCAAAGGCAACACCGCTGACAGCGCAGCCAGGTCAGATCGGAATCAGCAATAGTGGCAACGAAGATGATCTCGCAGGCAGACTACCGAAGACCATCGAAAGAGAAACCAAGGCGCCAAGCAGGAGCCGGAAGAAATGAACTTCAAAGACATAATCGCGTCAGATGTGCATGACGCATTCATGAACGCGGAAGAATTCTCCGAAATGCATATGATCAACGGAGTGGAGATGCCGGTACAGGTCGACTCCAACGAACAGATCGAGCGTGAAAAGAGATTCAACCAGCACATGGATGGAATTTATAAAAACCAGAAACTGATTTATGTATCAGCCACCGACTATGGACCGATGCCGAAGCAGGGAACCCTGATCAAATTCGACGGACGACCATACAAGGTGGCTGATGCCATTTCAGAGGACGGAATCTACTCACTTACACTGGAGGCGAACAGAGCATGATCGAATACCAGGTAGATGAACAGATGCTGGAGGAAGTCCAGGCAAAGCTCGGAGCCATGAAAGCCAAAGCGCCGACGGTAATATCGAGAGCCCTGAATAAGACAGCAACGACAGCGCGAGTAGACCTCGCAAGCAAAGCGCAGGCGACCTATACGGTAAAATCCGGAGGCTTCAAGAAAGATATGACGATCAAAAAGGCATCCGCAGGAAGATTGGAAGCGGTGATTCATTCAGAAGGAAGGCCGCTCGACATTGATAGATTTCATATCACAGCACCAAAGAAGACCGGAGCCAAGGCTAATATCATAAAAGGCGGCGGTCTGAAGCAGCTGATCAAGGGTAACATTAAAGCCTTCAAAGGAACCGGAAAGCTGAACGGAAAGATTTATCAGCGAGTCGGAACCGAGAGAAAGCCGCTCAAAAAGCTGAAATCCAACTCAATCCCGAAGATGATCGGTAACGAGCAGCGGGTGTACGGAATCGTAAAACCGTCCATCGACCGGAACCTGCAGCATTACGTGGAACAGCAAATAGAATTACTCACAAAGTAGGAGGAAGACAATGACACCATGGAACCTTCAGACAGCACTAATCGCTGAAATCGAGAAGCTCCTGGCAGACATGCAGATGGAAAATGCTGCAGGCGAGATCGTGACCGGAATCAAAGGCTACGAACAGAGACTGCCGGAAGTCACAGAAGATGAGGAAGACCAGTCGCAGTTCTTCCCCTATTTTATTGTTCGAATTGAAGAAGGAAACACACCGTCAGACGATGAGCCGTGGCTGGTCGGCACGACGGTGTTATTTGGAATTTATGACGACAGCAAAGAAACGAACGGACACAGAGCAATCATGGCCGCAATGGATAAGGTCATGAACAGATTTCTGGAAAGACCGCTCCTGGATAACAAATTCAGAGCCAACCAGAATGTCAGCTTTGCACTTCAGGACGAAGACACGTATCCGTACTACTTCGGAGGCATCGACATCAAATTCTATGTACCAAAAATAGGAAGGAGCGATGACTGGTCATGAGCGATTCAGTAAAAGCGCCGGAGGAAGCAAAAGCACCGGCAAAGAAGAAGCAGCCAGCAGCGAAAGCGCCTGAGACAGTCCTCTACGTGGGACCAACGATCAATGGCATCGCGATCACTGGCACAGTTTACAGTTCCATCCCGGAAGCCGCAAAGGCAGCCAGGGAGAAGGCACCAATGATCCTGAACCTTTTCATTCCGATCAGAGAGTACGGCACAGCCGAACAGATGATCAGAGAAAAGAGAGGATACATCTACAGCGCATACACAGAAGCGCTGAAGCTCAAGAAAGAAAAAGGAGGTAACAACTAATGAGCATCAAGCATGGAATCTACATCCAGGAAGAAGCTACAGACGTCCAGGTCGCACAGACCGGAAGTAGCTCCATCCAGGTAGTCGTAGGAACAGCCCCGGTCAACATGGCCGAGAATCCAAGCGAGGTCGTCAATGTTCCGATCCTGGCCAATTCAGCGACCGAAGCAATGGCAGCGCTCGGATATTCCGTAGACTTCCAGAAGTACACACTCTGCCAGACGATGTACGCAACAGCGAACCTGTTCCAGGCAAGCCCGGTCGTTTACATCAACGTACTGGATCCTAAGAAGCACAAAAAGGACCTCGCAGAAGCAGAGTACCAGATCAACCAGAAGCAGGCAGTGATCGAGAAAGAAGGCATCATTCTCGATGGCCTCACAGTTAAGAATGCGACCGGAGACGTAGCGCTGACACTCGACACAGACTACAGCGCAGCATTCGACAGTACAACCGGATTCCTCACAATCACGATGATCGCAGGAGGCAAGGGAGAGAACGCAACAGCCATCAAGGTAAGCGGTAGCATCCTGGATCCTGACGCAGTGAAGAAAGAGGACATCATCGGAGCGGTGGATCCGTCCACAGGAGCCGAGACAGGAGCACAGCTCATCCGTCAGGTATACCCAAGACTCGGCGTCGTTCCTGGCCTTATCATCGCACCAGGCTGGTCACAGATCCCGGAGGTAGGTCTCGCACTTATCGCCAAGGCAGCGCTGATCAATGGCGTATTCAGGTCAATGGCACTGGTTGACCTCGACACAACCAAGGCCAAGAAGTACACCGACACCAAGAAGGTGAAAGAGGACTCCGGATACACAAGTCCGCACTGCTATCCGCTCTGGCCTTGCGACAGAGCCGGCGAGTACATCCTCGCAAAGTCTGCAGTGGTAGGTGCAGCAGTTGAGTACATCGACGCAGGCAACGACGACGTGCCGAACCTTTCACCGTCTAACCATTTACTCGGCGTTACAGGACAGTGCCTCGCAGATGGCACCGAGGTCGTAGTCGACCAGGACCAGGCGAACACAGTGAACAGCTACGGAGTAGCAACAGCGATCAACCAGAACGGATACCGCCTCTGGGGCAACTACACCGGAGCATATCCGGCCAGCGCAGACGCGAAAGACATCTGGTTCCCGGTACGCCGCATGTTCAACTGGCAGGGAAATAACTTCATTCAGACCTACTTCGACAAAGTAGACAATCCGATGAATAACGTCCTCGTCCAGAGCGTAGTCGACAGCGAGAACATCCGCTGCAGCGCATACGCACCGAAATACTGGGCCGGAGCGTCCATCGAGTACCTGACAGATGACAACCCGAAGACATCTATCCTCGCAGGAAAGATGGTCTTCAGACAGCACATCGCACCGTACACACCAGCGCAGGACATCGAGAACATTCTCGACTACGACACGGACGCGCTGGCATCAGCAGTAGGAGGTAAATAATCATGGCAAACATCATCCCTGAAGTATTAAACCACTTCAATATTTACAACGATGCCGATGCCCTCGTCGGAGTTTCCGGCGAGGTTGAACTTCCGGAGCTTGAGGCAATCACGGACACCGTGGAAGGCACCGGAGTGCTTGGCGAGATTGAGGATCCGGTAACTGGACAGTTCTCCAGCGCCACAATCAAGATCCCGTTCGCAGTTTTATACAGCGACATGTTCTCCATCGTAAATACCACGAAGCCGCCACTCTTAACACTCAGAGGATCCATGCAGTGCACAGATCCGAAGACAGGAGAGACAGGATACTACCCGATCAGAGTCGTTGTTCGAGGCAAAGCCAAGACGACAACTCTCGGCAAGGTGGCCAAGGGCAAGAAGATGGAGTCAGAAGTAGAGCTGGAGATCTTATACATCAAGGTCGAGATCAACAATTCCGTCGTTTTAGAGCTCGACAAGCTCAATTTTGTATTCGTATTAAACGGACAGGACATGCTGGCACAGATCAGAAGCCAGTGCTAATTAACAGGAGGAACGCAATATGAGTGAAAAAGTCACAGAAATTACAAAGCAGGAAGATAACGAGATGAAGCTCAAGCTCAGCAAAGAGTACGACTTCGAAGGACAGAAGATCGGAGAGATCGACCTCTCCGGTTTGGACAACTTAACAGCCGCGGACATGATCCAGGCCAACAAGGTCCTCACAAACAACGGAACGGTGTCAATCCTTCCGGAGACAACGCTGGAATACGACCTCATCATCGCAGCCAACGCGCTGAAGATGCCGATCGAATTCTTCAGACAGTTAAAGCCTAAAGATGCGATGGCACTCAAGAACAGAGTGACGTCTTTTTTATTCGGCGAGGACTAAATCCTGCGGACTTCTCAGATTTGCGGAAATGCTGTCTAACCCTGTCGCTGAATCTCAGCACAGGGTTAGATTATTTTTTGCAAATGAACATCTTTGACCTTATTGATTTATGCGCCGATTTGAAGGAGGTGACACCTAAGAAATGAGCGAATACGAGGTAGCGATTAAGATCGCCGGAAAACTTGATAAATCCCTCCAGGCATCCGTGAACAGCGCACAGAAGATGCTCGGAAGCCTGGGAAAAGGCGGCCTATCATCCGCATTAACCGGAATCGGAAATGCGATGGAAAGCACCGGAAAAGCACTCACTGCAGGAGTCACGATGCCGGTAATCGCGCTCGGAGCAACATCCGTGAAAGAGTTCGGATCCGTGGACAAGTCCATGAAGCTCGTCCAGGCAACAATGGGATCCACCAATGAAGAAGCGGCGACACTGGAAGCAACCATGAAGAAAGCGGCCGCCAATTCCGTATTCGGAATGCAGGATGCCGCAGACGCAACGCTGAACTTCGCCCGCCAGGGCTTCAATGCAGCGCAGGCCGGAGCAATGCTGACGCCAGCGCTGAACCTGGCAGCAGGAACAGCGACAGACCTGTCCACCGTAACCGGAGGACTTGGAAACGCGCTGAAGATGTTCGGTAAGGACGCCAACTACGCAACGACTGCTGCAGATATCCTATCGACAGCACAGGCGCAGGCAAACACGACCGTCACGGACTTATTCGATGCTATGGCAACAGCAGGACCGATCTGCAGCTCAGTCGGGTGGTCAATGTCTGACCTGGCCGCAATCACTGATGTATTCGGCGACGCCGGAATCAGTGGAGCTGAAGGAGCCACAGCATTAAAGACTGGACTGGCAAGGCTGGCAAGCCCGGCCAAAGACGGAGCCGTCTGGATGAAGAAGCTCGGACTTGAGATATTCAATTCAGATGGATCCATGAAAAGCATGGTCGAAGTCCAGAAGCAGTTACATGACAGCTTCCAGGGCCTAAACAGCCAGGAACAGATGTCAGCCGCCGCGGCAATCTTCGGAAAAAACCAGATGGCCAAGTGGATGGCGCTGATCAACGCATCACCAGACCAGGTGCAGAAGTATGCAAGCTCGCTGGAAGCAGCGACCGGAAGCTCACAGAAGATGGCAGACGCACTTCTATCCGGAATGGGCGGATCCCTGGAGAAGCTGAGTTCATCATTCGACGTATTCAAGTATAACGTCGGAGGAATCGCCAGCGAGGTCTTGAAGCCATTCGTGGATAACTTGACCGGGCTGATTGATAAATTCAACAACCTGGATCCGGCAATGCAGAAGACCATCGTGAAGTGGGTAGCAATCGCAGCCGCAGCTGGACCGGTTCTGATCATCGGAGGCCGAATCTTCAAACTGGCAGGATCCATCGTCGGAACATTCGGAAAGCTCGGCAAGGCAGCAGCCAGCGTGGCCAAGAAAACAAAAGGAATGTCCGGACCAGTTAAGGAAGGAAGCAGCGTAATGTCCGCAGCCTCAAAGAACGCGCTCGGATTCGGTGTCGGATTCGCAGCAGCCGCAGCAGGCGTGTGGATTTTAGTGAAGGCAGCCAAGGAGCTCGCATCAGCTGGACCAGGGGCGCAGGTCGCAATCGTCCTGATGGCCGGAGCAATCGTCGGCATGATGGCAATCGCGGCACAGCTCGCACCGAAGCTGCAGGCAGGCACGCAGGGACTGATCGCATTCGGAGGCGCGGTATTGATGGCCGGAGCAGGAATGAGCCTGATGGCACTGGCAGCGACGCAGATCGCAGCCGCAGGACCAATGGCACTCGGAGCACTGGCACTCATGGAAGGCGGCATGATCGCACTCTTAGCAGTCGCCGGAGCGATGGGACCACAGCTCGCCGGAGCATCTGCAGGACTTCTCGCGTTCGGCGGGGCAGTTTTAATGGCGTCAGCCGGTATGAGTTTAATGGCTATAGCCGCAACTCAGGTGGCAGCCGCAGGACCGCTCGCAGTCGCAGCTCTCACGATCATGGAAGTAGGAATGATCGCAATGATGGCAGTAGCCGCAGCGCTTGGACCAGCACTCACGGCCGCATCCGTCGGCCTGGTAGCGTTCGGAGCTGCAATCGTACTGGCCGGAGCAGGATGCCTGATCATGGTGCAGGCTGCACAGCAGATCGCAGCCGCAGGACCAGCCGCACAGATCGCGCTCGTGGCACTGGGAGCTGGACTGATCGCATTCGGAGCAATCGCCGGAGCATTAGCACCGGTTCTATTAGCAGGAGCTGCAGCGATCGCAGCACTGGGAGCAGCGCTCGCAGTCGTGGCCGCAGCCGCAATGTTAGGATCCGCAGCGCTGGCAATCATGTCGGTTTCACTTCCTCTGCTCGTGGCTTACGGCCAGCAGGGAGCATCGGCAATTCTGACACTCGGAGGAGCACTAACCGCATTCGGAGCATCTGCAGCAGCATGTGGAGCAGGCGCACTGGTAGCAGCCGCCGGACTTTTAAGCATGGCAGCCGGAGCAATGGCAGCCGGAGCCGGAATCCTGGTATGCGGGGCAGGCGCTATGGTATTAGCCGCAGCAATCGCCATGATCGCAGCCGGAGCAACAGCCAGCACGGCATCGTTCATGTTACTGGCAGTAATGGTCCGTTTATTCGGAACCGCAGCAACATCAGCAACAGCACCAATCCTAGCGCTCACAGCGGCGATGTTACCGTTCGCAGCGGCCGCACTCGCAATGGCAGCCGGAGCAACAGCAGGAGGCGCAGCCCTTCTGATCCTTGCAGCCGGAGCATTAGCCGCATCGGTCGGCATGGTACCGCTCGCAGCAGCCCTGGCGCTTGCAGCAGCATCGGTGGAAATCATCGGAGCCAGTGCAAAGGCAGCTGGATCGGCGCTTAAATCAATGGCCAAAGGTGCAACAGGAACCGCGGCCAAGATGGCAATCATAGCTGCAGGGGCAGCACCGCTCGCAGCAGCCCTGGCGCCACTGGCAGTCGCAGCAGCGGCCGCCGCAGCAGCAGTCCTGGCATTAGCTGCAGGAAGCACAGCAGCAGCGGCGGCAATCATGCTCTTAGCGGCCGGAATCACGCTGACAGCCGGAGCACTGACACTTTGCAGCGCATCTATCGTGGCATTTAAGGCAAGCGCAGCTGGAATCAATGCGGTAGCAACACCAACAGCCGCAGCATTCACAAGAATGGCAGTAGCTGTGGCACCGTTCACAGCAGCGATCACAGCACTCGCAGGACCAATGATGGCAACATCAGCATCTATGGTCGTATTCGCCGGAGGAATCACGGTGGCGGCCGCATCAGCAACAGCGCTGGCGGCATCACTCAGAACCACAATGGCGACACTGGGAACCCTTGGAGCACTGACCACGGTATCCATGAACATGGTAACAGTGGCGATTCGAAACTCCATGATGCAGTCGAACCAGGCGGTGGTAACCGGAATCACCGTAATGCGGACAACAACGCAGACCGGAATGATCACCATCGTGGCCGTGACCAGAAATGGCATGACCATGTTTGTGGTGGCAGTCAGAACCGGTGGAGCGCAGGCGGTAGCGTCCTGCAGAAGCACAAGCAGCCAGATGGTCGGAGCTTTCTCTGGTCTTTCAGGAAGCATGTACAGCGCCGGATCCTATGCGATGGCCGGACTTAGAAACGGCATCGCGGCCGGTGGAGCCGCAGCAATCGCCCAGGCACGAAGCATCGCGAACCAGGTAGCAGCAACCGTCAACAGCGCACTGAAAATTCACTCTCCATCAAGAGTTCTGGACCAGTCCGGACAGTTCGCAGGCCAAGGTCTCGCAGGCGGCATTCAGAAGACAGGAGCTCTCGTCCAGAAGGCAGCCAACGATTCACTGGTGCAGCCAGTCAAGGACGCAGGCTCAAAGACATTTGAGACGCCTACATTCGAGAACCGGTCGAGCGTGATCGGAGAGACAGTGAGCGCATTCACCGGAGAAAAAGCTGCAGCAAGCAGCAACAACAACCAGGCTGGCGGTCAGCAGTTCGTATTCAGTCCGACGTACCACTTCGAATCGGGAACACCGAAGAAAGAGGATGTTGTGGAGGCGAACCGTATGAGCCAGGAGGAATTTAAGAAAATGATGAAGCAGTACCTGCGGTCAGAAGGCCGCCGGTCATTCGCTTAGAAAGGAGGACATGAGTGGCCAACATTTACTACACGGAAGCCGGGGACACCTGGGACAAGATCGCATACGAACAGTATGGATCCGAGAAGTACATGGAGCAGCTGATCCTGGCTAACTGGGACAAGCTGGACGTCCTCGTGTTCTCCGAAGGGGAGGAAATTATCCTCCCTGAGCTCACCGATGAAGAACTGAACGACACGCCGGTATGGAGATCTGATTCAGACAAAGACGATGGCATACCGGCCGCGGACGATGAATCGGAGGTGGAGTGATGGCAGAGGCAAGACGCGCGGATCCTGATATCAGTTTCAATGGGAAAAGCGCAAAGAAATCGCTGGAAAAGATACTGGAGAAAGTGGAATACACCGATCCGGCATCCGGAAACAGCGACACCATATCCATCCAGGTTTACAACGTGGACATGAAATTCTTAAAAGGCTGGCTGCCGAAGAAGGGAGACCGAATCACAGCCAGCCTCTCCTTTCAGAACTGGAAAGCGGAAGGTGCGAACAAAACGCTATCCTGCGGTGATTTCCTGCTGGATGAGATGAAGATGGCCGGAGGACCACTCACAGCAACGCTGGGAGGAATCTCCATGCCGACGAATTCAGCAATCAAGTCCACAACCAGGACGAAGACCTGGAAGGACGTCACCACCAAGCAGATCGCCCAGGAGGTAGCAAAGAGATACGGCCTGAAGCTCGTATACGACGGACCGGTCTACAAAATCAAATCCATAGAGCAGACAGACAAAAGCGACAGCGCGTTTTTATACGATTTATGCAAGGACTACGGTCTCGGCATGAAGATATACAAGAACAAAATTGTGATTTATGGAAAAAGCAAGTACGAGAAAAAGAAAGCCAGCAAGACCATATCCCGTGCGGACTTCATCGATGACGACTGGGAATACGAAGACACGCTGGAAGGCACCTACACAGGAGCCAGAACCTCGTACAAAAAAGGAAAAGATAACAAAGAGATCAGCATATACATCGGTCTGGTTTCGGAAAAAGCAAAGAACGCCCGCACGCTGAAAATTAGTGAGCAGAGCGACAGCGAGAACGACGCAAGGGTGAAAGCCGCGGCTAAGGTCAACCTGGAAAATGAAAGCGCGACAACACTCAGCGGAACGATCTACGCAAGGCCTGAAATCGTGGCCGGAATCTGCGTAAACGTGAAAGATCTCGGAAAAGCAGACGGAAAATACTTCATCGACGAAGTAAAGACCACGGTAACAGACAGCGGAACCACACAAAGCATTCAGATGCATAAATGCCAGAAGCAACTGAGCGGCGATCCACCGCCAGCACCGAAGAAGGCAGCAGCGCCAGCCAAGAAGGGATACAAGGTCGGTGACATTGTAAACTACCACGGCGGCACACATTACTACAGCTCGTACCCAGGAGCCAAAGGATACAAAGCGAGAGCCGGAAAAGCGAAGATTACAAAGGATCCTAACTGCAAAGGAAACGGACACGCACATCCATGGCATCTGATCCATACAGACAGCACATCGAACGTCTACGGATGGGTTGACGAGGGAACATTCGATTAAAAAGGAGGAACACATGGCAGACAGAACCATCAGAATCGGGAAGGTCTCGTCCGTGGATTACGGAAGCGGTATGATCAAGGTCGTATACCCTGACCTGGACAATTCCGTGACCGACGACCTCCCATATTTAACTTTCAACGATGAATACAAGATGCCGAAGGTCGGAGCCAGCGTGCTGGTCGTTCACCTTTCCAACGGTGCTGCAGCAGGAATCGTCTGCGGCACTTACTGGAACGACGCGCACAAGCCACCGGTCAGCGGAAAGAGCGTCTACCGGAAAGACCTGGCACAGGCAATCGGTGAAGCCTTCCTGCAATATGGCAGCGGCTGCCTCACGATCCACGCACCGTCGATCACCCTGGCCACGAGTTCCGGAAGCATCACGGTGGGCGAGATCATTAAACATATCAAAGGATAGGAGGACTGCAGATGGCAACATATAAAGTCACAGCCAAAAGCGGACTGCGTGTCAGAAGCAGTCCGAACGGAAGAATTCTGACAGCGATGCCATACGGAACGACGGTCACCGGCGACGGAAAGAAGCAATCCGGCTGGTACCATATTAAGTACAAAGGAACATGGGGCTGGTCGTATGGCCAGTACCTGAAGAAGGTCGCGGAAAAGAAAAAGACCGTGGCCAGCATTGCGGCCAAAAAGAAGCCGAAAAAGAATACCAAAAAAAAGACCAATACCAAGAAGAAAACTGACGCCAAGAAAAAGGCGGATGAGGAAAAGCGCCGAGCCAAAGCCAATGGCAAGCTCGGATGCTGGGGAAGCTCCCTGATCTTTGAGGTCAGCAGCAATAAGATGCTCCCGGCCAAAGATATCAAGGTGACGCAGGACGGACGATGGGCAAAGCACAACATCATCCAGAAGGTGCCGCGTTCGGAATTCTCCGGACCGGACACCAGAGGCGTGACGCTAACGCTCACCCTTTCTGCGGAGCACGGAGTGAAGCCAAGAAGCATGATCGACATGCTGGAGAAGGCGGTCAGAACTGGCCAAGTGGAATACCTGGTGATCGGAGGCAAGATCATCGGAGGCCACAAGATGTACATCAGCGGCGTATCGGAGGCCTGGAAGACGATCTACAACAAAGGCGAGCTCGTCAAGGCCAATGTGGACGTCACGTTTGTGGAATATGCATAGGAGGGAATCGCAGTGGCTTATTTAAGAATCAATGAAATCAAGAGCACGGATGACTCCATCGATTCAGATGAAATCGAAATGGCAAACGACATCATCGAGGCGCTCCTGATCACAAGAAAAGTGACGATACCAGGGAGCCGGGCATTCGGACTCTCGCACGTATTCGTCGACATGCCAGCACCGGACGCGGTCAACATGATCACCGTGGAGCTCGCAGAGGCAATGGATGAATACATCCCAACGCTGGAGCTCCAGGACGTCAGCGCAACAACCGACACGGACGGAACGCTGGCGCTGGATATTCGCATAGGAAGGAGGTAGAAAGACGATGGCAATCGAACAGATCGAGAAGCTCCCGGACGTGAGCTTCATAGATGACGACATCAACCTGGAAGGTATCCAGAAGCAGATGGTCCAGGATTACAAGGACAAGTACCATGAGGAAACAGAGGAAGACGTCACGCTGGAAAGAGGCGAGCCGATCTCCCTGATTTTATACGCCTGCTCCGTGCAGATTTACCAGATGTACATGTTCGTCGATCGTGCAGGAAAGCAGAACCTCCTGAAATACGCATATGGAGAGTTCCTGGACAACCTGGCCGCCCTGAAGGGAATCGAGAGGACTGCTGCCAAACCGGCAACGGTAACGATCCGGTTCACGCTTTCAGAGGCGCAGCCAGGAGCAACAGCCATCCCGGCCGGAACCAGAGTCACAGACGGAACGGTCTACTTTGCGACAGACGAATACGCAGAGATCAAGGCAGGAGAGACCACGGTCGATGTGGCCTGCACTTCCATCGAGACCGGAGAAGCTCTGAACGGAATCACAGAAGGATCCATTCAGACACTGGTGGATCCAATTCCCTACGTGGAAAGCGTGACCAACACAACAGAGACGGACGGAGGCGCCGATCAGGAGAGCGACGAATCCCTGAAGGACAGAATCTACATCGCACCGTCCCGCTATTCAACGGCCGGAACCGAGGAAGCCTACATCTACTGGGTAAAGACGTACAACGGAAACATCGCAGACGTCAAGGTCGGCAGCGACAACCCAGGAGAAGTAGATATCGTATTCCTGATGGATGACGGAATCCCAAGCCAGGAGATGATCACAGGGCTGACGAAGTACATCACGGATCCGAACATCCGGCCACTGACCGACAAGGTCGTGGTAAAAGCACCGACAGCGGTCAACTACAACATCGAGTTGACCTACTACATCAATTCTTCAGATTCTGGATCCGTAGCAACGATCCAGGGAGAAGTAAGCAAGGCAATCGATGAATTCGTAACGTGGCAGCAGTCCAAGATCGGCCGCGACATCAACAGCTCGGAACTGATCAAGAGAATCACTGTTGCAGGAGCCAAACGAGTAGAAATCAAGAGTCCGGTCTTTCAGAAGATCGGCGACACTTCCATCGCGCACCTGGCAAGCCGGAGCGTGACATACGGAGGTGTTGAAGATGATTGATATTAGAAACGGAGAGCTCGCAGATCTCTGGCCGGACGAAACAAGCCCGGAATTCAAGAGCATAAGCTACGCGCTGCACATGGCAATCATTAGAATGCTGGAAAAAGCTGCAGGCGTAGGCAGCTCCTGCGACATCGACCACCTGGCAGAATCCACGCTGGACTACATGGCAGTAGAAATGCGCGCCATGTACTACGACCAGCACGCAGACATCGATACCAAACGCTCGATCATCAAGAACACGCTGAAATGGTACACGCAAGCCGGTACCGTCAAGGCAACAGAGGAACTGATCGCCTCAGTGTTCGGAGGCGATGCCAGGCTGATAGAATGGTTCGATTTTACAGAGCCACCAATCGAGGCAAACACGTTTGATGTGGAGACCGAAGCGGTGATGACAAAAAACATCATCGATGAGCTTACCTCAGTAATTAAGAAGGTCAAGAATTCAAAGTCCCACATCCGGAGAGTGACCGTGATCAGAGAACTCCACTCTGCAGCAACCATGGCCACTCACATAACTGCAATCAATGAATGCACCGTCAGCAACCATGCGATATCAGATACAGACGCAACCGAAGGAATGAACGTGGCAGCAGTGGCCGCACCGGTAGCAGAGACCTACGCTCTGAACACTACAAGCGGATCCGCAGAGACCACGGCCGGAACATTCGTAGCAAACGCGACCGGCACCGAAGGAAGCACATACGTCCTGAATGACAACCAGGCAGCTACGGAGGCATCCGGCACCATCGATGTCGGACCGTTTACGGCACAGGCCGGAAGCACCCACACGGTCAACACAGCAAACGGTGAAGCGAAGCTATCATCAAGCGACAAAGCAGCCATGAGAGCAAACATCGACTATCAGACAACAACAGTCATAAAGGAGGAATAATTCATGCTTACATGGAACCCAAGTAAACTGACCACAAAAGGAAAAGCGCTCCTGGCAAAAGCCCAGGCAGGCAAATGCACGATCAAGATCACAAAGGCGCAGACCGGATCCGGTCAGTACAGCTCCGGAGAGGCAACCGACACCAGAACGTCCCTGAAGACACCGGTACAGACGCTGCCGATCCACAGCAAAGAAATCCAGAACGGAAGCACACTCGTTCTGAAGGTAGCGATCACGAATAAGACCAGCGACACGGACGTCCTGAAATCAGGATACGAAATCCGCGAGTTCGGTATTTTTGCACAAGATCCGGACGATGGCGAAATCTTATACAGCATCGCAACCGCAAGCACCAGCGACTACATGCCAGCATACAATGGCGTGATCCCGTCCGTCATTTCCATGAGCTATTACTTAGAAGTGGCCAACGCTTCAAACGTCACAATCGTGACAGCAGGAGGCCTGGCACTTCAGAGCGACCTGGAAGCCCTGGCAGAGAGAGTGACCGTGATCGAGCAGGCAGCCGTGAAGAAATACGGTGCAAGAAAGAAAGTCGGCCAGCAGAGCTGCGGAGCAGAAAGCTGGGAGAGACTCGGTGGAGCTGTCGGCCTTACAGCCAAGGCAGCAGTCGGAACCGGAGAAGTCCAGAACGACTTCATGAAATCGGTGTACCCATACAACGCCTGCAGACCGTGCAACCTTTCAGAAGACAGAAAAGTCACTGCATACCTGGGAGACGCCAACTTCTCCTGGACCGGAGATAACGGAGACGTCATGCTGGAAATGCCGCTCTGCTATACATCCCGCTACTTTGAGACGGATAGCGACGGAGTAGAGTGGGAATACCGCTGGGTATCATCTGCACCAGTGGATGGCCTGCACGTCAACCCTGCATTCACAGACGGAAGCAGCATCAGCGACAAGATCTACATCCCGATCTTCAATGGATCCGCAGGAAAAGATGCAGCCACAGGAGCCAAGGACGTCATCTGTTCGATCGCCGGAGCGACACCGCTCACAGAGGTAACCAGGGCAACCTTCAGAACCCGCAGCCGCAACAAAGGCGAGGGCTGGCAGCTTGACGACGTATGGAACATGTTCCTGCTCGACCATTTATTTATAATCATGTTCGCAGGAACCCAGGCGCAGAGAATCCTCGGATCCGGACGTACTGAATTCAGAGAGAGTGGAGACGACAAGGCTCTGAAAGCAAAGAAGGCAACCAACTGCATTACGATCGCGAGCGACAGAGCTGCGCAGTTCTTCGTAGGCCAGCAGATCGCCATCGGAACAGCACTCTGGAATCATTCAGTATTATGGGGAAGAACGATCACAGCATTCAAGGCGTCAACAGAGGTGGAAGCAGCAACAGAAATCTACTTCGACGGAGATCCGGTGGATATCGCAGTCGGAAATGTAATCTGGTCATGCGTTCAGAAGACCGGCGAGACAACCGCAATGAAATGCCCGAACGGATGCCTGGAAAATCCCGAAGGGCCTACCGGAGCCAAACTCTCCGGAAGACGTGCGGTCCGTTTCTTATGGATCGAAGACTGGTTCGGTAACATGTGGCAGTTCCGTGACGGAGTCAACATCAAGAACCGCCAGCACTACTGCTGCAATAAGCGTGCGAGCTACGCAGACGACACATACACCGGAGACTACCAGAAGCTCGGCTACGCATGCCCGACAAGCGACGGATACATCAAAAAGATGGGATTCGACAGTCTGCATCCGGAATACGAGCTGCCGGTCGAGGTAGGTGGTGGAGCCGACGCATACATCGGCGATTACTACTACCAGAGCGAAGGCGGAACGCTGGTGGTCTCTGGCGGTAGCGTGGCCGGCGGTACGTTTGCCGGGCCTTTCTACCGGCACTGTATCTACGGTGCGGGTGATACGTACTGGTACTTCGGCGGTCGCCCTCATTGCCGCAAGGCTGCCATTTAAGGGGGACCGGGGGACCTTATCCCCCGGAACTACCGGAGCCAACAATAAAAACTTAGGCAGGCGCAAAGACGAAGGCGCCTGCTGCCAATAAAGAAAACTAAACACAGGGAGCGTAACTGCGCGCGGCTGGTGATCTCTGGCGGTAACGTGAACAACGGTACGAATGCCGGGCCTTTCTACCGGAACTGTAACAACGGTACGGGTAATACGAACTGGAACATCGGCGGTCGCCCACTTTGTTAGATTCTCGATTTTTACGACATTATCCTAAATATTTGAATAGATAATGCCGCAGGTGCGCTTCCTTACCCCTTGGTAAAAATAGGCCGCGAATGGCGCTGGTTAGTACGCCAGGAATGGAGCTGGAAAGTCAGCGAGGCTAACAAAGAGAGTCTGAAAGGAGATAGCCATTCATGGAAGATACACAAAAGCAAGACAAGCTACCACCAATCAAATACACGAAGCGAGTCGGCCACTTATTCGAACACGTCCGAGACCTCGACAACCTGAAGGAAGCGATCAAGGACGCGGCGAGACATAAGCGGAAGCGCAAAGAAGTCCAGAAGGTCCTGGAGGACATCGATGGACACGCGCTGGAGCTGCAGAGGATGCTGGATGAGGAAACCTTCATACCGGCCAAGTACACAATGCGACGAATCAACGATGGCATTCAGAAGAAGACCAGAGACATCGCAATCCCGCGATTCTGGCCAGATCAGTGCGTACATCACGCATTCGTTCGCATTTTCAAACAGATCGTTCTGCATAGTGCCTATCCGTTCAGCTGCGGATGCGTACCGGGAAAAGGAACGCACGGAGCAAAGACCGCGATCGAGAAGTGGATCAGGAAGGATCCGAAGCATACCAAGTACGTCCTGAAGCTGGACGTCCGAAAATGCTATCCAACCATGAACCACGAAGAACTCCGGAAGAAGCTGCAGTGCAGGATAAAAGATAAGAAGTTCCTGCGCCTAGCAGACCGGATCATCGCGAGCTTTCAACAACCGATGGCCACGCACGAAAGACTGCTGCCGGAGACCGATGCGGTAGGCATCCCGGTCGGGCTCTTTACCTCGCCATGGTTCTGCAACTTTTTCTTTCAGGACATCGACCACAAGGTCGCCGAGAAAACCGGAACCGCGCACAACGTGAGATACGTGGATGACATGGTCTTGTTTGATTCAAGCAAACGACGACTGCACAAAGCTCTCGAATTCATCGAAGCCGAAGTAAAAGCCACGAAGCAGACCGTCAAGGACAACTGGCAGGTCTTTATATTGAGTAAGCGCCCGCTTGACTTCTTAGGTTTCAAGTTCCATCCGAACAAGACAACCATCAGGAAGTCGATCATGCTAAGGATCAGCCGTAAAGCCAGGACGATCGCCAGAGCTACATACGCATCCATCCGGAACGCGCACGCCATGGTTTCATACATCGGATACATCGTGAATTCAGACAGCCAACGCTTCTACGAGAAGTGGGTGCGGCCGTTTGTTAATATTAAGCATCTGAAAGGAGTAATCGCTGATGAAGACAGAAAGCAACATCAGGCCTGCGTCGCAGTTTGAAATTGAGGCGCTCCCGCCAATCGAAGGAAGATCCTGCACCGTCATTTTATATGACAATATCCAGGGACCATTCACACGCCAGGCTTCAGGAGAAGACCAGGAGCCACAGGAATACTTCACATTTGACCGCTACACAGTAGACACGATCTACAGAGAAGGCCTCGCTGCAGCAGTCGCGGCAGATACGGAAACGTGGATCCAGAAAGCCAGAGAGGCAGAGGAAGCAGGTACCCAGCCATCAGAGCTGGAGATCTTAACCAAGACCGTGACCAAGCAGCAGGAGCAGATCGAATCAATCAACCAGAGCGTCGACGACATCACGCTCGCGATTCTTGGAGGTGAGTAAAATGTACGAAAGACTGAAAAGATTATACCAGGAAGGACGCGCGTCCGAAGCAATGCTGAAGAACGCGGTCAAGAGAGGATGGATCACAGATGAAGAAATGCAGGAAATCATCGCCTCAAAGAAAGAACCAGAGATTCCAGTGCCTACATTGTAATCCTGACAACACCTGCAGAAGGACATACGAGCCATGCACAGATAGCTGCCGGAGCTTCGGCTCCTGCGGTGAGTGCGTGGCTTATTTTATGCCCGCAGGACAGCAGCCATGCAAGAGCTGCAGCAAATTAAATGTAGGAGGGAGGTAGGATCCAATGGACATAACAACAATCGTCGTGGCCGCCAGCATTCCGTCCGCGTTCACAGGCTTCTGCTTCTGGCTCATCGAGCAGAACATCCAGAAGCGCGCTGAGAAGGAAAAGGCAGAACGCGAGGAGCGCCAAAAGGCGGTGGACGAACGCGAGCAGATCAGAGAGAAGAATGAGCTCTGCATCATCAACAGCGTGAACGCAGCCATCGCGCTCGGAGAGGCCACAGCCAGAGCCGTGCAGAGAATCCCGGATGCGCACTGCAACGGAGACATGCACGCAGCCCTGGACTACGCTCAGAAGGTCAAGCATGAGCAAAAGAACTTTCTGAACGAGCAAGCACTGAAACATATCATCGAGGAAGGAGAACAAGCATCATGAAAAACATTAACTGGAAAAGAAAACTGACAAGCAGAAAGCTCTGGACAGCAGTGGCATCATTCGTATCAATGATGATCGTAGCCACAGGAGGCGCAGAGAACACAGCCACACAGGTAACGGCACTCATCATGGCCGGAGCATCCGTCGTGGCATACATCATCGGAGAAGGGCTCACCGACTCCGCAAACATTGGATCCGATGATCCAGAGGAATAAGCAACACAAGCACCCAGGGCGGCCACCAGGCTGCCCTTTTTATTTAGGAGGTATGCAAGATGGCAATCACAGAGAAACAGCAGAGATTCATCGAGGAGATCGCAAAGTACGTACAGAAATATGCCTACGTTTACGGAATCCTCGTGCATAGCCCGATCATCGCCCAGGCGATCCTGGAATCCGGATGGGGAGAAAGCAAGCTGGCCGCAAAGTATCACAACTACTTCGGTCTGAAATGCGGATCCAAGTGGACCGGCAAGAGCGTCAACCTTACCACCAAGGAGGAATACCAGCCAGGAACCCTGACAACCATCAAGGATAACTTCAGAGTCTACGACAGCCTGGAGGAAGGCGTCAAGGGATACTTTGAATTCATCCAGCTGCAGAGGTATCAGAATCTGCGAGGCATCACGGATCCAAAGAAATACCTGCAGACAATCAAGAACGACGGATACGCCACATCGAGTACATACGTCGAGAGCAACTACCAGTTGATCACGACGTACAAACTCACCAAATACGACAAGGAGGACGCAGCAATGAGCAAAATAGAAAAAGCAGTACAGCAGATGGAAGCATGGGCCGGAGACGACTCCCATGGCTACGACCAGACATATAGATGGGGACAGCGTGGAGACTTTGACTGCTCCGCAGCAGTGATCCAGGCGTGCGAGAACGCAGGAATCCCGGTCAAGAGCAACGGAGCAACCTATACCGGAAACATGCTCCAGGTGTTCAAGAAATGCGGATTCGTTGACGTTACCAGCAAGGTAAACAGATCCACAGGAGCCGGTCTCCTTCGAGGCGACGTCCTCCTGAACACTTCGCACCACACCGCAATGTACTGCGGAAACGGCAAGGAAGTAGAGGCAAGTATCAACGAAAAAGGCACGGCGACAGGAGGAAAGTCTGGTGATCAGACAGGAAAAGAGTTCCTGATCAGAAGCTACCGCAACTATCCATGGACAAACGTCCTCAGATACGCTGCAGAGTCTCAGGCTTCCGGATCCGGAAAGAAGGACGTCGCAACCGTGGCCAAGGAAGTCCTGGCAGGAAAATGGGGCAATGGTGATGAGCGAAAGAACAACTTGACTGCTGCCGGTTACGATTACGTAGCAGTGCAGGCAGAGGTCAATCGCCTCGCAAGCGGAGCCTCAGCTCCGAAAAAGAGCGTGACGGAGATCGCGAAAGAAGTGCTGGCAGGCAAGTGGGGCAACGGAGACGACCGCAAGAAGAAGCTCAAAGCAGCAGGATATGACTATGCAGCAGTGCAGACAGAGGTCAACCGCCTGGCCAAGGGTGGCAGCTCCACAAAGAAAAACGTGACAACCGTAGCCAAAGAAGTCATCGCAGGCAAGTGGGGAAATGGCGACGCCAGAAAGAAGAAGCTGCAGGCCGCAGGATACAACTACGCTGCAGTTCAGAAGGAAGTCAACAGACTTCTGAAATAAGATGATCCCGACATCAATGTCGGAAACATAGACAAAAGCCAGGGAGGTTATGCCTCTCTGGCTTCTTTTTTAATGACCTCGGCGTCGGCCGAGAAGAAGATATCCCACACTTCCTGTGAGGACAGATCGTAGCGGACTGCGATCCGAATAATATGCTTGCGCTGGAATGGCTGCCGCCCGTTCCAAATCGTTGAGAAGTTGGATGCAGTCATACCAAGTGACGCAGCAAGGTCTTTATTAGAGTCACCATGAGCAACCATGGCGGCTTTCAGTTTTTCTTTATCAAACATTTTTATTCATTCCTTTCTAAAAGGATAACCGTGGAGCGCTTCAATTCGGCTGCGCGGGGAAGCTGCAGAAAACCCAGGATAAAATTTATACAATCATAGGCGTCGCCTTTCTGGCCATTGGCCGGGTGCAAGGTTTACGAGGACGTCCAGCGGGGCAGCCGGACCTTCAGGCTTTCACATTAAAAACCAGGGAAACTTGTCGAACATCATCCACGGTACCCGTCGCGCTTCTTCCTGCAGGACTTCGGACCTGCCATCGGTGGTTTAATACCTGGGAGACTAGCTCTCCCAGAGTTCAATGTCGTGAATTTCGATACAGGATCCGAATTGATCCTTTGCAGCCTTTCTGGCCTGCGCTTTCGTATCGACGTAAGCTCTGACGACGTCCCAGGCGCCGCCAGGATAGCTCCAAGTTACTAAGTAAATACGGTTTGTTTTTCTCATGATTTAGACCCCCTATCTTTCAGACACCCAACGCTCTACCTGTTCAACGTTGCACTCGATGTAGCAATCGCACACGTCACGGAAGACTGCGATTTTTTCAGTTTTTCCACACCAGGTATGAGTTTCAAATCTTACGAACCAAGCACTGCGGCTAGCCCATCCACACCAGTATTTCTTACCAACAACTAATTCATTCGCTTTCATTTTCAAGTCCTCCGTTTCGTTTTTGCTTTCCTTTAGGTTGTCTGTATATTAGCTCTGATACCGGTACTATTCAAGTTATTTATAACCGTAAACTGCACAAAGATCTCGGCCGGTTTTTGGTGGTAATTAGTATAATTTATAACTACTGCATGGAGCCATCCGGAAGGAACCGGCGCATGTTATACCGGCCCATCCAGGTGAACGACACCAGCGCCATCTGACCAGTGGCCGCAGCCTTCTGGCGGGCAGTTCGGAAAGCCTGGTCCTGGCTCTGCGTTTCCATATAGAAGCCGCCGGCACCGTGCACACGATAGATCACATTCATACAAGGCACCTCCTAACGTTTTTTGATTTCACCGAAGGCGAGGATATCCTGCACCATCCAGTCGTACCCGCAGAAGCCTGCGTTTAATTTGCGGAGCTTCCTGGCTTCCTTCGCATCAACGACGCGAGCAGAGATCATAGCACACCAGCCATCATCCCAGCGATAGCTCCAGGAGCCACCATCCAGCTTAGAGAACAGCTTCACCATAGAAGCAGCCTGGGACGTTTTGAAAATGTAGTGTCCCTGATCCGCTCCGGACCATTTGCCGTTCCAGCTTGCCGCATACGGCATTGATAATTCAAAACACAAAATCATAAAAAGACCTCCTTTATTTTATATTCACTTTTTTATAAAGCGGGCGGAGAGAATTGTGGTTGGTGAGTGTCGTGGAGAGGAAGCGCTTGATATGCTGCAGGCAATGAATACCGGACATGATGGAAGTTTATCTACCGGGCATGCAAATTCCTGTCGGGATATGATGAGTCGTTTAGAAACGATGGTGCTGATGGGAATGGAGCTGCCGCTTACTGCGATACGAAGTCAGATTGCATCCGGACTGGATATTCTGGTTCATCTTGGGAGAATGAGGGATAAAAGCCGTAAGGTCCTGACAATTACAGAAGTGACTGGTATGCAGGAAGGGGAGATTGTGTTGAAAGATCTGTATCGTTATGTGGAAAAACCATCGGACGGAGAAGCAGTCTGTGGAGAATTACAGCGGGTAGGTACACTTTTTAATCAGGAAAAATGTAAAAGAGCAGGAATCACACTTCCTGGTACAGGAGAATAAATGGATTATCGTAAATATTGGTGTAATCTGTGGGAACGACTGGGGTGTCTGGCAGCAGGGACAGCAGTCGCAGCAGCGATCGCGTGGCTGTTTTACCGTTCATGGTATGGAATGGTGCTGGTTATTCCTGTAAATTATCTAATCGTTTCTTATTACAAAAATAAAAAAAGAGATGAACGTGCAAAAAAGCTGATGATTGAATTTCGGGATGCGATCCAGGCCGTTGCAGCGGCATTGCTTGCAGGATATTCCATTGAACATGCATGGAAAGAAGCGGAGCGGGAAATTATGGATCTGTATGGAAAAGAGGCAATGATCACTAAGGAATTGATTCAGATGAATGCAGAAATAAAATTAAACCGGAATGTAGAAGAGATTCTGCATGATCTGGCAGTGCGGAGCGGTGTGGAAGAAATCCAAAGTTTTGCAGAGATTTTTGGTTTTGCAAAAAGGAGTGGGGGAGACTTCCCTCAGATTATCCGGACAACAGCAGCACGCATATCCGCAAAGATAGAAGTAGAGAGGGAAGTGGATACAGTCATTGCCGGAAAGAAGCTGGAGGGAAAGATTATGAGTGTGATGCCATTTTTTATTCTCGCCTATCTGAATCTTGCATCAGGAGAATTTATCGATCCGTTGTATGGCAATCTGGCAGGTGTTCTTGTCATGAGTGCAGCATTATTGGTTTTTGTGGGGGCAATGGCAATAAACAGACGAATTTCAGATATCAGGGTGTAAGGGGAGAAACGGATGATTTTGTGTATTGGAGTTTTGTGCGTGGTAGTTTTGGTGCCGGTTGTGGGAAGAAAAAAAGTATCATCAGAAGTAAGACGTGCGGCAGTTGTTATGATTTTAGTATCGGCTCTTGCAATTTTAGCACAAATTTCAGAAGAAATGGAAAGCGGTGGAATAGAATTAGAACTTGTGCGCCCATCATATGGGGAAGGGGATTATGAGGAAGAAATGACGGTCGATGCAGAAGGTATTTTAGATGGGTATTCCTATCAGGTGGTGGTTCCGGAACGTATTTTGTCGAAACAGGAGGAACAAAAATTACTTGAGGCTGCACAGCAGGAAATTGATGATGAATTTGTGAAAAACAATGGGGAAGTGCGGGAAAAGGCAGAGATAAGAAAAAATTACCAGGAGGGAGCGGTAAGCGCAGACTGGGAATTTGAACCGTATGATGTAGTGGACGATGAAGGGAGAGTGGTTGAGGAAAATATACCCGAAAATGGGATTCTGGTAAAAGCTGCAGTAACGTTAAGATGCGAATCATCAGAGTGCATCAGTGAACGGTATTTTCGTGTAATGCCAAAGGAGCTTGATGAAGAACACAAAATGATCCGTGAAATAGAGAATTATTTAAAGAAGCAGTCAGCAGATCCGGGGGATAGCATCAAACTTCCGGAGCAGCTAAACGGAAAAAAACTGATCTGGAATACCAAAAAAGAACATTTATCTGAAAAAATTCTGTTCCTTGGAGGGGGAATAGTAATCATCCTTCCTTTTGTGGAGCAATCGCGTAAAAAAGAAAGAGAAAAGAAGCGCAAAGCGTTGTTGGAACTGCAGTATGCGGATATGGTAAGTAATCTGGCACTTTTACTTGGCGCAGGAATGACTGTTTCTAAAGCGTGGAACAGATTGACAGAAAATTATATGAATGAGCGGCAAAAAAGGACAATTTGCAGAAAAGAAGTCTATGAAGAGATGCAGCGGACTTCATTTGAAATAAAAAATGGAATGGGGGAAGAACGTGCTTATGAGCGTTTTGGAGAAAGATGTGGCGGCTACCGCTACCGCAAATTTGGCAATCTTTTGGCGCAGAATCTGAGAAAAGGAAGCAGGGGTCTGACAAGGCTGTTAGAGCAGGAGGCGGAAGATGCCTTTGAAGAACGAAAAAGTATGGCGCGAAAGCTGGGGGAGGAAGCCGGGACAAAGATGTTGTTTCCGATGATTCTGATGCTCGGTGCGGTGATGTTAATACTGGCATTTCCAGCTATGCGTTCCATGGAATTATAATTTAAAACAAAGGATTTGCCGGTAAAGTGTGTAATGATCATTTCATGAAATTATGGATTGTAAGATTAGAAAGGAGAAATTGTATGAAGGGGTTTAAAGAATTTTTAGGGGAAGAAGACGGGGTGGCCATTATTGAGATCGTGTTGATACTTGTTATTTTAATTGGGCTTATCGTTGTATTTAACACGAAAATCAAGAGCTTAAATACAAAAATTCTTAAGAAGATAATAAAAGAGAGTAACAAATTGTTATGAAGATAGAGGTAGAAGGAAGTCTGACCATATTTTCTGCCCTGAGTCTGTTGTTGATTTTATCTTTTCTGCTTGCATTACTGGAAGGAGCAAGGGTATCGGGATTGCAAATGATGGATACCCTTGCGGCAGATACAGGAATGGACTGTGTGGCAGCGGAATATCAGACGGTATTATGGGATAAATATCATTTACTGTATTTGGATGGTGCATATGGTTGGGATCAGTTTGATGAGAATAAAGTGAGCTCCCGTGTCATGGACTATGTGGCTGGAAATTTGTCTGAAACCGGGGAAAACAGTGTGTTTCGAACAAAGCTGTGCGAAGCTTCCATGCTGGAATATATGTTTGCAACGGATAATGATGGTACAGGTATGCTGCGTCAGGCATCTGCATATATGAAGAGGCATCTGCCGGAGGATGTTGCAAAGAAAATGTATCAGCAATATCAGGATGGAAAAAAGGCGGAGGCAGATGGAAAAACAGAATATAGTGTAGAGGATGCAGATCAGGCCATCATAAATGCAAAAAAGGAAAAAGAACAGGCGGATCAGAATGACAAAGAGGGTGCGCCGCAGGAGGAGGCTGGAGAAAAAAACATCCAGGACAATGAGAATAATCACGCACAGGATGCAGAAGACGGCAAAAAGGAAAGCCCAATCCAGATTGTCCTGCAATTAAAACAGAATGCGCTCCTTGGAATGACGGTATCAGATATGTCGTCTTTATCGGCGAAAGCAGTTGAAGCAAAAGATATGGTTTCGAACAGACAGTGTGAAACTGGGCGGTATGATATGAAAAAGGCAGAAAAAATGAATGTATCTGATCGTGTCATGGTACTGGAATATATTGGAAAACATTTTTCGGGTTATACAGAGCCGGGAAAAGGAGATCTAACTTATGAGATGGAATATATCCTGTGTGGTAAAGATACGGATAAGAAAAACCTGGAATCATCCATAGAACGTCTGATGCGGATGCGCGAAGCTGCAAATGTTGCACATATTATAGCGGATAGAGAAAAATTAAATCAGACATTAATGATTGCAACATCACTTGCCGGTTTTTCCGGGAATCCGGCAGTTGTCAAGATTGTTCAAATTGGTGTGGTGGCAGCGTGGGCATATGTGGAAAGTATACTTGATCTGCGAACCCTTCTTTCCGGTGGAAAAATTTCACTCATTAAAAGTGCAGCAGAGTGGACCACGGATCTAAAAAAGCTGGGTGAAATAGTGACGGGTGAGGGAAAAGCAAGAGAATGTAAAAACGGCTTATCCTATCAGGCGTATATAAAACAACTGCTATTTGCAATGAAAGAGAAAAAAATGGCATATCGTATGATGGATATCATGGAACTTGCCATGCAAAAGGAGCAGAATGGTAAAAATGCCAGAATGGATCATATGATAGACAATATGATCTGCGAACTGCGGTTTGAAGCTAAGCCGTTATTTGCAAAGAGAAGCTTATATGGAGATATGGAAATGGGGGGATATACGTTTTTTAAAAGACAGAAACTGTCATACATAAATAAATAAGGAGGGGATATGGCGGTGTTTCTTACAGAGAAGGAAAAAAAGAAATATAAAATATACAAAAAAGGATCTCTCCCGGAAAGTAATAATATTCTTTCTCATCAGGCGGAGGCCTGCCGCCGTCAGGAGACACCGCCATGTCTCTGGCTGGAAGGATCATTTACATTAGAGGCGGCTGTTATCTTGCCGGTTATGGCATTATTTTTTGTAATGATTCTAATGTTTTTCCGGGTAATGCAGGTTCAGATGGATGTACAAAAGGCATTGGATGATACCGGGCGTAAACTTGCAGTTATGGCAGCGCAGGAGGGTGAAGATGATGAGAAGATCGTTGGGATGGCTGCAGCAAATGTACTTTTCAAGAAAAATATAAAGAAAAGTGACAATATCAACCACTATGTAGTTAATAAAGTGGCAGGTATTAATCTTTTGAAATCAAAATTCACGGAGGATAAAATTTATCTTGTAGCATCTTATGGTATCAAAATGCCGGTGTGGCTGCCCGGAAAGCCGTATCTTAAAATCAGACAGCATGTCATTTGCCGTAAGTGGACAGGATGGGTGGAAGAGAACGGTAATATGGAGATATGGGTGTATGTGGCAGAAAAGGGGAGTGTATATCATACATCGAGAGAATGTACATATTTGAAATTATCAATATCAGCTGTTAATTATACAGATATAAAGAATAAAAGAAATAAATATGGAGAAAAATACCGCGAATGCGAAGTTTGCGCGGAAAAAATAAAAGGAAAAAATACGGTGTTTATTACAGATCAGGGAAACAGATTTCATTATGATTTAAATTGTGGTGGAATTAAACGCACAATTTATATGATACGTCTGTCAGAAGTGGGAAATAGAAAAAAATGCAGTAGATGCGAAACTTAGAAGAATGCAGGAGGATTATGGGAAAATGCTGCAAAATACATTAATACTTGGATTTTTTTCGATATCTGCATTTCAGGATTACAGAAATAGAAAAATAAATATATATTTTTTACTGACCGGAGGTATTATAGGACTCTTATTTCATCTCTATAGTATGGAGTTGAGTATCATAGAGATTTTACTCGGAATGGGGATTGGAATGATGATCTTGTTTTTTGGGTTATGGTCAGGTGGAAGTGTCGGGCGTGCAGATGGAATGATTCTGGTGGTCAGCGGGATATTTTTGGGATTTGAAAAAAATGTGGAGGTATTTGTTATGGGACTATTTTTAGCTGGGATAACATCTTTATTTTTATCGGTGATCAGAAGGAAAGGACGAACCTACAGGATTCCATTTGCCCCTTTTTTACTGGCGGGTTATCTGTTCGTAATGGTGATGGAATGAAGGAATGGGAAGCATCCATTACCATTGAGGCCGCAATCATTATGTCAATGGCGATGTTATTATTTTTCATTATTATGAAACTTGGACTGCAGTTGTATGACGAGACGAGAACACTTGCAGGGGGAATTATAAAAGATCAAACAGTAAATGCGGTAAAACTGTTTTATGAGCTGGAAAGGGTGAGAGAATTATTTTGAGTATTCAATTTAGTTATTACAGAAATATTCATGCCAGTCATATGATTTTAACACCGGCATTAGAAGGAGAACCATGGGAAAAAGAAATGCTTTGGAGAAACAGACCCGGGGAACTTATATTGCCGGAGTATAATAGCAGAAACGGACAGACACAGTTGTGGTATGACATAACAGGAAAACAGGCAGTGGATATGTTAGCGGAATTGTCAGATATCAGTTATGAGATATTTATTAAAATATGTGAGGCGGTTGTTGCGATGGCGGAGGTACTGGATGGCTTGCTGATATCTCCGGATATATTGCTGCTGCGCCCGGAAAGTATTTTTTTTGACAATCAGACAGAAAATGTCAGTTTTTGCTGTTATTTTGGAAATGAAAAGGAGATAGGAAAATCATTTCATGAGCTGTTAGAGTATCTTCTGGCAAAATTAGACCATAAAAATGTGAATGGAGTTCAGACGGCATATGAGTTATTTGAATATACCAGAATGGATGGATATTGTATTGCAGAAATAAAAAAGATACTGAGAAAGGCTGAATATACAGAGGATGTACCGGAAAAAATTACAGAGACGGTGTGGAAGGAAGAGGAGTCTGAGTATATGTCGATTCCTGTGGAAAATAAGAAAAAAGGGATCCTGCGTTTGTGGCAGCAAAAAGAGCAGAACATATTTGGAAGGATCCGTAAATTATTACAAGGGGGAAAAATACCGGAGAAAAAAGTGGAGCCATTTGTATTTGAACCGGAACCAGAAATTAACATGCACCAGCAGAATCCAACTGTTTTACTTGCTGATCTACCCAAAAAGGAATACGGAATACTAAAATATGAAGGAAATGGCACCTGCAGTGAACTTTCGATAGATCATACCCCATATATTATAGGAAGTGAATCGGATTGTGATGGTGTGATACCGAGTGGAACAGTGAGCAGGCATCATGCGCGGATCACCAGAAAAGGGGAGGTTTACTTTATAGAGGATCTTAATTCTTCCAATGGGACCATGGTAGGCGGAGAGTTACTGAATTGCAGGGTAAAAATGAGCCTTCAGGCGCAGGAAACGGTTATGTTTGCGGACGAAAAGTTTAGATTTATTTAAGAAAATAAAAAGACATACATATTTGCAATCTTTTTTTGCTACGTTATAATGAACTTTAGCGAGTTCATATTATGTGTGGAAAACATGCACAATAAATACGGCTATAATTAAATCAGAGGGCAAATATATGAACAGAGAGATAGAACAGGCAATACTTACAGAAGGTTACCGGTTTTGCAGGGTACAGCCGGAAAATATCGGCGTTTTTTATAAATACTACCAGCAGGGATTTCATGTGGTAATGATGATATCGCTGGAAGATACACAGGCTTTGACAGTAGAACAGCATCAGGTAATGCAGGAACGTGTGATGGATCTGTTTTATCATTCGCAGGGAAGACTTGCAGATTTTCCGGAAGGCTATCCGGTTTATCATGTGGAATTGCTTACACTGCTGTCTGGTAATAATACGGATATGATGCATCAGTTATGCTGTATGCAAAAAAATGTCTGGGGTTACGACATGAAGCAGGGCAGACTGATCATTTATGAGAATCAGCCGGGGGATTTCTGGGGACTTAAAAATGCACTGGAGAATTGCAGAGCCGAATCAAAAAGTACCGGAAGTACAAATCCAGGTTTTTCTCTGAAGGGACTCTCCTATACTACGATAGCGATTGCTGCCATAAATGTGATCGTATATCTGATACTGGAAATTCTGGGAGATACGCAGGATCCGTTTTATATTGCATCCCATGGCGGAATGTACCCGGAGTTCATACAGATCAATCATCAGTGGTGGAGGATATTTACAGCGATGTTTATTCATTTTGGTTTACCACACCTGGTAAACAATATGGTAATATTCTGCTGTGTTGGATCGAGACTGGAGCGGGCAGCAGGTCATTTTAAAATGTTTGTAATATACATGTTATCCGGAATTGGTGGAGGATTATTATCCTATTTTATGATGTTATACAGCGGAGATTATGCAGTATCAGCAGGCGCATCCGGTGCGGTGTTTGGCACGATTGGCGGTTTGATCTGGGTAGTGATAAGACATCGGGGCAGATTTAAAGGTTTAACGGTAAAAGGAATGATCCTTATGGCGGTATTGAGTCTGTACTATGGTTTTTCCACAATTGGAATTGATAACTGGTGTCATGTTGGAGGAATTCTTACCGGATTTCTTGCGGCGATGATTTTATACCACAAAAAAGTGGAAAATTGTTGATTATAAGAATAAAACTTTATATACTGAAAACAGTATTTGGTGAACATGCAGGAAGAGGTAGAATATGAAAGTAAACATTTATTATGGTGGACGGGGATTGTTAGATGATCCTACATTATATGTGTTGAACAAAATGGAAGAAGTATTGCAGGAACTTCGCGTGACAGTGGAACGCATTAATATTTATGAGCATAAAAATGAGATCGCAACGCTTCCGCAAACGATGAAAGATGCGGATGGTATTATTCTTGCGACCACCATCGAGTGGCTTGGGATAGGCGGCTACATGCAGCAGTTCCTGGATGCCTGCTGGCTGTATGGCGATAAGGAAAAGATAAAAACGACTTATATGCAGCCGATTGTCATGTCTACAACATATGGAGAGCGCGAGGGCGAACTGACATTGCAGAGTGCATGGGAGATTTTAGGTGGACAGCCATGCCCGGGACTTTGCGGATATGTTGAGGATCTTGTCAGTTTTGAGATGAATAAGGACTATACCGTTCTGATTGAGAAGAAAGCAGAAAATCTTTACCGGACGATCTCGCAGAAAGTAAAATGTCTTCCAACCAGCAATCAGGCAGTAAAACAGACTATATTAAGGACTCCTCAGTTAGAGCTTACCCCACAGGAGAGTGAGCAGTTGTCAAAGTATGTGTCGGATGACACATATGTGAAAAAACAGAAGGAAGATATCGAAGAACTTGCAACGATGTTTAAGGGAATGCTTGGTAAGTCCGAAAAAGAGGATGAAGAGGCTTATATTGAAACATTTCGTGCACAGTTTGCACCGCAGCCAGAATTTAGGGCAAGATATCTGTTTATTATAGAGGGCAGGAAAAAACCGCTGTTTCTGGAAGTAAATGAAGGCGAGCTTACCATTCACTATGGTCAGGAAGAAAATATTGATGTCTATGCAAAATTAAAACCGGAAGTTATGGACAGTATCGTAGATGGACGGATGACATTTCAGAGAGCATTTATGACAGGGGAAATGACTGCGAAAGGAAACTTTAAGATCCTGCGTATGTTAGATACCATGTTTAATTTCGCACATTGATGCACAAAATCTGCAGGACGTCGCAGCAAATACGTTGATTACGCAAATAAAAGGAAGTGCAGATGCACGGAAATGGAGGATAATAGATAAAATGAGAGATGCAAATTGTATTTTTTGTAAAATTATTGGAGGCGAGATTCCGTCCAATACGATTTATGAAGATGATGAGTTCAAAGTAATTCTGGATGCAAGCCCGGCATCAAAAGGACATGCATTGATCCTGCCAAAGGAACATTATGCAGACATTTATGAGATTGATGAAAAGACTGCAGGACATGCAATGCAGCTTGCAAAAAAACTTGCAAAACATATGACGGATGTTTTAAAGTGCGATGGATTTAATATTGTGCAGAATAATCATGAAATTGCTGGACAGACAGTATTTCATTTTCACATGCATCTGATCCCTCGTTATAAGAATGCAAAAAATAATGATATTCTGATCTGGGATCATGAAGAGTTTACACCAGAAGAGATGGCGGAGATCAGAGATTCTTTAAAGATGTAAAAAGATTGCTGAATAATCAGTTTTTTGACCATAGTTATACAACGAAAGAGGAACAGACATATAAAAAATATATATCCGTTCCTCTTATCTTAAAAATCATTTTTTAGATGCGTCTAAAATCAGTCCGATAATCGTATCAATGGAATTACGGCTGTTACTGTTTTCCATTGCCTCAATATATGCTTCCTTTTTGTGGAAGACATGTTCAATTGCTTCAAGAAGTGTTGTGTTTGACAGTTCTTCTTCCTCTAACACATAACTAAATCCCTGGGAACGAAACGAATTTGCATTCAGAATCTGATCTCCACGGCTGGCAGCGGCGGAAAGAGGAATTAAAATATTAGGCTTGCGCAACGCAAGAAGTTCACAGATTGCGTTTGCACCTGCGCGGGAAATGACAAGATCTGCAAGAGCAAACATATCGGAAAGCTCTTTGTTGGCATATTCAAACTGTGCATATCCATCTGTCGCAGTTAATGTATCGTCCAGATTACCTTTTCCACAGAGATGAATCACATTATAATTTTTCAAAAGTTCAGGAAGCAGGCCGCGGATCGCTGTATTTATTACACGGGAGCCGGAACTTCCACCAACGATCAGAATTGTCTGTTTACTGTGATCTTTAAAATGACAGAGCGAAAAAGCAAAGTCGGCATTTCCTGTTAAAAGTTCCTGACGAATCGGGGAACCGGTCAGTACCGCCTTTTCTTTCGGAAGATAAGAAAGTGTTTCAGGAAAATTACAGCAAACTTTTGTTGCGCTCGGAATGGCAAGTTTGTTTGCAAGTCCCGGAGTCAGATCAGACTCATGTATAATGGCAGGAACTTTGCAGTGTTTTGCAGCTAAAACAACTGGAACAGAGACAAAGCCGCCTTTAGAAAAAACGACATCCGGTTTTATCTTTTTTAAAAGCCGGATCGACTGCGCATATCCTTTTAATACTTTAAATGGATCTGAAAAATTCTTAGGATCAAAGTAACGTCTTAATTTTCCAGAAGAAATGCCATAGTAAGGAACACCCTGTTCCTCGATCAGCCGTTTTTCAATTCCTTCATAGGAACCTATATAAGAAATTTCAAAACCTTCATTTCGCAAGGCTGGCATCAATGCGATATTTGGTGTGACATGTCCTGCAGTGCCGCCCCCGGTCATTACGATTTTTTTCATAGAATAATCCCTTTCCTGTAACATTTTGCACTTCCCTATTTATAATACCCTTATGCATAAAAGTCAAGAAAAGACTTATAAAATGGAAAACAGGAGGAGAGAGAATTGATAAAAAGCAAAGAATTGAAAGGGAAAAATGTCGGAAGTTGCGGTCAAAACACGGCCGAAAGACCTTTTCAAATGGTTCTGTTCTTTCTATAATTAATAAGAAAAAGGGACAATACATAAATTTATTGATAAGTCCCGGAAAAGAGAGGTGGTATACATGGAGCAGATGGGAACCTTTATGGCAGAATATGCAGAATGGTTTTATATGGGAAGCAGTATTGTGATATTGATCCTTCTGATTTATGTATTACACAGGATAAAAAAAACAGAGCGAAAAAACCTTATGATGAACAGGGAAATAGAAAAAAGATTGCAGCAAATAGAAAAACAAAACAGACAAAAAGAAACCGAAGATAGAACAGAAAACGAACATGAAAAAATGACCGGTAAAATAAGGCTGAAGGAAGATACTGATTTACACCAGACGCAGGTATTGCAAGGTCTGGAGAAAGGAAAGCAGAATGCAGAGTCCGTGACCGTGATCCATGATGTTATAGAGGAGGTTTTTTCGTAAAATTTGGAATAAAATGTCAGATGCTTGACATTTCATGTTTGCTTTGCTATAATCCTCATTGTAATAAATCCGTAATAATTGTAACAAAGATGAATAAAACGAAACAAAGGTGTAATACTATTTACATAAGATGGTAAACACTGATGGAGGTTTTCTATGAATTTAAGAAAAAGAGCAATCAGCGGAATCATGCTTGCCGGTTCTATGGTAGTGATGTGCGCGATTGCAGATGCAGCCAGTACAGTTTCAGCAGAGGCAGTAGCGGTTGTAGCAGACACAAGGACGGACTTAGCTACAGATGGGACAGCAGGTGTTGTTGCACAGTTAAACCAGATAAACACAGATATAGTGGAGATGGCAGCAGCAGGGATTGAACACTCCCAGACCATACTTGTTGCTTCAGCAGATGAGGAAGCGCAGGCAGTGGAAGATACAGATACATTGGAAAATGCATCTGTAGTACAGAATGAAGCAGCATCCATAGAGGAATCTGCACAGATTGAATCAGAGGAAGATGGCACGGCACAGGATGCGGGTACTACAGAAGATATACAGGAAACAGTTGAAGAAAACGCAACAGATATAGAAAATACAGAAAACACTGAGACCGAGAATACAGAAGAGACAGAAAACATCGAGAATGCTGAGGATGCCGGGAATATAGAGAATACAGAAGATGCTGAGTGGCAGAACCGTCTGATGGCAGATGTTGATGAGTTTTTATATGTCAGGGCATCTGACGATGCGGATGCAGAGATTATCGGTAAATTATATAAAGGTGATGTGGCAGACGTTGTCGAGAGCGGAGATACATGGACTCATGTGGTATCCGGTGATGTAGACGGATATGTCAACAATGATTATTGTGTATCCGGTGAGGACGCACTTGCCTATGCACAGGAAAATGTTGAAACAGAGGCACAGGTCAATACGAATGGACTTCGTGTCAGAAATGAAGCGTCCGAGGATGCGTCCGTTATCACTGCAGTTTCCGAAGGAACGACATTGACGGTCGATACAGATGCTGAGGCAGAAGATGGCTGGGTAGCTGTAAAATATAAAGGACAGACCGCATATGTCAGTGCAGATTATGTTACGACAGAACTTGCACTTGGCGAGGCAGTTACAATCGAAGAAGAAAAGGCAGCATTAGCAAAGAAAGCTGAGGAAGAGGCAGCGGCAAAAGCAGCACAGACTACAGAGACATCCACCGTACAGAATGCTTCAGTTTCAGCATCTTATGATGATGTGACACTTCTTGCAGCACTGATCCAGTGTGAAGCAGGAAATGAATGTTATGAAGGACAGCTTGCAGTTGGGGCGGTTGTTATGAACAGACTTCGTTCCGGTGCATATCCATCCAGTATTTCTGGTGTTATTTACCAGAGCGGTCAATTCCCGCCGGCAGGACAGGGAATGGTTGCGAGTATCGCAGCAAACGGACCAAAGAGCAGCTGCGTACAGGCAGCACAACAGGCATTGGGCGGTTCTGATAACACTGGTGGTGCAACCTGTTTCTCAAGAGCAAGTTCCGGACGCGCCGGTGTTGTAATTGGAAACCATGTATTTTATTAAAAACGGCATAATATGATTTTAGACAGGTATTTCGGAAACGGAATACCTGTTTTCGCGTTTTCCTATGTTAAGGAAGAAGCTGTTAAATTATTCAAAAGGGATTGACAGATCACAAAGAACAAAGTATTATTTAAAGGAACTTCATACTGCAATGCTTTAAAGTGAAAAAGAAAAACGCATTATGAACACAATAGATTCAATGTTTTACAGGCAAATCTATTGATATAAATAAAAAAGTCAGCGCAAAGAGAACAAAATGTCTTTTAACAGGATGATATCGATAACTGATATAGAAAAACGGCGCAGAAACGGAGGACAAAATGGAAATGGAAATGGAGTTCTTACGGAAACTTCCGACACCGGCAGAATTGAAGGAAGAATATCCGGTAAGTGCACAGGTTGTTGCAACTAAGGCAGAGCGTGATGATGAGATCCGCGCAATCTTTGAGGGAAAAGAAGATAAATTAATTCTGGTGATCGGACCGTGTTCTGCGGACAACGAGGATGCGGTAATTGATTATATTTCAAGACTTCGCAAAGTACAGGATAAAGTTGCAGATAAGATTTTTATGATTCCACGTATTTACACGAACAAACCAAGAACGATTGGAATCGGTTATAAGGGTATGCTGCATCAGCCGGACCCGGAAAAAGAAACGGATATGTTAAAAGGAATCATAGCGATTCGCCAGATGCATAAACGTGCAGTGGAAGAGACCGGTTTTACCTGTGCGGATGAGATGTTATATCCGGAAAATCACAGATATTTGTCAGATCTGCTTTCTTATGTAGCAGTAGGTGCACGTTCCGTGGAAAACCAGCAGCACAGACTGACGGCAAGCGGTGTTGGTATTCCGGTAGGTATGAAAAATCCAACCGGCGGTGACATTGCAGTCATGATGAATTCCATTATTGCTGCACAGAACAGCCATACATTTTTATACCGCGGCTGGGAAGTAAAAACACAGGGAAATCCATATACGCATGCAATTTTGAGAGGTTATGTGGATAAATTCGGAAGAAATATTCCGAATTATCATTACGAAGATCTGCAGAATCTGCTGGAGCATTATGAGGATGCCAATTCGTCAAGCAATCCACTTGCAAATCCAGCAGTTATCGTGGATGCAAACCATTCCAATTCCGGTAAGAAATTTGAGGAACAGATCAGAATCAGCAAGGACGTGCTGCATAGCTGTAAGATGTCGGCAGATATTCATAAGCTGGTCAAGGGACTGATGATCGAGAGTTACATCGAGGACGGAAACCAGAAAGTTGGAGAGCACTGCTATGGCAAATCCATTACAGATCCTTGTCTTGGCTGGGAGAAAACAGAGAAGCTTATTTATGAGCTGGCAGAACTGTGGTAAATGCCATGTACCGTATTTTGATTGTAGAAGATGACGAAAGTATAGCACGGAGTGTCAAAACTCATCTGGAAAGTTGGAATTATGAGGTATGCTGTGCCGAAGATTTTTCCAATGTGGCCGGTACGTTCGCGGCGTTTGATCCGCAGCTTGTACTGATGGATGTGAAACTTCCTTTTTTCAATGGCTACCACTGGTGCAGTGAGATCCGCAAAGTATCAAAAGTGCCTGTTATTTTTGTATCGTCCGCGTCGGATAATATGAATATTGTCATGGCAGTCAGTATGGGCGGAGATGATTTTATCGCAAAACCATTTGATCTTGAGGTGCTGACTGCAAAGGTACAGGCAATGCTTCGCAGAACCTATGATTTTACAGGACAGAGTGCTGTTTTAGAGCATAAGGGTGCCATGCTGAATCTGACAGAGGCAGCATTATTTTATGAGCAGGAAAAAATAGAATTGACGAAAAATGAATTTAAGATCCTGCAGGTACTCATGGAAAATAAACAGAAAGTTGTATCAAGAGATACGCTGATGGTAAAATTATGGGAGAGTGACAGTTTTGTGGATGAAAATACGCTTTCTGTCAATGTAAACCGTTTGCGGAAAAAACTGGAATCAGTGGGGCTTTGTGATTTTATTGTAACGAGAAAAGGAATCGGGTATCAGATCGGATGAACGGAATTATTTCTTATGTAAAAAGAATTGGTGTCTGGCTATGCATTGTCATTGCATGTGAAACGATCATGATCATCACGATGATGCTCAATAAAATACCATTCGCAGAAATTGGTTATGGAATATTTATTTCACTGTTTCTGCTGCTGATACTTCTGGCTTTTGATGCGATGAGGTATTACAGGCATTATCAGAAGGTAAAGGAGTTAGAGCATACCATCATGCTCTCCACGGACGGGATGCCGGAAAATGCAGACCTGCTGGAAAATGAATACCAGAAGCTTCTTCGGATATTATCGGATGAATATACAGGGGCGCAGAGCCGGGCAGCCACAAGACAGAAAAATATGCAGGAATATTATGCCATGTGGGTTCACCAGGTCAAGACACCGATCGCAGCACTGCGGCTTCTGCTTCAGAATAAAAATGATGAGGGGCAGATGACAGAGGAACTTACCGAGCTGTTTGGGATTGAACAGTATGTGGAGATGGCATTGCAGTATCAGCGTCTTGATTCGGAAACGACGGATTTTGTATTTGAGGAGACCGATTTAGATGAGATCATACGGACTTCCGTGAGAAAATACGCCAGGCAGTTTATTGCAAAAAAAATCAGTCTGAGCTATGAGCCGGTTGAAACAACGGTGATCACCGATAAAAAATGGCTCTCATTTGTCATAGAACAGGTGATATCGAATGCGGTCAAATATACAAAAACAGGCGGTATTAAAATTTATCTGGAGGATGGGGATGGAACCATGTCGGTGCCAGTGCAGAAAGCATCTCATAGAAAAGAAGATGATGGGGAGAACAGCGGCATGAAATCGGTTCGCCTTGTCATTGAGGATACCGGAATCGGGATCCGGGCAGAGGATCTGCCGCGTATCTGTGAGATGGGATATACCGGCTGTAACGGACATGAGGGACAGCATTCGAGTGGAATCGGTCTGTATTTGTGCAGCCGTATTTTAAAGAAACTGGGGCACACATTTTCCATTACTTCAAAAGAAGAGGTGGGAACGGTTGTAAAAATTGGTTAAAGCGGCTATTTCAGGTAAAAATGTATAATGGAATAAAAATGCAATCTTACAGGAATGTAAGATACGGCAGGGAAATGTAAGCTGGTTCGATGGCATACATTTCCCTGTTTTGCTATACTGGGTACAGTCCTTGAGGAAATGAAATAAAATTGCTGCGGTAAAAACGATGCTTACAGCAGCAGAAAAAATATGAGAGTAGAAAAGACGGGGAGGAACCTGATATGGCACTTTTAGAGGTAAATAATTTAAAGAAAATATATACCACGCGGTTTGGAGGAAACCAGGTGGAGGCATTAAAATCGATGAATTTTTCGGTGGAGGAAGGCGAGTATGTGGCGATCATGGGAGAGTCCGGATCTGGAAAAACGACGCTTCTCAATATTCTTGCCGCACTGGATAAGCCGACTGCGGGAGAAGTCCTTTTGAACGGGAAAAATATTGTGACGCTCCGTGAGAAAGAGATCTCTGCATTCAGACGGGATCATCTCGGATTTGTTTTTCAGGATTTTAACTTATTAGATCAGTTCTGCTTAAAGGACAATATCCTGCTCCCGCTTGTACTTGCCGGTGTAAAACCGGAGCAGATGGAGCCAAAGGTATATCCGCTTGCAAAAAAACTTGGAATTGAAGAACTTTTGGAAAAATATCCGTATGAAATCTCCGGTGGACAAAAACAGCGTGTGGCAGTGGCGCGTGCACTGATTACAAATCCACAGCTGATCTTAGCGGATGAACCGACCGGGGCACTTGATTCGAAGGCGACCGACAGTATCCTGGCATTATTTAACCAGATCAATGAGGATGGACAGACGATCCTTATGGTAACACACAGTATCAAGGCAGCAAGTCATGCGAAACGGGTGCTGTTTATCAAAGATGGAGAAGTATTCCATCAGTTGTACCGCGGAGATATGAGTACCGAGGAACTTTATGCGAAAATATCCGACACACTCACTATTTTAACGACAGGTGGTGAGCGTCATGAATAAACTTTATCTGAAACTTGCATGGAGCAACTTAAAAAACAGCAGACAGTTTTATCTGCCATATGTGATCGCAGGAATGTTGTCAGCCATGATGTTTTATACGATGTGTGCGATCCAGGGGAATGAAGGGCTCTCAAAGATGCGCGGAGGAACCAGTGTCCAGATGGTTCTTTTCTTTGGAGTGATCGTCGTAGGTGTGTTTGTCAGTATCTTTTTGTTTTATACGAACAGCTTTATTATGAAGCGCAGAAAAAAAGAACTTGGGATCTATAATATTCTTGGCATGGAAAAAATCCATATTGCCAAAATCATGGCATGGGAAACGGTTTTTTCTTTCCTGATCGCAGTTGGCGGCGGCCTGATACTCGGTATCGTATTCCAGAAATTACTGACCATGTTTTTGTACCGGCTGACCGGATTAGATGCAGCAATTCCGTTTTACATTTCAGGATGGGGATGCCTTCATACCGCAGAACTTTTTGGTGCCATTTATGTATGTATTCTTCTTTACAATCTGATGCAGATCCGGCTTTCAAATCCGGTGGAATTGCTGCATAGCGGAAGTACGGGAGAACGTGAACCGAAAACCAAAATTCTGCAGGCAGTGCTTGGAGTAGTTTGTATTGCAGCCGGTTATTATATGGCAATCACTGTGGATAACCCGGTAAAGGCGATTACTCTGTTTTTCGTTGCAGTCATGCTGGTTATTATCGGAACCTACTGGCTGTTTAATGCCGGCAGTATCGCATTTTTAAAATTACTTCGGAAAAACAAGCGTTATTATTACCAGACCAGACATTTTACAACGGTTTCCGGCATGATCTACCGGATGAAACAGAATGCTGTGGGACTAGCAAATATCTGTATTTTGTCAACAATGGTACTGGTTGTGATTTCTATGACAGTATGTATGTACGCCGGACTTGAAGATGAGTTAAAAACACAGTATCCGGCAGAGCTGGAAGTACTGTTTTATGACCCGGATGGACAGCAGGATTCCGGGACATTTGACCGGATGACAGATGAGATTGAAAATGTGATAAAAGAAAATGGCAGAGTAATAACAGGCAGACAAAAAGGAATCTATGCGGGGGCGGCAGTCATGCTGTCTGGAGATAAGGTTATAGCACTGGATCGTTCGAATATGGATTTTTCCAATATGTATATGTTTGAAGTTATGACAAAACAGGGATTTGAGGAATATATGCAGGAATCAATCCCGGATATTTCAGATGGAAGCGTGGCAATAATGGCAGATCCTGTGTATGAGCTGGAAAGCATTGTGATTGGTGATGATGAGTATCCGGTGGAACAGACCATGAAAATTCCGGGGAAAGATGCAATGACGGAATTAGTGGGAGGTACCGTAATCGTAATTGTAAAAGATGAAACTGCATTAGAAAAGATGCGTCAGCAGTTATCAGATATGGAGACGGCTGCCTATGGGGAAGATCGAAAAGTTGACCTTACCTATATGATGAACTTTGATATGAGTGGATCTGTGGAAGAAAAAATTGCCTGCGCAAATGCTGTGCGGGAGCGCCTCAATGAATGGCAGAATGATGAGACAAATCCACAGATCATGCGGCTGGATTGCAACGTAGTGTCAAGAGCGGAGGGCCGCATAGATTATGAGTCAAGCAACGGCGGTTTGTTTTTCCTTGGATTGTTTTTGGGAAGCATGTTTTTGATGATCACGGTACTGATTATTTATTATAAGCAGATATCCGAAGGCTATGAAGACAAAGAGCGGTTTGCCATCATGGAGAAAGTCGGAATGAGCAACGCCGAGGTGAAAGCCTCGATCCGTTCCCAGGTGCGCACGGTATTTTTCCTGCCGCTTGTCACGGCGGCATGTCATCTTGCGGCAGCATATCCGATGCTGAAAAAAATGCTTGCACTGGTGGCATTGTATAACGGCACTCTGTTTGCATGGTGCTTAGCAGGTACAGTACTGGTATTTGGACTGATCTATCTGGCGGTTTTTGCAGTTACATCAAGAAGTTATTATAAAATTGTGGGAAATCAGGTATAAGACGGCTGCCGCGTTACTGTTCACACATACTGTGTGAGCAGTAACGATTACAGCCCATTTTAAATGCATCTTCGATGCATGGGGCTGTAATCTGGCATGATATAGTCTTTGGCGCACAGCTTGACAGCAAGTGTCAAGCTTGCGAGTGAACAGTAACGCTGCCGCATCTGTTTTGCAATGGACAGATGCGGTATTTTTGACATTGGAATCCGTTCTGTGTTAGAATCAGTCGAAATTAAAAAATGAGAGTTTGAAGATGGAGATCGTATGACTGTGCATTGTCCCTAAAAGGATAGAAACGAGGAAGATTATGGAACAGATAAAAAATATTATTTTTGATGTGGGGGATGTTTTACTCTCCTACCGGTGGAAATATATGCTGATGGATTACGGGCTTTCAGAGGAAGAAGCAGTGCGCATTGGAACAGAAATGTTTGATGATCCGGAAGGATTGTGGGGACTGCTTGATCTGGGAACCGTCCCGCAGCAGGAGATCATTGAGCGTTATTGTAGAAAATATCCGGCAGATGAAAAGGTGATCCGCTGGTTTATCGGGCATGGAGAGTATATGCCCGTAGCAAGACCTGCAGTCTGGGAACTTGTACACAAACTGAAAAAGCAGGGGTACGGGGTGTATCTGCTATCCAACTATTCAGAGGAATTATTCAAAAAGCATACAGAATATGCGGATTTCATGAATGATATTGACGGACTGATCGTGTCCTATATGGTGCACAAAGCAAAACCGGATCCGGCGATTTATGCGGCACTCTGCGAGAAATATGAGTTAAATCCATCCGAGTGCCTGTTTTTTGATGACCGTCTGGAAAATGTACAGGCGGCGATAAGCTACGGCATGCAGGCGAAGCAGGTGTTGTCGAAAGAGGGGCTTGCGGAGGATCTGGAGGAAATTGTGCAGGTGTATAAGAGTTTGCAAAAGAAATAGGGGTTGTTTTTTTCGCATTCAATGCATATAATATACTTAACAAGGGAGCTGGTCGGATAGCTTGTACCTATCCGTTCCGGCGTTATGTCTTAAGTTATAGAATAACCGTCCAACCTTTAGCCGGGGAGTGGACGGTTATTTTTTGCGCTTATTATCTCTAACAAGCGTAATGATTGCACAAAGCATGATGACAAAGGTAAATAAGTCTGAGTATGTAACCATAGCTTGTCCCCCTTCCGCAAGGTCTCGGAACGGATGGCAAGAACCGTCTAACAGCTCCCTTGGTAAATATATTAAATTATCAATGTACCTCAAGGGGAAATAAGAATTTCTATGAAAAATAAAAGAGAGCAGACAACGGGAATCGAACCCGCCTCCTCAGCTTGGGAAGCTGATATACTACCGATGTACTATGTCTGCCCGTAATGAAATAACTACTAATTATTATAGCAAAACGAAAAAAGATTGCAACCGTTTTTTTGACGGTGTAAACTGAGAGAGAGAAACATTGGAGGAAACGATAACGATATGAAATATCCAGAATTTTTACCGGAAAACGGAACGATCGGTTTTGTGGCACCATCTTTTGGCTGCAGTATAGAGCCGTACCATACAGCATTTTTAAATGCACAGAAGAAATTTACCGGACTGGGACATAGATTAGAACTTGGACCAAACTGTTATGCGTCGGAAGGAATCGGCATCAGCAACACTCCGGAAGCATGCGGGGCGGAGCTGACAGAATATTATTGCAGCGATAAAAATGACATACTGATCTCCTGTGGCGGCGGTGAACTGATGTGTGAAATCTTAGACAAAGTAGATTTTGACAGGATCAGGGTGACAAAACCAAAGTGGTATATGGGATTTTCCGATAATACTAATATGACATTCCTGCTTGCCACGCTGTGCGATACAGCATCTATATATGGACCATGTGCGGCGGCATTCGGCATGGAACCGTGGCATGAGAGCCTTTGGGATGCCTATCATCTTCTGCGTGGAGAAAAAAGCAGTATAGAGGGCTATGCACTGTGGGAAAAAGAAGGAAAAAAAGACGAGGAACATCCGCTTGAACCATACAATGTGACAGAAGAGAAAAAACTTATGGTATGTCTGCCTGAAAAACAGAAAAATAATGTGCAGTACAAACCATTGGTGCAGCCGGCAGAGAAATTACAGGAAGAAATCACCATGCAGGGAAGACTGCTTGGCGGCTGCATGGATTGTCTGGTCAACCTGCTGGGAACAGAATTTGATAAAGTACAGGAATTTACAGAGAAGTATCAGGATGACGGAATCATCTGGTTTTTAGAGTCCTGTGATCTGAATGTGATGTCTATCCGCAGGGCGGTCTGGCAGATGAAACATGCCGGATGGTTTTCGCATGTAAAAGGTTTTTTGATTGGAAGACCGGCGGTGTTCGGACAGGAAATGATGGGATTAGACCAGTACCATGCGGTTACAGACCTGCTTGCCGGGTATCAGGTACCGGTCATTATGGATGCGGATATCGGACATATCCCACCGATGATGCCGCTTGTCTGCGGAAGTTATGCGGACATCAGTGTCAGTGGAAATGCGTTGAAAGTAAATATGCAGTGGAAATAGATTTCCCCCAAATTATAAAATGACATTCACATTGCTGCCGATTCCGGTGTTGAGCAGTGTGTTTAAATCAGCAGTTACCGGTGTAACAGATGCGATGTTAAGTGCATTCACAGCGGTAGAACCGGTATCAGCAGAATCGGTTTTGCCGGTGGTGCTGTCGGAAACAGACGAGGATGTCTGTTTATTTGCATTGCGCTTTGCCAGTGCATCATTGTATTCGATCTGTGTCAGAATATTGCTTCTGTTTTCAAGACGTCTGGCATAGGAATTGACACGCTGCATGTACTCTGAATCTGAAGAAAACAGAGATTCAAATTTTGAAATATCCGCGGAACCAAAAAGAGAACTGCGCGATTCGAGCGTGCCGTTGCCTTTTACGGTAATACCGATCTTGTCAAGCTGGCTTTCATACTCTGCAGTCAGATTCTTCAGACTTTTCTGGGTGTTTTTGACGGTACGGTCGTCTGATGCACCGGATGAGTTTATCATATTATTGTAGGTGCTGATGAACGCTGAAACACTGTTTTTGATATTTGTTTCATTATCGTCATCATATGTAAATGAGCCAAGGGAACGTATCGCACGGCGCAGCGCATGCGAATCGGCACCCGTGAGGGTGGAATTGGTCAGATTACTGCGTGATGTGGTGGTACGTGCATCTGCATTTGCTGCATAAAAACGACGCATATAATAGGATGTACCAAGTGTGGTTCCGGCTCCGACATAAGCGGTATTGGCCATAAGAAAGACCTCCTTAAAAATCATCTGTTATATGTTTCGGTCGAAAAGCGTAGATAATTAACCATGGCATTGAAAATTTATTTGCGTTATACTACTATAGAAACAGCAGAAATATTACGACAGGAGGGAGAAGATTATGGAGATAATAGTTTGGTTGGCATTGATCATTTTCTTTGTGGTATTGGAGATCGCTACCGTTGGTCTGACATCAATCTGGCTGGCAGGAGGAAGTCTTGCAGGACTGATTTGTGCGGCATTTGGAATGGGAATCACGGGACAGATCATCGTGTTTGCAGCAGTGTCATTTGTACTGCTTTATTTTACAAGACCCTGGGCTCTGAAATATTTAAAACCGCATCTGGTTAAGACAAATTATGAGGAAGCAGTTGGAAAAAATGTCTGTGTCACAGAGCAGATTGATAATGTCAGGGGAACCGGAACCGCGGTTATGAATGGTCTGGAATGGACAGCCCGCTCGGTGGATGATGAAAAGACCTTCGAGCCGGGGATGATCGTGATGGTAAAGGAAATCAAGGGTGTCACTCTTTATGTGACGGAGAGCAGTGATATGCCTCAGATGAATGGAGATAAATAGAAATGAAACTTGGAATGGTATTTGAAGGCGGGGCAAACCGCACGGTTTTTTCCTGTGGAGTAATGGATAAATTTCTGGAAGAAAATATCATGCCGGATTATTACATCGGTGTTTCCGCTGGAATGGCATATGGATTGTCATATCTTTCCGGGCAGAAAGGACGTAATCTGGAACTGATGGAAAAATATATGGCGGATAAGCGCTATATGGGTATGCGCCATCTGCTAAACCGCAAAGAACATGCGTATTACAATACGAAGTTTGTGTTTGAAGAAGTACCGAATGAGCTTCTTCCGCTTGATTATGATGCTCTGGCACGTTTTCCGGGAGAGATTGAAGCGGCAGTCACAAATATTCACACAGGAAAAGCAGAATACATGGAAGTCCCGCGTGGGAAAGAGATGAAGGATCTGCTGATCGCAACCTGTTCACTGCCGATTCTTTTTCAGCCGGTAAAGATCGGCAGACATTATTATCTGGACGGCGGACTTGCAGATTCGGTTCCTTATGAGCATGCTATGGAAATGGGATGTGAGAAACTGGTTGTCGTTCTGACAAGGGAACGCGGGTATGTAAAGACACAGGAAAAGGCGTCAGGCGTTATGAACCGTCTTTATCAGCGTTATCCGAAGATCGTGGAGGATATGAAACTTCGCGCGGAGCGCTACAATGCTTCCATGGAAAAACTGATGCAGTTAGAGAAAGAGGAAAAAGTATTTGTGATCGCACCGGAGTCGACCTATGGAGTTGGCAGGACGGAGACGGATACCATAAAATTGCGCAGACTTTATGATGAAGGCTATCGTATTGCTACAGAACAGACGGACGCCCTTCGCGCCTATTTGAATAAATAATGCAAAGGAGAAAAAAGATGAACATTGTATTTCTGGATGCAAAAACAATCGGGGAAGACATTGATCTCTCCGGGTACGACAAACTTGGAACAGTTGTAAAATATGGATTTTCCACAACGGAGGAGGCAAGAGAACGCACAAAAGATGCCGATGTGGTGATCGTGAATAAAGTACAGATCAATGAGACATCGATCGGTGAGGCAGAGCACTTAAAACTGGTCTGCGTGACTGCAACCGGAACGAACAATCTGGACAAAGCATATCTGGATGCACATGGCATTGCCTGGAGAAATGTTGCCGGATATTCCACGGAGACGGTGGCACAGCACACATTTGCCCTGTTATTCTATCTTTGGGAAAAATTAAGATACTATGATGACTATGTCAAATCAGAAAAATACGTTGGAGATATCACATTTACCCATTTTGATAATGTATTCCATGATCTGAATGGTAAGACATGGGGAATTATTGGGCTTGGAGCGATCGGACGAAGAGTTGCGGACATTGCCAAAATGTTTGGCTGCCATGTGATCTACTATTCTACAACAGGGAAAAATAACCAGCCGGGTTATGAGCGTGTGGAGTTTGATGAGCTGCTTGCAAAATCAGACATCGTGTCCGTACATGCGCCGCTGACAGAGCAGACAGAAGGGCTGATGAATGCAGAGGCATTTTCTAAAATGAAACCGTCTGCCATCTTTTTAAACCTCGGCAGAGGACCGATCGTTGTGGAAAGAGATCTTGCAGATGCGTTGGAAAATAAAACGATCGCAGGAGCCGGACTTGACGTACTTACCGTAGAACCGATGAGTGCAGAAAATCCATTGAAACGGATCAAGGACAGCGACCGTCTGATCATTACCCCTCATATTGCGTGGGCAAGCCTTGAGGCGCGCACAAGACTGATGAAAATCATTGAGGGACAGATCCGTGACTTCTTTGGCGGAAGTGATAAATAAACACTAGAAGGTACACTTTGCAAACAGCCTATTAGCCTGTTATCAGAAGTAATATACAAAAACAAAATACAGAAATAAAAATACCGCGCAGATTTGCGCGGTATTTTTATTTGAGGTGAGCTGCCTTTTGTCACATGGATCTTCATAGAAAATTGTAGAGTCGTTACTTCAGGCAATCAGCTCGGAATCGTAGCACTCAACCCGCTGTGAAACGAAAGATTTCCATATTCCTGCAAAAAATCCTGTATAGCAGCGTCCTGCCTTGCTGAATCAGCACCTGCATGAAGTGCAGCATACAGCAAATGGATGCGGGACAGATACAGATTTTTGGATTTATCATACAGTTCAAAGAAACTCTCGTGGGAAGTAATGGAAGGATCCCACGGATTTTTCCATTCGGCATGTCTTAAATTAAATGGATCCGTGCGGAAAAACAAGGTATCACTCGGGATCAGTGGTGAAAACAGCGGATATCCGAGACAGATCCGCTCCGTCAGCCGGACAATGGCCTTTTTCTTTCCGGAATCATCGTGCATCAGCCAGAGACCAAGCTGCATGGAAAAAATAGCAAGGTACATGGTATATTTGCGGAATTTGACATCCGGAAAGGCATAGCGGTAGGCATAATAGAGCATACTTGCAATAACATGTTTCTGGCGGTGTGTCAGCCGGATCGTGTCCTCGGTATGGAAATTGCAGGGCTGGCGGTGCAGCTTTAAATCGAGCAGTGCGGTATCGATATCTGTTTCCAGATAGGCATGTCTTGAAAAATAGGCGTTTTCCTTTTTATCCTTATAGTGTGTCATGGCATAAATATACGGATGACATATTGTATCCAAGGTATAGTGCCCGAGAAAACCAATCAGGTAGGCTTCTGCAATGTTAAGATCCGTGCGGGAGGAAAACTGGTTACGGCTTTCAATCAGACCCTGGAAAAAGGCACTGGTCTCGCGGACATGGGCAAGAGCACCGATATTGTGACCTTCTAACACATAGGAAGGAAGATAATAAAAGAAAATATCCGGTCCCTGAAGTCCGAGACCGTAGGCAGCGCGATTATAATAAAGATTCTTTTTTAAAGAATTATTTTTCAGGTTATGATAAACCTCTCTTCCGAATATATAATGGGTAACATATCCAGGCATGATCAAAAATCTCCTTTCCATGAAATGAACCATCGTTATTATAACCAGTTTGGAAAGAACTGTTAAGCATGGCAGTTAAGATTTAAGAAAAAAGTAATAATCGCTGATTGACAAAGTTTATTGGAATGATATAATACAACATAGTTATCAATACTACATGATGACACATGAATGCTATGCAAATATTGTCTGATGTAGTCGGAAAATAGACAAAAAAGCAAATTTGTATATTAGATGGCTACATTAAAAAGTCATTGCATATTTAAAAAAGAGTGCAATTTTTTTATACTTGCTTCTAGTAAAAGAATGTGAAAAAAATAACGGAGGTCGGAGTTATGGCAAATTTAGCACTGACAGTAGAGAGAAAAGCATTCAGCGTCGCAATCGATGCTGCACTGAAAAGTCTGAACAAGGATCGTGAGAAAGGATTGTTACAGATCGTAGATCTTACAGAGAAATTTATGGGAGATAACTTCCGTAAAGAAGCTTATGATGGTGTAAGAAAAATGATCCAGAATCCGGATCACAAATGGATGCGCTATGTCAATCGTCTGTTGGATGAGACAGATCCGCATGTTGCAAAAATGACCGCATTAAACCTTGGTTTTCAGGCTGCATTTTATGGAACAAAGACCATCCGTAAAATGAGAGAGGTTCATGACTGTAATATCCCGTGGCTGATCTTAATGGATCCGACAAGTGCATGTAACCTTCACTGTACCGGATGCTGGGCAGCTGAGTACGGTAATAAATTAAATCTTTCCTTTGATGAACTTGACAGCATCGTAACACAGGGAAAAGAACTTGGTATTTATTTTTACATGATGACCGGTGGAGAGCCTCTGGTTCGTAAAGCAGACATCATCAAACTCTGTGAGAAACACAATGACTGTGCATTCCACTGCTATACAAATGGTACACTCGTAGATCAGAAACTCTGCGATGATATGAAACGTGTCGGCAACCTTTCCTTATCCATCAGCCTTGAGGGATTTGAGGATGCGAATGATTTCCGCCGTGGAGAGGGCGTATATGATAAAGTTCTTCATGCAATGGACCTTTTACATGAGAACGGATTGATTTTCGGAAACAGTGTATGCTATACTAGCAAAAACATGGATGCTGTTACATCTGACGAATTTTTTGATCTTCTGATCGAGCATGGAAGCCGTTTTGCATGGTATTTCCATCTGATGCCGGTAGGTATGAAAGCTGCTCCGGATCTGATGCCGACCAAAGAACAGCGTGAATATATCTATCACAGAATCCGTGAGGTTCGTGCGATGGAAGGTGGAAAAGAAATCTTTGTTATGGATTTCCAGAATGATGGTGAGTTCGTAGGCGGATGTATTGCAGGAGGAAGAAACTACTGCCATATCAACCCGAAGGGTGACGTGGAGCCATGTGTATTCATTCATTATTCCGGTGCAAATATCCGTGAAAAATCACTGTTAGAGTGTTTGAAACAGCCATTATTCATGGCATACAGAGATAACCAGCCATTCAACGACAACATGCTGCGCCCATGTCCGATGCTTGAGAACCCTGAGATCTTACAGCGTATGGTACATGAAACAGGTGCGCACTCCACAGATGTTGAGGAGGCAGAGCCGGTAGAACATTTATGTGGAAAATGTGAGGCATATGCATGTGAATGGAAAGAGACTGCAGACAGACTCTGGAAGGAGCATCCATACAAACAAAAAGGCTACACCAATTTCAAAAAGAAATAAGTTTTGTTCACAGTTGCAGTGTGAGCAGCAATAATAAGGGGCGATTGTTATCAGTAAAATACAAAAGCAGCTTTTAAAATGGGGACTGGTTCTGGCAGTCATTGGTATTATCGTGTATACTTTCCGTGATTCGGCAGGACCGATTTTAGAACAGCTTACGAAAACATCACCAGCCGTTGTCATTGGCATTTGTCTGATGGCAGCGGTATATCAGATCATAGAAGGCATTATCACGACCGTGCTCGCAAAGCAGTATCGGTCGTCTTTTGCATATAAAAATGGTATTACGAATGCGTTCCTTTGTTCTTTTTACCGGGTGGCAACGTTAGGAAGCGGTTCCGGAGTTGCAGCGATCATTTATCTGGGTGAGCATGGAATTGAATATGGCGGGGGATTTGGACTGTATATGATACAGTATGCGCTCCACAAAATAAGCATTGCATTGTTTTCTGCAATCTTTTTTGTGATGAACTGGGAATTTATGAGAAACTGGTTTGGTGATTATGCGGGACTTTTAGCTGCCGGATATGCGCTTACACTGGTGATCACACTTGGGTTGTTTTTATTCTGCTGTTCGAACCGGTTTCATCATCTGATCTGCCGGCTGCTTGACTTCGCAAATCAGAAATTTCATGGAAAATTTGAAATAATGGCAGAAGAGATCAAAAGGCAGTGCATGATGCTTGAGGATGCTTCGAACCATCTGATGAAAAACAAAAAAGTTACCACAGAGGTGATCTTTCTTTGCCTGTTGAAATGCTGTTTCTGGTACGGAATACCGTATCTTCTTTTTAAAGGTGTTCAGTTTCAGGGTAATCCGGCACTGTCCCTGTCACAGGTACTGGCGATCACTTCGTTGTCTGTCATGCTTGCTGCGGTTATTCCGTCTCCGGCCGGGATCGGTTCCACGGAATTTGTATTTACAACACTTTTTGCAGGAATCGTCGGCACTGGTATTGCCGGATCTGCGTCGCTTTTATACCGGTTTGGCACATTTGTATTTCCATTTCTGGTGGGGGCTGTTGTTGTGCTGGTAAGGCATTTCAAAAGAAAAAAATTATCTTCAGGAAGCATATGAAAAGATTAGTTGTAATCTCAAAGTAAATATAGTAATATGAATAAAGGCACAAAACAGATAGTATACTGTATTTAAAACTGAATGAGGGAGGAGTTTTATATGCCAGGAGTAATTGTAGCACTGATTATTTTAATTATTGTAGCACTGCTGATCGCAGTATCCTGTGTTAAGATCGTTCCACAGGCGACTGCATGCGTGGTAGAACGTCTGGGAGGTTATCTCGCAACATGGTCTGTAGGTATTCATTTCAAAGCACCGTTTATCGACCGTGTGGCAAAGAGAGTTGTATTAAAAGAGCAGGTGGTGGATTTCCCGCCACAGCCGGTTATCACAAAAGATAACGTAACAATGCAGATCGATACCGTTGTATATTTCCAGATCACAGATCCGAAACTTTATGCATATGGCGTGGAGAACCCGATCATGGCGATCGAGAACCTGACTGCAACCACACTGCGTAACATCATCGGTGATCTTGAACTCGATGAGACACTGACATCCAGAGAGACGATCAATACCAAGATGAGATCTTCTTTGGACGTTGCAACCGATCCTTGGGGAATCAAAGTCAACCGTGTTGAGTTAAAGAACATCATCCCGCCTGCAGCAATCCAGGATGCGATGGAGAAACAGATGAAGGCAGAGCGTGAGCGCCGTGAAGCAATTCTTCGTGCGGAAGGTGAGAAAAAGTCAACCGTCCTTGTTGCAGAAGGAAAGAAAGAATCAGCAATTCTTGATGCGGAGGCTGAAAAACAGGCAGCGATCTTACGAGCAGAGGCAAAGAAAGAGGCAACGATCCGCGAGGCAGAAGGTCAGGCAGAAGCTATTTTAAAGATCCAGCAGGCAAATGCAGACGGACTTCGCATGATCAAAGAAGCTGCACCGGATCAGAATGTGATCCAGTTAAAGAGCTTAGAGGCATTTGCAAAAGCAGCAGACGGAAAAGCAACCAAGATCATTATTCCGTCCGAGATCCAGGGAATCGCAGGTCTTGCAAAATCCGTTACGGAAATTGCAGCAGATCATAAATAAAATCAAAAAAGTTTATCAGAACGGATGGTGCGCATGTTGTACCATCCGTTGTGGCATAAAAAGATAATATACACAGCCATGTAAAGGAGATAGAAAGGCATGAATTTAAAAGGACGTAATTTTTTAAAATTAATGGACTTTACACCAGAAGAGATTACATATATGATCGACCTTGCAGCGGATCTGAAAGCAAAGAAAAAACAGGGTATTGCGCATGATTGTCTGACAGGAAAAAATATCGCACTTATTTTTGAAAAGACAAGCACCAGGACACGTTGTTCTTTTGAGGTGGCAGCCCATGATCTTGGCATGCATGTAACTTACTTAGATCCTTCGGGTTCCCAGATCGGCAAAAAAGAGAGCATTCCGGATACCGCTCGTGTGTTGGGACGTATGTTTGATGGTATTGAATATCGTGGATATGGACAGGATATCGTGGAAGAGCTGGCAGAATATGCCGGTGTGCCGGTATGGAATGGTCTGACCAATGAATTTCATCCGACTCAGATGCTTGCCGATATGCTGACGATCCGTGAGCATCTTGGCAGATTAAAAGGTGTGAGACTGGTTTACATGGGTGATGCCCGCTATAATATGGGTAATTCCCTGATGGTGACCTGTGCAAAACTTGGTATGGATTTTGTTGCATGCACAAGCAAAAAGTATTTCCCGGATGCAAAACTGGTAGAGTACTGTGAAGGTGTTGCAAAAGAGACAGGAGCAACCATTACACTGACAGAAGATGTCAAAGAGGGCACAAAAGACGCAGATGTTATTTATACGGATGTATGGGTATCCATGGGTGAACCGGATGAGATCTGGGAGGAACGTCTTCATGATCTGATGCCATATCAGGTAAATGCGAAAGCTATGGCAAATGCAAAACCGGATGCCATTTTCATGCACTGTCTGCCTGCATTCCATGACTTAAAGACCAAGATCGGCAAAGAAGTTTATGAGAAGTTTGGTTACAGTGAATTAGAAGTAACGGATGAAGTATTTGAGAGTAAACAGTCTGTCGTATTTGATGAGGCAGAAAACCGTATGCATACGATCAAAGCAGTCATGTTTGCAACACTTGGTGGAGAACAGTGTGAAAAATAAGTGTATCAGACAAAAATGGAGGACACTAGATGAGGACGCAGCTACTAGCGGCATTAAAGGAAGCTGATGATTATATTTCCGGACAGGAACTGTGTGAGCGTTTCGGCGTATCGCGCACTGCAATCTGGAAAGCGGTAAAACAGTTAAAAGAAGCGGGATATGTGATCGAGGCGGTGCAGAATAAAGGATACAAGATCGTGTCGACACCGGATTGTCTGAATAAGGCAGAATTGGAAAGCATCCGGAAAACAAAATGGGCAGGACGTGAGATCTTTTATTTTGATACGATAGATTCTACCAATACAAAGGCAAAACAGCTTGCAGAGGAAGGTCATCCGACTGGTACACTGGTCGTTGCGGAGAAGCAGGAAGCCGGACGCGGCCGCCGTGGAAGAGGATTTGAATCTCCGGCAGGAGTCGGAATATTTATGACGCTGGTGCTCAAACCGGATTTTGCCCCTGACCGTGCTTCCATGCTGACACTGATCGCAGCACTTGCGGTATCGAAAGCGATATCGGAGAAAACAGGCGTAGACGCAGGTATTAAGTGGCCGAATGACATTGTGATGAACGGCAGAAAAGTCTGCGGAATCTTAACGGAGATGAGTGCACAGTTAGATTACATCAATCATGTTGTCATTGGAATCGGTATCAATGTCCAGAATCAATCATTTCCAAAAGAGATTGAACAGATAGCAACCTCGATCCTGATGGAGACCGGTTTACGTGTGAACCGCGCAGAACTGATCGAGGCAGTATTAGAGCAGTTCGAACGATATTATGAGATATTCTTAGAGACAGAAGATTTAAGCGGCCTGGTAAAAGAATACAATGCGCACCTGATCAATATGCAAAAACAGGTCAGAGTGTTAGATCCAAAAGAGCCTTATGAGGCGAAAGCAATGGGAATCACGCCGCATGGCGAACTGATCGTGGATACTTGGGAAGGCAGAAAACTGGTATCCTCCGGCGAAGTTTCCGTGAGAGGAGTATACGGATATGTCTGAGAGAGAAGAAGTGGTGCTCTGCGGAGCGAGCGCTTACAATAAAAAATTTTATCTGAATCAGGATTTCAAGGGACTTCCGGATTCGATCAAAGATGAATTAAAGATCATGTGTGTTCTTTTTACGGAAGATATCGGTGGTATTTTTCAGGTAGTCTTTGATGAGGAGGGCAATCTGGAGTTTCGTACTTCCAGTGATGAGAATGATCTTTTATATGATGAGATCGGCTGTGGGTTAAAGATACGTGAACTGCAGCGTACAAAAGAAGAACTGCTTCGTGCTTTGGAAATGTATTATAAAGTGCTATATATTGGCATGGACGAATCAGAAATGTAAAGAAAAAGGTAGGAAAATACGATGGTAATCACGATTGACGTAGGAAATACAAATATCACAGTGGGTGTATTCCGTGGGGATGAGGTAATGGCAAGTTTTCGTATCACGACGAAGATGCCGCGTACATCGGACGAGTATGGAATGCTTTTGTCAAATCTGTTAGAGCAGAATAAGATCAGACATGATGACATCGAGGATGCAATCATAGCTTCTGTTGTTCCAAATGTTATGCATTCCTTAGAGGGTGCGATCATCAAATATTTTGGTATCAATCCGATCATTGTGGAGCCGGGTACCAAAACAGGAATCCGCGTGGTAACCGAGAACCCGCGGCAGATCGGTGCAGATCGTATCGTGGATGCGGCAGCAGCATATGAGCTGTATGGCGGACCGGTACTGGTACTTGATTTTGGCACTGCCACTACTTATGATCTGGTCGATAAAAACGGAGCATTTGTTTCCGGGGTAACTGCACCGGGAATCCGTATTTCTGCAAAAGCGTTGTGGGAAGATGCGGCAAAACTGCCGGAGATCGAGATCCGCAAACCGGAGAGCATTCTTGCAAAAGAAACGATCTCAAGTATGCAGGCAGGACTGGTATATGGACAGATCGGACAGACAGAATATATTGTAAAAAATATGATCAGAGAGGCTGACATGGGAGAGGTCAAGGTGGTCGCAACCGGCGGTCTTGGACGTATCATTGCAAATGAGACAGATGTGATCGATGTATACGATCCGAACCTGACTTTAAAAGGAATGAACCTTATTTATAAGAAACAGAATCGTAAATCCGGTAAGATCAGGAAATAAGAGATATTTGATCGGGAGATTCAGGATACCTGAATTGGATATGAGAGAGTAAATTATTTAGGAAAATGGTGGTATGGGAGAGATCAGACGACTTAAGATTGGAAATGTAACGTTAGAAAATAACCTGATACTAGCACCGATGGCAGGCGTAACAGACCTGCCATTTCGTTTGCTTTGCAAGGAACAGGGAGCAGGGCTGCTTTGCATGGAGATGGTGAGTGCAAAAGCTATCCTCTATAAAAACAGAAATACCGAAGATCTGTTAACGATCGATAAGCGGGAAAATCCGGTGTCGCTTCAGCTGTTTGGTTCTGATCCGGATATCATGAGTGAGATCGCGAAACAAATCGAGGACAGACCGTTTGATATTTTAGATATCAACATGGGCTGCCCGGTGCCGAAAGTAGTCAACAACGGTGATGGTTCTGCACTGATGAAAAATCCAAAACTTGCCGGAGAGATCATTGAAAAGACAGCGCGGGCAATCAAAAAACCGGTTACAGTGAAAATCAGGAAAGGTTTTGATGAGGAGCATGTCAATGCGGTTGAGATGGCACACATTGCACAGGAATCCGGTGCAGCGGCAGTGGCGGTCCATGGCAGGACGAGATCGCAGTTTTACTCCGGAAAAGCCGACTGGGATATCATAAGACAGGTAAAAGAAGCGGTCTCGATACCGGTCATCGGAAACGGTGATATCTTAACAGCAAAAGATGTGATCGCGATGCAGAAACAGACCGGCTGCGACGGCTTTATGATCGCACGCGGCGCCGAGGGCAATCCGTGGATCTTTGCACAGATCCTTCATTATTTTAAGACGGGGGAAGAACTCCCGAAACCGACTTTTGAGGAAGTGACACAGATGCTCCTTCGGCATGCCCGTATGCAGCTTGAATTTAAAGGCGAATATACTGGTATCCGTGAGATCAGGAAACATGCCGCCTGGTATACAGCCGGCTACCGTAACTCTTCTAAGCTGCGGGGCAGGATCAACGAGGTGGAGACATATGAGCAGCTTGAGGCATTGTTTCAGGAGGTCTGCGGTTTTATGGCATGATCCGAGTGCCAAAAGGCGATTCGTGACTTAACGACTGGCAGAAAAATTCAATCCGGTAAAGTTAAAATGAAGGAAACAAAAAAGACATAAGTAAAATTCCGGAAAAAGTACTGAATCAGAAAATGCTGTCATAAAGATGGAAAAAGGAATATGACGGAGAAGCGCGATGTACTTTTCCAATGAATTTTTATATGATTTTAAACCAGTGTACGAGGGCATTCTTGCGGCAAAAAGTGTGAAGCCGGAGTGCGCGATTGTCGAGGTGATCGATGAGGAACCGGATGGAGCAGGGATGTTTGAGCCGGCAGGGACGCTCGATGTGCTGGAGCAGATCGGAGATGAGCTTAATGCGCTTACAATTTATACAGACCGGCCTGCATATTTTCATGAGTTTGCAGAGACAATGTATGAGAAGACCGGACTGGTTTCACTTATCGTATCGAAAAAGCGTCTTGGATTAGCAAAGAATAAGGAAAAAAACAGCAGTATTTTTCTGCTTGATTTTGAATGGAACAGTGCTCTGTATGAAAAACAGATCGCGTTGGGAAAACATTATATTCCAATCCATAAAAAAACCTGGCGAACAGCCGAAAATCTTGACATAGCAGTACCTATCGGTTATAATACTGTGATTGTTAAGAGACCAAAAAAGAAAACGGGGGCGCCGTGGCAGGACAGATTTGAGAAGGCTTTTTATCGTTCATAGCGTCTGGCGCAAGGCTTTGTGCTGCCGTATACATGAACCGAACAATAATTATTATAAAGAAGGGTAAATGCAATGGACAAGAAAAACATTCTGACTTACGAGGGACTCAAGAAACTGGAAGACGAATTAGAGAACTTAAAGGTTGTAAGAAGAAAAGAAGTTTCACAGAAGATCAAAGAGGCAAGAGAGCAGGGAGACTTATCTGAGAACGCTGAGTACGACGCTGCAAAGGACGAGCAGAGAGACATCGAAGCACGTATTGAAGAACTTGAGAAAATCTTAAAGAATGCAGAAGTAGTTGTCGAGGAAGAGGCTGATCTTGATAAAGTAAGCATCGGATGCAGCGTAAAGATCCTTGACTGCGAATTTGATGAGGAATTAGAGTATAAGATTGTTGGTTCTACCGAGGCTAACAGCTTAAAAGGCAAGATTTCCAACGAATCACCGGTTGGTAAGGCACTGCTTGGCAAACAGGTAGGTGATACCGTTACTGTTGAGACACCGGCAGGAGAGTTTTCATACAAAGTGCTTTCAATTCACAGAGCAAACTAAGAGATATGATAGTCGGGCAGAAAGACTGTCCGGGGAATAAAACAAGTGGAGGATAAACATGGCAGAGCAGAACAATAGCCAGCAGGATTTAAACCAGCTGCTTCAGGTACGTTATGACAAGCTGCATGAACTGCAGGAGAACGGAAAAGATCCGTTTGTCATCACAAAATATGATGTGACAAATCACTCAACCGATATCATCGACAATTTTGAGACAATGGAAGGCAAACCGGTATCGATCGCCGGCCGTATGATGTTTAAACGTGTGATGGGAAAAGCATCATTCTGCAATATTCAGGACTTAAAGGGACGTATTCAGGTATATGTTGCAAGAGATAATATCGGAGAGGAAATCTACAAAGATTTCAAGAAATCTGATATCGGCGATATCTGGGGCGTAAAGGGATATGCTTTCCGTACCAAAACAGGTGAGATTTCTATCCATGCTGAGGAGATGACGCTGCTGTCTAAGTCATTACAGATCCTTCCGGAGAAGTTCCATGGACTGACAGATACAGATATGCGTTATCGTCAGAGATATATCGATCTGATCATGAACCAGGAGAGCAAGGAAGTATTTATCAAACGTTCCAAGATCTTAAAAGAAATCCGTAACTTCTTAGCAGACCGTGATTTTATGGAAGTAGAGACTCCGATGCTTGTATCGAATGCAGGTGGAGCAGCAGCAAGACCGTTTGAGACACATTACAATGCATTAAATGAAGATGTAAAACTGCGTATCTCTCTGGAATTATATTTAAAGAGACTGATCGTCGGAGGACTTGAGCGTGTATACGAGATCGGTCGTGTATTCCGTAATGAGGGTGTTGATACCCGTCACAATCCGGAGTTTACACTGATGGAGCTGTATCAGGCATACACAGATTATGAGGGCATGATGGAACTGACAGAGTCCATGTTCCGTTATCTTGCAGAAAAAGTCTGCGGAAGCACTAAGATCAGCTACAATGGTATCGAGATCGATCTTGGCAAGCCATTTACACGCATGACCATGAACGATGCGATTAAGAAATATACCGGAATTGATTTCGATACTGTAGAAGATGATGCTGCAGCGAAAAAACTTGCAGATGAGCATCATATTGCATATGAGGAGCGTCATAAGAAGGGTGATATCATCAACCTTTTCTTCGAGGAGTTCTGCGAGAAAGAGCTGATCCAGCCGACCTTCATCATGGATCATCCGATCGAGATTTCTCCGCTGACTAAGAAAAAACCAAGCGATCCTACCAAGGTAGAGCGTTTCGAGCTTTTCATCAATACATGGGAAATGTGTAATGCATATTCTGAGCTTAACGATCCGGTCGACCAGCGTGAGCGTTTTGCAGCACAGGATGCAAATGCTGCAGCCGGTGATGATGAGGCAGAGCATACAGACGAAGATTTCTTAAATGCATTAGAGATCGGTATGCCGCCAACAGGTGGTATCGGATACGGAATCGACCGTCTTGTGATGCTGCTTACAGACAGCGCAGCAATCCGTGACGTATTACTCTTCCCGACAATGAAGTCCTTAGATGGTGTAAATAAGAAAAATGATGTAAATAATACAGCTTCTGAAGCACCTGAAAAAAATGTAAAAACTGAGTCTGAAAAGATTGATTTTTCTAAGGTAAAGGTAGAGCCTTTATTTGAGGAATTTGTTGATTTTGATACATTCAGCAAGTCAGATTTCCGTGCAGTAAAGGTTAAAGAGTGTGCTGCAGTACCGAAGTCAAAGAAACTGTTACAGTTTACTCTTGATGACGGAACAGGCACAGACAGAACCATTTTAAGCGGTATTCATAGCTTTTATGAGCCTGAAGAACTGGTTGGAAAGACGCTTATCGCTATCACAAATCTTCCACCGAGAGCTATGATGGGCATTGACTCTTGCGGTATGCTCCTCAGTGCTATTCATGAAGAAGAAGGCGAAGAAAAGCTTCATCTTCTGATGGTTGATGACCACATTCCGGCAGGTGCAAAGCTCTATTAAGATGATGTAAAGATGTACCGTTTTACCAAATAGACGGGACGTACTTCATTTGATAAAAAACTAAAAAAACAGCGATTTACATCAAACTTACATCAATTGATGCAGAAATCGGTGCAAGCAAGAAAAAATCGCATAATTAGTGCAATGAGTGGGCAATTCCAATCGGAGTTGCCCATTTTCTAAAATGAATGGAAATGCAAATCGATATTTAGCGAGGTAAAGATATATGCTTCATTTAGAAAAAGTAAATGGTAATAATGTCTGGGATATCCTGAAACTGACGGTATCGAAATCGCAGAAGAACTTCGTTGCCACCAATGAGATCAGCATCATTGAAGCGTATACTGCAATTACGGGAAACGGTCATGCATTCCCGTTTGGTATATATGATGAGGATAAGCCTGTAGGCTTCCTGATGATTGGTTTTGATGTTGATGATTATTGGACGGATGCACCTGAAATTGCAAAGGGAAACTATAATCTGTGGCGTCTTATGATCGATAAGGCATATCAAAACAGAGGGTACGGAAAAGAAGCGGTCAGCCTTGCATTAGAGTTCATAAAATCTATGCCTTGTGGAGAAGCGGAATACTGTTGGCTATCATATGAACCCGATAATGCAGTTGCCCGTCAGATGTATCGCTCTTTCGGTTTCGAAGAAACCGGTGAAATGGACGGCGAAGAACTGATCGCTGTTCTGAGACTGCAATTAACAACTTCAAGTTTTTGAAACTGAGAAATAGGAAGTTGTGGAGGTAATTATCAATGAGAAATATTTACGATAATAGTGAATTTTTTGCCGCATATGCGGAAATGGGAAGAAGCAAAGATGGTCTGAAAGCTGCTGGAGAGTGGCATCAGTTGCAACCGTTATTCCCTAAATTACAGGGAAAAAAAGTTTTGGATTTAGGATGTGGTTACGGTTGGCATTGCAAATATGCCGCACAAATGGGAGCTACTGAAATTCTTGGTATTGATAGTAGTCAAAAAATGATTGCAAAAGCAGTAGCTGATAACTCTGATGACAAAATCAAGTATAAAGTTTGCGGTGTTGAAGAATACATTTATCCTGAAAATACTTATGACCTAGTTGTTTCTAACCTGGTACTGCACTATATCGAAAATTTAGCTAATGTTTATCAAAAGGTGTATTGCACATTAAAAGTAGGTGGGTATTTCCTATTCAATATTGAACATCCGACTTTCACCGCAGGTGTTAATGAGGATTGGATTTATGATGAAAATGGGAAACCTAAATATTGGCCAATCGACAATTACTATTACACAGGCGAAAGAGAAACCAATTTTCTTGGTCAACGAGTAATTAAACAGCACCACACATTAACGCAGATATTGAATCCACTTATAAAATGTGGTTTTCAAATTGAGGCTATTGAGGAAGCAATGCCTCCGGCAGATATGATGGGTATGCCGGGAATGTGTAATGAAATGCGTAGACCTATGATGTTGTTGGTTAAGGTTAAAAAGGTTTAATAAACAACTTTCAGTTTTTCGGAAATGTTAGTGTCAGGCACCATAAACTTATGGCATCGCATATTATAAAAAGGACTGCAGGGTTGTGGTTGGAGAGTAGAAAGGAACAGTCGAATGATTATTGACGGAAACGAAACAGAAAAACATGCAATGCAGGAATTTCATAAAGGTAACCGTGCGGAGGGGCTTCGGATTCAGGAAGAATTTGCCAGTGCGTTTCGGACAGAATATGCAGACAAAGATCACTGCCCATGTCAGAAAGCCTGCCGTTATCATGGCAACTGTAAAGAATGTGTTGCCATTCACCGGGCACATCAGGAGCATGTACCGAACTGCATGCGTCCGATAATCAATGCCAAATTGCGCATCCTTTCAGAACTGACAGAGCATACGATCGCCAATGAGATCGAACCGCCAAAAGAAATCCTGCGGAAAAGGTAAGGAGCATAAAAACGTATGATTAATTGCATAATTGTAGGTCTTGGTGGTTTTTTAGGCGCTGTGCTGCGCTATCTGATCGGGTTGCTTCCGGTGAATACACAGAACGGGTTCCCGGTCAAAACACTGGGGATAAATATCGTCGGTGCG
>OOAZ01000064.1_pt1 | contig 108425 bp, 102 predicted proteins | sample 1671221 | NCBI WGS metagenome assembly OOAZ01 (sample SAMN06348134, study PRJEB24527) | human gut metagenome | biome: human gut; feature: ankylosing spondylitis patient; material: feces | host: Homo sapiens | place: China | collected 2015-10
AGACCGGACGTGCCATGCAGGAAAAGGAAAGGGAACGCAAGGGAAAGAATGGAAAGATTATCAAGGTGGCGGGATGCTCACCCATCCGTGAAGGAGTATTGCTTATCAGACCGGACACCACACTGGCTGATGTACGCAAATTCGGTGAAGAGTGCCAAAGACGCTGGGGCATCACTCCGCTACAGATTTTCCTGCATAAAGACGAAGGGCATTGGCTGAACGGTCAGCCGGAAGCAGAAGACAAGGAGAGCTTCCAAGTCGGTAACAGATGGTTCAAACCAAATTATCATGCTCATGTCGTATTCGACTGGATGAACCATGAAACTGGAAAGAGCCGAAAGCTCAATGACGAGGATATGGCAACCATGCAGACCCTTGCTTCCGATATTCTGCTAATGGAACGTGGGCAGACAAAAGCTGTCACAGGTAAAGAGCATCTGGAACGAAACGATTTCATCATTGAGAAGCAGAAAGCCGAACTGCAACGTATAGAAGAAACCAAGCGACACAAGGAGCAACAGGTAAGCCTTGCCGAACAGGAACTCAAACAGGTAAAAGCTGAGATACGTACAGACAAACTCAAAAGTGCAGCTACCGATGTAGCCACTGCCATAACCAGCAGCGTAGGTTCTCTTTTCGGAAGCGGTAAGTTGAAAGAACTGGAACATAACATCGAGCAGCTACATCAGGAGATTGCCAACCGGGACAAAGCTACTGATGAATTAAAAATTCAGATGCAACAAATGCAGGAACAGCACGGCAGACAAATACGCAATCTTCAAGGAATACATAATAAAGAGATTGAAGCTAAAGACAAAGAAATATCACGGCTAAACACCCTGCTTGAAAAGGCATTATGCTGGTTCCCATTACTCAAAGAAATGCTGAGAATGGAAAAATTATGCTATGTCACTGGTTTTACCAAGGGGATGGTTGATTCTCTTTTATACAAAAAGGAAGCTCTCAGATGTAGTGGAAAAATCTATTCCGAAGAATATAGACAGAGATTTGAAACAAAAAATGTAATTTTCAAAATTGAACGAAGCCCGATCGATAAGAATAAATTGATGCTGACTATAAACCAACAGCCAATCAGCGAATGGTTCAAAGAACAATGGGAGAAGTTACAGCAGCATCTGCGTAACTCAGTGCAGAAAGAACAAAAATCCAGAGGATTCAGGATGTAATATAGAGAAGTACAATTCATCATGGATTGTACTTCTATCGTAATATATAGTACAAAATCTAAGTTGTCTAACTATTCTAAAGTAAAATAAGCAATAAAAGAATATCTTATTCACTATTAATATACCATATTGTCAATATCTTTCCCTCATTTAGTCAATCGTATCTTTTCGTGGTAGAAATAATTTACGATAACCGGCTTGCCTTTTTCCGAGCGCCCGTAAGGCAAATCATTTATTCTATATGGAAACCCCTGTGCCTTGGCGTATTGGGAAATGTCCTGTTCCAATGCCTGCCAGTAATCAAGCCTCTTTTTGTTGTATATTTCTTCGTATAACGGAAAGAGGTCGGGATGCTTCTCACGGATATACGTCATTATCCCTCCCTTGAACTGCCCGCGCAGATTCAGGTTTTCGAGCCATATCAAATCGGCATATCCTTTCACTTTCTCGATAATCGCCTTCATATCGGTTATTCCGGGGAATATGGGCGATACAAAACACACGGTACGGATGCCCGCCTCATAGACCTGACGCATTGCGTTCAGACGACGTTCTATGCTCACGGCATTGTCCATATCCGTACGAAAACGCTCGTCAAGCGTATTGACCGACCATGACACCGTTACTTTGGGAAAACGCTTCAACAGGTCGAGGTCGCGCAGGACAAGGTCGGACTTAGTGCATATCATAATCTCGGCGTTGCTCCCACGCAGCTCTTCGAGCAGCCTGTGGGTACGGCAAAATTGCTCCTCATACGGGTTGTAACCATCCGTCACGGAACCTATCACAATGCGCTCTCCGTCATATTTGTGCGGATTGGCTATCGGTTTCCAGTTCTTCACGTCCAGAAATGCACCCCACGGTTCTGTATGCCCGGTGAATCGTTTCATAAACGATGCGTAGCAATACTTACAGGCGTGGGGACAGCCCACGTAAGGGTTGACCGAATATCCTCCGACCGGCAGTGAGGATTTGGTCATAACGCTCTGTACGTCTATTTCTTTGATTATTTCGGTATTCATTGTAAGCGTTTTGTAAATTGTTCCGGCAGTTCCTGAATCATCCTTTCTTCGCCCATTATAGGCAGCAAATCCTCTTTCATAAACACGGGGACGCCCTGTGTTTGGGCTTGGTCGGCAATGTGAAGCACCCATTCGGGACGGGAATCCACTTTGCCTTTCCGATGTCCGGTCTCCGTACCTATGACAATCCAGTCGATACCCTCGAAATCTATATCGCCGATTTCATCGAAAATAGGTTCGAAAGTGACATGGTAGTGCTTGGCCTTGATATTTCTTTTCAAATCGTCTAGCCGCTTTTTTTCGGAATTGCGCGTGACGGTCACGCCCATCCATACATTCTCGTCATCTGTAGAGAAACTGATCTTGTCCGGACATTTCGTAAGGAATATATAAGCGTGTTGCGGATTGCTTTTCATTCGTCTGAATATTTCCGCATTCCATTCAGGCTTCCAATCGGAGAAATCGCTCATTCCGGTCATCAGCCATACGTGAGGCTTGGGCGTGTCGATGATACGCAGCTTTCGCACCATATATTCCGGTACGGAGAAGTCGTCCGTAATATGGAAACGGCGGCAGTTGTTACGGGCATAGCAGTAGCTGCACCCGATGGAGCAGCCTACCACTATGTTCATATTCTTTATCAGGGATTTTATACAGATAGTCATCTGCTTAGAGTTCCTTTTTAGAATCATTTCGGAGAGACTTTCCATTTTACCGGTTCTTTCAGTATGATTCCGTCAGTGGCATCCTCCTGTGAGAATGTATTGCTGCAATATTGTATGCAGAGCATGAGGAGCGGAGTCGTTCCGTTGTTACGGACACTTCGTTTTCCTGCAGGAGATACCCTGACAACGCTACCTTCTTCCACTGGGAACACTGTTCCGTCTACTTGAAATTCACCTTTACCGGAGAGGAAAAAATAAAGTTCCTCATGACTCTTGTGACTATGCAGAAATCCGGTTTCTGTACCCGGGGCGAATGACTGGAAAGAAAACTCGCTTCCCGTAGTTCCGAGAGCGGTGCTGCAGAATACTTTTCCGGGAATTTTCACATCCGGGCCAAGCTGAAGTTCGTATTCATTCAGTTCATTCAACTTACCGACACTGATCGCGGCGAAATTCTGTTCTACCGCGATTTTCCTAATCTTTTTCATCTTTCTAATATTTTGAAATGATTGTTTATACAGTTATTTAAGTGTTATGCTTTCTCCGTCTTCCGGTATAATCAGTCGGCTCATATCCGTCCCGTGATGGCGAGCTTCGTTGCGAAGGATGGCACGGGTGGTCTGGCAATGATCGATGGCATCCATGTGTACGGTAATCAGCTTGATGTGTGGGGGGAGTGTGTCAAGCATCGCCATTACTTCCTGTTCATTGGGGATGATACAACCGTCCGTCTTAGAGAATTCGGGGAATACCGCACCGCCACTGTTCACCACAATATAATTAGGACGATACTTTTCCACGGTAGCAAGAGTACATTCTTCCCATTTGCAATCGCCCATGATATAAATAGTCGGAAGCCCTTCGGACATCAGCACATAGCCCGAAACAGGTCCCATCATCTGGCCTATCTGACCGAAACCGTGATGGCCAATAGCACGGTGGATGGTCAGATGACCTAAGGTTATGCTCTCTTCAATCGCTTCTACATTTGAGAAACCATCTTTCAGGATGGCGGCCTTATCTTGTGGCTGGGTGTAGAAAGGAATGTCTTTCGGCAAATGCTGCTTTACACTTGGTTCGTAATGGTCGATGTGGTTGTGGGTGAGCAGTACCATATCAACACCTTCAGTAATGTCGCTAATAGGCATTACGAGATGTACCCTCGGATTCTTATATACACCGAGAGCTGATTGCAGGGTTCCTTTGTCGGCAAATACGGGGTCAATAAGAATGGTATGTCCTGCATAGTTGATTTTCAAGGTGGCACTGCGTACCAACCGAATAATTGCTTTTTCGTTCATGATGTTATGTTTTGTATTATTTTTCGGGTACAAAGTTCGAAAGGATATCCCAATGTCTCTATGCCTTAAAAACAGGAATATATGCCATTTTGATAAAAGAATGATGTATATTTGCAGAAAGCAAAAAACAAGAGTGATGAAAGCTATAATCAATCCCGAAAGACTTGTAAGCGTTCCGTTCAATAAAACGCAATGTGGCGTAGACTTCTACATTAACACAGGCGAAAGCAAGGACATCTGTGGTGTCTTGACCGAGCATAAGGCGTTTAAGACAGATTTTTTCAGCTTCTATTTCTTTCGTCGTGCCAATGGATATTTGTTGCTGAACTTCCGAAAAGTGGAGTTACGGGATGGTATGGTGCTGCTTTTGTCGCCGCACCAGCAACAGGAATGGCACGTGAACGAGGTAGAACTAGATTACACTTTTCTTATTTTCCGCGAAGACTTTATGCGCACGTTCATTGCTGACAAGTTCTTCGTATATCGGCTGTTGTATTATTATCAGACTGATACACCGCCCTACTTGTTTGCCGAGCCGGAGGAGCTGACGGAATATATGCGCCTCTTAAAAAAGATAAAACAAGAACTACAACATCCTGTGGTAGACACTTACAACCTCATTGTGTCAGTGCTTTATTATCTACTGGTAATTATCAACCGGGCATACGCTCAAACTTATCGTCTACCTGTCGAAGTGCCAAAAAACAATTACGCATTCAAATTCAAGGACTTACTCGAAAAACATATCCGAACGACACAGCGCGTTCAAGAATATGCTGATATGCTTCGGGTAAGTCGTATCACCTTGAATAATTCTGTCATGGCGCAATTTGGTGTATCAGCCATTCACTTACTCAAGCAACGTCTTTTGGAAGAGCTGAAAAATGAGCTACTGTTCTCCAATCTGAATGTGAGCCAACTGGCAGACGAGTTCCACTTTTCCGACCCCAGTCACCTCATGCGTTTTTTCAAAAAAGAAACAGGCAAGACTTTTACCCAATATCTAATGAATTACAAAAGAGGAATATATGAATAGAAATTTCATATTTGGCAAATGAATTCCATATTTAAGATATTTATTTTTTTGAATAACTATATTTTTCGTCATAAAGGTTCATTCTGCCAGTCCATAGAAATACCAATCGCTTTGTAATTGACATTCTTTTGAAGAATCTTAAAAAATACAAAAACACCCAATTTTACATTCTTGGGTGTAAAAAAGGGTGTAAATCTCGCAAATGCTTGATTTACACCCTTTATTGCGGAGAGACAGGGATTCGAACCCCGGGTGCCTCGCAGCACAACGGTTTTCAAGACCGCCGCAATCGACCACTCTGCCACCTCTCCAAGACCTCCTTTTCAAGAGGTGCTTTTCTCTTAAAGCGGTGCAAAGGTACAAATCATTTTTAAATCTGCAAACATCTTTCCTGTTTTTTCACGAAATAATTGTACTTTTGTGCCCATGATATACCCACAGAACTTTGAACAGAAGATAGGCTTCGACCAAATACGCCAACTGCTAAAAGAAAAATGCCTCAGTACGCTTGGCGAAGAACGAGTGACAGATATGGTGTTCTCCGACCGCTTTAATGAAGTAGAAGAACGCCTGGATCAGGTTACAGAATTCGTACGTATACTTCAAGAAGAAGATAATTTTCCGGCACAATATTTTTTTGATGTACGTCCGTCCCTGAAACGGATACGGGTGGAAGGCATGTATTTGGACGAGCAGGAGCTTTTCGACCTGCGCCGCTCTTTAGAAACGATACGCGACATTGTACGCTTTTTGCAAAAAAGCGAAAATGAAGAAGAAGAGGAAACCACATCTCCTTATCCTTGTCTGAAGCGACTGGCAGGAGACATAACGGTATTCCCGCAACTTATCGGAAAAATAAGCGGCATTCTTTCTCCCTACGGAAAAATAAAGGATAATGCCTCGGCAGAACTGGCACGCATCCGCCGCGAACTGGCAAGTACAATGGGAAGTATCTCACGCTCATTGAACAGCATTCTGCGCAATGCCCAATCGGAAGGTGTTGTAGACAAGGACGTAACCCCCACAATGCGCGACGGGCGACTGGTGATTCCTGTAGCTCCAGCCTTGAAACGAAAAATAAAAGGCATCGTACATGACGAATCCGCCAGTGGTAAAACTGTATTCATCGAACCCGCCGAAGTGGTGGAAGCCAACAATCGCATCCGCGAACTCGAAGGGGACGAACGGCGGGAGATTATCCGCATCCTTATGGAATTTTCCAATTTGTTGCGCCCATCCATTCCCGATGTTTTGCTGTCATATGAATTTCTTGCCGAAATAGATTTCATACGTGCCAAGGCCTTGTTTTCCGAGCAAATCACCGGACTGAAACCGGCTTTTGAAAACAAGCAGGTTATAGACTGGACAATGGCGGTACATCCGCTGTTGCAACTCTCTCTTGCCAAACATGGGAAAAAAGTTATACCGCTGGATATAGAGCTGGACGAAAAACAACGTATTCTCATCATCTCCGGTCCCAACGCCGGCGGAAAGTCTGTCTGCCTGAAAACTGTAGGGTTGCTGCAATACATGTTGCAATGCGGCCTGCTCATCCCGATGCACGAACGTAGCCATGCCGGCATATTCAGCAATATATTCATTGACATCGGCGACGAGCAGTCTATCGAAGATGACCTCAGCACCTACTCCTCGCACCTGACCAATATGAAGATAATGATGAAAAACTGCAACGAACGCAGTCTCATCCTTATCGACGAGTTCGGTGGCGGTACGGAACCCCAGATTGGCGGAGCGATAGCCGAAGCAGTGTTGAAACGTTTCAACCAAAAGCAGACGTTCGGCGTTATTACTACACACTACCAGAATCTGAAGCATTTTGCCGAAGACCATGATGGGGTGGTAAACGGAGCCATGTTATACGACCGCCATTTGATGCAGGCCCTTTTTCAGCTCCAGATAGGTAATCCGGGCAGTTCATTTGCCGTAGAGATTGCCCGTAAAATCGGATTGCCGGAAGATGTAATCTCCGATGCTTCGGAAATTGTAGGCAGTGAATACATCAATGCCGACAAGTACCTGCAAGATATTGTACGCGACAAACGTTATTGGGAAAGCAAACGTCAGACTATCCGGCAACGCGAAAAGCATATGGAGGAAACCATTGCCCGTTATCAGACAGAGATAGAAGAGTTGCAGAAGTCGCGCAAGGAGATTCTGCAGAAAGCCAAAGAGGAGGCGGAACAACTGATGCAGGAAGCTAATGCCCGCATAGAAAACACCATCCGCGCCATTAAAGAAGCGCAGGCCGAAAAGGAAAAGACACGCCAGATACGGCAGGAATTAAATGATTTCCGCGAATCGCTGGACACCCTCACCGCTAAGGAGCAGGAAGAAAAAATTGCCCGCAAAATAGAAAAACTGAAAGAAAAACAGAACCGGAAAAAGGAGAAGAAAGCCAACAAGAATCAGGAAAATACATTGTCTGCACAAACATTGGCAGAGCAACAGGCAAAGAAAGAAGCCAAATGTCTGGCAGCAATCGTACCCAGAAGCTATGTCAAGATAAAAGGACAGACCTCAGTTGGCGAAGTATTGGAGATAAACGGCAAGAAAGCCATCGTTGCGTTCGGAAGTATCAAAACCACAGTCAAGCTGGATAGGCTGGAACGGACAAATGCGCAGCCTAAGCAAGCGGATGTCTCTACCAAGAGTACCTATATCAGTTCTCAGACACAAGACAGCATGTACGAAAAAAAGCTGAACTTCAAGCAAGATATAGATGTACGCGGCATGCGTGGAGACGAAGCCCTACAGGCTGTGACCTATTTCATAGACGATGCCATATTGGTAGGAATGCCACGCGTACGCATCCTACACGGAACCGGTACGGGCATCCTGCGCACGCTTATCCGCCAATATCTGCAAACCGTGCCCGGTGTAAGCCATTTTGCCGATGAGCACATTCAATTTGGCGGAGCGGGGATTACGGTTGTAGACTTAAGCTAATTGAAATTTAAAAATCGAGCAACAGAAAACTGCAAAGTTACAATATTAACAATCCTGATAAACAAATAATCCAATAACCCATTAGCAAGATGAAATCAATCAAAGAACTATATCGCATCGGCACCGGTCCTTCAAGCAGCCATACCATGGGACCTCGCAAGGCAGCCGAGATATTTCTGGAAAGACATCCGGAAGCTGCATCGTTCAAAGTAACATTATACGGCAGTCTGGCGGCAACAGGCAAAGGTCACATGACCAACATTGCCATTACCGAAGTGCTGCAACCGATAGCACCGGTAGAGATTATCTGGGAGCCAAAGATTTTTCTCCCCTTCCACCCTAACGGAATGAAGTTTGTCTCCGTTGACAAAGCAGGAAAAGAGACCGACCGATGGACAGTGTTCAGTATCGGCGGCGGCGCTCTGGCAGAAGAGAATGACGGAGCATCCTCGGTCAATACACCCGATGTGTATTCCATGAGCAGCATGACGGAAATCATGCAATGGTGCGAACGTACAGGAAAGAGCTATTGGGAATACGTCAAGGAATGTGAAGACAGCGATCTATGGGATTACCTGCAAGAAGTATGGAAAACCATGCAGGATGCCGTGAAACGGGGATTGGAACAGGAAGGCGTATTGCCCGGTCCGTTGAACCTACGCCGTAAAGCTTCCACTTACTATATACGTGCCAGCGGATACAAACAATCCCTGCAATCGCGCGGACTGGTATTTGCCTATGCATTGGCGGTAAGTGAAGAAAATGCTTCGGGCGGTGTCATCGTCACTGCTCCTACGTGCGGCTCGTGCGGAGTGATGCCTGCCGTACTCTACCACCTTTCCAAAAGTCGTGATTTCAGTGATACGCGTATCTTGCGCGCCCTTGCCACAGCCGGGTTGGTAGGAAACATAGTAAAGACCAACGCTTCCATTTCAGGCGCGGAAGTAGGCTGCCAGGGAGAAGTCGGCGTAGCCTGTGCAATGGCTTCGGCAGCCGCCAACCAACTTTTTGGCGGCAGCCCTGCACAAATAGAATATGCTGCGGAAATGGGTTTGGAACATCATCTGGGAATGACCTGCGACCCGGTATGCGGACTGGTGCAGATTCCTTGTATAGAACGGAATGCCTATGCCGCCGCACGCGCCTTGGATGCCAACCTTTACTCCTCTTTCACCGATGGTATGCACCGGGTATCTTTCGACAAAGTAGTAGCAGTTATGAAAGAAACCGGGAACGACCTTCCGTCGCTTTACAAGGAAACAAGTGAAGGCGGACTGGCTAAAGATTATAAACCGATGTAGCAGTCAGAGACAAAAGCACGTCCAACTTACTCAAAACAAAATGAAGAATCTCTTCTCTTAATATGTAAGGAGAAGAGATTCTTCATTTTGTTCCGGTTATACCTCAATCAAACAAGATTAACGCCCGGTCTTCAGCTCATCTATCGGCCAATGCGTATCGTCCTTATTGCCACTTACATCACGTTTCTGCAATAAATTACCGTCTCCGGCATAGAACAACTGATACTCCTCATTACCTCTCTCCACTTCGATAACATACTGGACAGGCTGTACGGGATATTCAAGCATATCAATATCTTCCCGTCTCCACTGCGCATATTCTCCGCCTTCGAAAGCGGTCTGTACCGTAGGCGGCAAACCTTCCCAAAGAATATCGGTCTCCGTCAATTTCCAGGTTGCCTGAACATCATACCACACATCCATTTCCCTGCCGTCCATCCAACAGTCGGCTACGAAATAATCGCCTTTCCGTTCCCATTCAATGTCCATGGCAGCAGGATATTTATCCTTAAGGGCTTTCGACACGGCATCGGGAGCTTTTATATTATCGTTTTTGTCGTCATCATCGCACGCACCAAAAGCCATTGCCGCAATGAACATCATCGCTAATACTTGAATTTTTGTTTTCATCTTCTTGCTAAAAAATTTAAAGTTATACATTCTGCATTATCACAATCAATCGTCCATGCCTACAAATTTTCCTCTGCTGTTGAACTTCAAGGAATAGTCATTGGCAAGTTCAACTTCCACCCCGCTACGTCTGCGTTCAATCTTGGTGATGATCTCCTGCGGGAAGTTCGTCTTTACATATTCTTTCACAGATACCGGAATCAGAGCTTCGGGCACAGCAGCCTTCTTGCAATCCACATCAGTCCAATTTCCGTTGCTGTCAAAATCAATCTCCGTACGGTCGGTCAACAGCACCTCATAACTTTTCGAGCCCAGTATTCCGGTTTCAATCTTGATATGTGAGATTTGCGGATCGGTGAAATACCGGTTGATGAAGTTACGGGCTGTCAAAGGCAACTGCTTGGCATCGCGCGTAATGACATCACCGGCAAATGCCAACTGAACGGCTACAAGAGCCAACACAAGGATAGATAATACTTTCTTCATAATCGTTATTTTTTAATGTTACTGATTTGTTTCATATCATTCACACTGCAAATAACGACAGAGAAATAGGAAAGATTTGGGAATAATCAGTGTTAACGGTTATTTTTATTTTCTTTAACAAGTAGAAAGCAATGCATTCCATCCTGCCACTCGTAAGTAAGCCTCAAAAAAGAAATCCGGGCTATGGAACGGGCTATGGCGAGTCCCAGTCCGGTGGAGTCTTTCTTTCCATCAATACTATGGTAGAAACGGCGGAACAACTTCTCACCGTCCAAAGGAGTATCACCTGTATTCTTTATTACCAGCGAATCCGGAGTAGTAAGTATCTGCAACTCTCCCCCATCCGCATTATGAAGCAATGCATTCTTCACCAGATTTGAAACCAGAATCTGTGCCAACGAATGATTACAGCGGATAATAAAAGGCTGTTCCCCCTGCTTACGCAGCAAGCGCACCTGCTTATGTTCGTATATATCCATCAAATCAGGCAGAAGGTTTTCCAGTATCTCGTCCACCGATACATCCTCCGACTCCGTGTACTGCCCGTTCTCTATACGGGAAAGCAGCAGCAAGGACTTGTTCAGTTTCACCGCACGTCCCAACGTTGAATAGATTTCATCCAGTTCCTTCATCTGCTGTTCGGTCAGGCTGTCGCTTTCAGCCAGCAGTTCTACTTTACCGCGCACGATGGCAAGCGGCGTCTGCAACTCATGCGATGCGTTTTCTATAAACTGCTTCTGCTCTTCATAAGCCTTGTAACTGCGGTTGCCCATATCCACCGCAGCCTCGCTCAGCTGGCGGAATTCACGTATCTTCGTAGGGTTCTCCAATGCCGGAACTTCTTTGCCGGGCTGGATGCCGTGCAGCCAGTCCAGTAACTTATGCAACGGGCGGAATACCCCTTTCAATATCACTTGAATGCCCACCGATGTACAAATCAGCAGCAGCAGGAACAATGCTCCCAGATACCAAAGCATTGCCTCCACCATATCGTCCCGTTCCAAAATGGAAATCATCAGGGTAAGCTCGTAAAACTGTCCGTCGGGCATGCGGAATGCCGTACGCATCACGCGTACCGGTTCGTTCTCGTCCTCAAGTTCGATATACACGGTAGAGTCATAAAAAACTTCCTGATAATGATTTCCCTCCTGTTCAGAGATGGGACGGAATTTATAAAAAGACATCAATGAGCCCTCCGTTTCAAGAAGGGAAGGATCGTGGAGTACGTGTTCTATTAATATTCCGGCATAATTTTCCAGCGTATCGTCCGTTTCATCAACAACCTCATCAATAATGGCATAATAAAACAATACACCCCATACAGCCATCAGGACAAATAGCAATAAGGAGATTTTACGATATGTATAATATACCAGTTTCATAATTCGGACAATTTATAGCCAAAGCCATAAACAGCTTTCAGCTCTACGGAAGCATTGGCCTGCTTCAGCTTCTTGCGCAGGTTCTTCACCTGCGAATATATGAAATCCAACGAATCCGCCTGGTCAATATTATCACCCCACACCGACTCGGCAAGGCTCATTTTATTGATAACCCGGTTGGCGTTCACCACAAAGTAATACAGCAGGTCGAACTCCTTACGGTTCAGTTGCAAAGGAGCACCGCCTACTTCCGCCTGCCGTTTGTCCGGATAGAGCAACAAATTGCCTACAGTGACAGACATATCGCCTTGTGCCTGACGGCGGCGTATTAAAGATTTTATACGTGCATTCAGTTCTGCCAGATGGAAAGGCTTTGTCAGATAATCATCCGCCCCCAGTTCCAGACCGTCTACTTTATCGTCCAGCGAATCCTTGGCGGAGATGATGAGCACACTGTCCGTACGGCGCAAGTGCTTCAGCTCGCGCAACAAATCCAGACCGCTTCCTCCCGGCAGCATAATGTCCAATAGGATACAGTCGTAATCATAGTCGTTTATCTTGTCCAGGGCCGAAAAATAATCGGCAGCCGTTTCTACGACAAATTTCTCTTTCAGGAGCGAAGTGCGGATTGTTTCCCGCAAATCTTGCTCATCTTCTACAATCAGGATTTTCATGTCGGCAAAAAAAACTCACAAATCTGGAATCATTCTGGAATAGCCCGTATATCAATTGGAAACGGCATCTTCCCCATACACCTCTTCCAGCAGTTCCTCTTTCGCCATGGAGATTTTGCCATCCGCGGAAACCGTCAGCCGGAGAGGCACATAAAGGTCGGATTGCGGATAGCAGATGCTAGCGGCATAGATAATGCCCTGAGGCGTTGTCTTATCATAGACCAGTCCTTCCAGAATGGCATATTTCAGAAAGCGGGCATCGACCAGTGAGGCGAAACTTTCCTTCGTAAACACCTTGTCCACAATCTGTTTTCCGCCACAGGTGATGCGCAGCGCAATGCTGTTGTCGATAAACCTCTCTCCCTGCTCATTCGTCACAACAGGCAGACTCTCGTCCGGGCGGCGGACAACAGACGAGCGGTACTCCCTGCCTTTGTAGGTAATGGTCACTTTCGTATCGGAAACCTGCATACGCTGTGGAGCAGATATCACTGTGCTGTCTTTCATCAAGACCTGTACATCGTCTCCGCCTTTATTCCGCGATGTGCAGGAAATAACCGACAACATCACCGCACAAGTCACTATATAAACAAGAGTCTTCATTGATTCTTTTTTTTATTGACAAGGGCAAAGGAACAAAAAGAGCGGGAGAAATACAAATGAAAGCCATTAAAAACAGCAAGGGAGCATACCAAAAGAAAAACATCAGGTACATTCCGCCCCCTCTCATTGCCGTCAAATACATCCGAAGAATCCGCCTTCAATCAAGGTTCGTTCAGGTAACGGACGATTATTCCCACTTGCCTCGGCATAAATGTCCGCACCCTTGCGTGGTATCCCGTAAGCAGCAATTCCGCATACAATTCGCTGTTACGTTTAATCCAGCGCGTCAGCGTACGGATAGCACACCGTGCCGTTGTGTTGGGGCAATACAGGCATGCCAGCTCTCTTTTCGTATACGTTCTGATACGGAAGTCATTTTCATTTTCCATAGTTTTTTTGCAGATTTATCATCAAAGTTTTTTTATTAGAGATACCAAAGATACAACATCCGAAAGGCGAAGTCAAGCAATCGGAGAAAAGATATGAACCTTTCCTGAAAAAAGTTCATATCCCTCTCTTTTACTTTCGCTTACCGTTCCAGGCGGACTGAAAGAATGTTATCCCAACGGATTTTCTTCTTCCCCGTTTCCGCCGGTTCCCGGAGTAGAACCGCCTCCCGAAACAGTTTCCGTTTTTTCCCAACTTGCTCTCGTCACGCTGGCACGTGTCAGCATCTCCCTGAAGTACTGTCCCGGCGTAAAAATTATTTTCCGACGATAAACCGTATCCGACTTCACATCCTCTTCCCTGTCCTGACTCTTTGCATTAATACCCGGTCGGAAACAACCGAAATCACCCAACTGTACGGAAAATCCCTTGTTAATGTTAATGTTCAATGTATCTATCAAGCCATCCAGAACCATCTTTACCACACCACGCGGGGCCATGCCTATCTTGGTGACTTCATCGCACAAATCGCCAAACTGTATTATACCAAGCGTTTTCAGTTGCGCTACATACTTTTCCGTTTTTGTCTGATCAAAACCGAATACTTTCTTTTTCACTTCGTAATTCAATGCCATAACTTTTTTAATTTAAACGATTAATAAATTTGTTTTTCGGTTTTGTTTGCTCGTCAGTTTGCAAAACCTGCTTCTCTGTGATCACAATACAAAGATACAACAGGCGCAAAGCGACATGGTGCTTTAACTGTCGTTTCAGTAAGTTACAGTCATGATAAAGAGGATTAACAACAATAGATAAGCTATTGATAAACAAAGATATATATACCTATAAAAAACTTTTCACTTTTTTCCTGCATACACCACATTTCTCCCCATTCCGTATCTCACCAACACTCCGTCTCTGATAAACTGATTCAAATCGTTAACGGCCTGCTTGTAGCTACGTCCCGTCAGACGGGCATACTGGGCACGGTTGATGCAAGGATTCCGCTGCAAATATTCGTCCAGCAATTGAAAGCGGCGCTCCATAGACGAAAGGTTATCCGAGGAAAGCGGCACGGCGGGTTGCGGCCTGCGCTCAAGCCTCATCTTACCACTTAAATCTTCGTGAAATTTCTTCCCCAGACGGAAATTCAGTCCGCGCAAGGCAACTGACGCGGCACGTACCTCATCTTTCTCCATCGCACGGCGCCGACAACTCAATGAGGGCGTAAAATAGCCCAACTCACCCAATTCTACCGTCCAACCGTTGGCCAGGCAATCGCGCAGTTCGTCCATGAACGCTGCCATCGCACCCTCAAGCACGCTGCGGCTGATACCCGTAAACAAGTGGACACGGTCTATAAACTCTTTTCTATCAATCGTTCCCTTAGCCACAAAACGGGCGTAAAGGGGTTGTTGCTCACCGGTGCGGCGAATATCGGGTTTCTCCAGAAGGTCATAATAGGCACTCATACTTTTCAAGATGCTAAGTTTTCACCATTGCTACACTCAGCATCCTTTCTCACGGTGACAAAGAGAGAAAGCCGTTTCTTCAATTAAATCGTTCCGCCACGGGGTAAATTTTGTTCCACCACGGAGAAAGTTCTGTTCCACCATGACGGAATGGAATTTACTCCATGGCGGAACAATCTGGCATTAGGAAGTAAAGATACTGCTATTTTGCCGGATAAGCAATAAAAGCTACAAAAAAAGAGAATAATAATTCCGCCTGCCGTCACAGCGCTTTCCAGAACTTCTGGAAATCCCGGTAGCGCCCGTAACATACCAACCGGTCGCCTGCCTGTATCCGGTCATCATCCGGCAGTTCGTTCACCACATCATGCTCGGTGAAAGAGATGCCCAGGCAATTCTTCAAAGTCTCGGCACGCTTCAGAGCAAGCAGTTTCAACCCGAACTCGCTGTCAAGCTTCAGTTCATTTACATTATAGCCTATAAATTTTTCGGGCACAGTAAAATTCACAACGTAATAATTGGAATCCACCCGGAACGTTTCGATGTCGGCACCAAACTCAAGCAGATGAACCAGTCCGCGGGCCGCATCCTCCTCAGGAGTAAGGATACGCTCCAGACCGAAAGCCTCCAGCACCGAACGGTGCACCCCGTCGATAGCCCTTGCATAGATGCGTTTCACCTTTTTCTGTTTCAACAGCGCCACCACCCGGATGGAAGCGCCGAAATTCTCGCCGATAGCGACAATAACGACATCGACACTATTCAAAGGAAGCACGGACAAAGCCTGCCCGTCGGTTGCATCAATCACAAAGGCGGTTGCCACCTTGTCCTTCAAACTATCCACACGGCCGGCACTGATGTCCGCACCTATCACCTCATGTCCCAAAGCCGAAAGCTCCTCGGCAAGCACATGACCGTAATTACCCAAACCGATAATAATATATTTCATAATCAATCAATGTTAGCATTCCACACACCTGTTTCCAAATCTCACTTAGTTAATGATAATCTGTCCGCTCGGATACTGGTACTTCGTATGTTTTTTCTGCTTGATGATGCCGAGCATCAGTGTTATAAGTCCCACACGTCCGACAAACATCAAAAGCGCCACCAGCAACTTGCTGTCACTGCCCAGCAAGGGAGTGGCATTCAGGCTGGAGCCGACCGTACTGATGGCCGAAACACATTCAAAGGTAATCGCAAGCAGGGATAGTCCCGGCTCCAGGATACTGATGATGAAGACAGACACGAACAGCACTCCGAACGACATCACCACCGTAGCATTGGAACGTCGGATAGAGTCGTGCGACAACTCACGCCCGAACACCTCCACCCGCTCCGTGCCGCGCAATACCGCCACAAGATTCAGCACCACAACCGCAAAAGCATTCACTTTGATACCGCCTGCGGTGGACTGCGAACCGCCGCCAATCCACATAAGAATAAGGTAGAGCAATAAAGTCTGTACCCCCAGACCGGCTAAATCCACACTGGAAAAACCCGCCGTACGGGGACAGGCGGCATTGAAAAACGCCTGTGTCCACTTATCGGCAACCGACATCCCCGCAAAAGACGCGTTCCACTCAAAAAAAGCGATACCGACCGTGCCCACCGCCAAGAGCAGGAAGGTAACAATCAGCACGATACGCGTATTCAGGTTATAAAGATGGTAGAAACGGCGGCCGTCCCACTCCCATGTATGCAAAAATCGCCAGAAACGGCGTATATGATAAAGGATAATGTCCTTGAAGTTCACCAATATGGGGAAACCGATACCGCCCAGAATAATCAGCAGTGAAATGTATATATAGAACGGATTATGCCCCTTCATCAGCAACGGATTGCCCAAATTGCCCGGCAAGGTGGAAAACCCAGCATTGCAGAATGCCGATATAGAATGAAAAGCCGAAAACGCCAGCTCTTCGTGCACATCCATCCCCATTGTACCATGAATATCGCTCCAGATGGCAAACGTACCTATCCCCTCTATCACCAATGTAAAGCCAAGGATATACACCAGTGTGGACAACAGCGAATTCAGAGAATTGGAACTGACCATATCGCGCACCACCAACTGATTATACAAAGAGGTATTCCCCATGAAGAACATCGCGAAGAAACTTGTCAGCGTCATCACCCCCAGACCGCCAATCTGAATCAGCAGAATGATGATTACAAAACCCGTTGTCGTGAAAGTGGATGCCACGTCTACCGAAGTCAGTCCCGTCACACACACCGCACTGGTGGAAATAAACAGCGAATCCACCCACGAGATGCCCGCCACCGTAGAACGGGGAAGCATCAGCAACCCTGTCCCTATGAGTATGATAATGAAGAAACTGACCGCCAGGATAAGCGAAGGGTTTGTCCGTCGCCCCAGCAACCGTACCAACCCATACGACAGATTCAGGAAAGACAGCACCAGCAGCAATACAAGATGATAGGCCTTGCCGTTCAGAAAATCCCAGACTGCCTGCACGGCGCCTTCCACTTCCGGGCGATGAAAGACAACCGGAACCAGCGTCAGATAAAGCAGAAAAGTCAATATCCAGGTCAGCGTACTGAAAGTCTGCCTCGTATCTTTATACTCCAAAAGGATATGCAAGGATATATCAACCAGAAAAACAATCCACACACCATGGTACAGACGCTGCAATTGGTGAGCCTCCGCTGCCGAAATGGTAAATCCGTGTTCGTATACCAAACCGACAATCAGCAGAATGGACGCCAGGTACGTCAAGGCTGTCATTACTCCCAACGCCACGCGTATATAGGGATGAATCCATTTATTCTGGTACAAAAAGAACTTATGATAGAGCTTCATAAATATATCGGTTAATGAGACATGGCAAACTTAGACAAATCTGCCCTTATAAACAAAAAACAATGGAAAAAAGAAATTGGTTTAAAAATAATAGCTACATTTGGACACAGAATCACTTTTAAATTAGAACCACTATGAGCAACAAAACAAAAAGATTCATCCTTCCGGAAGAAGAAATTCCACATTACTGGTATAATATACAGGCCGACATGGTGAACAAGCCCATGCCGCCGCTCAATCCCGCCACCAAGCAACCGCTGAAAGCGGAAGATTTGTATCCCGTTTTTGCAGAAGAGCTCTGCCGCCAGGAACTCAATCAGACCGATGCCTGGATTGAAATACCCGAACAGGTGCGCGAAATGTACAAATACTACCGAAGCACTCCGCTGGTGCGTGCCTACGGACTGGAAAAAGCGCTGGGTACACCGGCACATATCTATTTCAAAAACGAGAGTGTGAGCCCGATGGGGTCTCATAAACTGAACTCCGCCATACCGCAGGCCTACTATTGCAAGCAGGAGGGTGTGACAAACGTCACCACCGAAACCGGAGCCGGACAATGGGGAGCTTCGCTGGCTTATGCCGCCCGCCTCTTCGGGTTGGAAGCCGCCGTATACCAGGTAAAAATCAGCTATGAGCAAAAGCCTTACCGCCGCAGTATCATGCAGACCTTCGGTGCGCAGGTAACTCCTTCGCCCTCCATGTCCACCCGTGCCGGAAAAGATATTCTGACCGCTCACCCCAACCACCAGGGTTCGCTGGGCACGGCCATTTCCGAGGCCATCGAGCTGGCACGAACCACACCCAACTGTAAGTATACGCTCGGTTCCGTATTGAGCCACGTCACTCTGCACCAGACTGTAATCGGCCTGGAAGCCGAAAAACAAATGCAAATGGCCGGCGAATATCCCGATATGGTCATTGCCTGCTTCGGAGGCGGTTCCAACTTCGGAGGCATCGCATTCCCATTCATGCGCCACACCATCCTCGAAGGCAAAAAAACACGGTTCATTGCCGCCGAACCGGCCTCCTGCCCGAAACTGACACGCGGCAAATTCCAATACGACTTCGGCGATGAAGCCGGATATACCCCGCTACTGCCGATGTTTACCCTGGGACATAATTTCGCTCCCGCCAACATCCATGCCGGCGGTCTGCGCTATCACGGTGCAGGCGTCATCGTATCGCAACTGCTGAAAGACGGCTATATGGAAGCAACGGACATCAAACAACTCGAATCGTTCGAAGCCGGCTGCCTTTTCGCACAGGCAGAAGGAATCATCCCTGCACCGGAGTCCTGCCACGCCATTGCAGCCACTATCCGCGAAGCAAATAAATGCAAGGAAACGGGCGAAGAGAAAGTCATCCTGTTCAACCTGTCCGGCCATGGCCTCATCGATATGGCATCGTATGACAAGTACCTTGCCGGCGATTTGCAAAACTATGAGCTGACCGACAACGATATCCGGAGAAATCTGGATGAAATAGGCAATCTGGTCTAATAGATATTTGCCATACTGACGAGCGGTTCATAGAGTTTCTCTATGTCCTGCGAATCCATTTCAATCTGCACCTGGTCTCCCGGAATCAGACTTGTTTCCACAGGGACCAGGTTTTTTCCATCCCTATGCACATTGATGATAACACAGTGTTCGGGCAAGGAAAGCTCGCTTACTGCCTTGCCGTCGAGGTAAGAACCGGTCATGACTTCCACAGACAGCGTATACCGTTTTTCTTCACGGAAATCGGGAGAGTTAATCATATCCTCGTATAAGATTACGTTGAAAGACTTCATCTGGAGCAGCTCCGTAAAATAATACGTCAAACCGCCTACCACCACCGAGGGATAAAAGACTTCGAAGTGTCCGGTTATCTCCGTTATCAGCACAATCGCCGTAAGCGGTGTACGCTCAATGGCCACCAAAAATGCCGACATGGATATCAGCATGACATAAGTGATATTTTGGGGTTCGATAATGCCGTACTTTACAGCGACCAGTCCTACAAGCTGCCCCAACAGTCCGCCCGTCACCAAAGTAGGAATAAAGTTACCACCCGGCAAGCCTGAAGACACGGAGCACACCGAAAACCCGAAATGCAACAGCATGACGGCAAGCACCCACATTATTTCCGTACTGCCGTTCTGCGCCTGTTGCAGCAAAAACTGCTCGCCGCCACCGGTCAGGTTTACCTGCATCAACGAGATAATGTAGGCAACCAGTACCAAATAAAACATCTTGATATATACCGGAGACTTGACCTTAGAATATACCCGCTTGAACGAAATCATAAGCACAGAGTATATCTTGCCGGCAATGGAAATGATAACAGCCAACAAAAGGAAATACTTCATCCGGACAAGAAAAGTCAAAACAGGTTCCGACACCTCAATCAGATGATAAGGGTTCACGGGAAAAACCAAACCGGCAACCGCTCCTGCCACTACACCCGCCAACAACGTAGTAATGGCTGTCTTAGGTGCATCGAAACGTTCGATGGATTCGATAACAATCAATGAAGAGGCCAATGGAGCAGCAAAAGCAGCCGCAAGCCCCGCCCCTGCTCCCGCCGCCAGCAACTGCTTGCGCTCGCCCTGCAGAATATGCGTCCATCGGGACACGAGACTGCCGATATAGGAGCCTATCTGTACAGAAGGCCCCTCACGCCCCAATGACAATCCGGCAGCCACAGAAAGAATTCCACCAGCGAATTTGGAAACCAGCTCCACAAACGGGTGTTTATAGGTTATGCGTCCGTTGATTACCCCGCGTGTCTGCGGAATGCCGCCGCCACTGATAAGAGGCATCCTGCCTACCAGAAAGGACACAAACATCAGAATCCCCCAAAACAGCAGGAACAGGAGTATATGCCAATACCAGGCAGGACGGGATGCGAAAAAGTCGCTGCGGATATGTAACAGGAAATAAAGCAGATAATGATAACAGACCGCAATAAGCCCTGTCAGCAATCCCACAATCATGCTGACAAAATAAAGCCGCGCATCTACCAACTTCAACTTCCAGATATGCCAGCCGCGAACCGTTTTCCAATTTTTTATTTTCATAAAAAAACGCATGGAGTATTCTTTGTTATCTGCATTCCCCTACAACAATTTCTCTCCTGTGAAGTTCTGAACCGGCTACCCGATTATATTTATTTTACCCTCTCAGCATTGCTGATAATAAAAAAGAATCTCCTCGTCAAGCCATACACAGAGAGGAGATTCTTCGCTACATTCAAAAGAAAAGAACGGAGCTTTTTTATATTATGACACACTTATTATATTAAGCCACAGTTTTTCCGGCAGCTTAAGACTTCTGTGCAGAACGTACCGGGTGTTTATGTTTTCCTTGCGCAACAGCCTGCTTTTTTCTGCGGTCAAATTCTTTTTTCAACTTGTTGGCATTGTTCTGTTCCGTCCGGTAAATCTTCATAATCTGTTTGGGAGAAAGTATTTTTCTGAATTCATCATAATACTTCTCACGCACATCCAGTATCTTACGACTTTGGGCAAAACGTCCTTTTATCTGCTGCTCCACCTCGGCATCCGTCAGCACCGGTTTAGGTTGCGGCTTCATGCCTTTCTGTTCCGCCCCCTGCCCGGAGGAGAGCTGCCTGCGGTTCATCATTCTGCATTCGCGCAATTCCTTCAAATAGTTCTGATAAACCGGTACAAATCTGGCAGCTGCGGCATCATCCAACATCAGTGTGTTCACCATCTGATTGGTCTGGCGTTCCATGAACTGCTCCGGTGTGTGACGTTGCCTTTTATCTTTATTCACCTGGTTTTGAGCAGAGAGACTGAACTGACCGCCTATCATAAGACACGTCAGAAATACGTAAATGAATTTTGCTTTCATAATTCTTCTTTTTTTTAAGACAATACTATTAATTTAAAAATATATCGCTTTCGGAGAAGCTGACGAGCTCTTCCAGCTCCTCGTCCGACATTTCACGAATCCATTTATCAGCAGGGGCCGCCGCCGTACAATTCCCGGTATCCAGCATCTGCCCTCCTCTATCACCTTCCCTGAAAAGAGACGGCATAAACAAAAAGCCGACCAATGCCGCAGCTATGGCAATACCCGTAGAAACGGTTATCCACAAACGATGCCCTGCCGGCTTGCTACCATACGTATGTTTCCGCACATTACGCTGCATTTCGTCAAAGAAACCTTCGGGCACACGATAGGGAGTTTTTTTTCCTATATCATCAAAATCAAACTCTTTTTTCATAATCTCAATTATTTAGTATGTACTCTTTAATCTTTTCCTTCGCATAATGATAATTCACCTTAAGCGTATCTGCCTTACCGTCGAGAATGCGGGCGATTTCCTCGTAATCAAGTTCATCATAGTAGCGGAGATTGAATATCAACCGTTGCTTCTCCGGCAATCTCAATATGGCTTCCTGAAACTTGACGGCCAGCTCATTTTCATAGTCCACATAGTCGGAAGCCTTCAAACTGGAAATCAGGCTCTCCTGAATGTCTTCGGTCGAAACGGTTTCCCGCCTTTTACGGCTATTCAACAAGCGGAGACTTTCATTCGTTGCAATCCGGTAAATCCATGTGCTCAGTGAACTCTCGCAACGGAATTGCTCCCAATGCCTGTACACCTGAATAAAGACTTCCTGCAATACATCCTCCGCATCTTCGTGCAGCACTACCAAACGCCGTATATAATAATATATCGGTTCCTGAAAACATTCCACCAACAGTTGAAAGCCCTGTTCACGGTTGGATTTATATATTTGTCGAATCTTGTTTTCGTTTATCATCAGTTCATCCGGGTTTTACTGGTTAGAAAGGAGAAATGGGAAGAAGTTAAATGAGACGGAGCGTATTTGTCGTTTATTAACAAAAAAAGTCGGGGCTGCATCTTTACAAGACACAGCCCCGACCCATCTGTTTATAAGTTTACGGCAATTACCAGAATCTGTTTCGCTCAGGATTATACTCAAATCCCACTCTTTTCAGTGTCCGGACAATTACTTCTTTCTCAACGTTCATATCCTCACAAAGTGCATCCAGTGAAGGATAGAAATCACGCAATTTCATATTGATGAAGCTGTACAGCATCATCGGATCTTCAGGCAATTTCATAGTCACAATCCTTGTTTAAATTAAACACTAATACCGGGCGCAAAAATACAATAAAATATCATACGAAAGAGTATTATCCCTTGAAATCTGCAAGTTATCCATGCAAACGATTGAAACGACACGTCAATTAAAATGTTGCGGTCCTCTTTGGCTAACGATTACATAGATAATGACCGGCGCTCCAATAATCGGTGTAACTGCATTCAAAGGTATAATACCTGCCTCACCGGGCAGAACGCAAATCAGGTTGCAAAGCAATGCTACTGCTCCACCGCTCAAGATAGTCACAGGCAACAAGGAGTTGTGATTGGCTGTCCGCAATACCATACGGGCTATATGAGGAACGGCAAGTCCGATAAATGCAACCGGTCCGCAAAAAGCGGTGGTTATGGCAGTCAGCAAACCGGTGATGACCAAAAGCCAGTTGCGCACATATCGTATATTGATTCCCAAATTCTCCGCATAACGCTCTCCCAGCAATAATGCGTTCAGAGGTTTTATCAGTAATAAAGAACCGAATAATCCGGCAACGGTCACCAATGCGAAAGCAGGCATTTGCTGGAGAGAGACACCGCCAAAATTACCCAATCCCCATACCATATAAGATTGCACTCCCTCTGCCGTAGCAAAGAAATTCAGCAGGGCAATGGCGGACGAAGCAATATAACCTATCATGATACCCGTTATCAGCAACATGACATTGCTTTTTAACAACGTAGAAAAGAATAGGATAAGTCCCATTATCAGCATAGCACCTACAAACGCCCCAGCCAATACGGAGAAGAAACCGGACAAACTGAATGTTCCGGCAGATATGCTTCCACCAAAAAACAACATCACGAACGCCACTCCCAGACTCGCCCCGGAATTAATGCCCAGAATAGACGGGCCTGCCAGCGGATTCTTAAAAGCGGTCTGCAACATCAGTCCGCAGACTGCCAGTGCACCTCCGCAAAGCAATGCTGTCAAGGCTTGAGGCAGACGGGACTCCCATACAATAAAACTCCAGCTTGCCTTCTCGCCTTCATGCCCCATGAGTATGCTGAAAACATCGGATACGGGAATCGGAACCGACCCTATCAGCAGATTAGCCATAAACAGTAATACAATTACCATTCCTAATCCGATGCCATATTTCCATCCTTTATTCATTCAATTTGCAAAAATAGCGCAAACCGCCTAAATCTCCTATTTCGGGATGTAAAATCTGTATCAAATCCGACAACAAATAGTCCGGACGGAAAGGAGTTTCTTCATAAAAAGGAACTTTTGCCGTGTTACATCCGTAAATATTCCGTGTTTTAAATGCTTTGAAGCCAGTATAACCTATATAATCGGCTTTCAAATCAGAATAGGTCATATCACGGTCTCGATTGTACTTAATAGTCCATACATCTGCATCACCAGCCTTGTCAAAAACTGTTTCAAAAGCCAAAGGAATGGAACCGCTGTGTTTATCTTCCGCAAAAGCATAACGCCCGCAGGCATCATTAAACAAACGCCCGATTGTACTGCAACCACCCGGTACATACCAGGCAGAACCGCTTTTCAGTTCACTGACAATAGACAAAGACGAAGACGAAAGTGAAGCACGTTTTCTAAGCTGGTTATAACAACTATCCACCTCGGCAAAAAGGCTGTCGGCTTTTGAAACATCACCAAAAAGCAACCCGTAGAAACGCATCCATTCGGCACGCCCCAAAGCGGAAGTCTCCATATAGTCGGCACACTCGATAATAGGAATATTCAGTTTTTCAACGCGTCCGTAACCACCGCTGTTCTCAAACGGAGAAAGCAAAATAGCATCGGGATGCAGGTCGATAATCTTTTCCATATCAGGATTCATACCGTCACCACAGTCGGTAACCGTTCCGTTACGGTATCCATCCTGTATAACCGGGAGTTTAATGTACTTCAAGTCACACACACCGCCTATACTGCCTGCAGCTCCCAACTTATCCATAAGACTGCAATGAACCGAGGAATAAATGACCGATTTGCGAAGCGGAGTACGCACAATTGTCCCCTCGGGCATATGCGCCGGTAAAGGTTGGGATGCCGGAACCAAGATATAGGTGTGCAATGTTTTCAGGGTATCCCAAGGGTTACGTAAAGTGGCAATAGTGTAGTCGGGATAATTTACTAACGTGAGGTTATCGGCATAACGCAGAGGGATAGTATCACCGGATATAAAAACAGAGACAGTCTTGTCCTTCCCACTACAAGCGGAAAGGAACAAGACCAGTGTCAGCATAAGAAACAATAATGTAACTTTTCTCATTTTTAATTAAAGAATACAGCAGAATTGGGATTCTGACCACCACAATCGAACTTTTCTATGAAAGTTCCATCTTTCTTGAAACGGTAGATATTTCCATTACCGGCAGCAAAATAGGTTGTACCAATATAAATATCACCATTATCATCATTCACCTGCAACATAGACGTACTTGTTGTTGCCAGTTCTTTAGGAGCATCATCTTTCAAGAAAGAAGACTGGTTCAATGTTTTGGTTTTAATATTATAAGTACTGAAATGATTGGTTGTAACAGCAGGATTTACATTCCAGTTTGTCAATGAATTAATCAGATACACTACATCATCATCTGCAGCCATATAAGTAGCGTGACCAATGTTAGTCACCTCGTTACTATTGGCCGGATCTATTATTTGTAAAACATAACCCTCCTCTACAAAAGAATAGTCCCATGCTATGAGAAATATCTTATCATCTTCTTCCATCAAAACATTAGGATTTGTTGCCACAGCTAACTTTTCTTTTAAAGTAAATGTAGCCAAATCCACAACAAATACATCATTCAGATAAACCCACTTCCCGTCAACCTGCTTATAAGAATTAGCCACATAAAGCATGTTATTACTAATTGCTACACCTTCCAGATTATAGCCATTCTCAATAACTAACTTCTTTTCCACTTTTAACGTATTGGCATTAATCTTTGCCACGACACCACCGTAGAAAGAAGCATAAATATAACCGTCTTCGGCTGCTATTGCGCGGATACCAGCCGCCAAATCCGGATCATCCACAAATGATGCACGAGTCTGCTCCACACCGGCTGCATTCAGTTTTACCAGATAGTTGGAGCCATATACTGCTACATACATACATTCATTGTATTCAATCATCGTCTGACCAAGGTCTCCCAACTTAGCCTTATTTTGTTTCTGAAAAATATCACCGATAAAATCAGCACCTCCATTAGGAGCATAAAAAGCAATATTTGCGTTGTTAGCACCTTGCGTACCTGCATTCAGGAAAAAGGCACGCACTTGCGGCAAAGCAACTGTTGAGCCTGAATCATCTAACAAATCGTCATCATCACTACAAGACGCAAATGAAACACTTAACGCGAGCATACAAAGCATGCTGACTAATAAACTTCTTACTTTCATAATTCTTACTTATTTAATTGGTTAAAATTCAATTGTTCCCGTCAGTCGCCAAGAGCGTCCCGGCATAGGATAATATTTTATCACATCATACTGTGTATCTGTCAGATTAATGATTTCGGCCTGCAAACGCAATTTACAATGCCGAAAAGAGAAGTTTCTGGAAAGACTGACCGTATGCTCCATGTATCCGTCAATTCTATTCTCAGGTATATTCTGTGACATACTATACCGCTCGCTTACCCCTACAATGGAATACCCCACATTAACCCACGGCATTTCCAAAACTGCAGATACATTCCCGCTATGCTTAGGGGTGTAAGGCAGCTGATCTTTATAACTTTTAGAAGTGGCATCGGTCAAGTCTATAGCTTTCTGCCAAGTATACCCACCCGACACAACAAGCACCATATTTTTACCTAATGAAGCTGCCGCCGCCAATGTAGCATCCATTCCCGTAACATGAACTTTTCCATAATTAGCCATCTTCCAGGCATAGGTGGTAGGGAATGCAACGATCTTATCAGTCACATCATTATAATAACCGTCAACAGTGACTGATAGATAATTTAAAAAAGAAGAAAAGGACTTGCTCCATGTTATGCCCATATTATACTCATTAGCCTTTTCCGGACGCAGACTTCTGTTGCCCAACCGATAATAATACAGGTCATTGAATGTAGGCATACGGAAAGTACTTTTATACATTAACCGCAAAAAGAGCAATTGTTCTTGCCAGGGCTGTAAACTAACCGTAAAAGAAGGAGCCAGACGTTGAAAGTCAGCAGGTGCATCACCTATTTTCACATGTTCGGTTACATTGGTATAGACCAACGAACCGGTAGCTGTTATCCTACCCTGCCGATAACGAGCGTTAAAAGCTGTCAAAGAAGTATATCTTATAGGAAAAGGACAGTCCGGTAAATTACTGCGCAATTTATTGATAATTCCGTCTTGCGCCAAAGATAAAGACAAAACATTCCATGGACGATATAATGCAGTTGCCGACAAATAATATTCATCCTGCCGATGCACAGCCCGGTACAACCCGTCTGCATACTCATTGCCCTTATCTTCGTATTTATTCCATCCATGATTATATTTGGCTTGTGCCTGTAAAGACCATTTCTGTGAAAAATCCTTCTTGTAACGAGTTTGTATAAAAACATTCTCATCCCAAAGAGTTTCATCTGAAATAGGATTATAAAGTGTCACCGAACCGGGCAACCCCCGTTTTGAATAAAAGTAATAGGCCTTCAATTCCAAATTACTACTATCTTTGAAAGTATGAAATAAGGTAGGCTCTATCTGATAAGTATAGATTGCCGAATTATTACGCTTTTCTTCCGTCACATATTTTCCGTTCACTAACGTGAATGGATAATTACCATCAGCCCGCATATAATTTCCATTCAACGAAAAGGAAGTACGGCTACCTGCTTTCTGCCACCACCGGATTGAAGGACTGACGTAGCCAAAAGAACCGCCTCTCATCTGCACTCGAAATGCGGAATTACGTTCATTTTCAAAATGCGGTTTTTCCGTTTCAATACTCAACACCCCTGCCGATGCATACATACGTGCCGATTGCAACAAGTCTTCCGGTTGCCCGATATTCAGGGAAAGCACAGAGACATTATCCAACGAAAAACGACCAATATCTATTTGTCCCGCCTGGCAGTTGCTCACAACAACCCCATCATAACTGACAGCCGTATGTGCCGCTCCCATATTACGGACGGAAACGGTTTTCAACCCACCTATTCCTCCATAGTCCTTTACATTAGCACCGGCAAAACGCCGTACGGCATCTGCCATATTCTGTATGCCCAATTGGCTAATATCCTGTTGCGACAAAGTTTGGATGGGAACTGATGAAGTTACTTTATTAGGTAATCTACGGGCTGTCACTGTCACCTTCTCTATTTGGTGCACTTTTCCTGTAATTGTATCCCTGACCACTTCTTGTGCAGAAAGGGAAACTGCACACAAAAAACCGATAGCACAGACTATCCGTACTTTAGTTCTTCTCGCCATACAAAGTAAGCAAAGATTATCTTAAAACCACTTACACACTGTCCGCTTTCCTCGAACGGACAATTTTTTGACTTCGTTTTGCAGGTCTTCTGACTTATTCCTGATGTATCACCTTCCCATTCTTCAAGAACAGTGGCATAAGTATTAATACATCTTTTACGGAACTTACAGCAGCGGGACTGTTCGGGACTTTCACCCGATTCCCTTTTCATCCGCTTCTCCGGATAGAGAACGCGAAACAAAACGCTGGCAAAGATAGGAATATATATAATAAGTCTATAAATCTTACAACAGTTTCTTCAAAAAAACATTCATTATTTTATAAGAAGCATAACTTAACCCCTTTCTGCGAGAAGGTAACCGATGAAAGGAAAAACGGGCACATATACAAGAGCATAATGCTCCCATAAAAAACAGAAATCCGGCAGAACTTCTGATATCTCCCATCCCGACCAAAGGTGACACGATACCTCCAAATGCAAAACCTATTGCCCCTAAAAGAGCCGAAGCTACTCCGGCATTCCTACGTTCACAGTCCATAGCCAAAGTATTGGAAGCAGTAAAAGCCATTCCTACCATTGAAAGCAAACAAAAGACCAACACTTCATAAACCCAGAAATTACAATTCAGAAAGAATGCAACGGAAAGTAGTACGGAAATAAACAACATCCCATGATTTCCTATATGTAAGGCATGTTCCATGGTAGAACAACGCACAGACAATGCTGAAGATATTACCATTGCAACCGCATTAACCCCGAAGCAAACACTGAACAGCATGGGTGAAAGACCATAATGTTGTTGCATAATAAAAGGAGCGGAAGCAATATTGGTGAACAGAACACCCATTGTAAAACCGTATTGCAAAATGTAACGCACATATTGGCGGTTACGTAATACGGCACCGAAACGGTGATACATATCTACACATCTTATATTTTGCCTTTGTCCAATTGGCAGAGACTCCTTAAAACGTACACTTCCGATAACCAGAAGAACGCCCAATGCAAACAAAAACCAGAAAATGCCATGCCAACCTCCAAAGTCAGCCAATGCCCCACCGCCTATCGGAGCAACTACCGTAGCTATTCCATTGACAGCGCCAATAGTAGCCAACATGCCAGCAAGCTCATGAGCAGAATATTTATCGGCAGCAATAGAACGGGATATCACAACTCCTCCCGCTCCGGCAACTCCCTGCACAAAACGCCACAACACAAACTGTGATATGTCCCGGGAGAAGATACAGCCTACAGTAGAAATCAGAAACAGTACCATAGCTGCCAACAAGGGAGAACGGCGACCGTACTTATCACTTAACGGACCAAAAACCAATTGTCCTATCGCCAGCCCCACCATACTCGTAGTAAGCCCTAACTGCACTTTTGAAGATGTAGTTTGGAAGAAATCCGACATTGCCGGTAAAGTAGGAAGATACATGTCCATAACAAATGGACCAAAAGCGCTCAACATCCCCAGAAACACCAATATGAAACCTTTTGAATTTTGTTTACCTGTCATTATCTTTCCCTCTTTTAAAATCGGCGGCAAAATTATCCCATATTTTCCAAACAGCCTATGGCTTATCTTGTACAAAACATTTCATTTTCGGAACAATATACAGTATTATCATTGAATATATCTATATTTGTTGCGTAAAACAGAACTTTATTCACATGTACGAACAAATATCTCCAGACACTTCCCATATCAGATATGAAGAAACCGACTTGTCGTATCTGAAACTACGTCCATACCGTTTTAAATGTGGCATATACTTAATCTGCATACAGGGTAAAAGCATTATTTCGACAGGAGTGCAACAATATGCTTTTGATGAACAAACCGAATTAATTTTCCTTACAGGCAGCCTCATCCAGATAATACAGGCCTCTGCCGATTTTAAAGTACGGATACTTCTATTTCCCAAAGACGTTTTCCTAAAAGCAATACTACCGATTGATACCCCCTACTTCAATTACGTACATGAACACCCGCATTATCATCACACGGCAGATGAAAGGAGTCAGAATACGTGGCGGGAAATTGTATTATGGATGGACGTTGCCCAAATGCTTTTCAAGAACAACAACACACTCCTGTTCAGAAAACAACAAGAACTTAATTTCCTTCAAAGCATATTAATGTGGCTTTTCAATACTATTCCGGAGAAACTGGCTGCCAATAAGCAATATAGCAGAAAACAGATGCTCTGCCACCAGTTCATGCAACTGATACGCGAACACAGTACTTGCGAACATCAAGTTCCGTTTTATACGGAACAACTCTGCATAACTCCTCGTTACCTATACGAAATCACCACTCAATACATGAATGGGAAAACACCTAAGCAACTGATAGATGAGCAACTGATAGCGGAAGCCAAAGTCCTTTTAAACGAACCTTGCTTATCTGTTACCGAAATTGCCGAGCTGCTGAACTTTGCCGACCAATCTTATTTGAGCCGTTTTTTTAAAAAGAACACCGGCATGTCTCCTAAAGAATTCAGGCTACAAAAGCTATTATAACAAGTTTCGTCAAAATAATTTAAAATCGGTTGTTTTAACCGCCATTTTATTAACTTTGTTAGCATAACCAAAACCAAGCTGCCATGAAATACAAATTATTAGTTCTTGACGTAGACGGGACACTTCTCAACGATGCCAAGGAAATCAGTAAACGGACTCTTGCTTCCTTACTTAAAGTGCAGCAAATGGGTATACGTGTCGCATTGGCTTCCGGAAGACCTACATACGGTCTTATGCCATTAGCCAAAACTCTTGAATTAGGCAACTATGGAGGCTTCATTATCTCCTATAACGGTGGCCAGATAATCAATGCGCAAAATGGGGAAATCCTGTTTGAACGGCGAATCAATCCGGAAATGCTACCTTATTTGGAGAAAAAAGCACGCAAAAATAATTTTGCCATATTTACTTACCATGATGATACCATATTGACAGATAGTTCCGATAACGAACATGTCCGTGCCGAAGCCAATCTGAATAATCTGAAAATCATTCAGGAAGAAGAATTTTCCACAGCAATAGATTTTGCACCATGCAAATGCATATTAGTCAGTAATGATGAAGAAGCATTGAAAGATTTGGAAGAGCATTGGAAAAAGCGTTTGGACGGAACGCTGGATGTTTTTTGCTCGGAACCTTACTTTCTGGAAGTAGTGCCCTGCGGAATTGATAAAGCAAACACCTTAGGCGTCCTATTGTCATATTTGAACATCGCCCGTGAGGAAGTAATCGCCATTGGAGACGGTGTATGCGATGTCAATATGCTCCAAGTTGCCGGTCTGGGCATAGCCATGGGGCATGCGCAAGACTCCGTAAAAGTTTGTGCCGACTATGTAACAGCTTCCAATGAAGAAGACGGCGTTGCCCAATCTGTAGAAAAATTGATTCTGGCTGAAGTGCATGCTGCTGAAATACCTCTTGACCTGCTAAACGAGCGGGCACGCCATGCATTAATGGGCAACTTGGGTATCCAATACACCTATGCCTCGGAAGAACGCATAGAAGCAACCATGCCCGTAGACCACCGTACCCGCCAGCCCTTTGGCATTCTACACGGCGGTGCAACGCTTGCGCTTGCCGAAACCGTTGCCGGACTCGGCTCTATGATAACCTGCCAGCCCGATGAAATTGTGGTAGGCATGCAAGTCAGCGGAAACCATATTTCGTCCGCACACGAGGGAGATACCGTACGTGCGGTAGCGACTATCGTGCATAAAGGACGCTCATCTCATGTGTGGAACGTAGATGTATTTACTTCTACCAATAAGCTGGTTTCTTCTGTCAGAGTTGTTAACAGTGTTTTGAAGAAAAGATAAGTTGAGATATGCCAATATGGAGTAGACTCATAAACATCAGATATGCCATAGTAGATGTCGAAATCGGCTTGAAAAATCATAAAATTCATGATATCGGAGCACTCCGCCATGATGGTGCAACATACCACAAAGCTTCAAAAAAGGAGTTATTCGAATTTCTCAGCGGCACGGATTATGTATGTGGGCATAACATCATTCACCATGATGCCAAATATCTATTCACAGATAAAACATGCCAATGGATTTTGGTCGACACGCTTTATATATCTCCTTTGCTGTTTCCGGAACGTCCTTACCATAAGCTTGTGAAAGATGACAAACTGATAAGTGATCAGATGAATAATCCGGTAAATGATTGCGAAAAAGCAAAAGCACTGCTATTGGACGAGATAGCACGCTGGCATTCGTTACCGGATGAAAAGCGCCTGTTATTTGCATCCTTACTAAAGGACAGAAAAGAATTCGAAGGTTTTCTCAGCATGGTAGGTGCTGTGTATGCCAACAAAGGAATATCCGAACTGATTAGCAACCTCTATGTGAATAAAATCTGCCAGCATGCAGAACTTGACATGCTTATCAAACAATATCCGTGCGAACTGGCATACGCATTAGCCTTGATTGACACAATCGACCATCATTCCATTACTCCGGGATGGGTACTTTACAATTATCCCAAAGTGGAATTTGTTATAAAACTTCTACGACACAACAGATGCAACGAAGGTTGTGTTTACTGCAACACCCAACTGGATGTACTACATAACTTAAAAATATTTTTTGGATACGAACAATTCCGCACCTATGAGGGTGAGGCTCTCCAAGAACAAGCCGTTCAAGCAGCAGTAAAAGGCAAATCATTACTGGCAATATTCCCTACCGGTGGTGGAAAATCGCTGACTTTTCAGCTACCGGCACTCATGTCCGGTCATTCGGTACACGGTCTTACGGTCGTTATCTCACCATTGCAGTCACTGATGAAAGACCAGGTAGATAATCTTGCCGACCGGGGAATTACTGATGCTGTAACCATTAATGGCCTATTAGACCCTATTACGCGGGCACTATCAATACAAAGAGTACAAAATGGGGAAGCTTCCCTCTTATATATAGCCCCCGAAATGCTTCGTTCAAAAACCATTGAGAAAATTCTGATGGCGCGTCATGTAGTAAGATTTGTGATAGATGAAGCACATTGTTTCTCTTCATGGGGGCAGGATTTTAGAGTCGACTACCTTTATATTGGGAAATTCATCAGAAAATATCAACAGAAAAAAGGATGCAAAGAACCAATACCAGTGTCTTGTTTCACTGCCACGGCCAAACAGAAAGTTGTGCAAGACATTCGCGATTATTTCAAACAGACATTAAATTTAAATCTGGAATTGTATGCATCAACAGCCTCAAGGACAAACCTTCGCTATTCTGTCATACACGCCGAAACTGATGATGATAAATATTTAAAATTAAGAAGACTTATAGCTGAGTCCGACAGCCCTACCATTGTTTACGTATCGCGCACTAAACGTACTAAAGAACTTGCTGTAAAACTGACTCGTGACGGTTATAAAGCATTACCTTTCAACGGTAAGATGGAGTCAGAAGAAAAGATTGCCAACCAAGATGCATTTATGAATGACCAAGTACGCATCATTGTAGCAACTTCAGCCTTCGGTATGGGAGTCGATAAAAAAGATGTCGGACTTGTAGTACATTATGACATATCCGATTCACTGGAAAACTATGTCCAGGAAGCTGGAAGAGCCGGTCGCGACCCTAAACTCAGCGCACGTTGTTATGTACTTTACAGCGACAATGACTTGGACAAGCATTTTATACTGCTGAATCAAACCAAATTAAGCATCAGCGAAATACAACAAGTATGGAAGGCCATAAAGGACCTTACCAGACAACGTATGAGAGTCAATTGTTCTGCATTGGAAATAGCACGGCAGGCAGGTTGGGACGACTCCGTATCCGATATTGAAACCCGTGTTCGGACGGCATTGGCTACTTTGGAACAAAGCGGATACTTGATAAGAGGAAATAACGTACCCCATGTGTATGCTACGGGTATCACAGTAAAAAATATAGATGAAGCAAGAATGCGTATATCGGCATCATTGTTATTTGGCAGTGATGAAATAGAAAAGGCTGTTCGAATCATCAAATCACTGATTTCACAGAAATACATTACCAAAGCTCAAGATTCAGAGGCCGAATCACGAATTGATTATCTGGCAGATATATTAGGAATCAGTAAAAAAGAAATAATATCTGTTGTAGAACGCATGCGTCAAGAAGGCATATTGGCAGATAGCAAAGATATATCCGCTTATTTACAGGATACCGGAGACTCGGAACGAAAATCGCAGGCTCTCCTCGAACGCTTTGCAAAACTCGAACGATATATTCTTAACCACATTCCTGACGAATCTTTACAAACATCATATAAGCAACTAAATGATAATGCCACAAACAGCGGAATCAATACATCCAAAGAAAAGGATATTCGGACATTGCTCTATTTCCTCTGTGTCAAAGGATACGTCAAAAAAGAAGAAGACGCTTCCCATAATATAACAATCAGTCGCCAGACAGATTTCGATTCAACCATCAAACAGTTTGAAAACCGACTGGAAATAAGCCGTTTCACCATAGAATGGCTATACAAGTTAGTTGCCGATACGGAAAAAGAATGCTCACAAAACAAAACGGTCCAATTTTCCGTGGTAGAACTTCTAAATCAAATAAAGTCAAATCCCCAATCTCTTTTCAGCGAACCCGACAAACTACAGTTGGAAGATGTGGAAGAAGCTCTTCTTTATCTATCAAAAATCGGAGCATTAAAGCTTGAAGGCGGTTTCCTTATTCTTTATAATGCTATGAATATTCAAAGAATAAAGGATAACAAATCAAGATATAAGCAAGACGACTACCGGATGCTTAACGAATTCTACAAACAAAAAATCCAGCAAGTACATATTGTAGGGGAATACGCCAATTTGATGGTAAAGGATTATAATGCAGCATTGCAGTATGTCCAAGACTACTTCCAAATGGACTACAAAAAGTTTGTCGCAAAATATTTTAAAGGAGAAAGAGTAAGTGAAATACAGCGCAACCTGACTCCTCAGAAATACAAGCAATTGTTCGGTCAACTATCCAAACGTCAAATGGAAATTATTTCCGATAAGGAATCGCGCTGCATCGTTGTTGCAGCAGGTCCCGGCAGTGGAAAAACACGCGTACTGGTCCATAAACTTGCATCACTCCTATTACTTGAAGATGTAAAGCATGAACAGCTCCTAATGCTGACATTTTCGAGAGCGGCTGCCACGGAATTCAAACAGAGGCTTATGGAGCTGATAGGAAATGCTGCCCATTTTATTGAGATAAAAACATTTCATTCCTATTGTTTTGACCTTTTAGGAAGAATAGGAAACCTTGAGGATGCCAAAGACATCGTCTCGAAAGCTGCCAAAATGATTAACCAAGGGGAAGTGGAACCAACCAAGATCGGTAAGACAGTACTTGTCATAGACGAGGCTCAGGATATGGGAAAAGAAGAATACGACCTTGTGAATACCCTGATAGCCAATAATGAAGAGATGCGTGTTATAGCAGTGGGCGACGATGACCAAAACATTTATGAATTCCGCGGTTCGAATTCCCGATATATGTACCGACTGACACAAAATCCTGAAAGTGAATTCATTGAGATGACTGAAAATTATCGCAGCACACATCATTTGGTTAATTTTGCCAATGAATTCGCTAAGAATATAGGCAAAAGAATGAAAAGCACCCCAATCATCTCAATGCGAAAAGAGAACGGATGGGTTGGAGTAACATATCATCAATCAAAGTATATGTATCAGCCACTGGTTGAAGAGCTGCTTCATCAACGAGGAAGCGGGACCTCATGTGTGCTTACCCAAACAAACGAAGAAGCAGTCATTTTAACGGCTCTTTTGCGAAAGCATGTCATAAACAGCAAATTGATACAATCCATGGATGGCTTCCTTTTCTGGAACATGGCCGAGATGAGATATTTTTTGAGATATATAGAGAAACGGATAAAAACACCTTTAATTCCGGAAGAGTTATGGGAAAAAGCAAAGCATGTAACCTACACCACTTATGAAAAAAGTAAAAGCTTGACATATGTAAAGCGTTGCATAGAACTATTTGAGCAAACCAATAAAGTAAAATACCATAGTGACTTCAAAGAATTTGTATTTGAGTCATCAGTAGAAGATTTCTGTGACATTTCGGGGACAGATGTTGTAGTATCAACCATACATAAAGCCAAAGGAAGAGAATTCGATAATGTGTATATGCTCATATCCGATAATTACTCAAAAGACGACCATCTTATGCGTCGATACTATGTAGGAATGACCCGTGCTAAAAATCAACTGTTTATACATACGAATGGCAACTGCTTCAACCATATAAGCGCTGACAGACATTTTATCGACCGAAAAGAATATGCGATGCCCGAAGAAATAGTCCTGCAACTCTCCCACAAAGATGTCTTTCTGAAATTTTTTCAAGGACGCAAACAAGAGATATTAGCATTAAGAAGCGGAGATTCTCTGATTTACAAGGACTCTGTTTTATATACAGCCTCAACCAATAAAGCGGTAGCAAAATTATCACAGAATATGCAAGCCACAATGTGTGAGTCGGAAAAAAAGGGTTATAAAGTGAGAGCTGCGTATGTCCGATTTATTGTAGCATGGAAATCTAAAGACTCCCCAAAAGATGAACCGGAAACAGCCGTCTTATTAGCAGACTTACTACTTTCATTATAACCTAAGATACATAATCCTCAATCCAAACAAATAAGGAAAACCATGCGGATAATAAGAAAAGCGTGCAACTCATTGAGCTGCACGCTTTTGCTTATTGTTTATTATCTTGTTTCCTTATCGGAATCATTTCACTTCCTCAAAATCAACAGTATCTCTGTATGAGCAACTTGCGTGAACGTGTTGCAAATATAGTGCAAACCAAAAAATAAGCATCCATAAGCAACCACAGCTCTTTACTGCAAAAGTATAATTTAATTTCATAAATATATAATGAAAATACATAAAAACACAATAAGAAATTATAATATTATTCATAGATCTCTTTATTTACTAGTCACAATAAATACGCATCAATAAAAGAATACTTAAAATCAAAAAGAAAGGAGAATTCTGTTAGAAACACTATTTTATTATTACCTTTGCTAATAATCCCAAAAACATAGAATAATGAATACAGAAAGTATGCAGATAATTATTGGTATAGGACAAATTTTAGCAGTAGCTATAATACCTATTATTGTGTGGTGGTTAGGTATTAAATATCAAGACAGAAAAGCTAAAAAAGAAGCTCAAATGAGACTTTTTCTTACTTTAATGGCAGATAGAAAGTCAAATCCTATAACTAAAGAATGGGTAGATGCATTAAATACTATTGATGTAGTATTCCAAGACAATAAAAAAGTCAGACATGCTTGGAGAGAGTATCTAGATAGCCTGAATGAAAAATCCCCTCATTTCGATAGTAGCAACTCTTTTAGACTAGATTTACTTTCTGAAATGGCTATGGCTTTAGGGTATAAAAATCTAAAACAGACCGAAATAGATCGTTTTTATTCTCCTAAATATTTTGGCTCCCAAATGAGTCGTCAGGAGATCCTATTTCAAGAAAATCTTCGTGTATTAATGCATTCAAAAAACTGTTCTGAGGGATTCTCCGAAGAAGAGTATCAACAACATTATAGCGAATTGATAGAAAAAGATGGGAATATCTAAAATAAAAGGGTGTAAATAAAACGATGCCAATTCATAACAATACATTAATAGCGGAATGCTCGTCTTACGATTTTAAGGAAATGCTGGAACGTAAGAAGGTAAAGTCATGGCTTAAATCTGTGTCGGCTTTTGCCAATACGGACGGTGGCAGCTTGTTCTATGGAGTAAACGATGACGGAGTGATTGTCGGTTTGGAGAATCCGCAAGCAGATGCCGACTTTATCAGTGAAATGATAAAGGCAAGACTTGACCCTGTACCGGAAGTTCAACTTATCCCGATTGAACATGAAGGACGTACCCTGCTTGAAGTGAGAGTAAAGGCGGGAACGCTGACACCATATTATTATTATCAAGCCGGAACACGTACAGCTTATACACGCGTCGGTAATGAAAGTGTAGAGTGCAATTCGCAACAACTTCTTTCATTGGTATTAAAAGGTACGCACATGACCTGGGATTCGCTACCTACACAAGTAGATGTCAACAAACATTCTTTCGTTATCCTTGCCAACACTTTCCGCGAACAAACCCATCAGGAATGGAATGATAAGTATTTGGAGTCATTCGGACTTGTCACATCTGACGGTAAACTGACCAATGCAGGATTGCTGTTTGTGGATAATTGCACTGTATTCCAATCACGTATTTTCTGCACACGTTGGACAGGACTTTATAAAGACGATGCTATCAGTTCCGTGGAACATCGGGCAAATCTTGTATTGCTTTTGAAATATGGTATGGACTTCATCAAGAATTATACCATGAGCGGATGGGTGAAGATGCCGAACTATCGACTTAACCTCCCCGACTATTCCGATCGTGCAATCTTTGAAGGGTTAGTAAACCATCTTATCCATAGAGATTACACAGTAATGGGTGGTGAAGTACATATTGACATCTATGATGACCGAGTAGAATTGGTATCACCAGGAGCAATGCTTGATGGTACACAAATTCAAGACCGGGACATATACAAAGTGCCGTCCATGCGCCGTAATCCAGTTATTGCGGATATGTTTACTCAATTGGACTATATGGAGAAACGTGGTTCGGGCTTAAGGAAAATGCGGGAACTTACGGAGAAACTGCCTAATTTCCTGCCGGGCAAAGAACCACAATATCAAACGGAAGCAATTTCTTTCTATACCACATTCTATAATTTGAATTGGGGAGAGAACGGAAGGATACCTATAGAGGAAGTTGCCAACAGGGTAAATAGTAGCCTCGAAAAGTACTCTATTGATGAAGAATCTTCAGTGAAAACTTTCGGTGATTTACAGAAATCTTCGGTGAAAACCTTCGGTGATTTGCAAAATTCTTCGGTGAAACAAAAGCGATTGGGACGGACTGCACAAAGCATTCTTGACCTTGTAATATCAGATGGCTCTATATCTCAAGATAAGATGGCGGAAAAAATAGGAGTCAGTAAACGAGCCATTGAAATGCAGATTGCAAATCTAAAAGCCAAAGGATTGCTTGTCAGAGAGGGAGCAGATCATGGTGGCTATTGGCGTATTGTAATTAATCCTAAAGCAGAAGAATAGACCTATGGGAATATATCTTATACCACTCTGTGTTATAGTTGCCATTTTGGTAATCGCTTTTTTGTTTGCTTCTTTACAGCAAGTAAAACATAAAACTCGATATATAGTGCTTTATGTAATAGCCATCATCATGCTATTTGCCGTTATTCCTATCAATGAATATTTGACTAAGTTTACGCAAATTTCAAGTGAAGAATACCAGCTTATTTTAATATTCGATATTGCGGTGGGATATTTTTGTATGTACATTGCAGGTTTGTTGAAATTCAATCTTCTTAAACAAAAAAATCAAGCATTAGAAAATGCCTTGACAGAAAAGCAACAAAAAAATGTAAATGCTCTATTAAAACATCAAAATGAAAAGCAAAAATCACTTCTCAAAGGAGAACTTGAATGGTTAACAGAAAAAATCAAAGTATTTACTGAGGAAGAGCAGAAAGCTATTCTTGCCTGTGCCTGCGCATTTGCAGAACATGACTTGATAATCGCTCCATCAATATCTATTCAGCAAAAAGATACATGTAGTCAGCAAGACCTTATGTATTTTGTTTGTTCTGCTTTTTTCAACATGGGTAAGAAGCGTAATGATATTGTAAGTTTCTTGTATAAAGTTTTTCCTATCTATTTTCCTGCTGGAGAAAGTGTATTGGCTAAAAAGATGCCTGAACAGGAAAGGGTAAAAGAAAGAAGGGAAAAAGAGGCTTAAACATTTTTTACAAACTAAATCTATAATGAAGAACTCTTATAACATCTAATAGAAATGACCGAATTAAGTGATAAAGCATTTGCTATAATGGCAGTTTGTGAAGAAACCCAAAAAACATTTGGCATTACCGTTGATTACATAAGTCAGCGTCATTATAAGTTCGTTTGGACTTTTAAAGTAGACAAAGGAAAAGCTCACAGGGAAGGCTATGATTCTAAAACTGTAACTGGCAGTGTAGAACTTGATCCAAATTATCCAGGATGCCCTTACTGTGGAAGTAAAAAATTTTATATATGTAGTTGCGGAAAAATTGTTTGTTATCACGGCCAACGAATCGTTACATGTCCAGAATGTGGACAAATAGGAGAATTGGCACCAGTAAATGAAATAAACCTAAAAGGTGGAGGTTATTAATTATGGCAGAATTAAATAAGCAATCAGTAGTATCTTTAGTTAGTGGTAAAAACGCTACAATAATAAAAGAAATAGGAAGAGGTGGACAAGGTATTGTCTATCTTGTAGAAATTGATGGAGAACAAAAAGCTTTGAAGTGGTATCTAAATGCTCCAGATGATAAGTTTTATAGAAATTTGGAGCATAACATAATATCAGGGGCACCTTCTGATGCTTTTTTGTGGCCAGAAGACCTTACAGAAAAACAACAAGGTAGCTATGGTTATATAATGAGACTTAGACCAAAGAACTATTACGAGTTTGGAAACTTTCTTTTGGCAAAAGTATCGTTTAAGTCATTTTCTGCAATGTTATCAGCTGCAATGAAGATATGCAATGGTTTCATGATGTTACATAGATTTGGATATAGTTATCAAGATTTAAATGACGGAAACTTTTTTATAGACCCAAATTCAGGTGACGTACTTATTTGTGATAATGACAATGTTATGCCACAAGGAGAAAAATCAGGAATTATGGGAAAAGCAAGATACATGGCACCTGAAATAGTAGCAGGAGGAATCCCAGATAAATATAGCGATCGTTTCTCTTTGTCTGTGATACTTTTTATGTTGTTTTATGTAAATCATCCTTTTGAAGGGGCAAAGGTTGTTGCTTGTCCTTGCATGACAGAAAATTACGAGAAACGTTTCTATGGTAGTGAAGCTGTTTTTATCTATGATCCAAATGATACATCAAATTTACCTGTACGTGGAATACATCAAAATGTCATAAGAAGATGGCCTGTAATGCCCAAATTATTGAGAGATACTTTTATCCAAGAATTCAACCAAGAGAAATTGAAAAATCCAAATACACGAATGATTGAACAAAATTGGGAGAAGATTATATCTCAAGTAAGAGACAGTCTGATTGTATGCCAGCATTGTGGTGAAGAAACATTTGTAGATACATCATTACTTTTTTCTAAATGCATGAACTGCTCAAAAGATAATGATTTAACAAAAAAACTAGTATTTACTAACCGTTCACTGCCATTACTTAATAAATGCTTTATTTACATTGACAACGACAATATTCCTGACGGAATTGTTACTGTGGATAATACAGGGTTCTTATTAATTAAAAATATATCGACCGAATCATGGGCTGTAGAAACTCCTAGTGGTAAAATAAAAACTGTGGAGCCACAAAATATTTTGCCTGTAAAGGATGGATTAAAAATTAACTTCCGAATCCACAATATGCAATATAAAGCTGAAATAAAATTTTCAAAATAATTAAATATAAAAATTATGTCACTATTAGATGATGTGGTCAGTGTACCACGTAGAACAATGACCTTGTTTTTTCTTATTGATACATCAGGTAGTATGATGGGTAATAAGATTGGTGCTGTTAACGATGCAGTAGTAAATGTTTTGCCTATGTTGGATGAGATTTCTCAATCAAATCCAGATGCAGAAATAAAGGTTGCAGCTTTGGAGTTTTCAAACGGCACCAATTGGCTATACGATGAGCCAAAACTTGCATCAGATTTCATTTGGCAAGATGTTCAAGCTAGTGGTTTAACATCATTAGGTGCAGCTTGTGCAGAATTAAACAGCAAATTATCAAGAAGTGGTTTTATGAAGGCTGCAAGTGGTTCATTTGCCCCTGCTATTATACTTTTATCAGATGGTGGACCTACCGATGACTTTCAAGGAGGATTGAATAAGCTAAAGATGAATAACTGGTTTAAAGCAGCTATTAAAATAGCTATAGCAATAGGTGAAGATGCCGATAAAGAAGTGTTGAAAGATTTCACAGGTTCATCGGAGGCTGTTTTTACAGTACACAACATTGATGCTTTAAAACAGGTAATACGAGTCGTTGCCGTTACTTCATCACAAATAGGAAGTAAAAGTTCTACAGCTGGTGAAACATCAAAACAAGAACAAGTTATCAAAGATGTAACTGAGACAGTAAAAGATATCGATGGAGCACAATCAGAAGCAGCACCAGCCCCTGTGTCTCAGAACAACTATGATGATTGGGATTAAACTATTAAAAGTATATGAAACATATACATTACTCATGCCAAGGAGACAGCCATGTAATTGCTAATAAGGTGTGTCAAGACGCATCATTTAGTGATGTGTCTGATTCTATGGCTATAGCTATCGTCTGTGATGGGCATGGTGGCGAACGTTACTTCAGGAGTGACATAGGAGCCCAAAAGGCCATAGAAGCGACCAAAGAATGTATTTCTTCCTTCATTAGAGAAATAGATGAATCTCTCTTCATCGGGAAGGAATTTACCCAAAAACAAGCCATAACGTCAGAAGCTAAAACAAAAACATTGACTAAAGACACTGAAACGGACAAAGCTTTACGTCAATTATTTTCATCCATTATATATAGATGGAGAGAAAAAATAGTGCAGCATAGTATTGAGAATCCTCTAACTGATGAAGAAAAGAATAAGGTTCTATCACAATACCAAAATGATTTTACAAGAAATATTGGTATAGAAAAAACCTATGGCTGTACTTTAATGTGTTATGTGGCAACAAAAAGTTATTGGTTCGCTTTTCATATAGGTGATGGGAAATGTATTGCTTATGATATTGAAGGTAATTGGTATGAACCTATACCATGGGACGATAGATGTTTTCTTAACAAGACAACATCTCTTTGTGATTCAATAGCATTAGATGAATTTAGATATTGCTATAGTGGAACAGGTCAACTGCCTATTGCTATTTTTTTAGGCTCTGATGGGATTGATGATTCTTTTGGTGCTACAGAGAACATGGTAAACTTCTACATACAAGTTCTAAAATTATTAGTGGATAAAAGTGAAGAAACTGCTTATAAAAGTCTAACAGAGACTTTACCACAATTGAGTAAAATAGGAAGTAAAGACGATATGTCTGTTTCATGCGTTTATGACGAAGAACTGGTCCGCTCTAATATAAAACACTTTATAGACTGGCAAAGAAATAATGTCGGAGAAAATATTACAATATTAAACAATCGCATTATTAAACTCCAAGAAACAATCAATGCTGCTAAATCTGGTAATCTTAATGATAAAAAAGTCATGATAGAATTCCAATATGCACAAAAAGACTTGGAACAAGCATTCAAAGAAAAAAAAGTTTTATCAGAAAAATGGAATCATTTTTCTAAGGAACTCTTAGAAGATAATTATTTACCTTACAAAGATGAAATAGGTTTTGGAGATGTATTAAGAGAAGATTCTCCAAAGGAGTTGCCCCACCAGGAAACAGAAATAACATCAGATGATGGTTCTTTGTCTGATAATAATACAACATATCAAGCGTAGAATAACCAAATAAAATTAACACTATAGAGTAACTCTATCTACTGAAAAATGAAATTACAAGAAGCTTTAAAACAACTCATATCTCAGTTTGGAGAAGACATTGTAGGAGATATTAAGTTGGCAAATTTATTAGCTGACTTCAATGCTTATGGTGAATACCCTGCAATGAAACAAATTTTTAAAGACAGCCAAAAAGCTGGATATGGGGTAAAATTGCTTGAAGCCTATAGGCAAGATCCCAAAACTGCGATTGAGAAAGCATTAAATTACAGTCAAGAGTTTGCTAAAGTTTCAAAGTATAAGCAAGATTTAATAAGCTATGGATTTGATAGTATACTTTTTGGATTAGGTTGTCTTTCTAATATAAACGAGCCCTTATCCAAAGGTTTCGACCCTTATTCTAAAGCAGATGATAATATTCTTGATAATCTATCAAATCTTTTATCTTCATACCAAAAACAGTATCTTGATTTACTTGATAGGCTTATTACTCTACCGAAAGACATATTAAATGATGCACCAGGCTTTTATTCTACTGAGGCGTTAAATAAACTATACGCTATTGAAGCAAAGATATACGCTTTACAACAACAATTAAACAAAAAGGATTATGACTGGTGTAAAATTAAGAAGTATGAAAAGTTATCTTATTATAAGCAACAAAAAGAAGATGCCGTATCAAAAACATTAGTTGACTTAAAGAAATCATACAATGATATATTGTCTTCATCTATCATTATACCGAAATCGTTTTTCATTAAACGATCTGGATATTATGATAAAAACACCCTGTCAAAGCTATCAAAGATAGAAGAAAGTATCAAACGAGCTTATTATAATATGAATAAGCAGTATGATAATTGGTGTTTAAAAGTAAGGAACAACTGTCTAGATAGGTACAAGGTTGCAACAAGTAGTATTGTACAACAGGTTATCTGGAAAATAGGAATTCCGACAGCAATACTTTTTATTGTTACTATATCAGGTATAAGTTATACATCATCATCCGAATCAATCGCAACCTTTGAGCAAACCATCGCATCAGGAGAACAATACGTAACTAAGGGAGATTACTCAACAGCATTTAAGATATTTTATGACGCAAAAAATAGTTATAATGCATCTTTTATACCATCATATTATAAAGGTATAGCAGATAAACATATAACAGAAAACATAAATCGATTAACAGAAGAGTGCTACGATTTATTAAGTCAAAAAAAATACGCCTCTGTAAAAAGCTTAATTAACTCTGTACCTGATAATTTACTATCAGAGAATAAAACAGGTTCTGACAATATAGAAAGAATACAATTTGAACTTAATAAAGCTATAGAAAATGCGGTAGATCATATGATCTTAAACATATCTAAAAATAACGGTCATCTAGATGAAAGCTCTAAAGAAGAATTAAAAGAATTGCTGATAGTAAATTCTGATGACTACTGGTTGAACTTTATTCAGAAGAAAGAAAAATGAAAAACAAAGCGAAAAAATTAATACGCAACATTCTCATAGGAGCAGTAGCTTCACTCTATAGTACGAATACACAAGCAAAAGAAAGTGCTACTGTATCATTTTTAGACAATCTTAATGATGATGATAAAAAAGATGCTGTTAATGCATTAAAAAACAAGATTTTTAGAAATGTTTTACAGATTACAAAAAAAGGAGATATAAAACTTATAGCTGGTCATAGGTCTCACATGTCGCATCGCTCTGGAGGCGGTGGTGGAGGTGGACACTACTCTCATGCTTCTCATTTTTCAAGTTATGGCGGTGGTGGGGGACATAATAGTCATTCATCACACAGTTCCAGTTCTTATACCCCAACAGTATCAAGACCTGCACCTAAAACGTATAAAACGTACTCGTTAGGAGATAGAACATTAAGGAATGGTCTATATGGGAAAGATGTATCCGAGCTAACGACTCTACTAATATCAAAACAATATCTAAGCAGCTCTTGGATAACCATGCAAAATGGATATCCAGTTTATAACAATTACGTAACAAGTGCTATAAGGCGTTTCCAAAAAGATGCAGGTATTACAGTAGATGGAATAGCTAATTCAACTACAATATCTAAACTTCGTGACTGGGATAGAAATAAAAGTACGATAGTATTAGGTATCAGAGACATATCATATAGTGAGAATCAAAATGTAGCAGGTGATGACGTAGATGAACTTATTGCCTTACTTAGAAAAGCTGGATACTCTCCTAATCCAGCAAAATTAGAATATAGGAATGGAAAAGCTATTTTCACAAAAGATATAGAAACAGCCGTTAAGTTATTTCAAACATACAATGGACTGAATCCAGACGGAATTGTAAATGATGATACTATTAATAAACTAAAAGCTATAGCTAAATAATGGAAATCCTTATTGACAGAAGAATATATACAGATGCATGTATTTCAAAAGCGATATATAGCCTTTCTGGAGATTATTCCATCTTCAGAAAGACAATAGATGATAATACTGAAAAGATTACCATAGAAGCAATAAAAGAAAACAATCAGAAAGACATACAAAATCTGTTATTTGCAGCTCTAAATGATTATAAGCTTAGACAAATAATAGAAGAAGAGACTCATGATATAAGGATTATTCTTTATGCAAAGGCTTTTAGTGATTTTGATGAATTAGAAGAAAATGTATAGTTTATTACCTTTTACATATACAAAAATATCTGAGAAAGAAGTAATAGTAAACGAACTCGGAGATATGATGGCAGTACCAATTGGTACTGTCAAATCAATTGTGTCCCGTACTTTAGATCCGGAAAGCGAATTGTATAAATCATTAGTAGCTAATTTCTTTATCTCAGAGCAAAGAATACCTGCATTACTTGATATATATGCAGAACGTTTAGCAGAGAAAAAGCGTTTCATGGATGATAGAACAGCTCTACATATATTTGTGTTAACACTCCGTTGCAATCAGAATTGCATTTACTGCCAAGCAACAAGCCAAGATGAGAAATGCACTTATAAATCCATGTCCTTTGAAACCATGAAGAATTCCGTTGAATTAATGTTCAAATCACCATCAAAATGGATTACAATGGAATTTCAAGGAGGAGAACCTTCTTTAGAGCCCAAGCTATTAAAATATGGGATAGAATTAGCTGAAGAAATCAACAAGGAAAAACAAAAAAATATACGTTATGTCTTATGTACAAACAGCATAAATCTTACGGATGAGATACTAGATATTTGCAAAAATTACCATGTAGTTATCTCAACATCACTTGATGGTCCTATGTGGCTACATAATCAAAATAGAGGGAAAATGGATAGCTATCAGAAAGTAATAAAAGGGATAGAAAAAGCTAGAAAAATATTAGGTAAAGATCAAGTCTCAGCTTTAATGACAACATCCGAACTTGCATTAGATTTTCCTGAAGAAATAGTAGATGAATATGTAAAAATAGGATTCCATAGCATATTTCTAAGAGCTTTAAATCCTTACGGATTAGCAAGTCATAATAGCAATTGGAATCTCTATACTGAAAGATTTATAACGTTTTATAAAAAGGCATTCGAGCACATACTATCTATCAATCAAAACGGAATATTAATGATAGAAGAGTTTGCTGCAATTATATTACGTAAGATACTCACTCCTTACTGTACTGGTTTTGTTGATTTACAATCACCTGCTGGTATCATAAACTCTGTTCTTGTTTATAACTACGATGGGAACTTATATGCTTCAGATGAATCTAGGATGCTGGCAGAAGAAGGAGATTTCACATTCAAAATTGGGAGCGTAAAAGATTCCTATGAGAGTCTCATATATGGAAAAAAAGCAAAAGAATGGTCAAAAGTCTGGTCAAATGAAGTATTGGCCGGGTGCTCTGATTGTGGAATACGTGCATATTGTGGAGCAGATCCAGTAAGAAACTATTCCACACAAAAAGATATTTATGGATTCAGACCAACATCTTTATTGTGTAAAAAGAATAAGGCCATTATTGAATACTTGATATCACTAATAATAGAAAGAGAAAATGAAGTGATGCCTATTTTTAGAACTTGGATAATATGAAACAGCGTGAAATAAATATTAAGTCAAATGACAATACATTGTTTGTAACAGAGCAATGTAATAACCGTTGTATCATGTGCTGTCAACCACCTAAGCGAACTCATGATATAGATTCTTTATATGAGCAAAATATAGAAAGAATAAAACAAGCTCCTAAAAATCTTCAGAGTATAGGAATAACAGGAGGTGAGCCAACATTGCTCGGATATAAATTAGTAGAACTTATTCAGGTGATAAGAAAAACACTTCCAGATACAGACATACATCTTTTATCCAACGGTAGAGCCTTTAAAGATTTTGATTTTACTAAAGATGTAGTGGAGGTAGGAGAAGACAAACTCATCCTAGGGATCCCTCTTCATTCAGATTATGCCGGAGATCATGATTTAATTGCAGGCTCCCAAAACGCATACATTGAAACCATGAAAGGATTATATAATATAGCAATGCAAGGCGGTATCATTGAGTTGAGAATTGTAATGAACAAGCTAAATTTTAGTCGCTTTTTACCGATGGCTAAGTTCATACATAAAAACTTATCATTCGTAACATGGACTGCGTTTATGGGGATGGAAAGAACCGGGTTTGCGGATAGTAAAAGTGAAAAGATTTGGATTGAGCCAATAGAATACCAAGCAGAATTGGATGATGCAGTACATTTTTTGGCTGATTGGTCTCATGAAGTAGCTATTTACAATATACCACTTTGCTTGTTACCTAAAGGGTTGTATAATTTTGCCAAAAGGAGTATTTCAGATTGGAAAAATTATTATTTGCCAGAATGTAATCAATGTGTTATGAAAGAAAAGTGTTGTGGACTATTCACGACATCTAGTGTTCCTTATGATGGTATAGCTCCTATATTATCAATAAAAGATTAGTAATATGAAGTGTAAATATTGTGGGGTAAGCGCAGGATTCTTTTCAAACGCTCATAAAGAATGCGAAGAGAAACATAAGCAAGGAATAGCAGAATTACTTGAATGCATTCGTTCGTATTTTATTGGAAACGATAATATGTCCATTGTTACCAACAAAATACAATCAGGTAAACAAAATAATTTTCTTTCGGAAGAAGATATTACAGGTTGTTGTCAAAAAGGCTTAAGTTTTTTCACCGATACGATTCATTTGCCTATTACGAAATTTCACATACTAAAGACTGATGAGTTTTTAAATTCGATAGGTATAAGCAAGACATCTCTCAATAAAGATGGTCAACTTGATAAACTTGGTAGCCGCTTATATCAAGGTGTTCTTATGAGTTATTTTGTAGAAAGATTACCCATAGAAAAAATAGGAAAAAGAGCACAATTGATTCTGAACTTGATACCTTTGACGAATGACCTAAAGTATAGAATAGGATTAAGCGTATTAGATAAGGCTGCAGGGAAATTCCTGGAAGATGGATTGATAAGTAATGATGAACAGATACAATTGAGCGATTTTACGCAATCATTACAACTTCCAACGAACAATTTACCAGCAGAATATACTGGATCCAATATAGAGAAAATCCACCAAGCAGAGATCTTAAGACGATTACAAAGTGGATTACCTCTAAAACAGAGCATCACAAACATACCGATAATGCTAACACAAGGAGAAATTGTAATTTGGATCTATAACAACATCTGTATGTACCAAGAAAAAATAACTCGTGAATGGGTAGGAAGACATGGAGGTATATCATTTAGGATAATGAAAGGTGTTTACTATAGAACTGGGAGTTCAAAAGGGCATCCAGTAGAACGATCTTCTATGGAAAATATTGGAACAGGTATATCAATATTAACAAACAAAAATATATGCTTTCATTCTCCTAACCGTTCCATAAAAATACCTTACAGTAAAATAGTAGGAATGACACCATACTCAGATGGAATAGAAATACATCAAGATGGGACAAAAGCTCAAAGGCAAGTATTTCAAGGATTTGATAGCTGGTTTATGATGAACCTGCTTTCATATATTAACATCTAATTAATGAATCATGAAAGAATTACATATTTCAGCAAAAAGTTGTTCAGCTATACAAAACTGTAAACAACGATTCAATGTATCTTATTCAAAATATGGAAGCGGCGTTATAGAACTGACTCCATACGGAGATTATATTCTAACAACAAGTGGAATAACTGATGCAGCTGCTCGCAGAACAGTTGAATATAAAAGTGCATATAACCGTGTAACCATGGACATGCTTCACGCATACGAGGCTGAAAACAGAGCCTATACATCAATTCACCATAATATACCAAAGATAAAGGATATAGAAGTTTGTAAGAAAGAACTTATAAACTTAACACCTAAAAAATATACCCGACATAGATTTGAGTTACCAAAACCTACTAAATCTGAAGTAGAAGATAACTTATGTAATGAAGTTAAATATATCAACTTTAATGATGAAAATGTTTCTGAAAAAGAGTATATAAAAGAATCACTCAATAAACTTACTGAATATAGACAACAATATTGGCAAGAAGCTAATGAATTGTTTGAACAAATAGAAGATGCAAAAGAAAAACGTGAGAATAAAAAATATTTTACCGAATACAAAAGAAAATATAATCAGAAAGAAGAATATATAAATGGAGAAGAGGATATTGTAGAAGAAGGAATTAATGCCTTGTGCTCTACTATAGAGATACCTTACAATATTAGCATCTCGTATACCTATAATAAAGTAAAACATTTGTTATCCGTTGAGATGACATTTGAGAATGGTATTAATGTCCCAGTGTCAAAAGCAACTATTCTTACTTCAGGAAAAATATCAATTAAGAATAAGCTGGTGAAAGAGATAATCCAGGATAAAACAAAAAGTATTATAAGCTGTGCATACTATATGGCCGGCAAATACTTTAATGTATCACCAAACATTCTGTATATTAGAATGTCTATTTATGATACAAACAAACAGAATCCTCTTTTATGGGTAGAATTTGAAAGAGATAAATTGTCAAAATTAAGCCCCCTACTAACAGACATAATTTCTGATATTTTGGGATATCCTCATGTTTTGAATTACAAAACTAAAGGTGATGCTCTTGAATTAGCAATAATGAACAAAACCACATTTAATAATGAAGTCTTGTTTGAAATTAGTAAATTAAACAGTAGTAGAGTATCAGTAGAATCGATAATTACAGATTTAAATGCAGATTATATAGCGTTATCTTTTAATGAAGCACAACGTCTTATAAATGTACCTAGATTATCAGAGGCTATAAAAAAAGCCTTGTCTATAGCAAAAGACAATGGCTCAACTTATGTCACATTAAGTAAACAATACAAAGGTATAATAGAAGAATTTTATAAGGACAAATGAATTTAAGGCAAACAAATAGTATAATATTAGCATTATTACTATGGAATCCTCTATTAATATTAATGCTATCTAAGAATTGGGTTATTACTCTTACTGTAATAACCTTATTGATTATAGTGGCATACCTTATATCAAAGAGTGAAAGTTTACGCTTAAAAGTGTGGGCTTTCAACTTATGTGCATTATCCAGCATAGCATTACATTCAGAATTATTATTTAGAGAGTTTTGCGATAAAAAAAACATCCCCAACCTTTACGAATTACACGGAAAATATTACTTTAATAAACCATATCTTAACCAAGAATTTCATACAAACGAATATGTAAGTCAATATCAAACAAATTGCCAGGGATACAGGCAGGATGTTTTATCCAACGCTGATGACACCATAAAATGTTGTGATTGGTTATTTATAGGTGACTCATTTACACAGGGAGCTCAAGTAAACTATGATGAACTTTACACAAGTATCCTTTTTTCCAGTTTTCCCAATAAAATAATAATCAATGGAGGTATTAGTGGAGCAGGACTTTATGATGAACTTAATTTTTTTAAAGATAAAGGTAAACAGCTATCTCCTAAATTAGTTTTTCTTCAGATAGGAGTATTCAACGATTTTTTTAACATCAAAGAGAACAGTGCAACATATCAAGATTATTTAATGGAAAAATCTGATCTATATCGATATGTAGCCTACAATATATTCTCCACTGATTCATTACCATTAGGTAGATGGACTGAACCCTTTTTCCCTACAAAACAAGAAAATACTGACTATAATATATTATATAAGGCAGAATCGGAGATTAAGAGAAACGATAAGGACGCCTTTGCAAAATGTTTACAAAAATGGAAACAGGAAGTAGAAAAAACAGGAGCGAAATTGATTCTAATCCTTATACCATCAAAAGAGCAAGTATCGCCATCACTGTTAAAACAGGTGACAGATAGATATAACATATTAGATTCTGAGCTTGACTTGTCAGCACCTAATCGGTTGTTTGCATCTACTGCATCCACATTAGGGCTTAAGTCTATAGATTTAACACAAGATTTTCAGCAATCATCGAAATTTCCTTTCTTTACCCATGATGAACATCTGAATATTATTGGTCACAAGATTATAGCTGAGCGTTTAACTAAAGAACTATCAGAGTATCAGGATTCAACAATTTACATCAGCAAAGGGAATAATCATGAAAGATATCCTATGTTTTATAAACAAGATAGTACGTTGCTATATCAAGGTCAAGAAGTTAATAGATATTTGATACTAAAACATTCTTTTAAAGATAATATTACAAATATTCTGATTAGTAGCTTCGAAGAACTAATACATCCTGTTTTTTCTGTTGATATGCGCTACTTGGCATGCACGGAGGGTTATCAAGAGACAGGAGAAACAGATGTTATATTATATGACAATATAACTGGAGTCTCTAAGAAAATTAATCCGAACAATTTCCACTCCGCTATACCAATGTTTAGCCACAATGGCAGAATGATAGCAATGCCTATGTGGAATAATGAAGAGAACAAGGTTTCTAATATATATATTTATGATTTAAATAGATCGAAATATATTAAGCATATAGAATCCGATAAAGAATGTTGGCGACCTGTTTTTTCCATTGATGATAAAAGTATTTTATATATTGAGAAAGCAAAATATTTTCTTGTTAAACGATATAATATTGAAAATGATTCTATTACAGACTTGTTAGAACTCCCATTTGACATATGGGATATAACTTTATCCCCATCCGGGAAATATCTTGTATTCTCCGGCTACAAAGATGGAAACTGGGATCTTTTTTGTTACGTATTTGCGACTAAAGAAGTTAGACAGCTAACACATTCAATTGGAAATGAATGGGATCCAAATTTTGGTACTACTGATGAAGATCTTTGGTATGCAGGTACGTTTGGCTTTAATGATGGCATTTTCTATAGAAAGATAAAGCTATGAGAATACGCAACTTTATAATACTAATTGTCAGCATTTTGTGTTATGTATATGTAATACATTGGCAATTCCTGATATATATGGTACTATCAGGGGGTATTCTGCTAATTGATAAATTGAAAAAGTCACGAATAAAGAAGACATTATCATGTTTTACAGTACTTCTACTTATCTGTGGATTTCCAATATTGAAAGGATTTCCAATATTGAAAGGATTTTCAACTAGAATTATTTATGGTTACTCAGTTTTCTCATTTAGCGCAATATCTTATATAGTAGATCAAAGTAGAAATAAAAAGAATTATTCATCTATTGACACCCTTATTTATCTATTTTTCTTCCCCAAAATGATGGCTGGTCCGATCGTTAGAGCTGCAGACTTTATTCCTCAGTTATCAATGATGAACCTGAAAATTGTATCTATATATAAAGGGGTTAAGTTGTTAGTATATGGATTTTTTCTAAAAATGATTATAGCTGATAATATACTATATTCTACGATTGATGGAATAGGATTAAACCTGTTTATGCAGTCTGTAACATTTGGAATTCAATTTTATATTGATTTTTATTCATATTCAATAATTGCTGTCGGGCTTGCGTTATGTTTAGGGATTACAATCCCATACAATTTTGACAATCCATATTCAGCCCAATCATTTAAGGACTTCTGGAAGAAATGGAACATTACTTTGTCATCATGGCTTAAATATTATATATACATTCCACTTGGAGGAAATCGCAAGTCAAAGTATCTAACACGATTTAATGTATTAATAACATTCGTTATTAGCGGACTATGGCATGGACTTAGCTTCCCTTTTATATTTTGGGGGATATGTCATGCCTTACTAGTTAATGTAGAAAAATATTTCTCTTTACAGCATAGATTAAAAAATATAACACTTAAATTTGGCTATAGAGCTATCGTCATTACAACTACGATGTTATTATGGCAGTTGTTTAGATTTGAAAAGTTTGATGATATAATCAGATATTGTAATGATTTATTTCAATATAGTAAATATAATGAAATGGATATTATAGGTTTTATTACATCAATACTTGTATTGATAGCGGTTGAAAGTAAAATAATAAAGCATATCATATTTGACATGAGTATGGAAAGAAATTATATAATTGTGGAGGTTACATTTTTATCTATTATCCTAATGTTACTCTTACTATGCCCATTCAAATATACGTTTAATTTTTTCTATTTCAATTTCTAATATGATTATCCTTGGTATATCAGCATATTATCACGACTCTGCAGCAGCATTGTTAATAAATGGGGAAATTGTATCAGCATCATGTGAAGAACGTTTCACGAGAATCAAACATGATAAGAGTTTCCCAAAACTTGCCATACAATATTGCATGAGTGAAGCTAGAATAAATTATAAGGATTTGGATTATATAGTTTTCTATGAAAAACCTTTTATTAAATTTGAACGTATAATCACGACCCATATTCAATATGCACCAAAAGGGTTTCATACATTCATAAAATCACTTCCTATTTGGCTAAAAGAACGAGTAAATATGAAGCGAACTATTGAAAAAGAGCTTAATAGACTTTTTCAATGTAAGGAAAAGTGGAATGTTAGATTCGTAGAACATCATATGTCCCATGCCGCATTTGCTTATTATAATAGCTCTCACAAAGATGCCGCAATATTAGTTGTTGATGCTGTAGGCGAAATGGCAACAACATCTATAATGAAGGGGATGAATGGAAATATTTCACTTATCAAACAACAATTTTTTCCCCATTCATTAGGATTGCTATATTCATCATTTACATACTTTCTAGGATTCACAGTAAATTCAGATGAATATAAAGTTATGGGATTAGCCCCATATGGAGATTTAAAAGACAATCAGACTCAGTCTTTTATAAAAATAATCAAAAAAGAACTTGTTAATGTAGATGATTCTGGAAGTATAAAAATAAATGAAGAATATTTCTCATTTATGTATGGGCTTAAAATGATTAACGAAAAAAAATGGGAAAGATTATTTGGTATAAAAAAAAGGAAGACAAATGATAAGATAAACCAATCTCATATGAATTTAGCTATGGCTATTCAAAAGATAACTGAGGAAATCTTATTAAATCTTGCTAAACATGTAAAGGAAATAACTAATTCTAATCATCTATGTATTTCTGGAGGATGTGCATTAAACTGTTCTGCAATGGGGAAAATAAAAGCATCAAAGATTTTTGATTCTATATCAATACCTTTTGCACCCGGAGATGATGGAGGAGCTATTGGAGCTACACTATATTTATATTCACTATTGAATTGTAATATACGAGCAATAGTAACTCCATATTTGGGACCTAAATACACGAATGATGAAATCATTAATATATTGAAGAATCAAACACTAAAATTCACAATGCTTTCAGACAGTGAGTTATATGAAAAAGTGTCAAAACATATAAGTGAAAGAAAAATTGTTGGATGGTTTCAAGATAAAATGGAATTTGGACCACGCGCTTTAGGTAATAGAAGCATATTAGCAGACCCAAGAAATGCTAAAATGAAAAATATTATAAATGCAAAAGTTAAATTTAGAGAGTCGTTTAGGCCATTTGCTCCAATAGTAATAAAAGAGGATGCATCACGGTACTTTAGTGATAACGACTCACCTTATATGATGTTCACGGCGAAGGTTGTTAAAGATTGTAATAATATACCCGCTGTTACTCATTTAGATAGAACATCAAGAGTTCAAACTGTTACAAAAGAGCAAAATGAACAGATATATTCTCTTCTACAAGTATTTAAGTCTAAAACAGGATGCTCTGTTTTATTAAATACAAGTTTTAACATCATGGGTGAACCTATAGTATGTTCTCCTTATGATGCAGTAAAAACATATATAAAATCAGGTATAGACATATTAGTCATAAATCAATTTTTAATAGTAAAATAAGCATGAGTTTCATAAAAGAGATTCTTACATTTATAGTAAATGAAAAGAAATGGTGGCTTGCTCCATTAATTTTTATATTGTTAATCGTATCGTTGCTGGTAATCTTTGCAGATTCAGCAGTGGCACCATTTATTTATTCTTTATTCTAATGAAAAAGATAATATTTATTTTGAAAGAGATAGCGAAGATAATTAATGATATTATAATAGCAATCTGTCTAACAATTATTTATGGAATTATTTGTATTTATCACTTATTCATAAAAAAAGAGAATAGACAATGGCACGAATTTAGAAAAAAGAATAATGAATTAGAACAAACAAAACACCCATGGTAAGAAAAATGAAATACATATTAGCAATAATATGCAACAGTTATTGTTGTATATGGATGGTGTAATTATAATAAACAGAATCAAGCTGAAGTCCAAGAAGCAACAGAATCCATAGAATCTGAGAAAGATTTAGTATCACCATGCTATATAAACAAAAAAAACATCAGAACAGATACTAAACAGGTTTGCATATATAACATCATATAATAAAGAAACGCGGACTCCCAATTGGGTAGGTTGGATCTTAACAGCAGAACATACAGATGGAGAATATGTGCGAAAAGGTCATTCTTTTATCGAGGATTTAGATGTGCCAACACCTAGAGCAATATATTCTGATATAAAAGAAGGAGAATGCGGTTATCAACGTGGACACATGTGCCCTGCTGGAGATAATAAATGGTCGTATAAAGCACAGAAAGAGTCTTTTTTAATGACAAATATATGTCCTCAAAATGGAGATTTAAATCAGTATGATTGGAAATATCTAGAAGAAGCATGCAGAGAATGGGCTAAAAAATTTGGAAAAATATACATAGTTGCTGGGCCCATCTATTACAGTAATAAATATAGAACTGTAGGAGAAAATAGAATAGCAGTACCTGAGGCTTTTTTTAAAGTAGTTTTAACTATTGGAAAAGAAAAAAGTCAAACACAGGCAATAGGTTTTATTTATGATAATATTTCAGGTCATAACCCGTTAAGTTACTATGCCCGACCTGTAGATTATATCGAAGAAATTACAAAACTTGATTTTTTCTATCAATTAAATGATGAAATAGAAAACTTGATAGAAGAACAGTATGATTTAACATACTGGAAATAAAGATAGAGACATCTCTCAGCAAATAGATTCATATTTTTATAAGAAGATATTAAAGAAAAAAAGCTCTTTTGCTTAATAGAATACGTTATATCTTAAAATCCGTCAACAGAAATCAGTTGTTATATTGTATGAAAAATCCATTGTAGTAAGTTTTAAACCAATGAAATATACATCTGATTGTTGTCGCTTTTAGTGCAAAAGTATTTGTAACGATATTGCGATGTATACTCTTTGAAGAAGCGTGCAAGGTCTTTTATATTTTTCTGTTTGTCATATAATGATCATGCTCCGATCAGGATACAGCTACTGGATACGGAGTACACCTATTTAGTTGGAGTAGCATAATTTCTCTGTATCATATCTGAATTGGATTTAATCAGGATTTGAAAAGGATATGTATCAGTCTATTTAAGATAAAACACCATAAAAACTGATTATATCGATTCATGATGTTAGGAACATGGTCTGAAGTTAATTTCCTCGATGAAAAACGGAGAAACAATTATTTTTTTTGAGCTGCAACTGAAAAAGATGCAGCTCAAAATATTTAATTGTATCCTAATCATTTTCTTTTGTTGTTGCCCACTTTTCAATATAAGATTGACATTGTTCCTTCACCGCCCGATACATGGAATAATGCGCAAAAGATTCTTCCTTATATTTCAGACTACTAACAGAAGCAGCAACAGCCCACATCAAAATAATGGCTACAATAGCCACAACATATCGAAGTTTGATATGATGCCCTCGTATAAACATTCCATTTATATTGGGTGGAATAATGGTTATTGGATGCTTCAACTCATTGATTTTTGAAAGTATCTCATCCTGCCGTCTTAATATATTCTCCGTATTAATCTCAATATTAAGGCGATTGAGATTGTAATCACAAATGTGGGTATATATGTATTCAAGTAACCTTGATTTTTGCTTGAACAGTTCAACAATTTTGGGGAACCATAGTGAAAATGGCAATGTATCCTGTCGTTGACTCCAAACATGTTTCTTTACTACTGACAATGCATCATTCCAACAAGAGCAGAAAGTTTTGGCAACTCCATTATAAATGGTCTTTTCATCCAAATCCACCTTTATATGTTGCTCCGTTTGGTTTGGAGTTACATTCTGCCTATTAACGCATTCCTTTAATTCATTGATACTTTGACGCAAATTTGCGAGATTTGCAGCTACTACATCTTCTTTCATTATCTTCTACGTTTTGATGTTTTATAAAAAGATTCGTTTCTTTGGTTATCCTTGTTCTTATCATCCCCCATCCCTGTTCGTTACTGGTTCCTCCGCCAGCACTAGGAACAATAGCTTGATGGGGTTGCACTATAAGTTCTGTTGCCACATTACCCAATGTCGCACAAAGACGGTTAATGCTTAGATCTGAATCAAGTTTAGAACCGGCAATGCTAAATTCATCCATATAAAAGGATATACCACGAATTTTATCAGAGTTTTCTGCACGATTAAAACGTACATCTATTCCCTTTTCTTTGAGCATATGGAAGAAGTCATGCCATGAGCGAGATGCCGCCAACGCATCAAGAGTTGAGGAACGAAGATTATACTTACGTAATTGATGAGGGCGCAAACGGCTCTTATTTCTAGCTTTGCTGTTTTTAGTAGCAAAGTAAAGTTTATACTCTTTTGTTAGAGCACGACAGACTTTTGCATTTCGTATCCTTTCGTTGCTATCAGAAATGAGATTACCGTCATTGTCTATCCGGTTGAATACGATATGGCAATGTGGATGTTCCGTATCATGATGTCTGGTTATGATATATTGGGTATTGCGAATCCCCATTTGCTCCATCCATTTCTTGGCAATCTCCACCATAAGTGCATTTCCTTTTTCGTCATTGGGAAAACGGATGGTATCTTGCGGAGAGAAAGCAAGTGATACGTGTTTCACCGGACTTTTTACTTTCGGACGCATAGAGGCTTGTATCTGAAATGAATCGGCTATAGTTTTATTGTTGATAGCACAGATACCTTCGTATGCCAAAAGTGTGGCACTCTTTTTCTTGTTCTTTTGGTCATTGGCGTAATTTACTATTCCTCCAAAATCGGCTCTTGTTTTAATCTTCGCTATCATAACTGTTATTCTTTACTTGGGTGATAATTCTGCTGACTTCTGATATAATAGAAAAGCATTGTTGTTTCACTGCTTCCAAACCATAGATGTGCATCTGATGGGCGATCTGGTTGACATTATTGGCTATACCGGAAAGGTCACGGATTGCCGACGCTATTTCCGGACTGATGCGCTGACCGACTTCACAGCCCATTGCAGCCTGGTGGCAAAATTCATTGACAGACAATCCTGCCTGTTGGGCTTTGGATTGTATATAGATATAGTCGTTCTCGGTAAACATTACCCGAAAACATTTTGTGCGCTTCTGGTAACTCGCCAACTTTGGGCGACCACCAAGTTTCTTTTCCTTCATACTTATATAAACTTTGATGTGCATAAATTGATTTTTTGAGAGTGGCAGTTCTATCCGCTTGCCACATAGGTTTTAGTGACACTAAAACACAAACTTGCCACTCAAAAAATCTTCCTATATTTACCTTGTTCTATTCGGCTTAGTTTGCCATCTTTGATAAAGGCTTCTATCCATTTGTTTGCCGTACTTCCATTTTCACCTAAAGCTAAAACAGTTGCGTCATAATCTTTTTTGGTAAATGTTTCTGGCAACATATTATAAAGGGTATTCCTTCGTGTGTAAATGCCCGTTTCTTGTGAAAGGGATTGTAGACGTTTGGACTGATTTCCTGACAAGTTTCGATAGATGAACACTGCATGGCAAAGCAAGGTCTCGCAGATACTCATGGCTATGGAATAGTCATATTTATGGCAAATCAATTGTATAGTCTTGTTAGAGGAAGATGATTCGTGAGGTATATTCTCCAAATATCGGACCGCAGTCAACACCATCATTATACGATAGGCAATCAGCCCCATCCGTCGGACTACACCCTGCATCTTGTTATCTACTTCATCGCAACATTCCTCATTCACCCGACTGAGATATTCTATAAAGTGTTCCTGCAAATCAGAGGGAAGAGAAAAGGAATAATTACCTTGTCTGACAAATTCTTCATGCAGATGGCAGAATTTATCTCCCAACAGTTTGAACATGGCATTTTTGGATTGGGAAATATCATTTGTGGCAAACACGTTTCTTATACCTCTTTTGAAACGAATGATATAAAAACAGAAACGGCTCATCAGACCGTTTTCCGCATCTGGTATCAATTTTCTTACCTGTTCGGGAGTTCCAGCCAAAGCGACTGACACTCTTGGATTGCTGACTTCGCAATATTCCCTGTCCTTGCGGCGGCTTAAACTGACTAACTCATGGTGAAATGCCTTTCGTAATACATCTGAATAATTACCATAGTCCGACTTCAAAGTTTGGCTTAATGTGTCACCTTCCGATTTAAATAGTAATCCGATTCCGTCATTATCTCCCAGTATCTTCAGGAAAGAACTTGCGCTACTGTTGGCAGGAATGACAAGCATTCGCATAGGCGGTTCAGTTGGTATGGTCATTCCACCATCTTTCTTGCCTTTGATGTAAGCGTTCATTGCTTCCTTGTACTCCTGCTCCAATCGTTTGGAAAGTTCATGCAAATTACGATTGATAGGTGCTACAAGTTTCCGGCATAAAGTCAACGCACCTTTCCCCATACCGGCATCTGCCACTACAAACAGATAAAGGTTCGGATAAACGATGCGTTCATCGTACACTCCACAAATATTGTGAAAGCAGACAGACAAACACACAATCGCCCCAATCAATATTGTATCACGGTCATCCAGCGATATAGAATTGTTGACAACCTCATTTAGAAAAGAGGGAAGATGATCGAATACACACTCAGGAAATGCCGGAAGTTCTTCCTCTGACTTTATCCATTTACCCGTTTTTCCATTTTGGATATTTGGCAAAATGGATAAATGTTCTTTGTTGAATGGAGACAGCAAGATTCCGGCTTGGTTTGCAAGATGGAAGAAAGAACGAATGGTAATACCTTGTCCTTTGGATTGCAGACAATGTGTATATTGTTTGTCGGTTTCTTCCCTTTGATAGTTAGGGTAAAACCTGCTAATGCGGTGATAATACTCTCATCCATTTTCTCCCAATCCGTCCACAAGCGCAAAGCCCAATTCTACCCAATCTTTATAATTGGGTGTTATATCAATGGCACGCTGCTCTATTTCCCGAACAATATGTTCCACATCTTCCTCCACCTTATTATATAGTGGAGTGATACTTGGCATATCTGTTTGCTGTATTTCAGAAGGGACATTCTCCCAATCTTGGGCGAAAAATATTTTCTTCGACATCATCTTTGTATTTAGGGTTAATATATGCTTGTGGATCATGTGGCAAAAAACATGAACGAACAACGTCACTTCCGGACATATCTACCAACGGTAAGCCTGTTGCTTTGATACAATTGGTAACAGCCTTAAAGTACCGGGAATGTTCCCAGCCTTTCAAGTCAACGGGTATTATCCATTTTAATCCATTACCGGATGGACTGACAAATAATAGCTCCGTATCGAAATACTCATGGTTGAGTAACTTTTGCTTTAGTTCCATAATATTTTCCACATGATCAAAATCCAGACACATCAATCCGGAGTACATTATCAGTTCCCTCTCATTCCGCTTACGGAATAGTCCAGAAAAGGTACAATAGTCAAAATGGGTGGCTTTGTACCTTTTGGCTTCAGGAGAAGTAGCCATCAGACGTAAGGCTTCGGTTTGTGGTTGTGCATAATGCCCGGTGATATAGCGGTACACATCCACAATACCTACAGCTCTTATCGGTTCGATGTTCTGGATGGGTTTGCGAAAGAATGAAAAACAATAATCAGTCGTTCCCATCATCTGATAATCTTTTTGGATTCAACAAATCGTCTGGCTTCCTCCATCAATTCATCCTGTGTCTTATGCGATTTGTTCTTCAACCAGTCATCAATTTCTGATTGTAGAAAAGCCAGAGCCTTATTTATTTTATGTACGGGGATTTGTTTGGCTGAAACCCATCCATAAACCGTTTGCTTGGCAGGATGCGATGGTAGGTAAGCACAAAGCTCGTCTATATCCATCCACTTGGGTGAATTACTTGCCTGCTTATTCTGCAGAGCATTTACTTTAGATTGTAGAGCCTCTACGGACTCAATCAGGTAGGACAATGCATTTGGCATCTCCTCCAACGAATTTACTTTATAAGCCATATCTTTCGTATTTTAGAGTTAATGCCACAAAAGTATATGTATGTTTATGGGTGCTAAATAGGTGCTTGAAAGCCACCAATTACCCACTCATTCACCACCGATAGATTTAATTTTCATTAACACAAAAGGATAATAAAAGAGGGAGCAAACTCTTTTTATAGTAAAATGCTCTCCATTGAGAGTGTCTATGGTGCAAATACCCCTCAAAAAGCAGGTGCTTAATGAGGGGTAAATTATGATGTGTTTATGATTCTTTGTTATAAGTTATTGATGCTCAAGGGTGGAAGTTTCCACCATGACCTACAAAGTCAAATTTTCGATGTGTAATGTATTAGCTGCTTTTTCTTTCTGTTCGTTCACGATGTGCGTATAAATCTGCGTGGTTCTGACATTTGTATGACCCATTAAATCTTTTATTGTATATATCAACACCATTTTCCAGCAATAGCGAAGCGAAACTATGGCGAGCAAGGTGGAAGGTGATATGCTTCTTTATATTGGATGCTTCTATCCAAACTTTCAGAGGACGTGAAATCCAGGAGGCATCTGTCAATCCCTCAAAAACGAGAGATTCTTCATCGTTTGGGCGTTCTCCACAGAGTTGGAGAGCTTGTTGTATGACTGGCTTATAATCTGGTCTTTTTGTCTTCTGCTGAACTATAACCGCTTGCCATGTACCCTTACTTGTTTGCTGAATTGTTTCCATTTCAAAGTCTGGATGTCACTATGCCGTAATCCTGTGAGAATAGAGAATAAGAACGCACGTTTTAAAACATCGTCCTTACAAGGAGTATCAACCAACATTTGCACTTCATTCATACTAAGCGCAACACGAGTCTTCTCAATGTTTGTTATCCCCTTTACTTTTGCACCTATATCAACGGTAAGATATTCATCAACGAACGCTTGTTTTAATCCGGCCTTGAGTATAGAGAAATAGGTAGATGCAGTATTCTGTGAGATCGTTCCTTTTTTATTTCCTCCCATGGGAGCACGTAACAGAAACATCTTAATATCTTCAAGTAGTTTAACGGATATGTCCTTGAATGGGATTGGTTATCCTTGAGAATAAATCTTCAATAATTCACCCACTCGCCTCCAGTTAACTATAATTGAATTGGAGCTATTAGGATGCCGTTTGCTGATAATACTATTGAAATACTTGATAAAGTCCTGTTCGCTTCGTTCATTTTGTGCAGCGATTTCATTCTCTTTATCAGTATATAGAATTGCACTATCGTATTCATGTTGCCGTAACTTACGCACATTGTCAGCATAGAAACAAGCCTCTTGATCTATCGTTGAACGGCATTGGATGATTCCATTCAAATCACGCTTAGGTTTGTAATTGAATGTTCCATCCGGCAAGATGCGTGCAATGGACGACTTGTCCCAAATTGGTGTAGATATAGTCCGGTTAATTGATTCAACCACACGGCTTGCCCGTTTAGAGCCTCGCTTGTAAACCGGATATGATTCTATAATCAGATACCACTCATCTTTATAATTTGATTTTCTGAGTTTGACGGTCACTTTGGTGTTTGGTAATGCTTTCTTCATTCTACTTCAGATTTATATAGATTGTCTATTTCTTGTTTGGGTACATACACATAGTTGCCTATTTGTCTTGAAGGAATAGAGTATTTTCTAATATGTGCCCATACTGAACTGTCATTAATATGGTACTTCTCACAAATCTCAGTAATGGTATAGCAATCCTCCGGCTCTAAGCTGTATGTTTTAGGAACAGGCTTTTCTTTCTCCGCAATACTTTCCGGTCTGTTTAGAAAAAGCCATTCCATTTCAGAGCGTTTGATACGTGTGAGCCTTGTACCCATATTGATAGTTGGAATACGTCCCAATTTAATCAGGCGATACAGAGTGCTACGTTCCACCCCGAACATAGCGACGGCTTCCTTTACAGAAATGTACTCTCTGATGTCTGATACTTGTTTGGCAATGGCTTCTAACTTCGTGTTTCTATCCTTTGCATCCTTTTTGCGTTTCCAAGCCACTTTACCACATTTAGGGGAACAATAGTGACTGTCAAGTGTTTTTGCGACAAACACTTTGCCGCAGACCTTACACTTCCGTTTGATTTCAAATCCGATTGTTGGCATGTTATCTACTTTTAAGTATGTATTAGTATGTATAAGTGTGATTAAGTACCACATTATCTACTTTTTTGTCTTGTCGCAAACATGTCGCAAATAAGAGATAAAAAAGCCCATAGAAAACACATAGCAACCATGAACTCCATAAACGCAAAAAGCGTGCAACTCATTGAGCTGCACGCTTTTGCTTATTGTTTATTATCTGTATCCTTATCGGAATCATTTGACTTCCTCAAAGATAATTATTACTGTATATCAGTGTATTATATATAACTTGGTACAAATATGATTACTTTACTTCGTTTACTCCATATTTCAGCCTTAGCGAGAATAGAAAAGCTACCGCAAAAAAACTTTAACTTAGTTTAACTATACTGTTTTTGACGATTTCTATTTTCTCTTGTTTTCAGATAGTCTTCGATATTTTCTCTTATTATGCTTTTCTTTTCATAAGCTATTGATTTGCAAAACGGTATCTATTTTTTCCTTTCGTTTTTTATGAAAAAGTGTTATACCTTTGCATTGAGAAATAAAAAACAATAGGCATGAAGCAAAAACAATATATACTCCATTCTTTGACAATAGAGGTCATTGCGGTGTTGCTGGCTTCAATGATTGCATTTCAAATATGCAATATGCTTAGCATACGAATGAGTTTGCTTCCGTTCGTTATGGCTGTCGGATATGTGATACTGAAACTTCTATATCATCTTTGCATCTCTATAGCAAGATACATTATAGAAACTCCTTTGTCACATTTGGCATTAGCCGATGAAGTGACAGATAAAAAGACTTCGGCTGTTGCATCCTTACATACCCAAGATTGTGTAGAAGTACAAAAAAGGCGTATGGAATTATTCCATTATGAATACCAGCATGAGCAACAACAATACAAGCAACAAAAAGAAAGAGAAGAAGACGAGAAATTAAATGCTATCCTGAAATATACACGAGACACATTCAAGCGTTTTGATTTGGACGAAACAGAGATTTTCCAAATTTGCGAATCTGTCCGCTATTTTGTGACTAATCGTCAAGTGCTTTCCATGACCGAGATTCATATTAAGAAACATAGTTCGCTCACACAAATCTCTTTAAAGAACTTTGCTTGGAACATCGCTTTCCAATATAATATAGGTGGAGATGTAACTACATCATTTGTGATGGCGACATTTGCCGAATGGTTCACTAACTCCACGTTTGACACCGTAAGAAAGAATCTGCGAACTACAACAGGTCGGCATAAAATTGAAATTGACGAAAATATCCTGTCGAAATACGGTATCTAAGCCATTTTTTCGCTTCCAAATAATAATTATTATCGGAAGTTGCTTATGTTATCAGAGTATTTATATAAATTTGCTCTTGAATTAAAACGTTTTACCTCATGGCTAATTTGAACAGACTAAAAGTCGTACTTGCAGAACAACAAAAAACAGGAAAATGGCTTGCAGAACAGATTGGTAAATCCAATTGCACTGTGAGTAAATGGTGTAGTAATTCTGTTCAACCAGACCTCAAAACCCTTAATGATATAGCTAATGTTCTTGATATTGATGTGAAAGATTTGATTGTTAGCAGTAATAAATCTTAAAACAATTTATTATCATGGAAGTAAACAAGAAAGAACTCAAAGAACAAGAGATACGCACCTTGTTCATTACCCCTGCACTCCAACAAAAGGGCTGGGCTGTAAGCGTAAATATGCGTGAAGAGTATTATTTCACGGATGGTCGAGTACTTGTTGTTGGCAACCAACATTCAGTAGCAGAGGGCAAAAAGGCTGATTATCTATTATACCATAATGGTAAGCCCATTGCAGTAGTAGAAGCTAAAGATAACAAACATGTCGTTGGGGGTGGTATTCAACAAGCTATGGATTATGCCCAAATCCTTGACTTGAAATTTGCGTACTCCAGTAATGGTGATGCTTTCTTGGAACATGACTTTATCACAGGGAAAGAAACCGAAATCAAATTAGAGAATTTCCCGACAGAAGAGGAATTATACAATCGTTATCTTGCATCCAAGAACTATACATCGGATGAACTTAACATAATAGAAACACCGTTTTATTATGATGCCCATAGCCATGAGCCAAGATATTACCAACGTATAGCGGTTGACCGTACAGTGGAAGCCATTGCAAGAGGACAACAGCGTGTACTTGTCGTAATGGCTACCGGTACTGGTAAGACTTTCACTGCTTTCCAGATTATCCATCGTCTCCATAAAAGCGGAGCAAAGAAAAAGATTCTTTATCTTGCAGACCGAAATATCCTCATTGACCAAACAATGGTGCAAGACTTCAAACCTTTCAAGAAGTTTATGACTAAGATAACTTCTGTTGGGGAAGGCGAAGAGAAAATTGACTCCTCATACGAGGTATATATGGCGTTATACCACCAACTGGTTGGAAAAGAGGGCAAGCCAGATCCGTTTTTGGAGGTGCAGCCAAACTTCTTTGATTTGATTATCGTTGACGAGTGCCATCGTGGTAGCGCAAAGGACGATTCTGCATGGCGCAAAGTATTGGAGTATTTCAGCTCGGCTACCCAAATCGGTATGACTGCTACCCCGAAAGCTGATGAAGGAGCAAACAACTTGGATTATTTCGGAGAGCCGGTATATACCTATTCCCTTCTTCAAGGAATCCAAGATGGTTTCTTGGCTCCATATCGGGTTACTGCCGACTTCATCAACGTTGATTTGCAGGGCTGGACTCCCGATGAAGGTGAAATAGATTTGTTAGGAAAGGAGATTGAACAGAAATTATATCAAAGACAGAATATAGGTCGTGACCTTGCCATTAAGTTAAGGCGTAAAGTAGTAGCACACAGGATTACCCAAATGTTATACGACATCGGTCGTATGACAAAGACAATCGTGTTCTGTTCAGATATTGAGGAAGCCGCCGAAATGCGAACACTGCTTATCAACATGAATAGCGATTTATGTAAAAAATCTCCTTATTACGTAACACGCATTGTCGGAGAGGACAAAGAGGGGAAGAAGCAGTTAGACAACTTTATCAGTGTTGACGAACCTTATCCGGTAATTGTTACTACCTCCGAACTTCTATCTACAGGAGTGGACTGCAAAACTTGTGGCTTAATCGTCATTGATAAAGAAATTGGCTCTATGACGGAATTTAAGCAAATCATCGGGCGTGGCACACGACTTAGAAAAGACAAAGGCAAGTGGCATCTGGAAATCCTCGACTTCCGCAATGCTACCGCAAAATTCAAAGACCCGTCATTTGACGGCGACCCTGAACCACCCAAAGGCGGTGAAAAAAAGCCGAAGCCATATCCGCCTGTTCCCTCAAATCCTCCAACAGCTCACGAACCTCGTGAAAAGTATCTTATCAATGGAAAGGATATTCGTATTGCTCATGAGATAGTATCTGTTTTGGGAGAGGATGGCAAAACCATGAGAACGGAAAGCGTTCAGTCCTTTGCGAGAAAGCAACTGTTGCGACACTATCAAAGTTTGGATGATTTCGTACAAACGTGGACTGAAGCAGAACGCAAACAGGCGGTTATGGATGAGTTAAAGGAATATGCCATCTTGATAGACGCAGTACGTGAAGCAAATCCGGCATTGAAAGATGCCGATATCTTCGATGTGATATGTCACGTTGCATTTGACCAACCACCATTGACGAGGAAAGAAAGGGCTAACAATGTAAAGAAACGTAACTACTTCGGAAAATACGAAGGCAAGGCTCGTGAAGTATTGGAGGCTCTTCTTGACAAATATGCGGAGAATGGTATTCTTGACTTTGAAAAGGCAAATATTTTGGAGATTCCTCCATTCAACAGCATAGGGAAACCAACTAAAATCATAAAACTATTTGGTGGCAAAGTCGCTTTTGAACAAGCCATCAGAGAATTGGAATATCAAATATATAAATCAGCTTAAAAATGGCAGTAAATAATATCATAAAGCGAATCCAGAATATCATGCGTCAAGACGCAGGTATCAATGGTGACGCACAGAGAATTGAACAAATGACTTGGATGTTCTTCTTGAAAGTCTATGACACTCAAGAAGAAACATGGGAATACAAAGATGAGAATTATAAATCCATTATCCCGGAAGAGTTACGTTGGCGTAACTGGGCAATAGATAAAAAAGACGGTGAAGCATTGACAGGAGAAGCCCTACTCTCTTTCGTCAATGAGAAACTGTTTCCTACCTTGAAGAATCTCCCGATAGATGCCAATACCCCAAGAGCTAAAAGCATTGTTCAAGAAACATTTGCAGACTTGAACCAGTATATGAAGAATGGAACGCTTCTGCGCCAAGTGGTCAACATTGTAAACGAAATCGAATTTGACGATGCTGACGACCGTCACACATTCGGAGATATTTATGAGGGAATTTTGAAAGATCTGCAATCGGCAGGAAATGCCGGAGAGTTCTACACACCACGTGCATTGACTGATTTTATCGTGATGATGCTCGACCCGAAATTGGGCGAAACCTTTGGCGACTTCACCAGTGGAACGGGAGGCTTCCTCACCTCGGCACTTAAATATATGGGCAGGAATATTGGCTCTGCGGCAGATGGAGAAAAACTGCAAAATGCCGTTGTAGGTCAGGAATGGAAACCGTTGCCCTACCTTTTGAGCATCACAAACCTGCTGCTCCATGATATTGAAGCTCCCAACATAACCAACTGTGATTCGCTTGGAACGAATGTTACTGATTTCAAGGAAAGCGACAAGGTTGATGTTATCGGTATGAATCCTCCGTATGGTGGTAGCACGGAAGACAGCGTAAAAAGCAACTTCCCGGTGCAATACCGTTCAAGTGAAACTGCGGATTTGTTTATCGCCCTTATCATGTATCGCCTCAAAGCTGGTGGACGGTGCGGTGTGATTATCCCTGATGGTTTCTTATTTGGTACGGATGGAGCAAAACTTGCACTTAAAGAAAATCTCCTTCGCAAGTTCAATCTACATACAATCATCCGTTTGCCAGGTTCTATATTCTCTCCATACACATCTATTGCAACCAATATCCTTTTCTTTAATAATGAAGAAGCCGAAGGTTGCGAAGAAGGATTCAAGACCAAAGAAACATGGTTCTATCGTCTTGATATGCCGGAAGGGTACAAACACTTCTCAAAGACCAAACCAATGAAGGTGGAGCATACCCTACCTATTCAGGAATGGTGGAAAGACAGGAAAGAAATTATCAGTGACGAAGTGGGTGAAAAGAGCCGTGTGTTCACTGCCCAACAATTGATAGACTTGGATTGCAATTTTGATCAATGTAAGTTCCCGAAAGAGGAAGAAGAAATACTCCCTCCGGCAGAACTGCTCAAACAGTATTTTGAAAAACGTGCTGCGCTCGACCATGAAATAGACAAAACGCTTTCCGAAATTCAAAAGATTCTCGGCATTGACATAAAATCGTGTAACTGATAATTGTGAAGTGATATGAAAGATTTGACCATCTCAAACATAGAAAGACAAAATGTACTTAACAACCGTTTTGCGGTCAGCAAAGTACAGGAGCATCTTGACATTGAAGGAATGCTCTTTGAGGGAGAGTATCGCTTTACAAAAAAAATGGTTGCCGATTTCTACGAAGTAGAAGAACGAACCATAGAACGCTATTTGGAAAAACATTCAGATGAATTAGCAGCTAACGGTTATGTTTTATGTAAAGGTAAACATCTGAAAGAGTTAAAGTTACAATTTGCTCCCGTCATAAATGTCGGGAGCAAAACGACCCAACTTGGATTGTTTAATTTCCGCTCATTCTTGGATATGGGTATGTTGCTTACAGAGAGTGAGAAAGCAAAAAAAGTACGTAGCCTTATCTTGGATTTCGTGATTACCACCATCAATGAAAAGACAGGTGGCGGAACAAAATACATAAACCGCAGGGATGTACATTATCTTCCTGCTGCAATCACAGAAGAAAACTATCGCAAGAATCTCACTTCTGCCATCAATCAATATGTGGACGGACATCCCACATACAAATATCCTCAAATTACAGACTTTATATATAAGGCTGTATTCAAGGAGAATGCTAAGGAGTATCGGGAAGTATTGAAGTTGGATTCCAAAGACAATGTTCGACACACGCTGTATTCAGAGGTTTTATTGGTTATTTCTTCTTTTGAAAACGGTGTGGGTGCAGCTATCAATGAACGATTCAAGGAAAATGGTGGCAGAAAACTTACTATTGACGAAGTGGAGCATATTGTAAACGAACTTGCCGAACATCCCATGCAGAAACCTTATCTGAATGATACCAGAACCAAAATGGCTTCAAGGGATTTCAGTTTCCGGGATGCGTATCATGGTAATATAGCAGATTATCTGCAAGCTGTTACTCCTGAAGAGTTTGAACGATTCATCGGTGACCAGTCTATTGATTTTGACCGTATCTTAGCGGACAATAAAGATGTGCTTAAACGCTTAAAGCAGGCAGAAGATGAGTAAGGAAATTATTTACATAGATTACGATGAAGCCCTAAACATCTATGGCAAAATGATTGATGCCAGTGATGGTGGCTTTGAAGGAGTGCGTGATGAAGGCGGTATTCGTGCTACATTGGATTTTGTGCAAAACGATTTATACTATCCGACCTTTGCAGAGAAACTGACCTATCTGATATATAGATTCTGTTCCGGGCATTTCTTCAATGATGGGAATAAGCGTATTGCGCTGACTTTGGGAGCTTACTTCTTACACAAGAATAATTACTACTGGCACGCTTGCATCTGTATGCGTACATTGGAATCTATTATTTATCATGTGGCAGCATCGAATATCGACCAAGATTTGCTGCTACGCATCGTCAATAGCTTTTTGACAAGTAAAGATTATGACGAAGAACTGAAAATAGATATTGCCAATGCCATGAGCAAAGGAGAGTTAGGAATACAAGGAGAGGATTACGAACAATGAACGGAAAGCAATTAAAAAACAGCATACTTCAGTGGGCGATACAGGGAAAACTTGTACCGCAAGACCCTAATGACGAACCTGCATCTGTACTTCTTGAACGTATCAGGGCAGAGAAAGCCAAGTTGGTCAAGGAAAAGAAAATCAAGAAAGATAAAAACGAATCAATCATTTACCGTGGTGAGGACAATTCCTATTATGAGAAGTTTATCGCTACGGGGGAGGTAAAGTGCATTGATGAGGAGATTCCGTTTGAGATTCCAAAGGGGTGGGAATGGTGCAGATTGAAGCATATGTGTTCTATGCAGGCTGGGAAAAATATATCAGCTTCAGAAATTTATGATGAAAAATCAGTTCTTCACCCATATAGATGTGTCGGTGGAAATGGACTACGAGGGTTTACAAACACATTCAATGCAGAAGGACATTTTGCTATTATTGGCAGACAAGGAGCATTATGTGGATGCCTTAATATAGAAAGTGGGAAATTCTATGCCACAGAACACGCTGTAGTTGTGAATGGCTTTGGTATAATTCCATCGTTGTTCATCTATTACTTTTTTACAGCATTGAACTTAAATCAATATGCAACCGCAACAGCTCAACCCGGTTTGGCTGTATCTAATATAGTTGAAGTATTTATACCTTTACCTCCGCTTCCTGAGCAACTATGCATAGTCTCAAAAATAGAAAAACTACTTCCGTTAGTCAAAACTTATGAACAAGCACAGAATGGACTTAACGAACTTAATGCCTCACTTAACGAGCAATTACGTAAATCGATTCTGCAAGAAGCAATACAAGGCAAGTTAGTTCCTCAAATTGCAGAGGAAGGAACTGCCGAAAAGTTGCTTACCGAGATTCGCGAAGAGAAAGAACGCCTCATAAAAGAAGGTAAGCTAAAGAAGTCTGCCTTAGCAGATTCTATCATCTATAAAGGTGACGATAACAAGTATTGGGAGAAGAAAGGAAAAACCGAAAAAGATATTACTGACGAGATACCATTTGAAATACCTGATTCTTGGGCATGGGTAAGATTAAGTAGTATCTCTGATATCATAGGAGGTTATGCTTTTCAAAGCAGTTCATTAAAAGAGGAACATGGTAAACGTGTAATACGTATTTCTGATATAAATGAAAAAGGCTTTGTTAATACGAAGATTGTTAGATACAATGGGAGTCCAATATCAGATATATACAAGCTTCAAAGATTTGATATTCTCATGGCTATGACTGGAGGAACTGTCGGCAAAAGTTTGTTTGTTAGAGAACTACCAGAAGATGAGCTTTTGTTGAATCAACGTGTTGCCAGAATACGAAATTTATGGATTAGTGTTGATTATCTTAATTTTGTTATAATAGCTCCACATATCAAAGAGTTTATTAGCAAACAAAAAAACTCAACTAATGATAATATTTCAATGGCAGATATTAGTAACTTTTTAATCCCTCTGCCTTCGATTAAAGAGCAATTACGAATTGTTGAAAAGTTATATAACTTAGCAAGTATTATGAGAGGATAAATGCGCAAACCGTTGAGATTGAGCTTCCTTTTGAATATCCTAACAATTGGTCTGTGCTACGTTTGAAAGATATATGCCAACTGATAGATGGTGAAAAAAGAAACGGAAAGGGCATCTGTCTGGATGCAAAATACCTACGTGGTAAATCATCTGCTACCATTGTAGAGAAAGGAAAATTTGTCTATGCCGGAGATAACATCATTCTTGTAGATGGTGAAAATTCAGGTGAAGTTTTCACTGTTCCGCAAGATGGGTATATGGGGAGTACATTCAAACAGTTATGGCTCTCTTCGACTATGTGGAAACCATATATTTTGGCTTTCATTCTGTTCTATAAAGAGGATTTGAGAAATTCAAAAAGAGGTGCGGCTATTCCGCACCTCAATAAAGAGTTATTCTACAATCTGCCTATTGGTATTCCACCTTATCAAGAACAGCAGCGTATTGCAAAACGGATAAATGAACTATCGCAGTTGCTCAAATAGTTTTTCTATTTGGGCAACAATGCGTTGTTGTTCCATTAAGGAAGGAATTGGCAATAATGCTGCTGATAAGCGTTCTTTGCCAATGTTATAAAAAGCTTGTCCTGATTTATTTGTTATAGACTTCATAAACTCAATCATAAAAGGAGAACTTAAAAGACAGAGAATGTACTTTGAAAGCCATTGGTCTATCAGATGCAAGCGAATGATGAAGACGAAACCGCCAACGGTTGTATATGGCATATTTTTATCTACTCTTGCCATCTTCCCAATGTTTTCTAAACTGGTAACCGCAGGTGTTAATATATCATTCTCTTTCAATAGAATATCCTTCTTGACTTTGTCTTCCGTTAGGAATATGTCATCATCTTTGATTTTTAATTCAAAGGGCGATATATTACCTCCACGCAGAATACGGATGCCCTGTTTTGTTGTAGTGGCTTCTTCTTTTTTGAATGTTGCACCTGTAAAGATTGAGCATATATCTTTCAGCCTACACCAAATCCATCCATCGGGTAAATCAAAGGCAATCTCATCAGTTATTTCATTGATATTCTTACCTACCTGCTCATAATACTTGTTATCATCACCTTTATAGATAATAGAATCAGACAAGGAGGATTTCTTTAGCTCACCTTCTTTGACAAGCTTCTGCTTTTCCAATTTTATCTGTTCGAGTAATTCTTGGGCTGTGCCTTCCTCTGCAATCTGTGGGACAAGTTTTCCTTGAATTGCCTCTTGTAATACAGATTTCTTAAATTGCTCCCTAATTTGCATATTCATTAGATTAAGAGCATCTTGGCTTTTACTATAACGTTCTATAAATGGAGAAATTCTACGCAATCTTTCAACAATCCGTTTTTGTTCATTTATGGGAGGAATGGGTAATAGCATTTTTGCAAGCGTTTTCCCATTACAATTAGGTTGTGCTGTTGCTATTGTACCATTCTTTAACTGCTCCCAGTATAATTGACTTTCCATAAATGCTTTCATATAATGAGGACAGAGCAATGAACTATATCGAGTCCTTATCAAATAGCCAGCATAAATTGATTTTGTTGGAACTTCCTCTACTAAAAATGATTTTCCTACCGTACCACCAGTTCTGGCAAATAGAATATCATTTACCTCTAATAGATATGTTTCTATATCTTTCTCTTCAATCATACAGAAAGGGACAGTATTCCAAAGAACCTTATTATCCTGAATGTCGCTAATACGCACCATTCTTATAACACCTTTCTCTAATGCAGGTGCATTATAACCGTACTGAATAGACTGAGAGATATTCCCCCAACGTTCCCATTCCCATCCCTTTGGAATCTCAAACGGGATCTCCTCATCAATGCACTTAACCTCACCTGTAGCAATAATCTTCTCATAATAGGAACTCAATGAATTAGGCAATACCATACATTATTATAATAACGAATTGTTTAACTAATAATGTATCTGACATGAACATTGAAAATTTTGAAACGTATCTTCGTCAAGGGAATATGGCGGAGAACACAATTGCAGCTTATCTCTATGCCGTAAAAGAGTATTATTCCCGGCACAAAGAATTGAACAAGCGCAATTTGCTTGTGTATAAAACCTATCTCATTGAGAAATTCAAGCCTAAGACAGTGAATCTTCGTATTCAGGCAATGAACAAGTATCTTGATAGCATGGGAAAATCTCGTTTGAGATTAAAATCCGTCAAAGTGCAGCAGCGGAGTTACTTGGAAAATGTAATCAGTAATGCCGACTACGCTTTTCTAAAAAACAAACTAAAAAAGGAGGAAAACCAAGAATGGTATTTCGTAGTTCGTTTCCTCGCAGCAACAGGAGCAAGAGTCAGTGAACTAATCCAAATGAAGGCTGAACACGTGCAGATGGGTTATTTTGACATCTACACCAAAGGTGGCAAAATACGTCGTATTTACATTCCGAAGTCCTTGCGCAAGGAAGCCACAGAATGGCTTAGCAAAGTCAATCGTACCACCGGCTATCTTTTTCTTAATCGCTTTGGTGAGCGTATCACTACAAGAGGGATTGCGCAACAGTTGAAAAACTACGCAGCCAAATACGGATTGAATGAGAAAGTGGTTTACCCCCATTCATTCCGTCATCGCTTTGCTAAAAATTTCTTGGAGAAGTTCAACGATATTTCTCTACTTGCTGACCTGATGGGACATGAAAGTATTGAAACAACTCGTATTTATTTGAGGCGTAGCAGTGCCGAACAACAAGAGATTGTTGATAAGGTCATAACATGGTGATGTATTTGGAAGGTTGGTCAATCCATCCTTCCAATTCCTTAAAAGAACTTCATATAGATTATCAATCCTCCCAATGTCAAACAGAAATACGCATACAATATCCAGAATCCGACAACGGCACATTTGGCTATTTTGCCATTAAGAGAAAACGAAGTTTCAGATTTCACACATTTATGGACTTCTTTCCAGTGATTCGTATGAAGTGTCTTCAATTCTGTTATCTGCTTCTCAAATAAAGATTTTTCTTCTTCAATCAATTTATTGCGATATTCTGTAAGAATAGACTTGTCTTCATCGCTAAGTTTGACATTTACAACAGTATTCTCTGCCTGAATAATTGCACGGCTAATAGTATCAGGGATATTGTCGGATGTTTTCACTGCAGCATTAAGAACCTGTGCTGATTCTTCAAAAGTTAACACTGAAGCATCTACAAATGCTTTTATCTGTTTCAATTCTTGGATAACATCTTTGATGTCCTTAATCTGATTCGTGAGATTTACAAGCTCGGTTTCAAAATCAACACGATTTTCAATTTTGCTAATGTTATCATCACTATCTATGCTCTTGCTATCCTGCACAGGCAAAGAAGATTGGTCATATTTACTTTTACGCATGGTTATATGTGATTATAAATGAAATACTATCTACCCCTGCTACGTTTAATCGGTTTGCAGAGCCATTTTGCCATTTTTGCACAACGAACAGCCCAGTTACGCTCATCATCGTCCTTATCTTTACCCCATCCGCTACCGGGACTGCCACCACCTCCGCTTGAAGCCGCCATAGAAGTGGCTGCATCCAAATATCCGGCAAATAGTAAGGCGGCAACTTTGAATAAATTGGTCTGTTTGACTTCTTCATCAAGGCTTCCAAACTCTTCGTCAAAGACAGACTTAACCATATCTGGTATATCAACCTCGAGTTGTTCTCCATCCACTGTTATGGAATAGTGGTAAATAGAAGGCTTTGATTGTGGCATCACCTCTTTATTATTATGCGCCATCGTTTGAGTACATACTTCCTTTGACTGAATTGCAGTTTGTTTATCAGAAGCATGTAATCCCACCCAAGTCGCTTCAATTTTTGATGGCATCAATTTTCGACTTTTACCCAATATCGAGGATTTATAAATAGAGTTCCCTTTTCGTATAGCGTACCCTTTGACCACTTCCTTATCGTCCTTTATCAACTTAATATCGTACCCCTTAGCGTTTAACATTTGGCTATAAGTTTCCCAATCAAATTCTGGCATAGCTTTCAATATTGCGATGCAGTCTTCACTGATTTGCTGAATATTCTCATCACGACGTTGCACGGATTGCACCCAGCCACGTCTCTCATTGATGATGTTGGCAGCATGAACGGCACGTTCACCAATATAATGCGCATCGTTTGTCTTGCCCATATTGTCTATGCGGTTAGCTACAATATGCAAGTGAGGGATGCCACTTTTGCTGTCGGTGTGTAACGAAACAACATACTGGCTATTTTTGATATTGGTCGGTTTAAGATGACTATCTGGTTTGCCACATCTTCGGTCAATGCCGTCAAGTACTGCAATAAACTCATCCGCCAAATTCTGCCAATCCGTCATTGTCCATCCTGCCGATTCTTCTTTGGCTGGAGATATTTCAAAGCGCAGTGCGTTCAGCTTTATGGGCTTCGGATTATATCTGTCTTTCATACATTGATGCTGGTGTTGCATCATCCGTGACCACATAGCCAAAGGTTCTATATTTTCTGGCAAGTCATTCACCTTAACGAGCTGGGCTTTATCTTTTTCCATAGAATACTCAATGGCTCTTGCTCCATGAGAAATTGCCTTTCCTTGTGCTATCATAATTTCAAATTTGATTTATACTGTCTCGTATTTGTCCCCATCGGACAATAAGCCTATTTACTGCCTCTATCCAAGCACGCATATAATTCTCATCTCGGAAATATCGTTTTTTAATCTCATCAGGTTTACCTTTGAGTACATTCTGAATGCGGATAAGGTCGGCTCGTGCATCCGATAAAGAGTTCAATCCTTGTACTTCCTCGTCTGAAAGTCGTTTGTTTGGATGGTGATTTTGCAATAATTTTCGTCCGTAGTTACTAAGTGTCAGTCCACATTCGGCAGCTTTTTCTACTATCATTTCATACTCATTTTCAGTCAGACGAATGTCTATATGACGAGTACGAACACCCTGTTTTCCATTGTTTTGTTGTATATCCATAAGCGTTTATAACTGGAATTTATTAATAAAATGTTCTATCCATTGCGAGCCTGCGAGTAATGCAAGAAGCCTCCAAGACGACAAATGAGTGAAACCATTTTGTCGGACGGTGGTACTTCTTGCATAGAATACCCATTAAAAATGGGGCATTACATACCTTAATGCAAGCATTGTCTTTGTCCGAACTATGCCATTTGTCTGTCAACTTTAAGAGTGGCTATTGTCACCTATATCCATTTGGATAATTAATAGTTTTACTTTCCCCTTAGTTTGGCTTCTCCAAAAACACATCACTAACCGGAATCCACCAGTTCCAAATGCAAGCAGTCAATCAAAGTTTGTAGGTTTGGATTTCGCTTTATCATCTTTTGAAGTATCATCGCAGGTGTTTCAGTCATCAATAAGAAATCCGCAATATCAAGTCCGTTCTTGCGCTGTTCGTCTGTGGCGCATTGTTCCAAACTATCACTCAATACAACTTTAGAACATACGGAAGTGAGTAAAGCCATCTTGGTTTGCCAAACCTCTCTTGCACCCAAATCCGGGCATAGCATAACCGACCGACCTTTCAATACACTTACCACGTCAGACTTGAAGCATCCATGCATTCCACCTGTTGCCAACCATATAAATTCCGGCATATAATGGGTAGCTATCAAAGCGGATTTTTCGCTTTCCACAATAGCAACAGGTTTGGTCGGATTCTCTGATAACAGATGTTCGCCAAACAAACATTGCTTCAAATTGTAGTTTAGGAGATTCAGTTCTGTATGTACCCAACTAACATAACTTCTTGGCTCTTTTGTCCGATGTCCTGTTTCTGCATCATACAACATTATCTTCCCTGTTCGTACATTACCTTGCCAATCAATTTGCCAATAGACAGTAGAACCGCCCCACTTCTTTGATGTGCCAACATGATATAGTTGGAATATCCGAGAAGTCTCATCTTTACCCAACATCCCAGACAGGTAGATGTACAATGGATTCATACCGTAGTTAGTAAGAGTACGTTTCATTAGTTCATTGTCAACAAAAGAGGTTGGAGGCAGTAAATTGGGCTTAGGCTTATCGGCTTCAATGAAGTTATCCTTGTTGTAATCCACTACCATTGGGTTATCATGAAAATAATCCGATGGAGTGTAATGGTATTGGCAAGATTGCTCATGGTCACATCTGCCTACATAATCAGGAAAAGTTATTTCTCCTTGGCTATCTATGTACTTGACAAAACATTGTTTCTTTCCACACTTCGGGCACGAAAGTTTTGACCCACGCTTATATTTTTGAAGAGAAAATCTATATTCAGCCATACTTCTTCATATTGTTATTGCAGTCCGTGCAGTTTGCACTTATTGCAGTTTTGCAGAAATCCTATGTCAGCGCAAAGTGCAAACTGCAACAACTGCAAACTGCAAAAGGTGTCGTTTATTGCAGCTTCTCATATTCACCTCGCTTTACTTTCTTGATAACCTTATTCGTAGCAAGGCTAACCAAAGAATACATTACCGACCTTTCCGACAATCCTACTTCTTTTCCAGCTTGAATGGCATCGGCAGTAGTGAAAGTTGCGGAAAGGCAATCAAGCAATTCTCTTTTTTGCGGTTCAACGCTCTCTCGCAACATATATTTCTGAATGTTGGTATAACAGTTCTCAAAGTATTCACTCAATGCAATAGCAGATTTGGTTGAGTCAATATCCACAAAATCCTTGTGTTCTTCACCGCAAGCCCAACGAAGGATTTGCAAGACTAAAGCTAAACGAGCCGTAATCATGGGAGCTTTAATCACTCTGCTATCCACCAATCCATCATCTTGGATTTGATTAACAGCCCGAACTGCATTATTGCGCCAGTTTGTAAAATAGGCTTTGGCTTCCGAAGAAAATTCCAATACATTATGTATGGCTCTGTCATCTTCATTCTCTATAAATGGCAAACTAATTACCTTATTTATAATAGAATCCCACATTGATGAGTATTTACCAAAAGTTGATACGGAAGATTCTTCATCCAGCCCCCAATCTGAAATTTCCTGAGACGATGGATAAACAAAAATTATTCTGTCTATCAGCCCATTGTCTTTATATCCTTTCTCTATCAGTTCGTGCATACGTGTCGTTTGCATCGTGCCGACAATATTTATAAAAGGATGCTCTATATGAATAGGTACAGGGATGCTACATCTTGAAATATCCAATGGTTTTCCGCTAAAGGCTGTCAATAGCTGCTCAATGAGTTGTCCTTTGCTATATTGATTCACGGCATTAAACATTCCCATGATTTCATCTACATATACCACGACACCTCGCTGATTGTCATCCAACGCACGCATTAAAGCTTCCGGTGTAAAATCGGATATGATGGTTCTTCGTAAAATTGGTTTGTCCGGCAATGAAGAGGACTTGTCTTTTTTAGCCTTATTGTTTTCAACCAAGCTATTATAATGCTCCATATCCAATTTAAATTGTTTGATGATTTTGGCATCATGCTTTCGGATAGGACGGAATGCAAAATCCAAAGGTGGGGTTTTGCCCATTCCGGGACGACCTACCAATATCATATAAAGGGCAGGATTACTAATCCATCCACCACGAATACGAATATTGACAGCGTTGCCGATAGCGGTTGACACTGCCACCAAAAGAGAAGCCATCATATATTCTATGGAATAATTCTCTTGTCGGGATAGAGCCAATATCATATCTTGAATTTTGGCAGGAAAAGCATCCAAAGGAATCTTGTTTTCAAAGATCCCTTCAAATTCCATTCTGAGCGCATTGCATAAATTGGTTGAATCCATTAGAATTTGGTATTTCTTTTTGACTTTATGAATTGGGCGGCTTCATCTTCCAAGTTTTTATCAGATTTGATTTTGCCGGCATGGAGCCATTCGTCAATTTCCGATTTTAGAAACATGATACGTTTCCCTCTTTTGTGGAATGGGATTAGATGACAACTCGTCCAGCCATATACAGTTTGCTCTGCCGGGTGACTGGGAATATAATCACACAATTCCTTAAGGTTCATCCATTGTTCGGTTGGAACGCTTTGATTCTGATTGTTTAATCCATCTATTTTAGAATCCAGCTCATTCAATTTATCCATCAACCACGACATTGCTTTGGGTAAATCTTCAAATGTAATGTTCTTCTCACTCATATTGCTACTTGTTTTTTGATTTTTCGGCAAAATAACAGCGATTACGCATACTGATTTCATAGTGTAATACATCACATAAATAAGCAGTAACGAAACATAATCATCATAAGGATTACCCATTGATTATCAACATGAATAGTGGAGAATATCAGTAGTAGATTTTTATGATAATGTCTTCAATCATAAAGGAATCATAAGATGGTCAGAAGAAAAGACCATAGATAAAAACAAAAAGCCACCCACGCAGATTTTACACAGATGGCTATACTTACAAAGTATAATAATGGTTATTTTGTTTGAGATAAATCCAATTTAATAGTTTCTGTAGCTTTCTCTTTCTTTTCATCAACAACCTTTGCATACACCTGTGTTGTTCGCACATTTGTATGTCCCAACATTTTACTGACCGTATAAATATCAGTTCCTCCAGCCAGTTGCAGGGTTGCGTAGCTGTGCCTAAAACAATGGAAGGTAATGTGTTTGGTGATTCCGGCAGCTTCAACCCACTTTTTGACAGGACGGTTTATCCAAGAAGGGTCAGGAAGTCCGGCAAAAACCAAAAGTTCACCCTCTTTTTGCTCTCCACAGAGATTATATGCTTGCTCTGATATAGGCATATATTCAACTCCTTTTGTCTTTTGCTGAGTAAAATTCAACCGATAGCCTCCATTGAACATTTCCACTTCCGACCACTTCAACTTCTGAATGTCGCAATGACGGATTCCTGTTAAAGCAGAGAACAAGGCAGCACGTTTCAGTAATGGGTCACAAGGTGTTTGAGCCAGTCGGTTCAATTCCTCTACCGTGAGATATTCTCTCCGGCTTTCCCTTTCTTGAATGCCTTTGACTTTTGCAGAAATATCAATAGTCAGATATCCGTCTATAAAAGCCTGTTTCAATCCGGCTTTGAAGATAGAGAAATAGGTTGCTGCTGTATTTTGAGAAATCGTACCTCGTTTAGTGCCTCCTTGTGGGGCATTCATTATGAATTGCCGGAACGATTCAACCATCTTTAAGTCTATTTGCGAAAAGAGAATGGTGTCACCTTTTGCGAAAATCTTCAATAATTCATGCACTCTCCTCCAGTTGACAATGATAGAATCAGAGCTATGGGCATGCCTTGTTCGCTGCACATGGTCGAAGTACTCAATGAAATTACTTCGGGAGCGTTCCAACTGCTCCGCCTGTTCTGCATCGGTATCGGCATATAAAGCTGCATTGTCGTACTCCTTTTGTCGTAGGCTTCTGACCTTGTCGGCATAGATACATGATTCCTGGTCTAATTGCGACTTACATTGAATGACACCGTTCAAATCTCGCTTCGGCTTATAAGTGGTTTTGCCTTCGGCATTAGTCCTTGCATTGCGTGACTTATCCCAAATAGGTGTTGTAATGGTACGATTGAGATATTCACGCACTCTTTGTGGCGTATCTTTTCCGGATTGAAATACAGGATAAGATTCCACATAAAGATACCATTCATCACGATATTCAGATTTGCGGAGCTTTACCGACACTCGTGTATTGACTAATGCTTTCTTCATCGCTTCACACCTTTATATAAGTTATCAATTTCTTTCTTGGGTACATACACAAAGTTCCCAATCTGCCGAGTAGGGATAGAGTATTTGCGTATATGGAGATAAACTGTACTTTCATTCACAAGAAACTTCTCTGTGATTTCTCCAATGGTATAACAATCTTTCGGCTCCAGACTATATAGTTTGGCAACAGGTTTCGGCTTTGTGAGAGCTTTCTTGCGTGGAGGATAGAGTTTCATCAGTTCTGCTTTTGATAGTAATGTCTGTCTTTCTCCTGCATTTACACTGGGGATTGTACCCTTACGAATCAAACGATAAAGAGTTTCCTTGCTTATGCCAAACAATGCGTATGCTTCAGGAACCGTGATGTACTCTTTGGACTTGGGTATCTTCTTAACCACTTCGTCCAACCTTTGCAATCTTTGTTCTTCATCCTTGCGTCGCTTCCATGCAATTTTGGAACATTTGGGAGAGCAATACCAAGATTCTATTGTTTTGGCTAAAAACTCTTCTCCACAAATCTGGCACTTCCGTTTTATTTCAAATTTTGCTGCTGGCATAATCTTTTTACTTATATTCCTCATTCTCAATACCGGCATTTTTGTAAGTGTCACATTATCTACTTTTAAGTGTCGGTACAATTATGGTACAAATATACGATAAAAATCCGAGAAATAAGCAAAGCCAAAGAAAAGTCTACAAAAAGAAATAGGGCGTAACTCATTGAGCTACACCCTATTTTACTATTATTTGTTATTGTTGTTTATCGCAACTTACTTGACTTCCTCGAAGTCAGCATCCTGAACATTATCCCCGTGCTTGCTATTATCTTGCTGACCAGCACCACCGTTCATATCAGGACCAGCCTGTGCACCACCCTGTGCGTACATTTCAGCACTTGCAGCCTGGAAGGCAGTATTGATTTCTGCCATAGCAGTATCGATAGCAGCCAAGTCCTGTGCTTTGTGAGCATCTTTCAATTTCTGCAAAGCAGCTTCAATCGGAGCTTTCTTATCAGCAGGCAACTTATCACCTAATTCCTTCAACTGATTTTCAGTCTGGAAGATTACGCTGTCAGCCTGGTTCAGTTTATCGATTTTTTCACGTTCTTTCTTATCTGCTTCAGCATTAGCTTCAGCTTCAGCCTTCATCTTTTCGATTTCTTCCTTGCTCAAACCGCTGGATGCTTCGATACGGATAGCTTGTTCTTTACCGGTAGCCTTATCTTTAGCAGATACTTTCAAGATACCGTTCGCATCGATATCGAATGTAACCTCAATTTGAGGAACACCACGACGAGCCGGAGCAATACCAGACAAATTGAACTGACCGATTGATTTATTCTGGGCAGCCATCGGACGTTCTCCCTGCAATACATGAATCGTAACTTCACTTTGATTATCAGCAGCAGTAGAGAATGTTTCACTCTTACGAGCCGGAATGGTAGTGTTAGCATCGATCAACTTAGTCATTACACCACCCAGTGTTTCGATACCCATTGACAGCGGAGTAACATCCAACAATACTACACCTTTGATTTCGTCTGTCAAAACAGCACCCTGCACAGCAGCACCAATAGCTACCACTTCATCCGGATTCACACCTTTAGAAGGAGCCTTGCCGAAGAAATCTTCTACCAACTTCTGAACAGCCGGAATACGTGAAGAACCACCAACAAGGATTACTTCATCAATATCAGCATTGTTCAAACCTGCATCGCTCATTGCTTTCTTACATGGTTCAAGACAAGCCTGGATCAATTCGTGAGCCAGAGATTCGAATTTTGCACGAGTCAAAGTCTTCACCAAGTGCTTAGGCACACCACCTACCGGCATGATATACGGCAAGTTGATTTCTGTACTTGTAGAAGAAGAAAGCTCAATCTTAGCTTTTTCAGCAGCTTCTTTCAGACGTTGCAAAGCCATCGGATCCTGAGTCAAGTCAGCACCTTCATCGTTCTTGAATTCCTGTACCAACCAGTTGATGATTACCTGGTCGAAGTCGTCACCACCAAGGTGAGTATCACCGTTTGTAGAAAGTACTTCAAATACACCACCACCAAATTCGAGGATAGAGATATCGAATGTACCACCACCAAGGTCGAATACAGCAATCTTCATATCTTTGTGAGCCTTATCCAAACCATAAGCCAAAGCAGCAGCTGTCGGTTCGTTCACAATACGTTTTACCTCCAAACCTGCAATCTGACCAGCTTCTTTAGTAGCCTGACGTTGTGAGTCTGAGAAGTATGCCGGAACGGTGATAACAGCTTCTGTAACTTCTTGTCCCAAATAATCCTCGGCTGTTTTCTTCATCTTCTGCAGGATCATAGCTGAAATTTCCTGCGGAGTATAAAGACGTCCGTCAATATCTACACGCGGAGTATTATTGTCACCTTTCACTACTTTATAAGGAACACGAGCAGTTTCCTTCTGTACCTGATCCCATGTTTCACCCATGAAACGTTTAATTGAGAAGATAGTACGCTGCGGATTAGTGATAGCCTGACGCTTTGCAGGGTCACCTACCTTACGTTCACCGCCATCGACAAATGCCACGATAGACGGGGTAGTACGTTTACCTTCGCTGTTAGCGATAACTACCGGTTCATTACCTTCAAATACTGAAACACATGAGTTTGTTGTTCCTAAGTCAATTCCAATAATCTTTCCCATAATTGTATATTTTTTATTTATTTGTTTTCAATTAAACTGATTTCCTGGCGAATGGTTCACAGAAATTTTTCTTTTTCTTTTCGTGCACCAATCGCACGTCTTTTATCAAGCAAACAGTATGCCAAGGCAGGGATGTTAGGAACAACTGACAAAATGGCGTATCCTTTTTCGCTACCGACCGACAGAAAAGGCAGAATCGTAGAAACACTGTCAGCTTTTGAATGGAAAAATCTCAAAAGGTGTATGAAAAACGATAGAAACAATGGTTGGCCTTGGGTTTACCGCTTAAAAAAGCTCCTTGTGTGGGAATTTTCTCTTTGTTTTCTGAATACAATAAAGAAGGAATGTCCGAATGAATGTTTGATTGTTGTTTATCAGTAGGCTGTATGTGTTGATTTATGTTTAATGAATGTCTACTGAGATACGGGTGACCGCTTGTTTGTATAGTAAAAAAGGAGGTGTGCAATTTGGCACATCTCCTTCGTTTATTTCAATGATATCTACAGTAGTCTGTTTATTGTTTCTTCAAGACTAACAGTTCATTACCGTTTTCTCCGAGCAGGTATACTTGACCGTTTTTTATTGAGAAACTTCTTGTTTCATTCAGCGCGTTCAGTACAGTGGTTTCCGTTTCCATGTCGGGACACATCATCATGGTGGTGGCGATATTTTCAAACTTCAGTGAATTGGCTGTTTTTTCATTCTGAAGCAAAGCACCGTTGATGGTATTGCAACCCACATTACCGTAAATGCGGTTCTCGTCGGTATTAAAACCAATAAACGGAGTGACTTCGGTAGTGCCCACTATTTTTTTGCCGTTTACCAACTCAATGGCCCATTCGCCTGAAAGGTCTGTCAGTGAAACCTGCGATTCGTCTTTTTTCTGCAACGTCAGCATCTTTTTGCCGTCTTCGCTGCACAATGTAATGATTTCAGGCTGGTCTGATACGGTTTCATAGGACTTCACCTTGTTCAGTGCGTTCAGTACCATTTGTTCAGTCTGCATATCGGGACAAGCCATACGCGTACTTCCGATAGGACCGAAAGATAATGCTCCGGGGGTCAGCGAATCAGCTTCAAAAGTGCCCATCATACGGTTACAACCACTGTTCCCATAGATACGTTTTTGAGCTACATCAAAGCCAATAAAAGGCGTTTTTTTATCCGTGATTTTCTGTCCGTCCACTTCGGTGATATTCCATTCACCGTTCAAGGAAGAGAGTGTTAACATATTCTTACTGCCACCGCATGAAGCTAAGATTAGTGCACTGGCGCAAACTGCCGTCATTTTAAAAATTACTTTTTTCATCATACTTTTTTCGTTAAATCATTTAGTTTAGTCTGCAAAGCTATATATAATTCTTTATTTGCAGTAATAATAAACAATTTTTTTGTACCTTTGCCATACTTTATAAATTAACCAAAAATGATATGAAAATGTTTTTAAGTGTGCTATTGGGGGTGGTAGGATGCTATATAAGTTATGCACAGAACGGCTATATAGTCTCCACTGCGTCCCGACAGGCAAATACTTTCGTAGAATCACCGGAAAAACAGTTTATCGATGACCATTTTAAATATTACAGTCTGTGCGACTGGACACCGGGAATGAAGTTTATGGTCATTCCGGAACGTAAAGACCTTGTCATTCCGGTCTTTAAATCGGCAGAGAACGGTAAGGATGTGAATTCCGGAGAACTGAAGAATAAGATTATGGAATTTTTGGGTACTGAAGTGACTGACCGAGGATTCGTGCATTTCAATTTTGACTGTGAGGGTAAGCTTTACTACCATGAGGTGAAGAATATCACGTTGGAGCAATATTGCATGAAGCCCAAAGCCGGTATTCCTACTCTTGCTTATTTGGGTGATGTGGATATTGCCAAGGATTTGTTGGAAGGTGAAACGCTGTATATGCGTACCGACAAAGTGCGTATAGACGACCCCAACAGTACCTCTGGCTATAAGGAAGTGCACATCGGGATGAATGAAAAAGTGACAGTGATTGCTGTAGGAGTGGGCAGCCGTGCCTTCCCGGTGAAGATTGTATTCTCTGATGTCAAAGGAAACACGTATTATCAGCCGGTAGCTGTTTCAAAGACCAATTGTGGGATGCTTGACAATGATTTCATCATGGAAAAGAAAAATAAATATTTTCCCAATGCATTCGGTTTCAGTGATGCCAACGCCAAAAAGTCTCAAACATTGATGGAGAAATATGGTAAAAAGCCTATCTATCTGAAAGCAGAAACAGAATGTATAGACGATGCCGGCATGACAGTCAAATTGCCCAAATACACGCAGTTTGTCATTAAAAACATTATTGTAGAAAACGGAAGTCAGTCCGTGACGCTTGATTTGACTGCCACAGACGGAAAGCTTTATCGGATAAAGACGACTTTCGTACATGCAAGTGTCACCAATCTAGCCTTGCGTAATGATGGCTATTTTGCCGATGTGTTCGGCATTGGCGACCTGCGTGCCAAATATCCCGATACGACCGAAGAAACCTGGGATCTAATCAGCCACGGTGAAGTGCGCAAGGGCATGACAACAGACGAATGTCGCTTGTCTTTGGGATACCCCATCCGCGTGCATAAGGTAACGGGAGGATATGAAACTTGGTACTATCAAAGAAAATCCTTGGATTTTACTTATAAGAAACTGGAACGTATCAACTAATACCCAAAATATTTTGTTATCTTTGCCCGGTGAACGGTATGTTTTGCCGGGCAATTTATTTTTAATTAAAGAGAAGAAATGGGTAAAGTATTAATTATCGGTGCAGGCGGTGTAGGTACTGTCGTGGCACACAAAGTGGCTCAGAATCCGGATGTTTTTACAGACATTATGATTGCCAGCCGCACTAAATCAAAATGTGATGCAATCGTTAAAGCAATCGGTAATCCTGCTATTAAAACAGCTCAGGTTGATGCAGACAATGTAGATGAACTGGTAGAGCTTTTTAATAGTTTCAAACCCGAAATCGTTATTAATGTAGCCCTGCCTTATCAGGATCTTACCATCATGGAAGCCTGCCTGAAAGCCGGAGTGAATTATCTGGATACTGCCAATTATGAACCGAAAGATGAAGCTCACTTCGAATACAGCTGGCAATGGGCTTACAAGCAACGTTTTGAAGAAGCCGGCCTGACAGCTATTCTCGGTTGCGGTTTCGATCCGGGTGTAAGCGGCATCTATACGGCGTATGCTGCTAAACACCACTTTGATGAAATGCATTATTTGGATATTGTGGATTGCAATGCCGGTAACCATCATAAGGCATTTGCTACCAACTTCAATCCCGAAATCAATATCCGTGAAATCACTCAAAACGGACGTTATTATGAAGACGGCAAATGGGTGACCACCAAGCCGTTGGAATTTCATAAGGACCTGACTTATCCCAATATCGGTCCTCGTGATTCATATTTGTTGTATCACGAAGAACTGGAGTCGTTGGTCAAGAATTTCCCCACTATCAAGCGCGCTCGCTTCTGGATGACTTTCGGACAGGAATATCTGACTCATTTGCGTGTAATTCAGAATATTGGTATGGCACGTATCGATGAAATAGATTATAACGGTGTGAAAATAGTTCCTTTGCAATTCCTGAAAGCCGTATTGCCCAATCCGCAGGATTTGGGTGAGAACTACGAAGGTGAAACCTCTATCGGTTGCCGTATCCGTGGTGTCAAAGATGGTAAAGAACGTACTTACTATGTATACAATAACTGTAGCCATCAGGAAGCCTACAAGGAAACCGGCATGCAGGGTGTCAGCTATACTACCGGTGTACCTGCCATGATAGGTGCCATGATGTTCTTGAAAGGACTTTGGAAGAGGCCGGGAGTATGGAATGTAGAAGAGTTTGATCCGGACCCGTTCATGGAACAGCTCAATAAGCAGGGTTTGCCTTGGCACGAAGTGTTGGACGGAGACTTGGAACTTTAAAAACAGGAATGGAATATGAACGTAGGAGACAAAGCCCCCGAAATATTGGGTCTGAATGAAAAGGGAGAAGAAATTCGTTTGAGCAATTACAAAGGCAAGAAAATAGTACTCTATTTTTATCCCAAAGACATGACTTCCGGTTGCACTGCACAGGCGTGCAACTTGCGTGACAATTATTCCGAATTGTGTGCTAAAGGTTATGAGGTAATCGGAGTGAGTGTAAACGATGCCAAATCGCATCAGAAGTTTATCGAGAAAAACGAACTGCCTTTTACTTTAATCGCAGATACCGACAAGAAATTGGTGGAGCAGTTTGGCGTATGGGGAGAGAAGAGTATGTACGGACGCAAATATATGGGTACTTTTCGTACTACTTTTATTATTAACGAAGAGGGTGTAATCGAGCGCGTCATTTCTCCCAAAGAGGTGAAGACAAAAGAACATGCCCAACAAATTTTATAATTTACTTAACAGACCAAAAAGAAATCTTATGGCTAAAAAAGATAACGAAGAAATTCCATTCACAGCAGGACCGGGTTCCGGAGCTAGCGAAAAATTGAAAGCGTTGCAAGCTGCAATGGATAAGATAGAGAAGAACTTCGGTAAAGGCTCTATCATGAAATTAGGAGATGAAAACGTTCAGCAGGTAGAGGTTATCCCGACCGGTTCCATCGCCTTGAACGCCGCACTCGGTGTAGGCGGTTATCCGAAGGGAAGAATCATCGAGATATACGGCCCTGAATCATCCGGTAAAACAACATTGGCTATCCATGCTATTGCCGAAGCTCAAAAAGCGGGAGGAATCGCTGCTTTTATTGATGCGGAACATGCATTCGATCGTTTCTATGCTTCCAAACTGGGAGTGGATGTAGATAACCTGTGGATCTCACAGCCGGACAATGGTGAGCAGGCATTGGAAATTGCGGAACAATTGATTCGCTCTTCAGCCATTGATATTATTGTTATTGACTCTGTTGCAGCATTGACACCGAAAGCTGAAATCGAAGGTGATATGGGTGATAATAAAGTGGGACTTCAGGCACGTTTGATGTCACAGGCACTGCGCAAGCTCACCTCTGCCATCAGTAAGACCAACACAACTTGTATCTTTATCAACCAGTTGCGTGAGAAAATCGGTGTAATGTTCGGTAATCCTGAAACAACTACCGGTGGTAATGCCTTGAAGTTCTATGCTTCGGTACGTTTGGACATCCGTCGCGCCACACAGTTGAAAGATGGCGAGGAAGTTATCGGAAATCAGACACGTGTAAAGGTGGTGAAGAATAAAGTGGCTCCTCCTTTCCGCAAAGCTGAATTCGATATTATGTTTGGCGAAGGTATTTCTAGAGCCGGAGAAATTATCGATTTGGGAGCCGAACTCGGCATTATTAAGAAAAGCGGTTCGTGGTACAGCTATAATGATACCAAACTGGGACAAGGTCGTGATGCTTCCAAACAGGTGATTCAGGACAATCCGGAATTGGCGGAAGAACTGGAAGGACTTATCTTTGCCGCACTGAAGGATAAAGAATAAAGTACTTTGTTATATGTTTAGGCATGAATTTTATGGAACTAATCTTCCGTGGAATCCATGCCTAAACTATAAATGCCTTCATGGTTTATTTCTTCAGCTCAAAGCCTAGCATCAGACCGTCATAAGCTTCCGCCACACTGTTGATGGTAGCTGCGGTGGAGTTCACTTTCGATGCTGCTCCGGTAATGGTCTTTAGAATGGACATTAACTTGTCTGCTTTGAATACCATACTCATGTCATTCCCTGTTACCGTAACATAAGCCACTGTCTTCAGTCCCAGCTTGCCTGTCATGGTGATTGTCTTCGCGGCGTCATCAAATACATAACTCCCCGTGACCGTACGTTTTTTCATCTGATAAGAGTAAGTTCCGTCTTCATTGAAGGTGTACCGGATATTATTCATACCCACTTTGTTATATACGGCTATCATTTTCTCTTCCACTTCCTTGGCAGCCATTTCACCACCGGCTTTTGCCAACAGGTTTTCACTTTCGAACTGACATTCAGGACCGGAGTATGTCCATGTGCCGATAATGGAAGAAGCTGTTGTAGCCTTATTTCCGACAACAGCTTTCGCCACTCCCGACAATATAGATTTCAAATCCTGAGCTCCGGCATTGGCAGACACCCCACACATCACCAATAAAATCCAAATACTTTTCAGTAAAGTTTTCTTTTTCATCTTTTTATAGGTTTATTAAACGGTTACAAAGATACGATAAAGCTTTCTATAAAACAATTTGATGCATATCAAACCTTTTCCGTTCTAATTTGTAGCTCAATGTATCTGATAATTTATTATCTTTGCTGCATAACACCATGAAAAACCAAAATAAATATGAGTATTGTAACCAATTTGAAATGTACATTGGCTGTCACAGCCGGATTATGTTCTTCGTTTGCTTACGCGCAAAAACATCCGCATGTTATCTTGATAATGACTGACCAACAACGGGGCGATGCCTTGGGCTGTATGGGTAATGAAGCTGTCATCTCTCCCAATCTGGACCGGTTGGCCGGCGAGGGAACACTGTTTATGAATGGGTATTCTTCTTGCCCCAGCAGTACTCCTGCCCGTGCGGGAATGCTCACCGGACTTTCTCCCTGGCATCACGGCTTGCTGGGGTATGGAGAAGTATCTCCCGAATATAAATATGAGATGCCCCAGATGATGAAAGATGCCGGTTATTACACTTTCGGTATTGGAAAGATGCATTGGCATCCGCAGCGCATCAAACACGGTTTTGAAGGAACCCTGTTGGATGAAAGTGGACGTATAGAAGACCCTAACTTTACCAGTGACTATCGCCAGTGGTTCCAAATACAGGCTCCCGGAAAGAATCCCGATGAGACCGGTATCGGCTGGAACGACCACAGTGCTTCCAACTATAAGTTGCCGGAAAACCTTCATCCCACCTATTGGACGGGAGAGATGGCTTGCCAACTTATCCAAAACTACGACAATAGTGAGAAACCATTATTCTTGAAGGTATCTTTTGCACGTCCTCATAGTCCGTATGATCCGCCGCAGCGATATATAGATATGTATAAAGATGCTCAGGTGCCCGATCCGTTTATCGGTGATTGGTGTGGTAAATGGGCAAAGGAACTTGCTCCCGAAAAGGCTGCTAAAGATGCTCCTTACGGCAACTTCGGTAACGAATATGCGCGTAATTCAAAACGTTATTATTATGCCAATATCACGTTTATAGACGAGCAGATAGGCCGCGTGATTAAGGCTTTGAAAGAAAAAGGTATGTATGACAATGCCTTGATAATCTTTGTCTCCGATCATGGTGACATGATGGGAGACCATTATCATTGGAGAAAGACATATCCGTATGAAGGCTCTACACATATTCCTTATATCGTGAAATGGCCTGCAGCAGAGAAGGTACTTCCGGGAAAGGTGGATGCTCCTGTAGAACTTCGCGACCTTCTTCCTACTTTCCTCGAAACAGCCGGGGTAACTGTTCCCACTGATATGGACGGACGTCCGTTGCTGGCATTGGCCAAAGGTACAGCAACCAACTGGCGCAAATATATCGATTTGGAACATGCTACATGTTATAGTGCCGATAATTATTGGTGTGCCCTGACAGACGGTAAGATTAAATACGTTTGGTATTTCCATACCGGGGAAGAACAACTGTTCGATATGGTAAAAGACCCGAAAGAACTGCATAATGCTGTCAATGACAAAAAATATAAAAAACGATTGGCAGAGATGCGTTCCGAAATGGTGCGCCATCTGAGCGAACGTGGCGAGGAGTTTGTGAAAGACGGACAATTGGTGGTGCGTGAAAAGACCATGCTCTACGGACCTAACTATCCGAAAAAGAAATGATACTCACATAATTATGGAGTTGTGTCAAAACGTGGATGGCCCGGTTTAGTTTTGACACACTTCCATACGATTCTTCCTTGCAATTTTCATAACTGATAGAAAGAGTCTTGCAATGTTTTCTTAAACTTCTTTGAAACAATCAGCTCTGTTATCTTCTCGAAAGGAGGGTACATGACGCAACGATTTTCCTTTATCATTATCAGATAATTAATATTGATGATATAAGATTGATGTATCTGCACAAAGCAGGGAGCGTACTCTGTTATCTGATGTGCTGTGGTGTTCTTTTTCAGTAGCAGGGGAACCTGATTGTTCAATACTACTTCCCATAATTTACGGTCGGAGTTATAGCGGAAGAATCCGATATCGATAGAACGGAGAACACGCAGATCATTGGTGGGAGTGGAAATCATAAATGTATGTTCGCCGGTAGAATATACTTGGGGTGGAATAGCCATCGGCGTAGCCGGTTCGTCCATCTTTTTCAGAAACCGGGTAATAATGCATTCCAGTTCCTTACGGTCTATCGGCTTCAATAAATAATCGAAAGCAGATTCACGGATGGCATTAATCATATATTTGTCGTAGGCAGTATAAAAAATCACTTGCATATTCCACGTGACACAACTGTTGATTTGCTCTAACAGTTCTATTCCTTTCATGTCGGGCAACTCTACATCCAGAAATAAGATATCGGGACGAAGCTTATCTATCATTTTCTTTCCGTTAGAACCATTACGGGCAATTCCCTCTACCATCAACTGACCGTAACGTTTTAGCTCCAAACAAAGGTTATCCGCCGAATACTCATCATCATCTATAATCAATATTTTATAAAGCCTGTCCATATAATTTGTTTGCTATTATTAATAAAACAAAAGTAGAGAAACATCTGTTAAGATACAAACCGACAATTCTGTATTTATGGATATTAGGCGTCAAACAGGAACTATTCGTGTGAAAATAGCTATTAAACAGCTTTTAAAAAGTTGTAATCGTAGCCTTGGGGAAGTATCACAACAAATTCGCACCCTGTTTCTCCTTCTTCCAATGGCACATTATTGATAGAGATATCTATATGCTTTTTGTTATTGTTGTTGAGCATCTGAACTGTTTGAAGAATCACTTTCATACCGGTTCCCGTACCCCGGTTATGGCTGTTTGCCTTATATCCTCCTCCGTTGTCTCTTATCTTGATGCAGATAGCTCCTGTCGGTTCACGCCTGATGTCAATCCACAGGTTCTTTTTCCCCTGTTTCTCCCTCAGTGCATGCTTAATAGCATTCTCTACCGGAATCTGGATCATCATGGAAGGAAGAATCTCGCGAGTGAGGTCGATTGTTTTATCTACATGGAGAGAAAGTGCGAAGGTATCTCCCATTGATTTACGTTCTAAATCAATGTAAGTATGTACAAAGTCTAGTTCTTCATCCAATGTGACACAGAGATGTTCGGTCAGCTCAAGGTTGCGGCGCATCAACTTCACCAACTGCCGCATATTTTCGCTGTATCCGTTGCTATGGCTGTTTATTTCCCTGTTCAGCACATTGAAGATGAAGTGAGGCGAAACACGGTTGCGGATATTTTCCATGCGCAGCGTGTTAATCATATGTTGGCTGCGCATTCTGAACAGGTGGCGTTGCTTCTTATTATAAAGATAGATAAAGACGGCCAATATTAATATCAGGAAACAGACGGACATCCACACATACATACGCTGGTGAAGTCCCAATACCTCGTTCTCTTTCTGCTGGATGAATATCTTTTGCTTCATCAGCGTAGTGTCCTGCCGGTATTTCAAGTCGATTTCGGCGGTACGCATCTTGATGCGTTCATTACGGGTGGAGTCGTCAATGCGCTGGTTTTCCCGCTGATAATAATAAGCTTTCTTATAATCTCCCGTTTCCTCGTAATAATGCTGTAAATACCGGTTACGGATGTGAAGCATGTTGGGTTCCACATAATCGGGTTTCACGGCTTCGGCAAGACGTTTGCGCGCCAATGCGAGATTATTCTGTTTCAGTGCCAGTTCTATCAGTTGTGTATCCAGATAATAGAGCGCACTGATGTTTCCGATAGACCGGAAGAAATCTTCACACTTAGCCAGATAGAAAGCAGCGGAATCTGTCTGATTCATCAGTAGGAATGTTTCTCCCAAATTCATCTCACTCAGATGAACTTCGAAAGCCATATCGGGATAACTGCGGGCAAACGCGAGTTCTTTTCTGAACATTTCGAGTGCATGCGGATAATCCTTGCGGAAGTAATAGGAGTTTCCACGATTGTTGAGGTAAATACATTTTTCGTAAGGCATCATTTCGCTATACCATTGGGCAGCCATGTCGTAATAATAATCGCATAATTCGAAGTCGCGCAGTTCCATATATACTTGTGCCAATCCGTAGTATGCCGGAAAACGTTTGGCTTCGGGAGTGCCCAGAGAGTCAAAAAAAGACAAGGATTTCCGATACCACAGAGCACCTTTATCATATTGTCCTGTGCGCACGTAAGCATCGGCCAGGTTTATCGAAATGTCGGGCAGTACTTCTTTCCTGTCTCCGTTCAATCGATAGTTGAGTGCCTTGCTGAAACAAATGACCGCAGAGTCTACCAATGCCTGACGTGCGAGTACGTTTCCGCGCATATTATAGATATCGGCATACAAATCGGATATTTGAGGCGTGGGTGCGTTGCGGTGGCAATAAGCTTCTGCCTGATTCATGCATACGGCGGCGGAGTCCATATCCGACCGAAACATATAGGCTTTGGCCAGCAACATCACATAGTGATAATAAGTGGTACTGTCGGTTGTGGCAGTCATACGCTTCTGTGCCTCGGCACAAACATATCGGGGATTCTTGGACAAAGAATCGTTGACTTCTTGATAGAATTGGAGATATGTGTCAAAAGCATTGAATGATCTTTTCTGTTTTTCACCACAAGAAATGACACACATAGCTCCCAGTATTACACTCCAAAAGCCAATCGGCATCTTTATTCGTGTTTTCATAGTAGGTGTGCTAATAGTTTGTTTACAAACATACATAAAAAGAAAGAAATTGAAGCACAAATGTCCTACTTTTAAGTTTCTACCATTGATATTGGATGGAAAGAAGATATTCGCGTGGGCGGAGTTTTATCCATGAAGTAGAGCTTTGTACAGCCGAATAGAGGGTATAACTATATTCTTTCTTGTTTAATAAATTGGTGACGGAAGCTGTGAAGCACCATTTTCCCACACGCTGTACCAGTGAAGCGTCTGCCAACCATGTGTTGAGATGCTTTGTGCGGTCGATATCGTTATAAAAATGTTCTCCCGAAAGCCGTAAATCAGTATCGCCCCATCCTATGCTCAGGATCAGGCGCTGTGACAGATTCCACAGAGCATCCAGCTGTCTGTCGTTGCCTATTTTTGAACTCCCGCAACTCAATTTGGCTTGATACGCAGCTTCAAACAGTCGGGAAGGTGCCCATATTATCTTGGGTTCAACCGACAGATAGTCATAACGGTAGTCTTGAACCACTCCGTCATTGCATTGTTTTCCTTTTGTACGGCTCATGGTCAGTTCGACGGACGATTTCAGATTCCAGTCATATACTCCTTTGGACAGGACAGAATGTAGCGTGTAATTTTCGTCAGAGTTGCTTTTTTTATAAGGAGAAAGATAGAAGATGCCATCTTTATAATCACTCCGTGTCATTAAGTTATGGTCTGTGTGAAGATAGGCGAACGATGCTGTCCAAAAGAACTCCTTGACGGCATTTTTATATTCCAGATAGAAAGAGTAGAGTTGGCGTGTGTTTTCTGGAACATTGCCCGGATTGGTTATGATAGTCCTGTAGTTTCTTCGGTACGAAACCGGATATATTTCATCCAATCTTCCGGTAGAACGGGTGATATTGCCTGACAGATACATTTTCCAGCGGGGAGTGAGTGTGTAGCGGAAGAACACGGAAGGATTCAGGAACAGATAATGACAGGACTGTTCAGGCAGATGGCTCCATTGGGCAGACAGTGCGGCTGTCAGAAGTATATTTTCCCGGTTCCACTCCAGATGGGGAGTGGCGTAGAACATATAGCGGTTGGCGGAATATGGGCCGGTCACGGAAGAAAGTTCACCCCGAAAACCTCCCGTGAGTTGGTAATTCACTCCGTTTTTCTTTCTCATCCAGTACAGGGAGTTGTCGGTATAGGCATTGCTGACATTCATTTCTTGATATTCCCGAAGAGGGGTGGAACTTTGCCGGTCGTCATCAAATGTCAGTTTCAGTGATGAGGGAAGATAGCTATAACGGAAAAAAGAGCGGATTCCCCATGTATATTTATCCCGGGTATGGAGTTGACTGAAGTAGTTTTTCATATCTAGTTCTGAATGCTTTATTTGTTGTGTGACACTTTTGTCACCTGAAATGGCTGACAAGCCGTTTTGCCAATCGCCTGTGAAAGAAAAGTTTTCGCGTGTGTAACGGTTGTCGGCATTATTTTCGTAATTCAGTTCACCGTTCAGACAGTCTGTGAGCAGTCGGTAGTTCTGATTGTGGAGTGTGCGGACGGTGTCTTGAGCGAAATAGTAAGTCTCGTCATTGCCTTGTTGCTGGGTAGTATGGTCGTGGGTGTAATTGAAGAGCAGGCGCAGTTGCTTGTCTTCCGTCAGTCGGTAAAGTCGGTTGGCAGAGGTCGTATGGGTGTCGTTGAACAACAACCGTTGGCGGGATAGAGGCATTGTGATGCCGGGTAGTGGAAGAAAGGAGGGAGCTCCATCGTCTGTGATACGATCAAAACTGTTGCCTGCCGCCAACACTTCTTGTTCGGACTGCATATCGCGTCCTGTGTTGTTGGTCTTGTAATTATAAATAGTCTGCTGTTTACGATTCAGTTGCAGGGTGCTGAGTGAGGCGTCGTATAGTACCTCTTCGCCATACCCCCCGCTTCCGTTGGCTGTATAAATCCATTGCGAGCGCGCTTCCGGTTTCAATTTCAGATTGAGTGCAACGTCATCTGTAAAGGTCTTTCCCCGCAAGGACTTGATGGGCTGGTGTCCTTCTATCACTTCGGCAGACTGCACGGCATCTGCTTTCAAATTATTGTTTATCTGATTATAACGTCCTCCACTCACGTCCATTCCTTCGACATAGAAATTGCTGATTTCCTTTCCGTTATACTTGATGGTTCCGTTCTCTTCGACATTGATGCCGGGCAGTTTTTTAAGTACATCGCCTACGTTTCGGTCTTGAGAAGAGGTAAAGCGTGTGAGGTCATATTTCAGCGTATCCTGTCGGCCCCATATACGCCCGGGGCGGATTTGAACCTCTTTCAGCAAAATGGTTTCGGGTTCGAGCGCTATCTCCATCGGGTGAGTTGAGGTGATAGGCAGGAGCACTTTTTTGTAGCCCATATAGAGCACACCCAGCTTGACACTTTGGGGCGACGAAACCGTAAGGCGGAATCGTCCGTCGGTATCCGTCAAGGTATAATTGATGACCGTTGCATCGGCAGTATGTTGAATGATGACAGTTGCCGATTCGAGAGGTTGGCGGGTTTCCTTATCGGTCACCCGCCCCTCAATCGTGTTTTGTGCGTTTGTGTCGATGTTGCACATCAGTGCCAGCATAGAGAGAATGATTGCTGTTTTCATGGTGGAGCGCATGTGTTGGAATTTTATTTATCGGGGAGTTCTATCGGATTGTAAGGTATCGTGTAATTCTTGATTGGATTTCCATGTTCATCCTTGACAGTGACTTTCACGTTGGGAGCTGTGCTGGCAACATATCCCACCGGGTCTTTGAAGTAACGTTCGTAGATTTTATCCAAATCTTTGCGACTTATGGATTCATAGCCTTTGGCATTGAAAAGAAGCGGTTTAGACTCTTTGAACTGTTGCAGGCCGGTGCAGAGAAACGAATAATGTCCCCGGCTGTCCTCTGCTTTGAGAATCAGTCCCGGTAGTCCGCACAGTTTCCAAGGGCCTTCACTGACGGGGATTTCCGTCGTGTACCATGCCGTGTAGTTGCGCCCGCGGAAACGGCAGGAGGCTTTCTGGCACCGATAAGTCAGGATAGTGGCAGTATCGGGCAGGAGAGTCCATTGCGGCTTGTCGTTTTTTTCCTCGCAGCGGAAGTTGGTAGTCACGATACGGTCGAGCGTTGTTACTTTTCCGGCAGGATGGTTTTTGTAGATGCGATAGGTGATGCGGGCATTGCCGTATGCGGAGGTATGTTCGGCCATGAGTTCCTGAGACACGTTGTTCTTCACGTCCTCCATAAGGACAGAGTCGCGGAGATAGGTGGTATAGCCGTAAAAAAGAGATGATTTCTTTCCCACTTCAAGCATCATGGTTTCCGAATTGGGTTTGCTGTCTGACCGGGTGGTGTCTTCAAGCATTTTCAATTCATACTGGGCGCGGAAGACAAGTTCGTCTATCGGTTCGCTCTTCTTGATATTGTCACCGGTGACGACTGTGATTTGTGCAACGGCAGCCGTGGCACAGACTCCGAAAACTAGCATCAGGGTCAGGATTTTCTTGTTCAGTTTCATCATATTACAAAAGTTTGAGGTTTATGATTCTCATGCTGCAAAGCTATCCTTTTCCTTTCTTTTGGCAGGTCGGAAGTTATTACTGAAATATTACGCAGTCTAAAAAAACTCCTCGCGTACATTGTACATCCGACGATACCGTTTACCTTTGCCGAAAAGAAAAGAATATGGAAAAGCAAATAAAAACGGTCTGGATACTTACCATTATCACGGCTTTGCTGATTATAGGCGGACAGGCATACTGGCTTTACAATCAATATGGATATTCGGCGGACGAACACATGCGTAATCTTCATGCAGAAATTCTGAAACTGGAGAATGCCGAGTTTGAGGCACGTTACAAGCAGCGTACCGTCAATACTCCGATGACTTTGAGTTACAGTATCGAAATGCCCGACTTGACCAACAGTAAAGGAAATTCACGGTGTGTCATTACCCTTTACGAGAAATTTACGCAGAGTCAGGGTGATTCGCTGGCGGCGGGAGCTGTTGATGCTTTTAAGGAAAAAGAGATGCGTCGCGATACATTCAGTGTGCCGACCTACAATATTCCCAGCGAACTTATTTTTGAGGCGACGAGCCGTTTCTCTACAGAACTGAGCTTTCCCCTCACCGTTACAAGGCTCGATTCTCTTTTTGAAGCCAATCATATCACAGCTACCGATATACGGCAGGTGAACATTGATTCCACCCTGTGGCGCGGCACTTACCATTCGCTGGAGAACTTGTTTCCTCCTCGTATGCTTGTTACTTATCCTTACAATCCCTTGGTGAAGCAGGCAATGACGGCTATTGTTACCGTACCTGTCAATCCGTTACTTAAGCAAATGATGTGGCAACTCACCGGAAGCATCTTGCTGGTGCTGGTGCTCGTCTGCTGCCTTGTTTACCAAATCAAGACGATACTGAAACAGCGGAAGATAGATGAAATGAGGAAGAGTTTTGTGAACACGATGATACACGAGTTGAAACGTCCTGTGCAGACACTGAAGATGTGTGTTGCCTTCCTCAACAATAAATCCATGCGCACAGATGAGGCCGCTATGGACGAAGTGCTGAAGGACTCCATGTTTGAGATTGATAACCTGTCTGCTTATCTGGCGAAAGTAAGAGATATGACGCGTGCCGATTATGAACATACACCACTCAATATCCGTACTTTCGATGTGTGTGAAACGATACAAAAACTGATTCGTCTCTGCAACATTCCCGCAGGAAAGAATGTCGTGATTACTCCGCATTTTGACATGACCACTCAGCTGGTTACGGCAGACCCCGTACATTTGGCAAACATCATCAGCAATCTGTTGGAGAATGCCATTAAATATTCGGGCAGTGAAGTCGCTATCAGCATTTCGTGCACCTTGCAGGCACACACACTGACCCTTGCCATATCCGACAATGGAATAGGTATCCCTGCTTCGGAGCAGAGTAAAATATTTGATAAATTCTATCGCGGGAATAATATTCCCGACCGTAATATTCCTTAGTTCTTCCCTTTTTATTTTATTATGTCGTAATTAATAAAAATCATTGAAAAATAATATATTAGCAATTTATTGAAAATAAAGAAAGGTAAAGGGGAATAAAGTTAAATAAAAAAAATGCGGAACAAATGCGGAACAATGTTACGTATAATTTGTTATTATTGTATTGAAAAAAATATATAGTGATGATAACAATAAAATTTATTATTCGCAAGATGGAAGATTCTAAAGAGCAACCCATCTATATAACGACTCGTTTCGGGCGTAATGAAAAGCTGATGTATGCAACCCCATTGAAAATAAAGGCAGCGTTTTGGGATAAGAATCGGCAAAGACTTAAAAACTCCAAGTATTGTCCGTATAAAGACGAATATAACTCAATGCTGGCGAGTATAGATGCTTCAGTTAAACAATTCATTGCAGATGCAGGTAAGGCAGGCAATACGCTTTCCAAAGACGAATTAAGAGAGTTTTTAGATGTCCGTTTTGGTAAGAAGTCACCAAAGGCAACGGATTTTCATTCTTTTTTTGAGGAATTTATAAGGTTATGCGATACAAGAGTAAGCACAAACCGTCCCGGTCAGACAATTGCGGAGCGGACAAAAATAAGCTACAGGAGTGCATATCGGGCGATATTAGACTATGAAGCAGATAGAGGCGTAAAGCTGGATTTTAATAATATTATCCCCTCTTTCCTAACTGATTTTGTAGCGTATCTTCAAATGTCTTTTAATTATTCGGCTAATACGATATGCAACAGGGTTAGATGTATAAAGGCGGTAATGAAAGCGGCTAATGATCAAGATTTGACAACTAACACCAAATACAGGCTGTTTAAAAGTACATTTGAGGATAGCTTTTCAGTAGCATTGGACGAACAGGAATTAGATCGTTTGTTAAAGTGCGATTTATCTAATAATATCCAATTGGATAGAATAAGGGATTTGTTTTTAATTGGTTGCTGTACCGGATTAAGATTTTCCGATTTCACTAGTATAAGGGAAGAGAATATAAAGGATAATGTTTTAACCATCTTGCAACAAAAAACAGGGAAATATGTTTTCATTCCTATAAATGCAGTATTTGTACAAATATGGAGTAAGTATGGAGGAAAATTGCCTTCAAATATAAGTACAAAGGCTTTTGATGAAAAGATAAAAGATGTGTGTCGAATTGCCGGTATTAACGAGCGTGTTATAAAGCCGATTACCAAGGGCGGCAAACGTATTACAACCATGTACGAAAAATGGCAGCTTGTAAGCGCACACACGGCGCGCAGGAGTTTTGCTACCAACTTGTATAGGTCAGGCTTTCCAAGCCTCAGCATAATGGCTATAACAGGACACAGAACAGAAAGCAGTTTTTTGAAGTATATAAAGATATCACGCGAGGAACACGCGCAACTATTAATGAGGCATTGGCAGAAAACGGGTAAAATGTTAGTAGGGTAATTATGGAAGAATTGGATGAAATTTTAGGCTTTATAAGGGATGCGAATGCAGCGTTATGTGCGTTTTCTGATTTTTATAAAATTGAAAGATATCCTACCAAAACCGAGGTACGTTTGTTAGACGAATTAGATGAAGAGGTAGTGGTTGTGCTAGATGATGGTATCAGGAGAAGAATAGGTTATGATCGTCCATATTGCCCGCAATTTATATTGAAAGGTGCACTATGCAAAGGGGAATGTACATTAAATTGTGCGTGCGGTGACTTGATAGCTAAATACGGGTCTATGATAGAAGAAGATTATGCAAAAGGGTTGGTGAAAGGCTTTGAGACTATGATGTATGGGTGTGATGAGGCTAAGCGGTTATATATTGTGCGTTCTATTATTGAGCGTTCATCCTATATGTTATATAAAAGGGAGGTTCCGTATAGTGCTGAGGCTCGGTCAATAGTTGTGAATGAGGAATTTATTTATAATGATGATGGGGATAAGGAAATAAGAATAAGCGAGAGTAATGACACGTTAGGCGTGTTTAGGGCAATGCCTGTTATTGCCTGGTTGCTGGAAGAGGCGGAATACTTCTTTCTCTGTTTCGGAAATATCTGCAAAAAATGGGGGATTGATTTAAGGCATGAAGTTTCCGGGATTGTATCGTCGGATATTGAAGAAATGAATTTTTATTTGTTAGGTATTTGTGGCAGTGGCGAGGCTTTTGATGATGCCGCCTTATATGACAAAAAACAGCAAAAGGGAAGTGCAACCGTAAAGATGAAATGTGAGGTATTAGTATCTTTGCTAAAGGCTTTAAATAATGATGTACCCCCTACCAATGTGGAACTATCTAAGTTTGTTTCATGGTTATGTGGCGGCTCACCTGAATATGTCCGGCAATATGGTTTTAGTGGAGTTCTAAAAGATAGTGAGATGGAAATAGTAAAATCAAAACTAAATTCGGTCGGAATAAATTATGACAACGGCAAAATAAATACCTCTTCTTCAAAAAAAGTAAGATAAAAAAGTAATATTACACGCTATTTTTTCGGGAAAATTCCCTATATTTTTGCATCCATAAGAATTTAAAAAATTACTTTCTATGGATGCAAATATTTTATCCCCGAATGCTATGTTAGTGCAGGGCTGCACTATGAGTGACTTTGAAAGAATCATTTCCCGTCTGCTGGATGAGAAACTTTCAAAAATCAATGTATACCCCAACAATATTAAGGAAATACCTAAAACGGACTTGCTTAAACGTAAGGAAGCCGCCGACTTGCTAGGTATTTCCCTTGTTTCCCTTAATACCTGGACTAAAGCCGGGCTGATAAAAGCCTATAAAATAAGCACACGTGTGTATTATAACCGTAGCGATATAGACGAGGCTCTAAAAAGAATGAACTCATAGTTTAATTTATAAAATATAATCGCCATGGATATAGATAAGCTGTCCGAGAAAGAGCGTGAAGAGCTTCTTTCTCGTTTGAATGCGGAGAAGAAGCGTAAGGAAGCCGCCAAACGTAAGAACTACCAGAAGATGCGCAATAAGTTCATAACCTCAACAGAAAAGCGTGTACGTAAATACGTGAGGGATGGAATGGAGTTGAAAAGGTGGCTACAGGATGAGGCTAATACCTTTTACAATGCAATGAAAGGTTACGGTGAGTTGAAACGTGACGAACAGTTAGGTTTTACTGTTGGGAATGATAATTTTCGCATACAGGTAAAAGGAAACCGTGTTAAGCGTTTTGATGAGCGTGCAGATATCGCGGAGAAACGCCTTATTGACTACCTAAACAGGTGGATACAGTCAAAGGGCGAGGGAGAGAGAAACCCGGTGTACAAACTGGCGATGTCTCTTTTGCAGCGCAATGAAGCCGGGGACCTTGATTATAAGTCTATATCCCGTTTGTACGAGTTGGAGCAGGACTTTAACGATACCGAATACACGTCTATAATGCAGTTGTTTCGTGAAAGTAATATCGTTGAAGGAACGGTAGTGCGCTTCTATTTTGAAGAAAAAGACGAAATGAACAGGTGGAAACGTATCGAACCCTCATTCAACCAGATGTAAAACATATCAGTCTGCCCCGGTTGGTTAATTCCATCCGGGTATGACTGTCTAATACTTTGTTTTTATGTTTGACAGAATGGATTTAAAGGTTCGGCTCGATACAGACAATGATATCCGGCGCATAGTTGACCGTTTCCGGCTGCAACACTGTACAAGGGGCGCAAAAACCTTCTATGAAAGTTCGGAGTACGGGCGCTTTGAGGGGATACATTTAAAGATAGAGCACAATATATTGAAAATGGTATGCAGTATCCACAAGTTTTTTTTCAAAAGTGCCATGGGTATTCTTGATAATTCCGGGAGTTTTACCATATCGCAAGCTAGGGCGGCATTACGTACGCTGTTTAATGATGTTGACATTGATGTATCCCATGTTACGGTTACTTACTTTGAAATAGGGCTTAACATGCGGCTATCAAGAGAGGCAAATGAATATATCCGGCTTGTATCGTCTGTTGGTGAGAATAGGAAATTGTTTAATGATGCCAATTTTGAAGAGAACCGGCAGAAAACCACGGAAAAAAGCAGGTACAGAAGCAAGGTTTTAAAAATGTATGATAAGAGTTTTGAGTACCGCAGCAAGGGGAAAGCCGTTGAGTCTAACATTTTAAGGCTGGAAACATCATACAGGCGGCAGAATATACCGTTATCCGAGTTCTTCAACGATGCCTTTGTTTTTCGTCTTGTATCGCAGTTTTACCGCGATTGGCACAGTTTGTCCTTTCCTCATCAGATAATAGCGGAGAAAGGCACAAAAGGCAGTCAGATAGAAAAGGCGCGGCGTATTATGGAGGTCGGGCGTGATGCTTACCTGACCGAAAGCCGTAAGGATATGGCAGCCGGTATAATCACCTCCAAACAGTACCGTTGTATCCGTGAGTTTGTGCAGCGTTGGGATGATTATAGAAAAACTCTCCGTTTCTCGTTGCATGGCTATGGAGTTGAGTTTAAAGATGAGCTTTACAGGGTTTTACGTGCTGTATCCGGGTAGTTGCATGTTAAGACAGTGTTAAGTTAAATCCGGATAAATCATTTAAGTAGTTGATTTTCAGTAAACTAAATAAATGCCCAAATGGGCACGTTTTTAGTAAAAGATAAATTATTAATATTCAAATAGTTAGTAATATGAAATGCTTGATTTTAACAACCGTTAAGCAAATAAACCGCTATATATGTGCTATAAATTCCTTAGTAACTTGTCTTATACTGCCGAAAGGCAGCCGTAAGGCTATAGGAAGCAGTAAAAACCCTATGTTTTACAAGTGTTTGGCTGTGTGCCGTTAGAGGCTGGCTAAAAAAACAAGGTTAAATAGGCGGAATTCCGCCGGTTAAGGGAATAGTAAACGAGTGACGGATTTAGAAATTTGCAGCAATGGATAAAACAGAGATGAAAGGCAGAATCATTAGCCGGGCTTCAAATTACGAACTGATAGAGTTTAAATACAACAAGAAACCGATAATCTTCCGTGTATGGTCCACCGGTTTGATGGAAGTAAAAGCAGATAAGAACTTTGCCACGGCAAACGGCTTTAACAGCATGCGTGAATTAATAGATAGCACGGTAGGGGTGGCAGAGCTTGAACGAATGACCGGCAAACGTACTGTTGATTGGATAACAGTAAGGGACGATGGCGAGTTTGTAATTACCTCACCGGCAAAATTAAAATTAAACTGAATGATAATGCAAATAAAAATATTATGGACGGAATAATAAGAAACAGTTTAAGCGAGTTGTTGCCCATGACAAAGGGGGAGAATGGCATAAATACGGTTAACGCACGTGATTTATATGCTTTCTTAGGAAGCAAACAGCATTTTGCGGATTGGATAAAGAATCGCATAGAACAATACGGGTTTCTTGAAAATCAGGATTTTCAAATGTTTTGTTATGACTGGCATGGTAACTTATTGAATATCAGATATCATAATTTTATGAAGTCTGAAAATCAACAAGTTAGCAAAATAGAATATTCCTTGTCTGTAGGCATGGCTAAAGAGCTTTCCATGATTGAGAACAACGAACAGGGCAAAAGGGCACGGCGTTATTTCATCGAATGTGAAAATATGCTCCGTTCCATGATGGAGCAGCGTTTAAAAGAGCAGCAACAGCAGGTAGATGAAGCAAAACGCCAAATGGAATCACAACAACCGAAAGTGGTTTTTGCTGAAAGCGTTGCCAACAGTGGCGATACTATCTCTATGGATGAGTTGGCGAAGCTGATAACGCAGAATGGCTATATAATCAACCGCAACGAGTTGTTTGCGTGGATGGTTGGGAACGGTTATCTTTTGCGTAAGGTGCGGCGTGTAGGGCGTAAGAGAGTAAACGATTATACACCTTCACAGGAGGCTGCACGGTTGCATCTTTTCCGGCTTAATGCGGAGCATGTTCCCAATATCGGTTTAACGCGCTATACTTGTCGGGTGACAGGAAACGGACAAATCTTTTTTGTGAGCAGGTTTAACGGTATGATAAACCGATAAACCGTATTTATTTTGCTTCTGCTGCATTTTCTTTGTGTTGGTGGTGTTGATTATCATTTGAAGTGTAGAAAGCTGTAATAGGGCAAAAATAGGTTTGATTCAGACGTTCAAAGAATAAAGATTGCCTAAAGCCTTCCTTGAATTGGTAATGGTTGTTGAGGCTACCCGCCAAAGGCCGGATGGTTATGTATAGTATAATTAAGGGAGGTTTCTTGTTGCATTCGTGGCGGTCCTCTATAGAGCGGTCCTCTATAGAGGAACTACATAGGGGTGTACTTTCATGAAACAGCCTATGAATTATGCGCATTTATTATGATTGGATTGCCATAAGAATTAATGTCGAATCTATAATATACTTATCTATAATATATTTAAAATAAGAAGGTTAATAACTGTATGTCACCGGGGGGAGTTTTTTTAAAAGCCCTGACTTTTCTCAAATCCTCTACTCCTGGGGAGAGAGATTTTTTGTAATAGGCAAAATTTCCGTGGGGGGGTAGTAAAAATTGCCTGGATTCCAATTTGGGCAGTGACATGAATAATGGTATAACGGTTGGTTGCATCCTGTTTTTATACCCGCGTTGAGGCTTTCTTTAGTTTGATGATGGTTGCTCTTGTGTGGAAATGTTTATATGGGGAAAAGATAGGTAAATTTAATTTTGAAATGGTTTAGGGCAAAATTTCCCTAAAATTGATAATCAAATAAATACGCATATTTTTGCATGTTGTAGATACTAATTGAAAAGTGCACCGTATTTTAATTGAAAAGAGCTCCATCCAT
>OOAZ01000068.1_pt1 | contig 100353 bp, 78 predicted proteins | sample 1671221 | NCBI WGS metagenome assembly OOAZ01 (sample SAMN06348134, study PRJEB24527) | human gut metagenome | biome: human gut; feature: ankylosing spondylitis patient; material: feces | host: Homo sapiens | place: China | collected 2015-10
CACTGTATCATACGGCATTTTCAGTTCAGAAAATGCCTGCCTGTGAACAGTAACATAAAATTTAAAAATACTCGGCAATTTTTTCCTTTAACCCTACCCAGAAATCTTTTGCATCCTGGGAATCCGGCAGTAAAACGGCATCCTCGTATGCCTGATAAGCGGTTTTTTCCGCATCATCTGCAGTCTGTGATAAAAATACCGAATAATGACCACTCATATCATGCAGTCTGTCTGTAAGCCGCACTGTTACAAAATCTGCAAAATCCGCTGCCTGATCCGTATTTTTTGAAAAATCATTGACAACAAACATATCCGTAGATGCACATCCGATAGAAGGAAGTTCCTCATTCAGTGCCGGGATCTCCATCACAGAATAAGATATATCGTCTAATTTTTGCAGGGAATCTGTGTTTACAAACGCACAGAGTGTTTTTCCGGCTTTAAAATGTTCTAAAATGCTGTCCATGGAGACTGAATTGATGTCTAAGGAAAATGATCCTAAAATGGTTTCAAAGTATTCAAGATCTTTCTGATACAGATCTTCATCATAGGCCACATTCATCGTTTCCGGCGCCGTTTTCTCAAACGTTACACTGTTTCCAACGAACGGGAAATCGTAAAATGCATCATTTACATCCCACTCTAACAGGTATTCCACATTTTCTCCCGGTTCATTCTCATTAGAATAATCAATGATCGCCTGCAGTGACTCCGGCTGGTTTTCAAAATATCCGTTCTGATAAACAAACACATTTGCATCGTAACTGAGCGGATATCCAATCATTTTATCCTCATAGGTGGAAGCTTTCACTGACTTTTGGGATGCCCCCTCATAAGATCCTCCATCCTCATTTTCCATGGCAAGACCATATAAATATGCCTCCTCAAGCTCATCGCCATTTAACAGATAAACATCCGGAAAATCCTCTCCCTGCATGGTATTGTCGTAAATCATCCCGATATAATCCAGAGTATCCTGACATTTGAAAGCTGCCTTCACACCCGTCTGTTCAAAATACTGTCTGGCTGCATATTCAAAAAAATCTTCATAAGATGGATCTTCATACCACACGGTCAGGTCTGTATCTGCCAGATCGTATGCATCTGTTTTCACATCCGGTTGTTTTCCTTCTGTGCCCGGTTCTTCTGCCTGCAACGGAAATGTCGTCTCTTTTACAGGCTGTTTTGAAACGACACCAGCCATAATGGCTGCTCCTGCGCAAACCACTATGGCTGCAATTACACTTCTCTTTTGTATGTTCTTCATAATCCCATTTTCCTATTCCTCGTTTTACGACAACAGACTGCACACATCCGCGTGCAGTCTATGATTCCTTACATCTGATCCAATGCTTTTTTCAGTTTTCCGATCATCTCATCCACATGTTGTTTCTCGATGATGAGCGGTGGTACAAAACGGAGTACGTCTGAACCTGCCGTGATCACAATCAGTCCTTCCTCCAGTGCCTTTGCAGCGATCTGTCCGACCGGCTTTTCAGATACCACACCCTGCATCAGTCCAAGTCCCCTGCGTACTGTCAGAAAATCGTAGGAAGCTACCAGTTCATCTAATTTTTCTTCCAGATATGGTGTGATTTCTTTCACATGGTCTGTGATGTGGTCGCGCTCCATCATCTCAAGCACCTTATCAACTGCAGCACCGACAAATGGGTTTCCGCCGTAAGTCGTTCCATGATCGCCCGGTTTTAAAGATTTTTCTGCCACCTTTTCGGTCATCAGGAATGCTCCGACCGGAACACCGCAGCCAAGCGCTTTTGCACTTGTCATGATATCTGGTTTCACACCGTAATGCTGCCATGCAAACATCTCACCGGTCCGTCCCATACCGCACTGGATCTCATCTAAGATCAGAAGAATATCATGCTCATCGCAGAGTTTCCGGACACCTTCCATAAATTCTTTTGTTGCCGGATAAATACCGCCCTCGCCCTGTACTGTCTCAAACAGGATCGCGCATGTCTTGTCCGTGATCCGTTTTTTCACGCTGTCAAGGTCATTGTAGTCTGCAAATTTCACACCCGGCATTAACGGTTCAAACGGTTCCTGATAATGTTTATTTCCGGTGACGGAGAGTGCTCCGATACTTCTTCCATGGAAAGAATGATTCATTGCAATGATCTCATGTCCTGCATGTCCGTCTCTCGTGTAAGCGTATTTTTTTGCTGCCTTGATTGCACCTTCGATTGCCTCTGTACCACTGTTGGTAAAGAACACACGATCCATCCCGCTCGCTTTTTTCACACGCTCTGCTGCATGGATGATTGGCACATTGTAATACAGGTTTGATGTATGCATAATCTTATCGATCTGTGCTTTTAAGGCATCCCCATACTCTTTGTTGCCGTATCCAAATGCCTGCACTGCGATGCCTGCCGCAAAATCCAGATATTCTTTTCCGTCTGTATCATACAGATAAACACCCTCACCGTGGTCTAATACCAGTGAAAAACGATTGTATGTGTGGAGGATATTTTTCTCCGCCTCATTGATATATCCTTCTTTATTCATGATAAAACTTCGTCTCCTTATCTCCTAAAATGGCAGTTCCAATTCCGCGGTTCGTAAAGATTTCAAGAAGCAGGCAGTGTGCGATACGTCCGTCTAAGATATGTACTCTTGAAACACCGTTCTCGATCGCATCGATACAGTTGTTTAACTTCGGAAGCATGCCGCCGCCGATAAATCCGTCCCCGATCAGTTCTCTCGCCTCTGATACACGAAGCTCGGAGATCAGTGTATCTTTGTCTTTCGGATCTTTGTAAACGCCCTCGATATCGGTTAAAAATGCAAGTTTTTCAGCTTTTACCGCTTTTGCGATCGCACATGCCGCATCATCGGCATTGATATTATAGCTGTTGTATTCTGCATCCATTCCTACCGGACAGATGATCGGGAGAAAATCTTTTTCCAGCAGATCATATAAAATCTGCGGATTTACCTCTGTGATCTCACCGACAAAACCGATATCCTCACCATTTGAGTATTTCTTTTCTACTTTTAACAGTCCACCGTCTTTTCCGCTGATGCCGACTGCATTGACGCCAAGCTCCTGTACCAGTGTCACCAGTGATTTATTGACCTTATTTAACACCATCTCGGCGATCTCCATGGTTGCCTCGTCCGTTTTGCGGAGTCCATTGATAAATACAGGCTCCATGCCGACTTTGCCAACCCATTTACTGATTTCTTTGCCACCGCCATGCACGATGATCGGCTTGAATCCAACCAGTTTTAACAGAGTGACATCCTGAATGACGTGTTTTTTTAATTCTTCATCTACCATGGCGCTTCCACCATATTTTACCACAATGATCTTACGATTGAAACGCTGTATGTATGGAAGTGCTTCGATGAGCACTTCGGCTTTCTGCAAAAGTTCCTTCATATTGTTATCTTCCATTAGTTTGGTTCTCCTCTATAAAATCTTGATATTGCCGTACGAAACTCTGATTCAGGTTGTGTTTGCTGTGACCACCTGCCTGCCTATGAGCGGTAATCGGCGTTAATTTTTACATAGTCGTAGGTTAAGTCGCAGCCCCAGGCGGTAGCCTGTGCAGCACCCATTTTGATGTCGGCGATGGCGGTGACTGCGGGTTCGGATAAGATTTTGGTTGCTTCTTCTTCGCTGTAGTCGACGGCGACTCCGTCTTTGATGATCTGCATTTTTCCTGCAGCACTCTCGAAGAATAAGTCTACTTTTTCCGGATCAAACTGTGCGCCGGAGTAGCCCATGGCACAGAGGATTCTGCCCCAGTTTGCATCGTGTCCGTAGATGGCTGCTTTGGTGAGGCTTGATGTGATGACGGATTTGCTTAAGATCTTTGCCTGCTCTTTTGTCTCGGCACCGATTACTTTTACCTCAAACAACGCAGTTGCTCCCTCTCCATCTCCTGCCATCTGTTTTGCGAGTGTCTCATTGACAAATCGGAGCGCCTTTGTAAAGGTCTCATAATCCGCATTTTTCTCAGTAATTTTTGTGTTCTCTGCCATTCCGTTTGCCAACAGGAGACAGGTATCATTTGTGGAGGTATCACCGTCCACGGAGATCATGTTATAGGTATCTTCCACGTCCGCTTTTAATGCCTCTAACAGCAGCTCCTGTGAAATTGCAGCATCGGTTGTCACAAAACTTAACATGGTACACATATTCGGATGGATCATGCCGGAACCTTTGCACATGCCGCCGATTGTGACGGTTTTGCCGGAAAGCTCAATCTCAACAGCCACTTCTTTTTCATGTGTATCGGTCGTCATAATCGCAAGTGCTGCATTATGTCCGCTCTCGATATCGCCATTTAATTGTGGGACCATCGTTTCAACTCCCGCACAGATGCGGTCGATCGGAAGCTGCATACCGATGACTCCGGTCGATGCCACAAGCACCTCATCGGTTGGGATCTGAAGCAGTTTGTTTACTTTTTCTGCAGTTGCTTTGCAGTAACCCATCCCCTCTTCTCCGGTACATGCATTTGCAATACCTGCATTGACAATGACTGCCTGTGCCTTTTTACTGTCATATACTACATGCTGGTCCCATTTGACCGGGGCAGCTTTTACAATGTTTGTGGTAAATGTTCCTGCCACTGCACATGGTACTTCACTGTAGATCATTGCCATGTCTGTTCTGTCTTTATATTTGATTCCTGCTGCTGTACTTGCTGCCTTAAATCCTTTTGCTGCGGTCACGCCGCCTTTGATCTGTTTCATTTTAACCTCCATTCCTGCACTGCTTTCTAATGTAAACAAAATTTTCATTTGCATCTCAAGTTTGTGCGTAACTCAAATCCTTCATGTAAAAATTGTATTTTTCGCACTGTCTGTTCCTGTGTTTTACGGATTAAATACGGTCTGGTTTTCTTCGTTTGTGACATATTCATAATAATTGACATCCTCGCGGAACGTCCATCCCATTCCCTGCCAGAAGTGGTTTCCGATGTCATTTTTCTTAAATGCAATCAGATTGACCTTATTGACATGTTCACGCTTTAAAGCCGCAAGGCACGCTTCCACCATCTTCTGTCCGATGCCCTGCTTTCTGTAATCCTCATGAACGCAGACATGATATAAACATCCGCGTCTGCCGTCATGACCGCACAGGATTGCACCGATGATTCTGTCGTTTTCACACGCCACCATACTCGTGGTCGGATTTCGTCTGATAAAGCGTTCCACACCTTCTTTCGAATCATCAATACTCCGGATTCCAAACCCGTGAATCCCCATCCACAGTGCATGTACCTCCTCAAAATCCTCCATTGTCATCTCACGGATGTTTACTTTTTTCTCTTCCATGTCTTTGATTCCTTTTCCAGCATAACTGTTTCGTCCAGTTACTTTTTACCTCTTATTAAAAATATAATTCAGTGTATTACTATGTAATCTTTATTACTATGTAATCTTTAATTACTATGTAATCTTCAATTACTATGCATCCATCTATGATGCTTACGGGAACATCGGAACCATATTTAAGCCCTCTGCCTCATCAAAACCGAATAACAGGTTCATGTTCTGTACCGCCTGTCCTGCTGCACCTTTTACCAGATTGTCAAGTGCGCCCATCATCACGATACGTCCGGTTCTCTCGTCAATCTTAAAATTAACATCTACATAATTACTGCCCTCTACCCATTTTGTCTCCGGGCAGACATCTTTTTCCAGCACACGGACAAATTTTTCTTTGCCATAATATTTATCATAGACTGCCTTTACTTCTTCATAAGAAGGAAGGCTGCCATCTGCTTTTTTTACCAGTGCTGCATACTCGGTTGCGAGGATACCGCGGTTCATTGGAACAAGGTGCGGGGTAAAATTAACAACGATCTCTTTGCCTGCCGCATAACCGAGCTGCTCCTCAATCTCTGGCGTATGACGGTGATTTGTCACTCCGTACGCTTTCATATTTTCATTGACCTCACAGAACAGGTTCGGCAGCTTTGCACCCCGCCCTGCACCGGAAGTTCCTGATTTTGCATCAATGATCAGCGTATTCGGGTCGATCAGCCCCTCTTTTACCAGCGGATAAGCGGTCAGAATGGAACAGGTCGTATAGCAGCCCGGATTGGCGATAAGTCTTGCTCCTTTTACTTTATCACGATTGATCTCGCAGAGACCATAGACAGCTTCCTCTATAAACTGCGGACTCTTGTGCTCGATCTTGTACCATTTCTCATAGACGGAAACATCTTTGATTCTGAAATCAGCGCTTAAATCTATGATTTTTACCTTATTTAATATATCCTCTGTCAGTACACCTGCCAAAAATCCCTGCGGGGTTGCTGTAAAGATCACGTCCACCTGGCTTGCAAGCTCATCCATATTATCGTCTAGACATACATCATCCACGATCTCAAACATATTCTGGTAAACTTCTGCATATTTTTTATCCATGTAACTGCGGGATCCATACCATTTAATCTCCACTTCTTTATGTCCCATTAAAATACGGACCAGTTCATTTCCTGCATATCCGGTTGCACCGATGATTCCTGCTTTTATCATTTTTCTCATCCTTTCCGCTCATGCTTATCTCACATGATTTCTGCACTTTTCAGCCCATTATTGTATACAGGCATACCTGCATAAGCATCTTTCTTCCTATATTAATACACCTCATCGCAGTCGTAAAGTATCTTTTTTCGTGCGCTGTTCGATATTGCATAATTATACATTCATTTTGTCTTTTATGCAATACTATTTTTTGTCTTTTTCCTATAATATGTATTATGCTTAACTATTTTCTCCATTTTGTATAATCTTTATGTATTTTTATGAATAATGAATGTATAATTTTTCACTTGCGTTTCTACATTTTTTGTTGTATATTGTCTTTAGTTAATGATCCGGCATACAAATGGGTCAAATATACATAACAGAAAGGGCTGTATCACATGAAGGAAAAAGTTATTTTAGCGTACTCCGGCGGACTTGATACCACCGCCATTATTCCATGGTTAAAGGAAAATTATGATTATGAAGTTATCTGCTGCTGTATCGACTGCGGTCAGGAAGAAGAGTTAGACGGTCTTGAAGAAAGAGCTATCTCCTGTGGAGCTTCCAAATTATACATCGTAGATATCATCGATGAATTCTGTGACGATTACATCATGCCATGTGTTCAGGCAAATGCCATTTATGAAAACAAATACTTACTCGGAACCTCTATGGCACGTCCTCTGATCGCTAAGAAATTAGTTGAAATTGCAAGAAAAGAAGGCGCTACTGCAATCTGCCACGGTGCTACCGGTAAAGGAAACGACCAGATCCGTTTCGAGCTCGGCATCAAAGCACTTGCCCCTGACTTAAAGATCATCGCTGCATGGAGAGATTCAAAATGGACCATGGATTCCCGTGAGTCAGAAATCGAATACTGCAAAGCACATGGTATTCATCTTCCATTCTCCGCTGACACAAGCTACAGCCGTGACCGTAACATCTGGCACATCAGCCATGAAGGCCTTGAGTTAGAGGATCCTGCATGTGAGCCAAACTATGATCACCTGTTAGTTCTCGGTGTTTCCCCGGAAAAAGCTCCGGAAGAAGGCGAATATGTAACCATGACATTTGAGAAAGGTGTTCCGACTTCCGTAAACGGAAAAGAAATGAAAGTTTCCGATATCATCCGTGAGTTAAACCGTCTTGGCGGTAAACATGGTGTTGGCATCATCGATATCGTAGAGAACCGTGTTGTTGGTATGAAATCCCGCGGTGTATATGAGACTCCTGGCGGAACGATCTTAATGGAAGCTCACCAGCAGTTAGAGGAGCTCGTTTTAGACCGTGCAACCATGGAAGTGAAGAAAGATATGGGTAACAAACTTGCCCAGATCGTTTACGAAGGAAAATGGTTCACACCTTTATGTGATGCAGTCAGAGCTTTCGTTACCTCCACGCAGGAATATGTAACCGGTGAAGTTAAATTCAAATTATACAAAGGCAACATCATCAAAGCCGGAACAACTTCTAAATACTCTCTGTACAGTGAGTCACTCGCAAGCTTTACAACCGGTGATCTTTACGATCATCACGATGCTTCCGGATTCATCACACTGTTCGGACTTCCATTAAAAGTTCGCGCTATGAAGATGCAGGAGATCGGTGAGAAAAATAAATATGAGGACTAATCACAGGATGTGATTATGGTTCTATTAATTCATAGCGGACAATTTCCTATGAAGTAAAAAAACAGGAGCTTATGCTCCTGTTTTTTTACTTTATACTGCCTTGTTCTACCATCCATGAAAGGACCTGATTGTGACTGTGCCTCTGACATCTATGATTCTCACTGTCTCAGTGCTTCTACCAACAATTTTTCAAGATACTCTGCTGCCGGTGTAAGTGCCGCCTCATCCGCATAAAACTTTGGATGATGGTTCGGATAACCGACTCCCGTTCCCACGTTGATAAAACAGCCCGGAATCTTTTCGAGATAAAAAGCAAAATCCTCTCCACCTGTCGAATTACGCTGTGGAACAACCTCAAAGCCACTCTCTTCTGCCACTTTTTGTGCAAACGCACTCCACGCTTTCTCATTGACGGTTGCAGGCGGCCCCGGATACCACAACAATTCCGCATTTGCGCCATATGCCGCTGCTGTATGTTCCGCAATCTCACGCATGCGTCTTTCTATAAAGATACGATCGTCTTTTTCCATGGAACGCACGGTACCCTCCAGTTCCACCTTATCCGGGATCACATTCCAGGTATTGCCGCCATTAATCCTCGTCACACTGACAACACCTGTATGGAACGGATTTAAGTTTCTGCCGACAATACTCTGGAACGCCTGTATCACAGATGCAGCTACCAGGATCGTGTCCACGCCCTCATCCGGGTGTCCTCCATGGCAGCCTGTTCCCGTGATATTTAACTCAAACCGGTCTACTGCAGCCATGACACTGCCCGCGCGGATTCCCAGCGTTCCAACCGGAAGATATGCCGCCGTATGCAGTCCAAAGATTGCTGTTACATCCGAGAGCACACCGGTTTCAAGAACTGTCTCCGCACCATGGGAAGATTCCTCTGCCGGCTGGAACAGAATTTTTACAGTTCCCTGTAACTCCTCTTTCCTCTCCTGTAACAGCAATGCTGCTCCAAACACCGCCGCCGTATGAAAATCATGTCCGCAGGCATGCATTTTCCCCGGAGTTTTTGATTTATAGGGAAGATCGGTTTCCTCCTCGATCGGCAGTGCATCAATGTCACAGCGCAGTCCATAAGTTTTTCCCGGTTTTGCGCCGCGCACGATGGCGGTCACACCGGTCTTTAGCGGTATCTGCAAAATCTCAATGCCTGCCGCCGCAAGTTCCCGTTTGATCCGCTCTGTCGTCTCATATTCCTCATAAGACAGCTCCGGATGCATATGAAGTTCCTCAAAAAAACCGGTAAGTTTCTGTTCTAATGCCTTTCGTTCCATACTCTTCTCCATTTCTACACATTCTCACGTTCTGCCCGCAACGCCGTCTATTATAACAAACGATCGCCTGCATGCTCCGCAAACGTTCTATCTGTTATCCCTCTCATCATTTCTGTGGTTTAAATTTTTATTCGCTTTCATCCGCCGCCTACCTGCGTCCACCGGATGGATCAAATGCATCACGCAATGCATCGCCAACAAAGTTGATGGAAACTACCAACACAACGATCATAATTCCCGGTGGAAGCCACAGCCACGGCTGTGAAGTCAATACCGTGATAGACTGCGCCCCGTTTAACATATTTCCAAGGCTTGCCATCGGCGGCTGTACACCCATGCCAAGGAAACTTAAAGCCGCCTCATCCAGCATGGAGATCGCCATAACAGATGTTGCATATACGAGGATCGGTGCAACTGTGTTTGGTAAAATTTCTGAAAATAAGATATGACGAAGCGGCATCCCTGCCACCACATTTCCCTTGACAAAATTTGTTTCACGCAGACTTAAAACATTTCCACGCACCAGTCTCGCCACACCCGGCCAGTCTACAAATCCAAGGATCAGGATAATGCTCCACAAACCCGGTTTAAAGATTGCCGCCGCAACGAGCACAAGAAGGATATAAGGAAATGACATCACCATATCCGTAAAACGCATCAGGAGCATATCCGCCACACCGCCAAAATATCCAGCGATCAGACCGAGTACCACTCCGATTACCGTGGAGATCACTGTTGCAAGGATTCCTACAAGCAGAGAAATTCTGGTTGCGTATAAAAGTCTGCTGAACACATCCCTGCCGATCTGATCCGTTCCAAGGATAAATTCCTTACACGGTGCACCGCTGAAAGTTCCGACGATCGCATCCGGATCATAAGGCGCAACAACCGGCGCAAACAGAGCAGCCAGACCGACAACCACCAGTATCACAAGGCTGATCTTTGCAAGATGATGTGCGCGGAAACGCCGCATCACAGTCTGCATGTATGTTTCATTTGCATTAACTTTTTTCTTTTTTCTCATATAAGTTCAACCTCTTTACTGAAGTTTTATCGTCGGATCTACCACCGCATATAAAATATCCGTCAGAAGATTGCCGAGCAGTACCACGATCGCCGAGAGCAGACAGACGCCCATGATGACCGGATAATCACGGTTTGTGATCGCACTCATTGTCATAAGTCCAAGACCCGGCCAGGAAAAGACCTGCTCCACGATGATCGATCCGCCAAACAGTACCGGTATCTCCATTCCAATGACTGTCACGATCGGAACTAAAGCGTTGCGCAGCGCATGTTTATTGATGACCAGGAAATGACCGATTCCCTTTGCCCGCGCTGTGCGCAGATAATCCTGCTGTAAAATTTCAAGCACCGCGCTGCGGATATATCGGATATTGGTTCCTGCCATGGAAACTGCAAGCACAATGACCGGCATAACCATGTGTACCGCCACGTCCGCCGCTCCCCCGGATGTTCCAAGTGTCGTCATTCCTCCGGAAGGCAGCCAGCCCAATTTTACCGTAAACAGATAAATAAGGAGCATGGCAAGGAAAAATCCCGGAATACTGCTGCCAAGGAACGATAATGTTACCACCGTATAATCGCCTTTCGAATACTGATGGATTGCGCTGTAGATCCCTGCCGGAACCGCAAGCAGGATGCTGACAAGCAGTGACACTCCCATCAGAAGCAGGGTCGGTCCAAGATGACTCGTGATCATAGCAGCAACCGGCTGGTAATTTTTAATGGAATATCCCATATTTCCATGCAGAAGTTGCCCCAGCCATACAAAATACTGTACATAAAATGGTTTGTCGAGCCCTAATGCTATCGCTTTTGCCTGTACAGCAGCCTCCGAGACGCGTGGTCCCTGCAGCATTTCAAGCGGACTCCCCGCCATGCACATAATCGCATAATCGATCACGGTAATGCCGAGCAAAACCGGAATTGCGATCAGGATACGTTTGATAATATATTTCGTCATAATATTCCTCATTCCTGGATGAAAAAATGTATGTTACGCAGTTTCTGTCCCCTCGTAATAAGGACACGCCACCAGATGATCCGGTTTTTCCGCCATCGGCAGAAGCATCGGCTCACTCACACTGCAGTCTTCTCTCGCATACGGGCATCTCGGATGAAACCTGCATCCCTTCGGCGGATGTACTGCAGAGGCAACCTCACCTGTCAAAACAGCTGACTTTTCTTCCCGCCGTCCCGGATCTGCAACCGGTGCTGCCTGTGTCAGTGCTTTTGTATACGGATGTACCGGATGCATAAATACCTCTCCGGCATCTGCAATCTCAACGATCTTTCCCAGATACATGACTGCGATCCGGTCACTGACATAACGGACTGCACCAAGCCCATGACCGACGAACAGACTCGTCAGTCCCAGTTCGTTCTGCAGCTCGCGGATCAGGTTTAATATCTGTGCCTGGATCGACACATCAAGCGCACTGACCGGTTCGTCACACACGATAAACTCCGGCTTTAAGGACAACGCTTTTGCAATTCCGATACGCTGTCTCTGACCACCTGAAAATTCATGCGGGTATTTTAGAAGTGCACTTTGAGGCAGACCAACCATATCCAGAAGCTGTTTTAAGTCTGTATCGATCGTTTTCTTATCGGATACACCATGATATAGCATCGGCTGTGCTAAAATATCATAAATATGTTTTCGTGGATTGAGTGAAGAATAGGAATCCTGAAAGATCATCTGAAGATTGGTTCCCGCCTGTTTTCGTGCCTTTTTTTCACCGCGTGTGAGAGATTTTCCACCTATTTTTTCCCCATGATAATAAATCGCACCGTCAGTCGGCGAGAGCAGTCCCACCAAAAGCTGGCCGATCGTGGACTTTCCACAGCCTGATTCTCCAACCAGTCCAAGGGTCTCGCCCTTTTTTATTGAAAAATCAATGCCGTCCACGGCCTGTATCTGACTGACGGTATGGGTAATGATACCGCCCTTGATATCATAATATTTTTTTAAATTCTCTACTCTGATCAGTTCTTTATCCATTCCTGTTTTAACTCCTGTCAGCCTTATGGCAGCGCACGAAATGATCCTTTTCTATCTCCCTCATCTCCTGCTTCTTTTCACAGCCTTCCCCGGCAAATGCACAGCGGTCCGCAAACCTGCATCCCGTAATCTGGTCATAATTTTCCGGTACGATTCCCGGAATCGATGCAAGCGTCCTTCCGCTCTCATCGTAAATGCCCGGAACCGTATCAAGCAGTGCTTTCGTATACGGATGTGCCGGATGATAAAAAAGATCCTTCACAGATGCCATCTCGATGATCTGTCCCGCATACATGACAAACACACGGTCCGCCATCTGCGCCACAAGTCCGATATCGTGTGTGATCAGGATCACAGACATCCCAAACTCTTTTTGCAGATCCCGTATCAGTTCCATGATCTGCGCCTGGATCGTCACGTCAAGTGCCGTCGTCGGCTCATCTGCGATCAAAAGTTTTGGATTACAGCAAAGTGCCATCGCGATCATCACTCGCTGACGCATTCCGCCGGAAAGCATATGCGGATATTTTTTCATTGCAGCACGCGCATCCGGCATACCGACTTTCTCTAAGATCGTGACCGCACGCTCTCCTGCTTCTTTTTTTGACAGATGCATATGAATCCGGATGCTCTCCGTGATCTGGCTTCCGATCGTAAACACCGGGTTTAACGATGTTAAAGGATCCTGAAAAATCATCGTCATCTGATTTCCGCGGATCGTATCTAACTGTTTTTCATCCATATCCAGCAGATTTTTGTTTGCAAAGAAGACAGAGCCGTCAACGACAGCTCCGCCCCTTCCTAATAATCCCATAATAGACAGTGATGTCACACTCTTGCCACAGCCGGACTCACCAACGATACAAACCGTCTCTCCTTCTGCGACATCAAAACTGACATGATCCACACTGATTTTTTTCCCAAAATCCCCGGTAAACTCTGTGGTCAGATCATTTACCTGTAATAATTTTGACATTGATTTTCCCGTTCCTTATTTCGTAATTTCCCACTGTTCCACATTGTTAAAGAAACCGTACACACTTGGTGTGGCATTTGAAAGACGTTTGTTGACAGCAGCCTGTGCGCTGACAATATAAGCAGAGAACATCGGAACATCTTCCTGTACCTTCTGATCCACAACGGAGTAAAGCCCTTTGATCTCATCCATATCACTTGTTGTCTGTGTCTTTGCAAGTGCTTCATTGACCCTGTCATCCCCGTATCCGGTCCAGCTGTCCTCGCCGCCTAACAGCCATGCCACATCCGGATATGGATCAACCGGTGCATAGGTGTACTGTACTGCTAAAATATCATAGTCATTGGTGCCTGCGACAGACATCAGTGTTGCAAAATCTACAGTCTGCACTTCCACTTTAATGCCGACTGCAGCCCACTGTGCCACAAATACATTCGCAGCATTTACAAATGCACTGTCACCAGAGTTCACATAAAAGCGTAAGGTCTGTGATCCGTCCCATCCGGCTTCCGCTAACAGTTCTTTTGCTTTCTCTACATCCTGCTCTACCGGAACGATACTGTCATCATAGAAAGGACTTGCAGAAGACAGAAATCCATCTGCAACTTCCCCTTTTCCTTTTAAAAGCTGTTCTAATACCATCTTACGGTCGATTGCATATAACATTGCCTGACGCACACGCACATCCGGAACATTTTTTGTCTGGATAAATACGGACTGGTTGGTCACCGGTTCTCCGTATACAACATTTACATTGGAAAGTGCCTCAACACTATCATAATCTTCCTCCGGGATGACACTCATTGTCGGCTGTGTAATATCAATCTCGCCGGACTGTAATCCTGCATAAAGCTGGCTGCCGCTCACGATCTTGATATTGAGTTTTGCGATCTTCGGTGCACCTTTCCAATAATTTTCATTTGCTTTATAAGAAATATAATGGTCGACATCGAAATCTGTTACCATATATGGTCCGCTGACGACATCCGGGTGATTGAACCATTCTGCAGTCTTTAACTCTTCTTCCGTGTACTGCTCGATCACATGTTTTGGAAGTGTCATCAGATAACGCGCATAAGAATTCTCAAATGTGGTCAGAGACATCTCCTCTTTTGTGGTGAACTGTACGGTCGCATCATCGATCGCTTTGATACCATCAATGCTCTCTGCTCCCTCTTCCGTAAAGCCGTCATCGCCCACACCCTCAAATACATAATACATCATGGAAGTATTGCCAATGACTGGCGATGTCAGGCGCAGTGCCGTGTATACGACATCATCTGCCGTGATCTTCTCGCCATCCGACCAGGATGCTTTCTCATCGATATGCACGATAAAATTTTTGTTATCTTCCGTCGTAACAGAATCCGCGATTTCTCCCTCAAATTCCAGATTCGAATTTAATTCTACCAGTGGAAGAAACATCAGGCTGGTCGCATATTTATTGGTCTCTCCGCCATCCATCAAAAGCGGATTTAACGTTCCAAGTGTATTGGTCACACCGATATTTACAATATCATCCGAAACCTCTGCTGTCTCTGTTGCCGCCGCATTTTCCCCCTGCGGCTGACTGCCTGTATTGCCGCCGGAAGTTCCACATCCAACAGCCGTAACTCCCATCGCAGCTGCGAGCACCAGTGCTGACAGGACCTTTTTCCAGCTTCTTTCTTTTCTCATAATTTCCTCACTTTCTGCGAAAAACTCCCGTATGCCCGCTTTTAGCATATAAAATAGTACTTTTCGCGTATTATTTCTAGTAATCCACTAGGAATTAGGTAAATTATATTTTCTATGTTTTAAATTGTCAATCCTTTTTTGTTGAAAGATTGACAAAAAATTCATGGCTGATTATAGTATTGCTTAGAATAAAGAAAAGAGGCAATACACATGAAGAATCTGCTAATTTACCAATCCACCGAATATGACTGCGGTCCGACCACACTGACAAATGCCATCCGCTATCTCTTTGACCGCGAAGAAATTTACCCGGATATCGTCAAATATATTATGCTCTATTGTCTTGATTCTTATAATGAAGCAGGCGAAGTTGGAAAACGCGGTACATCCGCATCTGCCATGATGTTTTTGAGCAACTGGCTCACACAGTTCGGACAGGTAAAAAACTTCCCGATCTCCTGCAATTTTCTCGCTAAGGACGAGGTTGTACTCTCTGAAAACAGCCGCATTATCGGTGCCTTACAGCAGGGCGGTGCCGTTTTGCTGCGTGTTTACCTGGAAGTTCCTCATTATATTCTCCTGACCGGTATTTCGGGCAGTGATATCTATGTGTTCGATCCTTATTATGAAGAACCGGATGATCCGGAACTCGACAAAGAATTCTTTGAGGAAGGCATCACCTTTATCACAGATCAGCCCAAACGCGCCAACCGCCTGATCTCCATCACACGGCTTTCCTGCACCGGTGTCGGTTTTTATGAAATGGGACCATATGAGGAACGAGAGGCAGTGATCCTGTTCAACACAAACACCAGAAAAACACCGGAAAACAGTATTGAATATATCATATAATAGTATCTAATATCAAAAGACCTTTCTGGATCTCATCTTCACCCAGTCTTCCATAGCCAAGTAAAAGAATCGGTTTATGTGGTACAGTTCCGGCAAAATTGTTTTTTTCACTTTCTATGGAAGCATTTTTATTTCTCACAGTTTCATTACAGCTCTGCTCCGATTTCCGTACAACATATTCACTGATTCCATAGATACGGATTCCTTGTTTTTCCGCCAGATCACATATCTCTGTTTCTTTTTTTTCAGTGTTTACCTGTACTAAAACATGCAGTCCTGCATGATCTCCGTAAATTTTTTCTACCCAGCTTCTCTTTTTTAACTCTGCAAGCAGGAAATCATGTTTTGCACGGTAGATTCCCCTCATCTTATTCAAATGACGTTCAAAATGTCCCTCTTCAATAAAGGCACGCAGTATCTCCTGCTGAATTTTGGGAACGGTCGTAGAATAAAATCCACATTTTTCATGATAACGTTTTAACAATTCCGGTGGAAGCACCATATAACTGATTCGAAGTGACGGCGCAATGCTCTTAGAAAAAGTTCCAATATAAATCACTTTTTCAAAATGATCCACGCTTTGCAGCGACGGGATCGGCTTTCCACGGTAACGGTACTCACTGTCGTGATCGTCCTCGATCAGATAGCGTTCCTCTTTCTCCAATGCCCATTTCAACAATTCCAGCCTTTGTTTTAACGGCATGACCGTTCCAAGAGGGAACTGATGGGAAGGCATGATATAGACAACATCCGGATCATAATTCCTGACCTTTTGTGGATCTATTCCATCTTCTTCCACCGAAACAAGCGTCATCTGATATCCCATATTTAAAAATGTATGATATGCCTGCAAATAAGTTGGATTTTCCATGAGAACCCGCTTATTTCTTCCTAAAATCTGTGTCAGTAAAATCTCAAGATATTCATTTCCTGCTCCGATGATCAGCTGATCGGGCTGACAGTTCACACCTCGCGCCTGATGCAGATATGCTGCAATCGCCTTTCGAAGCCCATAGTCCCCCTGTCCATCCCCGGATAACAGCAATTCTTCCCTGTCATCTAACAGTGCATTTTTGTTTAATTTTCTCCACACATTATATGGGAAATGCATGGTATCGATTGCATATGGGGAAAAATCAATAACATGGCTGCAAGCTGTCTCTTCCTGCTCTTTTTTTCCAAATGTAAATGTATGTTTGAAATCTTTTTCTATATGCCCAAACTCATACAGCTCTGTAATATCACACACAAAAAAACCCCTGCAAGGTTCTGCTTTGATGTATCCCTCTGCAAGGAGCTGTTCATATGCCATTTCGACGGTACTTCTGCTTACCGACAAATGCTTTGCCAAAAGTCTTGTCGACGGAAGCTTTTCCCCAACAGGAATTTTTCCCTCAATGACATCCCGTTTGATATATTCGTATATTTTTTCATAGAGGGGAGCTTTCGCTCCCCCCTGTAAATCAATCATTATTTCAATCATAATAATTTTGCCTATTTGCTGTTTTTGATCTCTGCCACGATCTTTTCTTTTAAATCATATGCACGGTCTTTCATCTTTTTCGATGCAGAAGGTGTAGCCTGGATTCTTGAAATACACTTAGAAGCCACATCATATTTTTTGAAATGATATGCCATTGCCGCAAGAAGATAATCTACGGTACACTGATCCATTCCACACATTGGAAACATCTCTGTAGACATTGCTTTCATAAATCCCTCATATGCCTGCTGGTAAAATGCCTCTTCCTGCTCTTTTGCCTCTTTTTTCTTCTCTAAGGTCTCCGGATCTGTTCCTTTTAACTCCTCTGCCTTCCCACGATACAGCCAGGAAAGTTTTAAACATGAATAGGCCTTCTCACTGGTCTTTCCTTTTTTGACGATCGTATTGAAAAGTGCAAGCTTATAACGCTCGATTGCCTGATCATAGTCTAAGACGGCAGGTTCATCGGAACCTGTTGGTTTGAAATTGGCACAAACCTGTTCCTTGATCAGTTTGATCTGTCCTGATGTCACATGCTCGAAATAACGGTTCATCGCTGTATATCCGCAATACGGGCAGGATGCCACATCATATTTTAAAGTGTCAATGTATTCGAAACGCGGACGCAGATCCAGATCCGGCTCTAAACGTTTGATTCGTCCGTTCTTGATCATTTTTGTCTTAAATACCTTGTCACAGACAGTACAACGGATTGCCTTGTCTAACAGAAAACTGTCCTCTGTCGGAGCAGCCTCTGTTTTTCCACCATCAGCGGATGCTGCCGGCTTTTTTTCATCCTCAAACAGATCCGTTGTGTTATCTGCTTTAATACCAAATTTTTCCAATCCTGCAAATAAATTCATTTGTATTTCATATCCTTTCCTGTTACGCCCGTTTCAGGGCAAAAATGCAAATCATTACAATGCTATGCATTAGGCAGTTTAAATGAGCTCTTAAGTGAAACGATCCGGTTAAATACCAGATGATCTGCGGTCGAATCTTTCGCATCCACACAGAAAAATCCCTGTCTTACGAACTGGAAACTGTCATATGCTTTTGCATCTTTTAAATTTTCCTCAACAACACAGTTTTTTAAAACAGTGAGGGAATTTGGATTCAGATTCAGACTTCCGTCCTCATTATACACTCCTTTTTCCTCATCTACAATGTTTTCATAGAGACGAATTTCAGCCGGAACTGCCTGTGCTGCAGATACCCACTGGATGGTTCCTTTTACTTTTCGTCCGTCCGGGCTGTTTCCACCTTTAGATGCCGGATCATAAGTACAGTGGATCTCCGTCACCACGCCATTTTCATCTTTTACGAAACTGTTGCAGGTCACAAAGTATGCGTTCATCAGACGTACTTCGTTGCCCGGAAACATACGGAAATATTTCTTTGGCGGCTCTTCCATAAAGTCTTCACGGTCAATATAAAGTTCGCGTGAAAATGGAACTTTACGCACACCAAGTTCCTCATTTTCAAGATTATTGACTACCTCAAGATACTCTGTCTCTCCCTCCGGATAGTTGTCGATCACAACTTTGACCGGATCTAAGATCGCCATCATACGGGGACGTTTCATCTTTAAATCTTCACGGATACAGTACTCTAACATGGCATAATCCACAGAGCTGTTTGCCTTGGAAATACCGCAGAGTTCCACAAACATTTTTAAGGATTCCGGTGTAAATCCTCTTCTGCGGAGTGCAGCAATCGATACAAGGCGTGGATCATCCCATCCGTCTACGATACCTTCTTCCACAAGACGCTTGATATATCTTTTTCCTGTCACTACGTTTGTTAAATATAATTTTGCAAACTCGATCTGTCTCGGCGGCATCTCATCCTTATCCGGAATCATATCTTTGCCAACCTCATCGATCACCCAGTTGTACAGCGGTCTGTGATCCTCAAACTCGAGTGTACAGATCGAATGGGTAATTCCCTCAATGGCATCCTCTAATGGATGTGCAAAATCGTACATCGGATAAATGCACCATTTGTCTCCGGTTCTGTGGTGTGTCATATGCGCCACACGGTAAATAACCGGATCTCTCATATTGATGTTTGAAGATGTCATATCGATTCTTGCGCGGAGCACTTTCTCTCCGTCGGCAAATTTACCGTTTTTCATATCTTCAAATAAAGCAAGATTCTCTTCCACACTTCTGCTGCCCGCAGGATCTTCTTTTCCCGGTTCTGTCAGTGTACCGCGGTACTCACGGATCTCATCTGCACTCAGATCAGAAACGTATGCTTTTCCTTTTTTGATCAGCTTTACTGCTGCTTCATACATCTGATCAAAATAGTCGGACGCGAAGAACAGTCTGTCCTCCCAGTCAGCACCAAGCCATTTGATATCCTCTTTGATTGCCTCAACAAACTCTGTCTTCTCTTTTGTCGGGTTCGTATCATCAAATCTTAAATTGAATTTTCCATTATATTTCTGCGCAAGACCTGAATTTAAAAGTATGGACTTGGCATGTCCGATATGAAGATATCCGTTCGGCTCCGGTGGAAATCTTGTATGGACGGTTTTGCAATGTCCTTCCTCTATATCCTGATCAATAAACTGTTCGATAAAATTCTTTGAGACATTCTCGTTTTCCATGATGTCTGTCCTCCTCATATAACAACTCATGCTATATCATGTGCAAAATCAGCACATGATCAACATTCGCCGCTCGTCAATCATTCAAATATGTCGACTCACTTACGCTCATTATATCATACATGATACACCGCTTGGGTGCAAGTAAAATATAGCATGAATTGGGGATTTTGGTAAGAAATTATTTATCCTTAATTTTCATTCATCTTCGCTGCCTGGCCGGAGGATGTATGGAGCAAATAATTGCTTCCACAGCTATAACTACTATCATCACATATACTGCAGCTCTGTATTTGTTATTCCATCCTATATGTTTCCAGCTATTTTATAATGCAAAAAATGTCATTTTTTTAAAGTTTCTGCATTTTAGTGCACAAACTTTATTTTTTCATAAGTTTATGCTATACTAGCACAAGGAGGTACGTCAAATGATCGATACTCATAAACTCAAAAAAAGAGATTTATATCTGAATAAGATTATAGCATTTCAAGACACCGAACCAGTGAAGGTTGTTACTGGAATCCGTAGATGTGGCAAATCCAGCCTGTTGAAATTAATGACTCTCCACCTGAAGGAAAATGGGGTTACTGACAATCAGATTCTGGAAATGAATTTTGAGTCACACGCTTATAAAAATATGAATAGTGACTCTTTCTACGAATATGTCAAACAACATATCGTACCAAATAAAAGAATGTACCTCTTTTTTGATGAGGTTCAGCGTGTTCCTGACTGGGAGGATGCTGTTAACTCTTTCCGCGTCGACTTCAACTGCGATATTTATGTCACAGGCTCAAATGCCTATATGCTCTCCTCTGAATATGCCACTTATTTATCTGGCAGATGTGTAGAAATAAAGATGCTGCCTTTATCTTTCTCTGAATTTATAACGTTTCATAATTTTGAAATAAGAGAAATGAAGAGTGCTTTGGGTGGTACACGCAAACAAGTCTTTGATAAAGCAGGAGAACATTATGAACTTCGTGAAGTTTTCGATGCATATATGCGATTTGGCGGCATGCCAGGGATTGCTGACATAGGCTTAGATCAGGAAAAAGCACTGGTGCTGCTTGAAGGTATCTACTCTACCGTTATTATGAGAGACATTCTCGAACGTGAAAGTCGCAGAGGTCAGAAAAAAATCACTGACCCTGTCCTTTTAAAAAAGATTATCATGTTCCTTGCTGATAACATTGGAAGCAACATCTCTGTTTCTTCTATCGGCAACACCTTGGTAAATGAAGGACTTCTTGAAAACGGGAAGCGAAAAGGAACCCCAAGTGTTCACACTGTTCAGGCTTATGTGAATGCACTTCTAGAGTCATATTTTTTCTACGACATCAAAAGATTTGATATCAAAGGAAAGGAATATTTACGCACTCTTGGCAAATACTATATTGTCGATATCGGACTTCGAAACTATCTGCTTGGATTCAGAGATCGTGACAGCGGTCATGCAATAGAAAACATTGTTTACTCTGAACTGATTCGTCGAGGCTATGATGTTTCTATAGGTAAAGTTGGTAATTTCGAAGTGGATTTTATTGCAACAAAGGCAGACAACAAACTTTATGTTCAGGTCACAGAATCAATGACAAGCGAAGATGTTCGTAGCCGGGAATTAGCACCACTCAAAAAAATCAGCGATAACTATGAAAAAATCGTTCTTTCCTTAAATACAGGCATAGATTCTTCCTATGATGGCATAAAATCAATCAACCTGATCGACTGGCTAATCTCAGAATAAAAACAGAATATACGGAAAGGAACCAGAGGTAATCTCTGGTTCCTTAAATTCATAGGATATTCTCCGATGACTTTTTTTTACGCATTCTCATTCATCTTCGCCAGCTTCGCTGCCTGGTCTGCTGCGATACATGCGTCAATGATTTCCTGGATATCTCCGTTCATGATCTTATCGAGTTTGTACAGTGTAAGATTGATTCTGTGATCCGTCACACGTCCCTGTGGGAAGTTGTAGGTACGGATCTTCTCAGAACGGTCTCCTGTTCCGACCTGACTCTTACGAAGCTCTGCTTCCGCATCGTGGGCTTTCTGCTGCTCTAAGTCGTATAATTTGGTACGCAGCAGGGCGAACGCTTTTGCCTTATTCTGGATCTGTGATTTTTCCGTCTGGCTGTAGATCACGATTCCGGTCGGGATATGTGTCAGACGCACGGCAGAGTCTGTCGTATTGACACACTGGCCACCGGCACCGGATGCACGGCAGACATCGATACGGATATCTTTGTCATCGATCTGCACATCCACTTCCTCAGCCTCCGGCATCACTGCAACTGTGATAGTGGAAGTATGGATACGTCCGCCGGACTCTGTCTCCGGGACACGCTGTACACGGTGTACACCGGACTCATATTTCATAACGGAGTAGGCTCCCTGTCCGCTCAGCATAAAAGTAACACTCTTCATACCGCCAATGCCGGTTTCATCTGCTTCCATGATCTCCGTCTTCCAGTTTCTGCTTTCTGCATAATGCAGATACATACGATAAATTTCAGCCGCAAATAAAGCAGCCTCGTCACCGCCGGCACCCGCACGGATCTCAACGATAACGTTCTTGTCATCGTTCGGGTCTTTCGGAAGTAATAAGATCTTTAACTCTTTTTCCAACTCTTCCACTCTTGCCTTAGAATCGTTCAACTCTTCTTTCGCAAGTTCACGCATCTCCTCATCAGACTCTTCCTCAAGCAAAGCAAGGGAATCCTCGATGTTCTGTTTGCACTGTTTATATTCCTTATATGCATTTACGATCGGAGTCAGGTCACTCTGCTCTTTCATCAGCTTACGGAAACGCACCGGATCATTTGCCACATCCGGCTCACTTAATTCACTCATTAATTCCTCAAAACGGATCAGTAAATCCTCTAATTTATCAAACATATATCCTCCATTCCTGTCACAACACGATCATTGTGTGCCAAATCTTTGATAACCGTCACATTTTTAAATCCAGCTTCTTTTAAAAGCCCGGACACTGCTTCGCCCTGATCGTAACCGATCTCAAACAAAATGTGTCCTCCCGGTTTCAGATATGCCTTACATTCTTTGATAATCTTTCTATAAAAATATAAACCGTCCTCTTTGCCGTCTAAAGCCTCCATCGGTTCAAACTCCTGCACCTCCGGCATGAGTTTTACCACTTCCCCGGTTCTTATATAAGGCGGGTTTGAAACGATCACATCATATGTCCCTGTCACATTGTCAAACAGATCACTGCGCTCAAACGTGACCGAAACCTGGTTCAGCTTCGCATTTTCTTTTGCCACAAGAAGTGCCTGTTTGGAAATATCCGTCGCTGTCCCTTCCACCTCCGGTATATTATGCACGATACTGACAATAATACAGCCGGAACCGGTGCACATATCAAGTACTTTCATTCCCGGTTTTACAACTTTTAATGCCTCTTCCACCAAAGTCTCCGTGTCCTGTCTCGGAATCAGCACATTGGAATTGACCTTAAATTTCAATCCCATAAACTCTGCTTCACCGACAATATATTGTAACGGCACATGTTCTGCGCGTTTGCGCAATGCAATCTCATATTCACTTAACTGTTCCTCAGCGACCTCATCCTCCATATGCAGATAATAAAAGCTGCGGTCGATCTTGCAGACCATCTCCAAAAGCAGCCATGCATCAATTTTTGCATCTGCCACATCTGCCATATTTAAAACCTTTTCGCCGAGATTAATTGCTTCCCGATATGTCATGTTCTTTACTGTCCTCTTGTCTTATTTCTTCCACATAAGTCTTCCAGTCAAACACAGCTTCCACAGATGCAATCCCCACCTCGATCATATCATCCTCCGGCTCCTTCGTCGTGATATGCTGCAGCAGAAGTCCCGGTTTACTGAGCAGATTGATAAGCGCATTATCGCTGCGTCCCGCAAGTCTTATAAATTCAAAAGACACACCCGCGATCACCGGGATCAGCACAAGACGAAGTACCAGTCTTAACACTCTTGAATCCACATGGATGAACATAAAAAAGAAAATACTGATGATCATAACGATCAGCAGGAAACTGGTTCCACAACGCTTATGTAATCTGGAACTTTTTCTCACATTCTCTACAGTAAGATCCATTCCGTGCTCAATACAGTTAATGCACTTATGCTCCGCACCATGATACATGTAAACCCGTTTAATATCAGGCATCAGCGAAATCGCTGCCACATACCCGATAAAAATCGCCAGACGGATCAGCCCCTCTAAAACAGCGATCAGCATATAGGAATCTGTAAACTTCTGAAAAAATACAGATATATAATATGGAAGAATCATAAATATCGCGACAGCAAGAACAATGGAAAATGCAACCGTACCCCCCATCATCAGGCTGTCCTGTCTTTTCTGCTGCTCTTCTGTCAATACTTTTTTCTCACGCTGTTTCTTTGTCTTTTCTTTCTGGTCCGTTTCTTCTTCCTCAAAAAAAGAAGTGGAAAACGTCAACGTTGCAACACCCAGGTACAACGACTCTATAAAACTGAACACACCGCGTAAGACCGGCATGTTTCTGATTTTCTTATTTTTTATAATACCTTTATATTCGGAAACCTCAAGTGCAATTTCCCCATCTGGCTTTCTGACAGCTACGGCGTATTTTTCCTGATTTTTCATCATCACACCTTCCATGACTGCCTGTCCGCCAATCCCGGAATATCTCATGTTAATCTCCATTCTTATGTGTGAAAAAGAAGATTTTCACACTGTTTTCCATTCCTGTCGGTTTTCACGAAATTAACGAATAAAATCATCCGACGCTCTAAAAAAAGGTTGAGATTAAATAAACCTCAACCTTATCTTTAACCATGTTCACTTGCGTACTATTTGTTAATGCCGTACTTCTTGTTGAACTTATCGATACGTCCGTCAGTTCTTGCAGATTTCTGCTGTCCTGTGTAGAACGGATGGCATTTGGAACAAATTTCTACGTGGATATCCTCTTTTGTAGAACCTGTTACGAATGTGTTACCGCAGTTACATGTAACTGTTGCCTGATAATAATCTGGATGGATTCCTTCTCTCATGATTTTCACCTCTTTATGTTCTTATCGTTATTTAGTTTCGCCTGTTCAATCCTTTTATACCCGTATGCCCGATCCGCATATGGTACTTACTCCAAAGGAAAGTCCCGATAAACAGCTTAATCAGTGTAACATACGATTTCAAAAAAATCAAGATATTTTTAAATAATTCTGTTCTTTTTTACCATATTAATATATTCGCGGTTATTTTTGGTACGCGCAAACATATTTAAGATATTCTCCACAGCATCATCTTTGCGCATTCCATTGATTGCCTTCCGCATGATGTCAACTGCTTCCTGTTCTTCGGAATCAAGCAGCAGATCTTCTCTTCTGGTTCCCGATTTTACGATATCGATTGCCGGAAATACACGTTTCTCGGAAAGCTTTCTGTCAAGCACGAGTTCCATATTACCGGTTCCCTTAAATTCCTCAAATACAACATCATCCATCTTACTTCCGGTATCAACTAACGCTGTTGCAAGAATTGTAAGACTTCCTCCCTCACGCATGTTTCTCGCCGCACCAAAGAAGCGTTTCGGCATATGGAGTGCAGCCGGATCAAGACCGCCGGATAAGGTACGTCCGCTTGGCGGAACCGTAAGATTATATGCCCTTGCAAGTCTTGTGATACTGTCAAGAAGAATCATGACATCTTTTCCGTGCTCTACTAAACGTTTTGCACGGCCAAGCACCATCTCCGATACACGTTTGTGATGTTCCGGAAGTTCATCAAAAGTAGAGTAAATTACCTCAACATTATCGCCCTCAATGGCTTCCTTGATATCTGTAACCTCCTCCGGTCTCTCATCGATCAGAAGGATGATCAGATGCATATCCGGATTACCTGCTGTCACTGATTTTGCAATCTCTTTTAAAAGTGTTGTTTTTCCTGCCTTAGGCTGGGAAACGATCATACCACGCTGTCCCTTACCGATTGGGGAAACAAGATCTACAATACGCATCGCAACACTGCATCCCGGGCGTTCTAAACGTATCCTCTCATTCGGAAAAATCGGTGTCAGATCTTCAAAACTTTTTCTCTTCTGGGCTACACTCGGGTGATAGCCGTTAATTGTAGTCACATATAAAAGTGCCGAAAACTTTTCCTGCTGTGTCTTGATTCTTGTATTACCACAGACAATATCTCCCGTTTTTAAATTAAACTTTCGGATCTGTGATGGTGAAACATACACATCATGCTCACCCGGAAGATAATTCTCACAGCGGATAAATCCGTATCCATCCGGCATAACCTCTAAAATACCATTTGCCGTAATTCCACTGTCAAGACTCATCATGGTATCATCTGCCGCTGCAGATGCCGTCTGATTTTCCTGTGTTTCTACCTGCTCTTCTGCCTTTTCTTTTGTCTGACGATCTGCATCTGTTCCGCGCTCCCTTGGTGCATATTCCGTTCTTTTTCTGGAATATTCTTTCGGCTGTGCATGATCTTTCGAACGCTCCGTGCCCTCTTTTGCTTTCACACGCTCCACGCGCTCTTCCTGCGTCTGCATACTCTCCGTCTCTTTTTGTTTGCGTGCATCTTCTTCAAGCATACGATTGACCAAATCACTTTTCTTCATGGAAGAAATATTTTTCAGTCCCCGTGCCTTGGCCAAATCACGTAAAACGACTAATGATAAACTCTCATATTTTTCTCTCATTCATAAACTCCTTACTTCTTCTTTCACCTGTTGGAATCGTCTGCGGAAATGATGTCTGATGTGACAATTGAATTTTTCGATGTGGCTATTATACTACATTTCTTTCCAAATAGGAAGTCCTAATTCCTGATTTTTCTTTCCCTCCGAAAGCTCCGGGTTACTGTTCACACTTACAGTGTGACCAGCAACGATTACAGCCCATGAAAAGTGCCACTTCTAAATTTTTCCCATAAAATCCGATGATAAACTCATCTCCATCATATCTTCCAAGTATCACTTTATTACCAAACGCCCCGTTTCATTGTGTCCGCAAGAAGCTTTAATACCTCGTCACTACCGAGATGACCAAGCGTATCATTCACAGATTTAAAATTATCAATACCAAGAGATGATGCAGGAACCTGCTCCAATTATTGCAACTGACTGATATTTCATTTTACTCCATTCCTGCGTGTGAAAAATCTTATTTTTCACACTAGCCTGTTTTCATTCTATTTTTTTCTTTTCATTTTGCATAACTGCACGGAAAATGCCTGATACCGCAGCAAAAAGTACCCCTGCCACCGGCCAGATGATCCATGTAAAATCCCAACGCATTGTCCAGAAACTCCATCCCAGATAAATTGCAGTGGCAATACACCAGTAAGCTCCGCTAAATGCATCTGACTTCTTTTTCAGTTTCTTTTCTGAAATAGTATAATCTCCCTCCTGCAAAAGAATATCATAACTTCCTTTTATCATACCGACACGGATTATCATATACACGCCACATGCTACCAGAATTAAAAGCAGCGATACAAAGCTGGTACATACAACATCCGGCGCATCCATACAGGCTGCCACCAAAAGCGGGATTGCCGCAACGATGCAGAGCACCACGCCAACGGAGATTCCTCTGGTAAATGTTCCCTCATAATTTTTTAATTTTTCCTTTGCAAGCCCTTCTACCCCATAGGCGGTTTCAAAACATTCGTTTTCCAGAAACTCGAATCTTTTTGTCTGCATACCACAGGAAATAAATGTAAATACCGCTGCCGCCACAAATCCAAGCAGGCATACCAGTCCAACCGATGCAGCCACACCCTCGGAAATATTTCCAATCTGCGCCTCCGATAATCCTGCCAAAAATATCAGAACTGACGGACTGACGATGCAGGATGCAACTGCAGCTGCGATCTTCGGTGCATTTTTCTTCCGGACTTCCATAAAATCATTTGCATCTTCCACCGAAACCTTTTTTAATGGAAAATCTTTGTCGGAAGGTTCCACTCCCTCAATGGGCTGCGGTGTCTCACATTCATCTTTTAAAAGGTAGTCTGTACTCACCCCAAAAATCTCTGACAGCTGGATCACCCTCTGCAGATCCGGTATTGACTGGGCACTCTCCCATTTTGACACCGCCTGTCTGGAGACGGAAAGTTTCTCTGCTAGTTCTTCCTGCGACCATCCGTTCTTTTTTCGCTCTTCCATAATTTTTTCAGCTAAAATCATAACTCATCCTCTTTTCTTTTTCAATGATGTGATCTTTGTTACGTCTCCATCATACCCATTTTGACCGGTTGCAGGCTACCAAATGTGCCTGTCAATCTGTCAACTGATGGTTGCAATTCCCGCAATTCAGGCATTTCCCTGTATTTTTTGATCCAGGAACTTTTTATCACTCTCACAAACGACCGCCCACTGCAAATTTAGAAAAGCTCTTTGTTGTAAAGTTCACTGTCTGTTTCTTAGAATCATAATAAGATTTTGAAATCTTTTTGACATTTCCTTTTTTGTTGATGGTGTACGCAAAAAGATCTTTCTTTTTTTCTTTCTTAGAAATCTTATAATGGATCTTTACGGTAACCTTTCCCTTTTTCAATTTTCCTAACGTTTTTTTCTTTGCACCTGTAACCGAAATTTCATACATTGGACGTTTTTTGACAATTTTACCTGCCTTTGAAGAAAGAATGCGTTTATCTAATTTCTTAACATGAAAATACACATCTGAATTCATCTGTTTTTTTATTTCTTTTAAGGCATTGCGGTCCATTGTAATTATAACGTTTCCATATTCCAGTTGCAGTGCTTTTGCCTCATTGTCAATAAGACGATTCAACGTTGACTTACTAACCTTTAAAACCTGCTTTTTCCCTTTCCTGGACTTACATTTTATTCTGATCGTCTTATTTTTTATCTTTTTATCCGGCTTTTTCTCCGGTGTTGGTTTTTCTGTTGCCGGTTCTTCCGGTGCTGGTTTTTGTGGTGTCGGTTTTTGTGGTGTCGGTTTTTCCGTCGTCGGTTCTTCCGGTCCTTCCGGTGCTTCTAAAGCACCACTTCCAGTCTGTGTTTTCTTTTCTTTCACAATAACCTGACAGGCAGCTTCACTCCCTGCATAGTTTTTATTGCCATTATATTTTGCGGTAAAAGAATATGTCTTTGTCTTGTTCGGAAGCGATACCGTCCACTGATCATTTTCCTTCTTAACCAGTGTAATGCTGGAATCATTGCAAGTAATATCCACCGGTTCATCTGCGCTGATTCCCTGTTTTAAAACTTTAAGTGTTACGCTGCCAGCACCCTCTGATCCTGCGGGCGTTGCAAGAAGCTTTAGTTCTGTAACAGCCTTTGTAATTTCCAAAGATGCCTGCCCATAACAGGATTTTGCAGAATCAGAAGATGCTTCAAAATAAATTGTATATTTGCCTGCGTCTGTATAAGCCGGAAGTTCTTCTATTGTATAAGGTCCGTCCTCCTTCATACTGTATCGAAGATTCACACCCTCCCCTGGTCTAATGTCAAATGTATGCCTGTTTGAATCATACGGCACTGTAACCGGTCTTGTCGTACACTCTGCTATCTCCTGATCTTCGTCTCCGGAGGAATCATTGTTCTCCTGATAATAATAAACAATGTCCATGCTGTCTTCCGTGATCGTTATCTTATCCTGATCCACACTGTTTCCCACACAGGCATAACCGGATAACTCAGGATTTCTTAAGGTATATGTAGAATTGCGTGGTGCATGGACAATAGATGTTTTTGTAGCAGGAAGATCTGTTTCCGTTCCGTCTTCCATCTTTAACCGGTAATGAATGTTTACGGTACTCCATGCCTGGTCAGCTGTTTTATCTGTAGCTAAGACTTCCTGCGTATCCATGTCCACGATTTTTCCATCCAGTCTGTCACCGTTTGTCAGACCATACACATCATTAAGTACAACGGAAAGAGACTCTCTTGCAGCATCCGGGTCATATGAATTTGTAAGGGCAGGAATGGTAAATTCTTTTTCTGCACTATATTTTACCGTTATTCCATCTGCGCCGATAATACGAAAACTCATTTTAAGATGCTGTTCTTTATTCACCATATTTTGTACTACCGTGCGAAATTCCAGATCATGATCATTGGCTTTTGTGACATTAGACTCAGTAATCCTGTATTTTTCACTGTCTCTGTCAAGTGTCGCGGTTTTGTTATGAGGAATGGAAACTTCAGGATCACTGATATAAAGAGCCGCCGGTTTACTGACATAATCCGTGTTATTCAGCTTTCTTGCCAATTCCATCTTGCAGACCTCGCAAAATGGCTGTCCGAGCCACCGCATCATACATTCGCGGCTGGGCGCAAATGCGGTATCCGTTCCTGCATTCGTGATTCCGATCCCGCGAAATCCTAACATTTTACTCCATTTGATTTTCTCCGGATCAGTAGTGTCGGACATATTTGGTTTGTTGGTATATCTCTCATATTCATCGCCGAGACCGCCTATACTATGGGCGGTCTCGTGAGCCATAACCATTCCATCACTATTATCCTCAGAATTTGTAGAAAAAGAAAATAATGGATTTACTGATGCACCATAGCTTCCTGTATCATTACAAAGTATATGAATCGTTCCAACATTTGCGCCTTCATCCAGATAATTTTCTTCCAGTTCTGTCCTTAACGCTTTGGCTCTTTCATCTCCGCCATTGGTAAATCCGGCTGCCTTTCCATATACTTTGACATGAAAATATGTATCCGGACTCTTACCGCCATACACTCCAATGCCTGACTCGTTAGAAACTGCCTGCACAGCGTAAATATTAATACGGTCAGAATATTCCCTATATGGTGACCATGTCAGCATTCCACGCGCCTTTTGGGTGGCATCTTCCAAAAACTGATCCTGCTGACCGGCGGTATAGCCATCTCCCATGATCACGATCACAAAGTTTTCTTTATCATCACCAGTCTTATGAATTACCTGAACCGGAAATGTGGTTTTGGATTTTTCTGTATTTTTTGCCATTGCTGTTTGTGGCAAAAGCAACAATAATAATAACATCATATAGATACATACTGCTTGTATTCGTTTTATTTTTCTTTTCATGTACTTCACCTTTTGTTGAATGAGATTTTTCTTCGCTATCAGATTTTTCACGCAGTTTCCTCGGAATTGCGCTTGATGCCGTCCACAATACTCATAATCCTTCTTGCCGAATCCATATTAATCTGCAAAAGGAGAATTTTCTTATGCTTACAACGGAACTTTTTATAGCCATTATCAGCTTATGCATTACCTGTTTTAATCTTGGTTATACCGTTGGTTCTAAGAGCAATGACAAAACACAAAAATAACCGCCCCATGTCCTGCCAGACCAAGCGGTTATTTTTTACCAATTATCTACAGGGCTAACCGTCTATCGGCAGCACCTTTTGATATTATATTAACATTCCACCGCTTTTATGTCAAACATATATTCTATTTTTAATTATGCTCATTTCGTCGATAAACTTGAATTTGAAAACCACAATTTTATAAGTGGTTATTAACCCTCACAGGGTTTTAATAAAATCCTCCAAAAGCCTTGAAAATAAAGGGTTTATCGCAAAATGCTCACCTTAACTTATTATACGATTTCACACTGTTTTATTCTTCCCTTGGAAGCTGATAAGGGCAAACACAAGGGCAAGAAAATCTGATAACAAGATATAACAGAATGTGGCAATCTGAGAACTGTGGCGTATGTGCGAATATATTATACTGGAGGATTTATTATATGGACAAGTACATTTTTGATGAAATCAACGGCTTATGGTATGAATTGCAGGAAGATTATTATATCCCTTGTCTGATACTTTCCGAAGAAGAAACACAGCCTATCGGCTTATGGGGGCAACACCACAAGCAGTACCTAAAAGAGCATAGGCACATCGTTTACACCACAATGTTGATTGAGGGAACACTGAACCGCTATCTTGCAGATATTAACCAACAGGCGGAGCAAATGTTCCACAGATTGATTGAAGAAATGGCTCAAAAGCAGGGTGTGACAGAACAGTTAAAAGCAAAACAGCCTATAGAATGGATAGGATTGATGAATAACATACAGGCTTGTGCAAGAGAGATTGTGAATAATGAAATAATTTTTTCATAGGATTAATGATACGAGGGCGAAGATGCTTCTACACATCTTCGCCCTTGTTTTTTTATAGTCAATTTTTATTTCGCCTTGCGTAGTACCAATAAAAAACGATGAATTTTTCCTTCAATACAACCATTTTTCTCTAAAATTTGTTGTGCATACAGTAATCTGTTCTTGCAATTATCTACAGAGAAATTAGGAAATTCCCACTCTATAATATGCGCAAACCAAACAAGTGCACCTATATCAAAAAATTTGATTGGTCTGAAGCATTCCTGTCCATCCAAAATGTCAAAACCTACATCACAAAATCGTTTTTTAACTATATCAAGATACTGTTCTGGAAATGGAAGTTCAGTTTTCCCTAAGAGAAGTTCCACTAATTCACGGTCATTTTCAGCCCCAACCTGTTCAGTGATAAAAATTCCTCCACATTTCAAAACACGATGTATTTCTTTGGTATTAAAATCACCGTGACGATTAATGACAATATCAAATTCATAATCATCAAATGGCAACATATCCTTTCCATCACCTGCACGAAAATCAATTCCGAGAGGGAGCAAGGTTTCTTTGCATAGCTGAATATTTGGGGGATAGGCTTCGGTTGCACTTGTTTTTACATAAGGATGGCGGAGAGATAACAAGAATTCACCACCACCAGTATCTATATCCAGCAGTTTCATTTCTGGTTTTAAGTAATCCAGTATGATGTTTTGATAATTCCAAGGCAAGTCCGTTTCTTCCGTATATCTTCCCTCGATGTGAGAAAAATCCCATCCGTGGATATGTGCAACACTTTCTTCTCTTTTCCAAATGTCTATCAATTCTTTTTCTTTCATCGTAACTACTCCTATTTTGAATATTTTTGTTTTGTACATCAATTATAGGCGCAGCCAACTGACAACATCATAAAATAAGCTCGATACAATCTGTTGCCAGATTTACAACTGCACCGAGTAGTTACCTCGAATAAGTCTCATTGTGTGAGTTCACCGCCTTTCGAATTGCTTTGTTCAGTATATCACTTTTTGAACAAAAAAGAAAGTATCCTTAAAGTGATATATTTCAAAACATAATTCTTGCCATTGGTTTTCAGTCAAATTTGTCTATGTAAGACCGCAAGGCAGGTTGCCCTGCGGTGCATTCCGAGAACAGAGGAAGTACCCGACGGGTACAAGGAAATATCCTTTGTCTGCCTGAGATCTGACGGAGCATACGAGTCACCGAGTACAGTTGGTGTTATGACAAGGTCGGCAAAAAAGAAGCTGGAAGGATTTGAAGATTTCCATTTTCATATGCTGAGACACACATTCACCAGTAATCTGCTCTCCAATGGTGCAGCACCAAAGGATGTGCAGGAACTGCTTGGACACGCTGACGTAAGTACCACAATGAACATCTACGCTCACTCTAAAAGGGAAGCGAAACGAACTTCCGCAAGACTGCTTGATAAGGTGGTCGGGGAAGCCTAAACAAAAAATTTCCCTTGTTTCGGCTCATAAGGGCAAAAACAAGGGAAAATACATAAGGAACGAGTATTAAATTGCCGATTTTCCTTGAAAATACAAGGGTTTCGGAGGATTGATTAGATAAATCCGAATTTATGGGATCAGATTGTAAGATAAAAAGCCTTATTTATTCCCTTAAAACCCACCCTTTTGATATGCTCTGGCAATAATATAGGATGGTTCATAATATGCGCTACAATTATAATTATCTATTATATCACAAATATCACTATTATAAACCCTATATATTTCATCAACATAATTTTCATTCCAAAGAGCCGTATCAACAATCAATCGCTGATATACTTTCCCCATCTGTATTGCTGACGGGATCTGGCTCACTAATTCTTTATTCACATCCGAAATATCAAAATCGCCATTTTCTAATTGGTAAGTTTCAATCCAGTTTTTCATCTAAACTTTCCTTCTATTCTAGCGTTTTCTTCAGATCGACGTTACTATCCAAATTTAATTTATAGAATTGTATTTTCCAAGTAGCACTCCAGCAAATAAGATGGATTTTCATAATAAAGGCTGCTGTTATAATCATCAATCTTTGCACTGAGAAAAGAATTATATACTTTTATCAGCGCATCCACGATACCAATTTGTTTTTCCTGTGCCACCTGTTTGATCAAACGTTTGTATACTTTTGCAATATCCCAATGCGAAGGAATCGCATATCTGCAATCCGCTACATTATCAAATGTTCCATCCGGGATTTTCGCTTCTTCTATAAAATCTTCGCATACCCTGTCAATATTGTCACAATGATAAACATCTGCCAGATCATAGATTTTCTGCAGCCAGTCTTTACCAAGCCAGTTTACAATATCAGCTCTCTTATTTTTTGTTTTTCTTGCAATATAATCAATCAGACCACATACAAAAAATAAAATCCAGCCATTCATCTGTCATCTCGCGAAATTCTTTGATGTTTAAATCCTGATTTAAACGCACGTCATAAATCGACACAATTTTTGCATCATAGCGTCTTGCCCATCTCTGCGCCTGTTCTTTTATGATCGTGCAATAAAAACCAACGCCAAAATCTTTTGTGTTGCGTCCTACGCAGATTTCCGGGTTTTCAACGGGTGTATAACCGCCATGATAAACTGTCCTTTTCGCCATAATGTCTACTCTTTCTTCTACTCCGCCTCATGCATCTCCACTCCCGGCTTTGCCTCCACCGTATGTGTTGCCTCATAGAGTGACGCCGTCGGTGCGACCGGGCTCATGAGCACTTTTCCGGTTCCGCGGTACACATTGACGAGTCCTTCGCCGCTGACTGCCGAACCCACAAGCGTTTTCGTCGATCTCTCCACAGTAAATTCCAGACCAGAGGACCAGCAGACTGCAAGATTTCCGTCAATTTTTAATTCATCATTGTCAAGTTCCACCTCAACCAGTTCTTCATACGGCACGTTACTCTCCAATGCTGCGACACCTTCCCCGACCAGACTTAAGTTGAAAAATCCTTCTTTGCCAAGCACGGTCGATGAGATTGTTTTCCGCGCCGTCAGCTTATTTTTTACGGTTCCGGAACAGGCATAAAATATGCCATCCTCGATCGTCATGCCCTTTTCACCCCAGGATCCGACATCCACTAAGATCAGATATTTATAGGTAGGTTCTAACACCAGAATGCCGTTGCCGACATATTCCGGTTTAACCGCTGTCTCCTTTGTGATTGCACCTTTGACCATCTTGCCGACAAGGTCACCGACTCCCTTGATTCCTGTGGTCGCTTTCACATGACCCGCCATCCACTGCATGCTGCCCGCCTGGATAATGGCAGATTCCTTTCCGTTTAATTCAATGACAATCTGGCGCCTGCGGACACCCATTTTACTCATAAAGTACTCATTTCTCGCATTTTCCGGCGCAACGGAGGCGTCTGACTGATACTCTAATACATGAAAATTTCCAAGACTGCTCACATATTTTCTTGCGTTGTTTTCTAAATTTTTTATATTCATTTAAACTCCCTTTCCTGCGCTGCTTTCTAATGAAAGCAAGTTTTGCACACTGATCTCCTATTCTTTCTTATCCGCTCCATTATAAAACAAACCGCTTTTCTTATTCAATCAGTATCCATATCATATTTAAAACTTCGGTTGTAAAGTCAACGTTTTCTGGTAGATCTCAACTAATTTTTCACGGTTCTTTTCACTGATAAAATAATAATCGCTCTGACTCCCCTCCGCCATGATATAAGGTTCAAAAGTCCGTATCCCACAAAACAGCACGGTTCCTTTTGATGCTACGGCAAGCCCGTATCCCTTTTCCGATATTACAAGCGGCATTCTTAACTTTTTTCCTCCATGGGAAATATATTTTGCTTTTGCTGTCACATCCATAAAATCAGCGGCAAGCAGTCCCTTTGCTTTCAAATGTTCGGACTTTTCCCAGTCAAAAAATGTCCAGTTACATCCGCCTTCCTGAAACCTTGGCTCCTCCGCTTTTTCTGCAAGCAACAGTTGCTTTTTCTCATTGTAAAAACAGACCGCTCCATTATTTTTTGCAATGCGCACGGTAACTTTTTCCGTTGCAATTTCCACCAGCGTTTTGGATTCCTTTGCACTCCATGAAAATGCTGTATCCGCCTTTCCTTTCCATGCTGTATCGCCAATTTTTTCCGTGACACCCTTCACGAAACTGACCCGGATCACCTCCGGTGTGATCGGTGTGATGCGTAAAAGTCCGTACATACTGGAAAGTTCCACATAGCTTTTTGTCTTTTTGATCCATTTGATGACAAAATTGTTTCGGGAATGACCTTTGACACGGAGGATCGCATTGTCCGGTATCGCGCCAAATTCATATGGAGAGATAATGATTTCCTCCGTATGATTTTTTTCGTTTTTTCCAGAGTTGTCTGCTGCTTTTCTGACTGGCGCTGCCACAGCTCTCTTATAGGCAGATGCCATTTTCTGCCCTGTCAATGTTTTTCCTCTTGCCTCAGCCTCATTTTCTTTCCCCTGCGGTTTAATGACAATGCGCTTCGGACCGATATACTCGCGCTCTGCCATATCCTTTGCGCCCTCGATCCTGCGCTGCTGTTCGATCTCTTTTTCCGTGTGCTGCACCCGTTCAAATTCCGCTGCTTTTGTCAAGGTTTCTGCCGCAAACTCTTTCATATGTTTTCCTTCCGGGACTTTGTCGGCAAGGATCCCGGTCAGTTTTCCACGGTACAAAACCACAAGTTCATGCAGTGCGCGGGTCGCAGCCACATACAGAAGTTTGACATGCCCGTTATCCGACGGGTATTTTTCCTGCGTCGGATCAAACAGCAGCACAGCATCAAATTCAAGTCCTTTCGTGTAGGAGACAGGAAGCACCATGACGCCATCCCCGAACTCGGCTTTTTCCAGATCTGTTTCTACTATTTTTACATATTTCTTTAGTTCTTCCGCAGCCTGTGCCGCTTCCGCCTCATCACGACAGATCACAGCGATCGTCTCATAACCGTCCTGCTGCCATTTTTTGATCGTGGTGACGGTATCTGCAAGCAATTTATTTTCATCCGGACATGCCACCGTCTGAACCGGATTTCCATGACGGATAATAGGTTCCACCGGATAAATAGAAAAATCCCCATGACGCAGGATCTCATTTGCAAATTCAGAAATTTCCACTGTATTACGGTAACTTTTCCGCAGAAGTCCAAACGCATCAAATGTCCCTGTCAAAATCAGTTTTTTCAACTCTTCCCAGTCGTTTAAACCATACTCAAAATGAATATTCTGGGATGTATCACCCATGATCGTGTAAGTACAGCCATACAGACAGTAATGCAGGCATCTGTATGACATCATGCCAAAGTCCTGCGCCTCATCGATTACCACATGGCTCGCCTCGCGCACCGGATCCGTCTCTTTGATCCTCTTGTAAATATATGCAAGTGCCGCAAGATCATAGACATCAAACGAGTTTTCCAGCACATCGACTTCTTTTCCTGCCTCCTGCTGCGCAAGTAAAAATTCTCTGTAAAAAGTAAATACAGATTCTCTCCATTTTCCATCCCCAAAATAAGACGCGTATTTTTTGTCTAAAATCTTTTTCTCTTTTGGCGGAAAAGTCACGGACTTCCCGGAAACCTCATTTTCATATTTTGCATACAAAATCTCATTTAACATGAGTATCTTGCTCTGCATGGAAACTTTCGGATTATTTTTTAAATAACGTCCGATCTGCTCCTTTGATAACAGGAGATTTCCAGTCTTTTCCATATAAATGTCTTCTTTTGCGATCGACTGATTCTCATAGTTCTGGCAGAATTTTTCTAAATCCAGAAACCACGCTGTGCCGCCCCTGATGCTGTTTTTTGCATCTGTCTTGTCGATATTGTGGTAAAAAAACCGCGTCTCGTCCCAATCCTCATACAAAAGGCGGATGAAAAGCTGCTCCATCGTCATCTGACGGATTCCATACACATCAAGTTCCGGCAGAACACTTGTGATATAATTCAAAAGAATCCGGTTGCTTCCTATAATATAAAAGTCCTCCGGGCGGAAATCATCTTTATAATTATATAGAATATAGGAAATACGGTGCATCGCCACTGTCGTTTTTCCGGAACCGGCGACACCCTGCACAATGATGTTCGTTTTCGGTGAACGGCGGATAATGAGGTTCTGCTCTTTCTGGATCGTCGCAATGATCTCGCCCAAAACTGCCTTTTTATTTTTGGCAAGGTATTTTGTCAGCAGTTCATCGTTGGCGACCACATCCGAATCAAAGAAATCTTTTAACCGGTCATTTTCAATCTCGTAAGTGCGCTTGCGTTTCAGATCAATCTCAAATGTCCCCTCAGAGCTCACGGTATACTGGCATGTTCCCATCCTGCTCTCATAGTATACTGATGCAATCGGTGCCCGCCAGTCGAGCACGACCGGATCAGAGCTGCTGTCCGTGATGCCGACTCTTCCAATATAATAAGCCTCATCCGCTTTCGCCTTTGGATCCCTGAAATCAATGCGCCCAAAATACGGCTTCTTACGCGCCTTTTCATAGCGCACCAGTTCCCGTTCATCCTCCTTTAACCGCGCGGTTGCATTGTTCCAGAGTGCCAGTCCTTCCTTATCCTTTGCATCGTAGACTTCGAGGAGATCGGCAAGATCTTCATTGATCTTCCGGATATCTTCTTTCGCATGATCTAAATTATCCTGCGCAATCTCTATGATTTTACTGAGCTGATGCTCCTCGTCTTCCTTTGTCAGACCAGGGAATTTCTTAAACAGCTTTATGATCTCATCTAACGAATCCACCCTCGCTGCCAGCTTCCCACGCAATGCCTCATCCGGTTCGGTCTGATCCGGCACCATCACAACATTACAGCCTGCACCATAAGCACTGCATACACCGTTTGGGGAATCCTCAACTGCGATACATTCCTCCGGCAAAAGCGCAAGCTGTCTGCATGCATACTGATAGATATCCGGTGAAGGCTTTCCATGTTCCACCATCGTTGCACAGATGATCTGATCAAAATAACCGTAAAGACCAAGCTGCTTTAAATACTGTTCCGTACGCACCTGATCCGTCGCCGTCGCGATTGCACGGCGAATACCCTGTGCCTTTAAATAATCAAGAAGTTCGATTGCACCTTTTTTGATTTCAATTCCATTTTTTTTCAAACACTCTCCCATGATCTGCTTGCGATAATTTCGTATCGCCGTATAATCCAGATCCGGATCATGAAACATTTCTTTTAAATGCTGTGGTGCATACGGCTGCCCAAGCGACCGCATGGTAAGTGCCTGTTCATCCGTCATTTCATACCCAAAATGCGCCAGTGCCTTTGGCCAGAACATGCGGTAATATTTTTCCGTGTCGATCAGTGTGCCGTCCATATCAAAAATTACGGCTTTTATCTTTTTTATATTCATGTTTTTCCTCTTCTATCCCGAACCATTACCTCAATTATACAACAACCGGCTGCATAAATCCCTGCCAGAACGATTGTCGTGAATTAGAATATTTTAACACATTTATTTTCACACGACAACGCTATTTCGAATGGCTGATACATTCTGGTAAAATTGTGCTATAATGAGCGCAAAAGAGTCAACATGCTCGCATGATTGATGAACGGCGAATTGGATCATGTGCTGATTTTACATATGATATAATGCTGCTTATAGAAAAAAATTATCAATTTGGAGGGAATTTTTATGAATCGTTTTAAAAAAATTTACAGTCAGGGCACTCTTGATATCATTGAAATCTGGGTTGACACAGAAACCGGAGTAAATTATGTGTTCCACAGAAACGGAAATGCCTCAGGTTTTACACCACTGCTTGATAAAGATGGAAAACCGGTAGTAACACCGCATCCTTAAACCGCTGTCAGACAAAAAAGAATACACAGAACTTCAAGGGAAAAATAGATGAATACACGAAGATTAGGCAAAACAGGACTTATGGTAAGTGAAATTGGTTTTGGCGGAGAATGGTTAGAGCGCCATCCGGAGGATGAAAGCATCGAACTGATCCACTACGCATCCTCCATGGGAATCAACATCTTAGACTGCTGGATGGCTGATCCGAAATCAAGAGATATCATTGGAAAAGGAATCAAAGAAAACCGCAGCAACTGGTTTATCCAGGGACATATCGGATCGACCTGGAAAGATGAACAGTATTTCCGCACGAGAGATATGAAATATGTGCGCCCGGCATTTGAGTGTCTGTTAAAAAGACTGCAGACCGATTATATCGATCTTGGCATGATCCATTATGTAGATTCTGAGGAAGAATGGGAACAGATACAGCACTCCGACTACATGGACTATGTGATGGAATTGAAAAATAACGGCATCATCCACCACATCGGCATGAGTTCCCACAATCCAAAAGTAGCAGTAAAAGCAGCCGAATCAGGGTTTGTGGAAATGATCCTTTTCAGTATCAATCCGGCATTCGACATGCTTCCTGCCAGTGAAAATATTGATACCATGTTTGCGGATGAATTTGATAACAATTTAAAAGGGATCGACGCTGACCGTGCGCGTCTGTACAAAGTCTGTGAACAGAACGACGTAGGCATCACGGTCATGAAAGGGTTTGCCGGAGGCAGATTGTTCGACGAAAAACGCTCACCGTTCGGTGTCAGCCTGACGCCGGTGCAGTGTATCCACTATGCACTGACCAGACCTGCAGTTGCTTCCATCATGTGCGGTTACGACACGAAAGAACAGATTGATGACGCAGTCGCATATGAAACTGCCACCGAGGATGCAAAAGACTATGCATCTGTTCTCGCAAATGCACCGTTCCACTCCTATCGCGGAGAATGTACTTATTGCGGGCACTGTAAACCGTGCGTGTCCAATCTGGATATCGCAATGATCAACAAATTTTATGACCTTGCAACGATGCAACCAAAAGTGCCGGCAACCGTACAATCCCACTATGAACTGTTAGAGCACAAGGCTTCTGAATGTATCGGCTGTCATGCGTGTGAACCGCGCTGTCCGTTTGGCGTTTCGATTGCGGAGCGGATGGAGAAAACCGCAAGATTGTTTGGGTGCTGATAAATTTCGGCTATGACATGTGGGACTAATGATTTATAAAAATTATCTTCTGATTATACCCAAAATATTGAAAAATCCAGGCATAAACAGTAAATTTATTTGCTATATGCCCAATCCAAAAGAGCCGGAACAAGCTTCCCTGTCCCGGCTCTTTTCTTTTGATTTCAAATTTTACTGTAAAATTTTTTCTATATCCTCTGCGATCTGCTCTTTTGTCAGATGATTTTTCTTTAAAACTTCTGTCACGTCATAGCGGTCTAAAAATTCTTTTTTCAGACCATAATTTAACACTTTCACATCAGAATTACCGTAGAAACGTGCGATCTTTTCTCCGAATCCTCCGTCTAAAATACCATCCTCTAAAGTGATGACCACGGAATGGTCTTTTTTCAGATTCTCTAACAATGTCTCATCGAGTCCGGTGATATAGTATGGATTGATCACGGTCGGACGCACGCCTGTTTTTTCTTCGAAAAGGGCTGCCGTCTCTTTTCCCAGTCCGTAGAAGGTTCCAAGACCGATGATCGCAGCTTTGCTTCCCTGCTGTGTCACTTCGTACTGGTTCAGCTTACTGAAATCTTTTGTGACTGTTTTGCCGTCAGAAACCAGTTCCCCGCCAGGAAGTTTGATGGCAACCGGATGCTCGTTCTGGTCGATACTCCAGTCTAACATGGCAAGATATTCTTCCTTTGTGGTCGGCGCAAGGTATACAAGATTTGGAATATTGGAAAGCATAGGTATATCCTGTAATCCAAGGTGTGTGACATCGTTCATGCCGTATACGGATCCCCAGAAGGTAACGATCGTAGCCGGGTTGTTGTTGATGCAAAGATCCTGTGAGATCTGGTCAAAGGTACGCTGCACAAAGGTACTGTAAACGCCATAGACCGGTTTTCCGCCATTTGCGGCGATTCCGGAAGCCACTGCCACTGCTGTCTCCTCTGCGATGCCGACATCGATAAACTGGCTGCCCGCTTCTTTTCTCTTATCTTCGGTAAATCCCATGACAGTCGGCGTCGCAGAAGTGATTGCAACCACGCGCGGATCTTTTTTCATTTTTTCAAGCAGGTAATCTCTGGTCACAGAAGAATAGTCTTCACCGGTCGGAACAAACAGAGATTTACCCGTCTCAATATCAAACGGGGCACAGTAATGCCATGCCTCCTTGTTCTGCTCTGCCGGGGCATAACCTTTTCCTTTTAAAGTGTTGATATGCACAACGACTGGCGTTTTGCTGTCTTTTACCTTCTTAAAAGTCTCGATCAGTGCCGCGATATCATTTCCTTTGTCCACATAAACATACGCAAGTCCCATTGCCTTAAATAAATTACATTCTGCCTGTCCGTTTGTCTCGCGCAACAATTTCAGGTTCCGGTACATTCCACCATGATTCTCGGCAATCGACATATCATTGTCATTGACAACAATGATCAGATTTCCGTCAAATTCGCCTGCATAGTCAAGTCCTTCCAATGCCTCACCGCCGCTTAAGGAACCGTCACCGATCACTGCGATCACATTTCCGTCTTCCACTTTTAAATTCCTTGCCTTTGCCAGTCCCAGTGCAAGGCTGATGGAAGTTGAGGTATGTCCAACCGTAAAGAAATCATGTTCGCTCTCATGTGGATTGCTGTAACCGGACACATCATCGTACTGTGCCTCATACAGATAGGCATCTTTTCTGCCTGTCAGCATTTTGTGGGGATAGCTCTGGTGGGAAACATCATATACGATCTTGTCTTTCGGGGATTCGAACACATAGTGCAGCGCGATCGTTGCCTCCACCATACCAAAATTCGGTCCGAAATGCCCGCCATGTTTACTTGCGCGCTCCAAAAGGGCATGACGCATTTCTTCTGCCAATACCGGAAGCTGCTCCATTTTCAGTTTCTTTACATCTTCCGGTCCATTGATTTTTTCTATATACATCTTTTACTTACACTCCTTTTCATCCCAGCTCAGAACACCGGTCTCCACGGCTGCCTGATAGCGGGACACTTTAAATTTCAGACGTTCCATCGTCTCCTCAATCTGTTTTTTCTGTTCCTCTAAGGCTTCTAACTGCTCCTGCAAAAGCTGGCATCTTGCCTCAATAGTAGAGTCTCCCATCTGGTAGAGTCTGACATACTCGATCAATGCTTCAATCGGTACTCCTGCGCTGCGCATACAAATTGCATGTTCCACCCAGCCCAGATCGGACTCATTATAATTACGGATACCACCTGCGGTACGGGAAACCGGAGGAATCAGTCCAACACGCTCGTAATACCGGAGGGTATCCTGTGAGATATCGTATTTTTCACTGACTTCTTTGATTGTCATATCATACACCATCCTTTCTGCGCCATTAATATAACATTTGGAGTTTACTCTAAGTCAAGATGTTTTTGTAAAATGTAAAAGTTAATTCCGTATCATAAGGCTTATTTCCATCGTGGCTCTTTTGCATACCCCATAAACAGATCAAAGATCGCACGGTAGCCTTCTTCCTTGATATGCATTCCCTCAATCGTATACTCTGCTTTGAGATTTCCATCCCGGTCTTTTAACGGATCATTGATATCTATATATTTTGCATGATGTCTTTCCGCAAGCTCCTGCACTGCCTTATTTGCCATCGCAATTTTCCCCGGTACCACTTTCTGATTCAATTTTCTGTAACGTACAATTTTTTCTTCCTTCGTCATGTTAATCCTCCTCGAATTCCATTTCCTTAATAAATGCTTCCACTTCTGCCGGCAAACGTTCCTCGCGCCATGCTAACAATATCTCGGTTGTAAGATCAGCGTCCGTAATGCCATAAACACACATCGAGTCAGACACACGCATGGACTCTGGCAAAATTGCCACTCCAATCCCTTTTTCTGCAATTGTCATCGCTGTTCTTGCATCCTCACATTCATAATAGATATCGCAGGTCAGTCCAACAGCCTCAAACGCTGAAATAATATAATTCCGATACCGGTGTGATAATATCAGATGTTCCTTTGACAATTCTCTCAAACTAATCTGTGATCCATCCTTTTTCCTGAATCCCTCTATTCCCTCATATCCATCTGCTGCCACGGCAGCCAGTTTTTCCCGAATCAGCCTCTTTGTCTTACAACCGTTCAGCGTGATCGGCGTACGCAGTGTTGTGATATCTATCATGTGCTTTTCTAATTGTTCTTTTAAATTGAATGTCGATCCCTCATGAATATCAAAATGAATCCCCGGATATTGTTTTGAAAACCTCTCAATATATTCTGACATCATCAGAACCGTAGATGGTGTAATACCAATATGTATCGTTGCAGACTGACTTACCTTGACCACCTCACGCTTTGTAACATCTAACATTTTTAAAATACTGCCAGACCTTGCATACAACACCTTTCCAGCTTCTGTCAATGTGATTTTCTTTGTTCCACGAAAAAAAAGCTGTACATTAAGTTCTTCTTCAAGCATTTTCATCTGATAACTGACCGGTGGCTGTGTCATTTTAAGAACTTTCGCAGCACCACTCACCGTTCCCTCTTCCACCACTGCACGAAAATATTCCAACTGTCTGATTTCCATGTTTCCCTCCTCTCCTGTTTTTGTCAGTATATATAAAAAATATTGTTTTATGATATAAAATAAATATTTTTTATATATTATAATTTATGCTATACTGGTTTTCAAGAATTAAATTTTTCACAAAAATGAGGATTACCATGAAACGCATTGATTTTGAAAACGGAACCGTCACAGAAAATATATTAAGCGCTGCACTGCCTATGCTGGCAGCCCAGATTTTAAGTCTGCTCTATAACATTGTAGACCGCATTTATATCGGGCGAATCCCGGATATCGGAACCACGGCTCTTGGCGCAGTCGGACTTTGTTTTCCGCTTATTATGATCATCACGGCATGCAGCAATCTGTTCGGGAGCGGCGGCGCACCGCTTTTTTCGATCAACCGTGGGAAAGGTGATAAAGAACAGGCAAACAGGATCTTAAATACCTCTTTTTCCATGGTATGTGCCAGTGCACTCCTCCTGATGGGAACCGGTCTTCTCTTTGCAAAACCGCTTCTCATTCTTTTTGGTGCCTCAAAAAATGCTCTGACTTTTGCCAGACCTTATATGATGCTGTATCTGCTCGGTACACTTCCATCCATGATTGCTACCGGCATGAACCCTTTTATCAATGCACAGGGGTATTCCACAACCGGGATGTTTTCCGTGGCAATCGGTGCAATCGCAAACATTCTCCTGGATCCGCTCTTTATTTTTACCTTCCATCTGGGCGTAAACGGTGCAGCGGCCGCCACTGTATTGTCACAGATTTTATCTGCACTGTTTGTGTTTCATTTTCTGCGCCGCAAAGCGGAGATCAAAGTCCGCCTGCTTCGAAAAAATGAACTTTCCTCCTGCATTCCTCTCGCGAAAAGTATCATCAGCCTCGGTACATCCGGTTTTATCATGCAGCTCACCAACAGTCTCGTCTCCATCTGCTGCAATCATGTACTCTCCGTCACCGGTGGCGATGTGTACGTCTCTGTCATGACAATTGTCTCAAGTGTCCGCCAGATGGTGGAAACTCCGATCTATGCGATCACGGAAGGTTCCTCCCCAATCATAAGCTACAACTATGGTGCCCTCCGCCCCACGCGCGTCAAAAAAGCCGGCATCACGATGGCTCTTATGGCGCTCGTCTATACCGGCCTCATGTGGAGCGTGATCATTCTCGCCCCGGAATATTTAATTAGTGTTTTCAGTTCGGATACAGCACTGTCAGCAGATGCCGTTCCCGCATTAAAACTGTATTTTGCTGCATTTATCTTTATGGATCTGCAGTATATCGGTCAGACTGTTTTCAAATCTTTAAACAAACGGAAACAGGCGATCTTCTTTTCCCTGCTGCGCAAGGTGTTTATCGTTGTACCGCTGACCTATCTTCTGCCATACACTTTCCACATGGGAACGGACGGCGTATTTCTTGCAGAACCCGTATCAAATGTGATCGGTGGCAGTCTGTGTTTTATCACAATGCTGTTTACGGTTCTGCCGGAGCTGAACCGGATGGAAAATCAGTAAAATATGCTTTCAGCTCCGCCACGATCATTTCCTGACTCTCCCTCGTGTGGATCAGTGCATAATAATGCCCGCCGCCAAATTTTGACCGTCTTTCCTCTTCGCATATTCCCGCTGCAATGCCTTTTTCGGTCACACGTCTGATGCGGGTTTCGTCCTGTTCCTCTTCCTTCAAATAGCCTTTTTGTACGAGCAGATCATTGACAAAAGCAGCCGTCAGCTTTTTGCGGTCTTTTTCCTCACAGAGCGCATTGATCCGGTCGGTCAGTTCCGATACCATGCAGGCGTCAGAAAACGTTACCTGATCTAATTTTTCCGGTGCAATATAAAACGGCTGTTTCTTTTTTCCCGCCGGGGGCTTCGACACAGTTTCTACTACCGCAGCTCCTTCTGTCTTTCCTGTCGTCATATTTCCGGATTCATGCGTCTGCAAAAACATCCGGATGATCTCTGCAAAACTTTCCCCGTAGCTTGCAATCTTCTGTGCACCCATTCCGTATACATCCGCCATCTGTGTTTTATCTGCCGGACATCTGGCACACATATCTTTCAACGTCTTATCAGAACAGATGATAAACGGCGGCACACCCTGTTTTGCAGCAAGTTCTGACCGGCATTTGCGCAGTTTCTCAAACAGCTCCTGCCCTTCTTCCGTTAAATCTGCAAGTTCTGCTGTCTTTTTCTTTGCACGTCCGGTCTCGATATAATTTTCCTCCGCCTCGTCCTCTGTCACAACACAGTTACTGCATTTTTCACAGATGCACGGACTGTGATCCCCAAAATAGTTCAGGATATACTGGCGCAGACACTCATCTGTCTCACAGTAGTGAATCATCTGATTCAGTTTCCGCTGTTCATTTGCCCGGACTGCCGGATCCCCCGACGTATATCCGCCCTCTGTCGCCTTATAGTCAAGCAGCCGTTTGTTAATCATGATATCCTGTTTGGAAAAGAAAAGCACACACTCCGCTTCCTCCCCGTCGCGCCCGGCTCTTCCAGCCTCCTGGTAATAATATTCAAGGCTTTGCGGCATATTATAATGGAGAACATAACGCACATTGGATTTGTCGATCCCCATTCCAAATGCGTTGGTTGCAACCATCACACGGATCCTGTCATAGGTAAAATCATCCTGACTCTCTTTCCGTTCTTCCAAAGAAAGCCCTGCATGATATTTCCCTGCTGAAATGCCGTGCTGCAGTAAAAGTTCACAGACATTATCCACATTCTTTTTCGTTGCACAGTAAATGATCCCGCTCTCGTCCTCATGACGCTTGACATAATTTAAAATGCTGTTGTCCGTCTCTTTTCCGCCTTTTCTTTTTACAACACGAAAAAAAAGGTTCGGTCTGTCAAACCCTGTTACAACCGTCACCGGATTCTGTAATCCCAGACTTCCCATAATATCCTGTTTGACACGCTCAGTTGCTGTCGCTGTAAATGCACTGACCACCGGACGCCCCGGCAGTCTTGCAAGGAAATCTGCGATTTCTAAATAACTTGGGCGGAAATCCTGTCCCCACTGGGAGATACAATGCGCCTCATCCACCGTCACCATGGATATATCTGCCTGACATGCAAAATCTAAAAAACGCATGGTATTCAACCGCTCCGGTGCCACATAGATGATCTTATACTTTCCCTGCGCTGCATACAAAAGTGCTGCCCGGATCTGATTCTCCGTCAGCGAACTGTTGATATATGCTGCATGTACTCCTGCCTGATTCAGTGCTTTGACCTGATCGGACATCAGGGAGATCAATGGCGAGATCACGATCGTGATACCGGAAAGCATTAGTGCCGGCACCTGATAACAGAGTGACTTTCCGGCTCCGGTCGGCATGATGCCAAGTACATCCTTTCCCTTTAAAATTCCTTCCATCAGCTCCTGCTGACCGGTGCGCAGGGTATCATATCCAAAATAGTGTTTGAGGGTTTGGTACAGGTTCACGTTTTTTCTCCTTTGTTGGTTTGAGCATAACTGCTGATGACATCCATCACATAAGTGAGGACGAGCCGCTTATTAAAATATATTATATTTTCTTTACATTGCAATCCAGCCAAATGCATTTGCCACGGAACTAATCAGTATGATCAGTGCAAAAATCGGGCAAAGATACTTAATCATTACAATAAAAATCTTCTTCCTGCGGAATGCACTCTCCCCGTGCATGATCTCCTCTTCCATCCGCTTCACACCAACGATTCTTGACACAAACAGGCTTGTAAACATTGCGGCGATCGGCATCATCACAGAGTTCGTCAGGAAATCAAAGAAATCCAAAAACTGCATTCCTATGATCTTAATTCCTGCTAACGGTCCATATCCCAGTGAAGATAAACTTCCAAGCGCGATCATGATCACTCCGACGAAGATTGTAGATTTCTTTCTGCTCCATCCCAGCTCATCCTCAAATGTGGAAACTGCACTCTCTGTCAATGCGATAGAACTGGTTACCGCTGCAAACAGTACTAACAGAAAAAATAAGATACCGACTGCTGTTCCAAGTCCCATATTTTCAAACACTTTCGGAATCGTGATAAACATCAGTGCCGGTCCTGCCTGCAGTGTATCCGGATCACTGCCTGAAAATGCAAACACTGCCGGAATGATCATAAGTCCTGCCATAATGGCGATCACTGTATCAAACACTTCTACATTTCTCGTGGAATCTTCCAAAGAAGTATCTTTTTTCATGTATGATCCAAAAGTAATAAGGATTCCCATTGCGATCGACAGCGAGTAAAACATCTGCCCCATCGCCGCCACCACTGTCATCCAGGAAAAGTTTTTCGGATTTGGCACAAGGAAATACTTAACCCCTTCTAAAGCTCCCGGTCTTGTCACAGAATACACTGCGATCAGTACCGATAATACGATCAGTACTGGCATCATAAACCTAGAAACCCGCTCGATTCCATTTCTCACACCTGCATAAATGATCACTAGTGTGAACAGACAGAACAATATAAAACAGAGTTCCGTGGAAACTCCATTTGAGATAAATTCTGAAAAATATCCGTCTGCCGCTAACATTTTCCCATTTCCTCTGATATACTCAATCAGATATTTAATAACCCATCCGCCGATCACAGAATAATACGGCACGATTAAAACCGGTATGATCGCATTGATCCATCCACCTGCTGACAACCAGCCTGCTTTTCCAAATGCATGAAACGCTCCCACCGGACTCTTTCTCGTCATACGCCCAAGTGCCGATTCGGCAATGATCATCGTATATCCAAAGGTCAATGCCAGTAAAATATAGATTAACAGGAAAATTCCTCCACCATATTTTGCTGCCAGATACGGAAATCTCCATATGTTTCCAAGACCAACGGACGCGCCCGCTGCAGACAGTACATAACCCAGTTTCCCGGAAAAAGAACTTCTTTTGTTGTCGTGTGTGTGTAAATTGCTCATATCTTTTTGTTCACAGTTTGTGAAACAGTCTCCCTTCATTTTTTGTTTTCTTCTCTATTACCGCACCAGCCGGAATGTCTTTTCCACCATGAAAAACATTAACACAATGAAAATCAGCACATAGACCGGCAGCAGTGTGATGGAAATATGATTTGCGATCAGTCCAAAGACCGGAGGCATAAATGTAGAGCCGACATAAGCACTCGCCATCTGGATACCGATGATTGCCTGGGAATTTTTCTCTCCAAAATTTGCCGGTGTTGCGTGAATGATCGATGGGTAGACCGGTGCACATCCAATCCCCATCACGACAAGTCCTGCCAGAGCTGCCGTGTCAGACGGAATCGGCAGAAGTACTGCAGCACAGCCAGCCAGTAAAATAGTTGTGCCAAGCCTGATCATCTTATGATCACCTAATTTTTCCGTCACAAATCCTGCCAAAAATCTTCCGAGCGTGATACCGCTGCAGAACAATGCCGCATATGCCGCCGCACGCTCCGCAGAGATACCTTTTGCACCGACCAGATAACTGCTTGACCAGAGGATCAGTGTAGATTCCAATGCACAGTAAGAGAAAAATCCAAGCAAGAGCTGTGGTACGCCTTTGATCTTCACTGCACCGCGTATTCCAATCACCTCGTGCTGCTCTTCCTGCTGTTCTGCCGTTTTATTGACTTTCCAGACCGGAAGTGTCACAAACAGAATCATTGTGATCCCCATCTGAAGAAAAGATACCATGCGGTAACCGTTCTGCCAGGATGAGGTGGTCAGTGCATAGCTCATTATGTACGGGCTGATGATTGTTCCCACGCCCCAGAAACAATGCAGCCAGCTCATATGTTTTGATGAATAATGCAGTGCAACATAGTTATTGAGTGCCGCATCGATAGCTCCTGCGCCAAGTCCATACGGAATCGCCCACAGGCACAACATGTAAAATGCGCTCGACATCGAAAAACCAAACAAGGCAGCTGCCGTTAACAGGACACTGCATACCGTAACGATCTGTGTTCCAAATTTCTTTGTCAGGCGTTCCGACATTAAACTTGAACAGATCGTCCCTGCAGAGATGATCATTGTGACCAGTCCCGCATAGGACAGCGGCACCGAAAATGCCTCATGCATGATCGGCCATGCCGAACCAAGCAGAGAGTCCGGTAAGCCAAGACTTATAAATGCCATGTAAATTAATAGTAATAATAGTGTGTACATTTTTTGCTCCTTTATTTATCCAATTCGCCGTTTGCCACTTATACAAGTATCTTGACTCGCTTCGCCCGGCAGTCTTATTATATCTTGAACGCCACCAAAAATCCACGCAATATTATAGAATATTATCCCATAACATGATAAAATAAAGTAAAAGTATTATTTGTGGAGATCTGATCATAGATGAACTTAAGACAAAATAAAGAAAAAAACGCACAGCAAATGTTGACAGGTGTAATTTTGACATTATTTATCATGCTCCTGCTTTGTACCATATTTACAAATCAGGATGCAGCCTCTGTAAGCAAACTCAAAGCACGTCAGCCTGACAAAATACAATACCTGGATGATGGAATGGTACTGCTTAGTTTTAACATTAACCGCAATGAAAGCAACAACGGTTCCCTTGTATTTTTTACCTCACATCAGCATGTGACCGTTTCTACGAAAAACAATGAAATATACAGATTAGATGACTCCGGTGGAATATGGGGGCATACAACAGGAAATGTATGGAATTTTGTCAAACTGCCGACACATGCAGAAACAGTCATAGTCAGGCTGGAACCCTGTTATCCGGAAACAGCCGGTCAAATTGAACAATATTATATAGGAACCGGAAATGAAATCTATACAGGCATATTGCGTCAGTCTATGCCCACTTTTATAGCGAGTGTATTTATTCTGTTAGCCGGTTTTTTTATCACGTGTTACTGGGTGTTTATTCACAACAGCAGCCATATAGACGGAACCCTTTTTTATCTGGGGATCTTCTCCATATTGCTTGGACTTTGGACCGCCAACGAGACAGATGTTTGTTCTCTGATGCTCCTAAACAGAAGATCATCTGCTTTTGCTGCTTTTATGTTTCTGATGATAATGCCTATCCCATTTTTGATGTTTGTAAAGAGCTTCCTTGAGATCAATGATGATAAAATCTGGAAAATCATCTGCGATCTTTGTATACTTCAGACAGTTGTCTGCAGTTTGCTGCACTTTACCGGATTCTATGAGTTTCGAAGAAGCATCTGGATCACTCACATTTCCATTTGTATGGTGCTCGTTTATCTCATTGCAGTTATCATATATAAGATTGTAAAAAAACAGACAGACCAGAAACTGAAAGCCTGCATGATGGCTCTTACGCTTGTCATCATTGCAACTATCGTGGATATGGTCGGTTATTACAAAACAGGAAATAATTCCGGAATGTTTGGAAGATCATCCTTCCTTGTATTTATCATAATTCTCGGTTTAGAATCCGCAAGACAGGCTGTTACCAGTTTGAAAAAAAGACGCAGGATGGAGGAACTCGAACAATTTGCACTGAATGATTCCATGACAGGACTCTACAACAGAAATGCCTATGATTACTTTATAAATAATGAATCGGATATTAAAAATCATATGGTGGTTACATTTGATCTTAATAATCTCAAGATGTGTAACGACAACTATGGACACAGTGCCGGGGATGCCTATATCATCAATTCGGCACATATCATAGAGACTGCGTTTGATCGTTTTGGCAAATGTTACCGTATCGGCGGCGATGAATTCTGCTGCATCATACCGGATGCAACAGAATTTCAGATAGAACATTTTATTCAAAAAATGCATCAGGACGTAGCGATACTCAATAATAAGAATATCATTCCGACTGAAGTGGAAATCGCATGCGGATATGCGCTGGTCACACCGGATGATACCGATATAGAAAAAGTGCGTGAACGTGCAGATGAGATGATGTACCATAACAAGAAAGTGTTAAAGGGACTTATTTAAAAAAGATCCAGCATATTATCCAGATATATCTCCTCTCTGACCTGCAGCTGATACTCAGGTTTTGTCATATAATAGAGCAGAAACTCCAGAATCAGGGCGCTGCCAAGTCCCCTGCCTTCGATTTTAAAATTGGAAAATCCCATCGGCAGATAGCTGTTTTTCATATCATCCACACCAATAAATCCGGGATTTTCCATTGCCTTCGAAAAACGATAGCCATTCCCTGCATCCGGAGCTGCACAGCGGTGATCCGGACCATTTTCGCCAAGGTTTTTGCGGCTGACAGCTTCATAGCAGATTTTCCTGTCCCCACAGCCAAACCAGCAGCATTCATTACATAAGAATTCCACTTTGGCTTTCTGTGCCCCTGTCAATGTATTTAATTTATCAAAAACCTTATTCAACCGGAAATCCGGTACGACGTAAAGAAACTCATCTCTGTTTACTTCCCTTACGAACTGCTCAAAATCCGTCAGGACCTTGGTGGTGGAAGAAACAAAATAAAATCCCGGATAATTTTTTTTCAGATATTCCAGTAACAGGTCCGAATAGATAATGACACCATTTCTGACACCCTCACTTTTCTCAAATAAAGTGCAGAGATGATTGCATTTCTTATCCCAAAGATGTTCCTGCCCAAGCAGGGAATTGCTGAATGTAAGCCGCGCTGAGATTCCGTATTCCTGCATCAACGCAAAAACCTCCTGCGGATCGTGATCCCCGAACGAAGTACGGCCTCCGCCCCAGATACAGTCTGACGGAGCACCATAGACAGAACCTATCTCACACCAGTCGTAAAAGTATTCTCTGTGTTCCCGGAATAATGGCAGAAACACACGATATAATTCATAAAACTCAAACAAACCCGGAAGATGGTAGTATGCTGTGTTCTTTTTTAATTGATTCATGTCTGTATTCTCACCCCTATTAAATACTAGCTATACATGCTGTAAATCTTATCATTCATACAGCATTTCAATCAGCACTGAAAATTTCTAGCATCATGACCGTTGACTGGCTCGTCTGGTTTTGCTTTATCACCTAATATTCCTTTTTCTTGAAAATACCTACAGTCAAAGGAAAGGACACGATAAATAACAATATAGAACAACCAATTAAAATAAACGGCCCGAACAACGGTATATTAAAAAGCATTGTGGCAATACCCAATGCACAAATCAAAGATATGATAAGAAACACAATGGTTTTATCTTCCCCCGCTAAATAAACCATAGGAATAAATATTGCTCCCATTGTAAGACTTATACTAATTCCTATTACAAGTACACCTGAGATACCCTCAAATTGTTCAAAAGTAATTCCATGTAACAGATAGGATAGGGCTATTATAATGCCAACGAAAAGCACTCCTATCATAATCCATAATAATTGATTTATATATAAACTTTTTACAATATCAATCCGCTTTACTGGCAAAGTAAGTTTATATTTTCCCCATTTTGAGGAAAATTCATTTCCAATAACGGTAGCTGCATTTACTGCTAATCCGACAATTCCAATAATTATGAAATACATTTGCCATGTCTGGTCTGGAATAATGATAACGGCAATCCCCATTGCAAACATAAAAAGCAAAAAAATTTTTGCATTTGTCCATACAGCAAGAAAATTGCTTTTAAAAAGACCTTTCATACATGATCCCCCCTTACTAAAAGCAAAAAAATTTCATCAACAGAAACGTGGTCTATCACGATTTCTTTGTACTTTCTCTGCATTGCTTTACAATCTGAAACCAGAACATCAATTTGAAAATCACGTTTCCGATAAACAATAATATCTGCCGGATCTAATGCAAGGAATTGATTTTCCTTGCAGCGCATAACCGCATAATTATAAACCAAATCATTTTTCGATACGGTCATAATCAGTTTTCCGTTATGAATGAATGTAATATAGTCTGCCACTTTTTCTAAATCACTTGTAATATGGGAGGAAAGTAAAATAGAGTGGTCTTCTTCCTGTACGAAATCAAGGAATGTATCTAACATCTCGTCGCGTACAACAGGGTCAAGTCCGCCAGTAGCTTCATCCAGAATTAACAGTTGTGGATGGTGTGATAAAGCAACCGCAATCGCTAATTTCATTGTCATCCCTCTGGAATATTGCTTAATTTTTTGATTTGCAGGTAATTTGTATTCTTTTAAAAATTTCTGAAACAAAATATTGTCCCATTGCTTATAAAATCCTGACATAACTTTCGCTAATTGTGCTGCTGTCCAATAAGCTGGAAAATTATCTCCGTCATAAACAACACCTATTCTTTCCCGCATATCTGTATCTGCGTCTGTCATTTCTTTTCCAAACAACTTTACCATTCCGCTGTCTTTGGCGATTGTATTTAGAATACAGCCAATCGTTGTAGTTTTTCCGGCTCCGTTTTCCCCGACAAAACCCAAAATAGAACCATACGGCAGAGAAAAAGTCACATTTTCTAACGCAAAATTTGACTTAGAAAATGTTTTGGAAACCTGTTGTAATTCTAAAATATTTTCCATGCTCATTCGTCCTCCTGATAGAATAAAGCCAACAACTCCGTCAATTTTTCAAGGGAAATATTACTTGTCCGTCCAATCTCTGCGGCGGCTTGTAAATGTTCCTCTGCAATACGTTGTTGTTCTTCTTGATAAAATTCTTTGTTTTGTGCCGATACAAAACTCCCCCTGCCGACAGTTGTTTCAATAAAACCGTCCCTTTGCAGATCCTCATATGCTTTTTGGACGGTAATCACACTAACATGAATAGATTTTGCCAGTGAACGCATTGAGGGAATAGCGTCTCCGGCTTGCAGTTCTCCACTCATTATCATTGCTTTTATCTGCGATGTGATTTGCTCATATATCGGCTTGTTGGCGTTATTACTGATAATGATTTCCATAACTCACCGCCTTCGTTTTTTCGATTGTACTTAATGTACAGTTACATTATAACATCTATAAACTCATAGTCAACCCTCAAAATAAAATTGCCAGATACAGTTATCAAAAATAGCTGTATCTGACACTCAGAATAGGGGGCTGCTGTCTGTCAAGCTCTGTGTGTTACTTTACCGCACATGAGCATTGTAGCACCGGTTCTCTCCGCAGATATAAATAAACGCGATGTATATCTTCCTGCAGGAAAATGGGTAAACATAACAGACGGCACAACCTATGAGGGTTGTCAGACTATTATAGCAGATGCACCGATCGAACATATTCCAGTGTTTGAACGGATATAGATATAAACAAGGACCAAAAGTTCATCCAAGAACTTTTGGTCCAATTATTTCATACTCACTCCTCCTCAAATTCCGCAAGTTCGGTCTCCGTCTCAAGCATCCGCTCTAACAGACTCTCCTGGTTCTTTTCCTCTGCGTCAAGTGCATTCTGCAGTTCCATCAGCTTCGGATAGTCACTGGCAAGCTCCGGATCCATGAACTGCATTTTTATTTCAGCGAGTTTTTCTTCGCTCTCCTCTAACATATTTTCATATTTTTCTAACTGGTGATGCAGTCTTGAACGGATTTTGCCCGGATTGTAATAAGTTTTTTTGTCAAACACATCCGTTAAAGTAGGAACATCTGCGTCTGTTTTTATGCCACTCTGATGCTGATTGTGTTTCTCATTCCCCACAGAATTTTGTGTATCATTTCCTGACACATACCTCGCACTCTGTGACATTCCTCGCCCTTTTCCGGAAATCTCCATCTCTTTTTGTTTTTCTGCAAGATACTCCTCATAGCTCATGGCATATTGTTTCACACCACTCTCGGAAAACTCCAAAATCCCGGTTGCGATCCTGCTGATAAAATAACGGTCATGTGAGACGAAAAGTACTGTTCCCTCGTACTCTCTTAACATCTGTTCTAACGCCTCTTTTCCAACAATATCCATATGGTTTGTCGGCTCATCTAAGATCAGAAGATTCGGTCTTGTCTGCAGCATTTTACAGAGTGCAAGGCGGACTTTCTCTCCGCCGGAAAGCTGTCCCATCTTCTTTTCTACATCTTCCCCGGAAAATAAAAATCCTCCCAGTGCACTGCGCACTTCCTCTCTCATATAAGACGGATATGCCTCCCAGAAATTTTCAAGCACGGTCTGATCTTCCCGGAAATGCTCCTGCACTGCTTTCTGCTGGTCAAAATAGCTCCACTCCACATTCTGACCAAATGAAAATTCACCGCCTAACGCAGGAAGCTCCCCAACTAATGTTTTCAAGAGCGTTGACTTTCCTTTGCCGTTCTCACCTATGATCGCCAGGCGTTCTTTCTTTTGAATCAGAAATGATACTTTACTTAAGACGGTATCATAACCGATCTCAAGATTTTTGGCATGGATCACATTTGTGTAGCTCTCAATATGCGGCACATATCGCGCATGAAATGCTTTCGTATCAAAATGTCTCGGCTTTTCAATCTTTACCATGTGCTCGATCGCCATGCGCTTTGAACGTGTCGCCGCCACTTTCGTCGGCGTATTTTTCCATTTTTCGATCCAGTCCGTCAGACGTTTGATCTCCTTTTGCTGCTCCTCATAGTCTTTTTCCTGTTTGATCAGTGCCTCTTCTTTTTGCTTCATAAATGCCGTGTAATTGCCGGCATAACGCTTGATCTCATGATATTCGATCTCGTAGGTCACATCGATCACTTTGTCTAAAAACATACGGTCATGTGAAACAATGATGACCGCCTTATCATAAGTCTTTAAATATCCTTCTAACCACTCGATCGTCGGAAGATCCAGATGGTTGGTCGGCTCATCGAGCAGCATGATATCCGGACGTTTTAACAGCAGTTTGATAAATGCCACTTTCGTCTGCTGTCCACCGGAAAAACTTCCGATCGGGCGTTTCAGATCTTCTAACGCAAACCCGAACCGCTGAAACATAGTCTCCATATCCTGCTGCCACGAATATCCCCGCATTGCCTCCATGCGGCTTTGTAAGTTGTCATATTCGCGCAAAAGCTGTTTGTCCGCGGAAGTTTTCATCTCATTTTCAAGTTCCCGCATCCGCTTTTCACACGCAAACACCGGCTCAAATACTTTCTTGATTTCCTCTTCCACGGTCACATCTTTTTCCGTAAAATTAACCTGACGCAGGAAACCAATCTCCTGTTTTCCTGCCATCGTAATACCACATTCTTCATCGCTGTCTAAATTATTCATCGAAATATCGCCCGCGATCAGACGCAGCAGCGTGGTCTTTCCACAGCCGTTTCGTCCTACAATGGCGATTTTTTCTTTATCATGCACCTCAAAATTGACATCACGTAAAATCACATCTCCGCCAAACTGCACGAGGGCATGACTGATCTTATATCTCATGTTTATCTCCATTCCTGCGTAAAATCTTACTTTTACACTAACTCCTCTATCTTTGATAGACTACCTACCTTCTAACACCAGCCGAAGTAAACGAATCATATTAACCCCCTTTCTTGCGTGTGAAAAAATGTATTTTCACACAAATCTCCATTCTTTTCCCTCACAGCAGCCGAAATACCTGCTCTGCCGTGGCGGCTATATTTTCCATTGCATTTTCTTTTTTCATTGCTTCTTCTAATGTTGTCACGCCTCTTACGATCGGGAAAAATGCATCGATTCCCGCCCGGTTACAGACTTTCGCTTCCGGTGCAACGCTCCCTGCAAATGCAATGACTTTCGCATTATATTTTTTTGCCAGAGCAGCAACACCGGCCGGTGCTTTCCCCATGACCGTCTGCGCATCCAGACGTCCTTCTCCGGTCACCACAACATCCGCATTTTTCATTTTTTCTTCCAGGCCGGTTGCCTGCAAAATCAGTTCCACCCCCGGTATTAATTCTCCCGCAAGATACGAAAGGAACGCGTATCCGAGTCCTCCCGCTGCACCAGCGCCCTCATAGTCCGCAAAGTCACAGCCTAAACTTTCTTTGGTCACATCCGCATAATGTTTCATTGCCTCATCGACCTGCTCTTTCTGTTCTTCCGTCACACCTTTTTGTGGTCCAAATATGTAAGTTGCACCCTGTTTGCCGCAAAGCGGATTTTTCACATCACAGGCAATCTGAAATTTTGCACCGGAAAGCAGCGGATTTTTATTTTCAGTCCGGATCACCTCAATCTTTGCAAGCGCAGCCGCGCCCTCTCCCACATCATTTCCATCTTCATCAAAAAATTCAAATCCAAGCGCCTTTAACATTCCGATGCCGCCATCGTTGGTTGCACTTCCACCAATTCCAATCATGAAATTTTTACATCCTCGTTTCAGGGCATCTGCAATCATCTCCCCCACTCCATAGGTAGATGCACGCAGTGGATCTTTCTTTGTCACAAGCGTGATTCCTGCGGCAGATGCCATTTCCATGACAGCCGTTTTTGTCTCTTCTAAAAAACCGTAATAACACGACACTTTTTCTCCAAGCGGTCCTGCCACGGTAACCGGTATTTTTTCTGCTCCCAAACCTTCGATCAGTGCATCCACCGTTCCTTCACCGCCATCTGCGAGCGGTTTTACCACTACTTCTGCATCCGGTTTTGCTGCCAGAATTCCTTTCTTTACAGCATTTCCAGCCTCCATGGACGTCATGCTTCCCTTAAATGAATCGATTGCTGCTACTACTTTCATATAAATCTCCATTCTTGCGTGTGAAAAATCTTATTTTTCACACTTCCATCTTTCTCTAAGAAGTTAGTTTGTTACTGTTCGCACTTCATCCCAAGCTGCCAGAATGCCACCGCACTTGCAGCCGCCACGTTCAGTGAATCCACACCATGTGTCATCGGAATTTTCACCGTATAGTCACAGTCTGCGATCGTGTGATCTGCCAGCCCGTCACCTTCCGTTCCGAGAACGATTGCTAACTTTTCCTCCGCCATCATTTTTTCATCATCTATACTCACGGAGTCATCCCGAAGTGCCATTGCCGCCGTTTTATATCCCAGCTTATGCAGCACATCCATCGCACCGTCCGGCCAGGATACATTTTTATCAAAATATGTCCACGGTATCTGAAATACCGTTCCCATGCTGACACGGCTTGCTCTCCGGTACAGCGGATCTGCACAGGCTGGTGTCAAAAGAACTGCATCCATTCCAAGTGCCGCCGCAGAACGGAAAATTGCTCCGACATTTGTTGGATTTACCACATTTTCCAAAATTGCAACCCGCCTTGCATTCTTGCAGAGCTGCTCCACGGAAGGCAGTGTGGGACGGTACATGGCACAGAGCATGCCGCGTGTCAGCTGATAACCTGTGATTTTTGCAAGCACCTCGATTTCTGCCATGTAGACTGGAATTTCATGCTCTGCTGCGCAGACTGGAATTTCATGCTCCGCCGCCATGCTTGAATTTCCATTCTCTGCTTCCATCTTGTCAGTCTGTTTGATGTCCTGACTTTGTAATTTTTCGCAGCGCGCAAGGATTTCTTTTGCCTGCGTCTTTACATGCTTTTTTTCCATCAGAAATGACATCGGCACACAGCCGGCATCTAAGGCACGCTCGATCACCTTCGGACTTTCCGCAATGAAAATCCCCGGCTTCGGCTCAAAATAGTGAAAAAGCTGTGCTTCATTTAAATTGTAATAAATCTGCAGCTCCGGGACATCCAGATTTTTGATTTCTATAATATTTATCATTGTGTTCCTCTTTTCTCTCCTGTATCAGCGATTGAGCATATGGCAGATAAATTCATTGATTATACCATGTGCAAAATGGCTTATGATTAAATTTCAAGCTGGAAAAGAATTCTTCCCTCCTCAAGCTCTCCCCAGCAGTTTACCGGAGGCTCCTTCGTCTCTTTAAATCCACAATCCGAATGCATTTTTATTGATGATAAATTACTTTTTCCTATAATGCAATCTATCTTTTTTGCGCCTGTGCCTTTCAAAAACTCCGTCACATGACGTATCAATTTTTTACCATATCCTCTGTTTCTCTTCCTCGGCATCGTTTCAACTGCCTCAAGGAACCATTTTCCCGGCTCTGACTCAACTGCCCTGAGTCCGCATACCCACTGTTTTTCTACAGTTTCAACAAACACCATCTGCTTTGGATTTTCGATAAACTCCTTTAAAAACGCCGCATATGATGCCTCCATTTCATCACGATTTTTAAATTTCCCCTCCATATCCGCCATGGATTCTGCATATAATAAAAACATTTTTTTTATTACCTGTTCATTTACATTTTCAATCCGTTCTAACATTTTTATCCTCCTCTTCTGACTGTCGAATTGCAAAAACGGTCGGATCACAGCTTTACAGTTCCACAACACGCGTTGAAGCTGTTCGGATTTCTCCGTCTGTCACAAGCAATTTTGCATAACTGCTGCCTGACTGCTGTGTATTGATCTGCTGCACATTTTTCCTCTCATAACCTGCCTGTCCGATATTTACCTGCTGCAGAATCGTCTTGATCAGCGTCGATTTTCCACATCCGTTTTCTCCATGTAAAAAGACACGCTCCCCCTGCACCAGTTCAAAGGTCAGATTTTTCAATACATCGTCCTCTGCACCTTCATACCGCACCGAAAGTTCCTTGCAGGAGATCAGGCGTTCCTTATAATAAGACAGTGGCATAAGTTTTAAGCTGACCAGCCGCTCGATATCCTGCAAAAGGCCCTCTTTTTCCTGTATTTCCCGTTCCATCCGGCGTTCGTACTGTGTCACGCGGCTCTGCATCTTTTTTGTCTTCGCACCGATATATGCTCTCGTTGCAACCGAGCGGTCATGCTCTTTGACAGGATCATAGCCGATCTTCGTCGCCTCATTTTTATCCGCCCACTTCCGGCTTCTTGCCGCCGCCTGTTTTAAAGATGCGATTTCTTTCAAATGTTTTTCATTTTCCTCCATCGCAAAATGATCCATCCGCGTCTTGTTTTCCCACCAGCTTGAAAAATTGCCGCTCTGTACCTCGATCGTCTTTCGATTTAAAACCAGTACATGATCAATGCATGCATCTAAAATATCCCTGTCATGCGATATCAGGATAAACCCTTTTTTCCCGCGCAAATTTAAAAAAGTTGTTTTTCCTTTTCCATTTCTCCCGATCAGACCTAACTTCCAGTCCGTATCAATCCCAAAAGATACGTTTTCAAAACCGTATCAAAACTTCCCTCATAACCATATGTGAGATCTGTTACCTGAATCTGTGACATAAAAATCTCCATTCTTACGCTGCTTTCAAGCGCATCTCAAGTTTGTGCGTAAGCACAAATCTTGCGTGTGAAAAATCTTATTTTTCACACTAGCCTCATTGTTTTGCGAAGGAAAATGCATGCTATGTTTCTTATAGCATTTGCCTCTTGCAGGAGCAGAGGATTTTCCTCCCATACAAAAAATCCCATGCTGCCATGGGATTTTTCTTACACCTCACATATTTTATGATCACATCTGGCAGACAATAGATTGCACATTGTAAGATAAAATCGATTGTCCCGGACAACAAATGTCCGTTTCCGCCATTTTTTAACACAAAAAAGAGAGGATACAAGAATCAAATCCACTTTTGGCAACATGATATGCAGTACTGCACCTCTGCAATACTGCTGTAACTTCAGATTTACACAACATATCATGCACTTTATTCCTTATACCGGTGCAATATATGCCATGTATCATCCCGAATCAGCAGACAAGCGTATGCCATATATGACACACATTCTCTTGCTGACTCTGTTTTCTTTCATGTTTCAAAAGTAAATTATCTCCGCATTGGTTCCTCTCCTTTAAATTTCTATTGCAATAGTAGCACAATGCCATTTTTAATGCAACCAAAAATTTTTACAAAAAATCTTTCGTTACCGGTCACACAATAAATATGCACAGCAGCAATCTCTACTCCACATTTTTTAATGCCTGATCCATCGGTATCCTCTTGATGCGCATAAAATCCAGTATCATGACAAACAGATATCCGATCAGCACAAATGCAAACATTTTCACATATCCGGCTGGCTGGATCACAAATGCAAACCATCCACTGTAACTAAACAAGATCGCCTTCCATGCCAGATTCATAACAAACGCTCCAAGTACAACACTGACCGCATCTTCGATCACAACCATGATCGTTGTGGAAAGCAGATACAGGCTGGCGATTTCTTTATTCTCATATCCAAGAATCTTTGTCATTGAAATTGCATTCTCATTTTTCTCAATGATCAGCTTTGTCAGAAGATAGATCAAAACTGCTGAAAGCAGGATACAAAGTATCTGGAAATAATCCATATAAGATCCCATGGAATGATCTAACTGGTCACACATCTTTGTGATATCACGCTCGGTGATCACCGTTGCAATATCATCTTCCGACAGATCTGTAAGCTCTTCATTTGAAAAATATCCACTGAATGCCTCTTCATCCAGCTCAAATACCATGCGGTAATTTTCAATCGGCATAAATACTGCAATGTTTACGCACTGGTCATAAATTCCGGCTATCGTAAACGTATACTGTTTGTTTTCATATTTTTCATCCAGTGAAACGGTATCCCCGACATTAAGTTCATATTTTTCTGAAAATGATCTGGAAATATAAACTTCATCTTCCTGCAGGGACTGCATACCTTTTATTTCTACATACTTACTATTGTCTGAAATACCGTAAACAGAGACTTCCTCATCTATTACATCGCTTTTTTTCTGCAAAGAACACATACTGAATTTTTCTGCGTCTTTATTGTCCGTCGTCAGTACATTTCCATCTTCATCCTCAAAAGATTTCAGAACATACTGATACTTTGCAAACATCATATTTTTTGCATTTTCTTTGTAATAAGAAAGCGTATCCGGCATTCCCACTGCCATTGCAAGCATCACCATGATAAAGAAAATTCCCACAAACAGAATCAGATAATTTGCCACATTCTGAAACATGATGCGCAGACGGAATCTGTTAAAAAATTTAAAATGTGGCAGCCGCATTGCTTTTTTGCGTTTTGTTTTTTTCAGATCATGCCTCAGAAACTGTAACGGTGTATGCTGCATCATTTTAATAATGACGATCAGATTGACCATAAACATCAGCACGACCGGTATCAGGGTTGTCTTAAAAAATGCATCCGGATTCCAGATCGTCTCATAGGTCGGAAGGCTGTAACTGTTATAATACATGGATACCACAACATCTTTAAATACCGTATAGCCAAGCACATTTCCGACTAATGCGGAAATCAGGGTAACGATAACCGGCATAGACAGATAATGGCGTACCAGCTCCCCTTTCGTATAGCCGGACGCACGCAATGTTCCGATTGCAGATGACTCTTTTGTGATCGTATTGCTGATCGTAACTGCAAAAATAAATGCGATGATGACAATCAGAATATCAAGCAGCACACCTCCCATTGCCTCATCAGAGCCCATGTCGTCGGTTGCAAAATGAATCGCCGGATTCGCATATTTTGGCACATAATCTTCAATCTCATTGTCATTTACCACGGTCTGTGTGAGCAACGCCCGCATAAAATCATCCGACTGGTTTTTCTCTTCTTTTTCATCTGACGGCTCATTTTCATACTTCCATGCATAATCGTAATGAATCGTCTTATGTAACTTCGCAAATCCCTCATCTGTTACCATTGCAACGTTAAACTTTAAGGCATCAAACATCAGATCCGTGCTTTTTTCGTGCAGTGTGGAATAGTTGACATATGCGATCAGACCAACGACCTGATATTTTTCTTCTCCGACTGTGATCTCATCGCCGACTTTTATCCCGACATTGTCAGCATGCATACGGTCAATGGCAATTTCATCCTCTTTTTCCGGGAAACTTCCGTCCATCAGGCATGCAAAATTGATATCATCTGTCTTTGCAAAAACACGGACTGTTCCATCCGAAGTTCCGTCGTTGTCATGATCTTCCTCTTCATCCCTGTAAAAATTTTCATACAGATGAACCGGAGTTTCCTTAAAATCAGGATCGTTCAATTCATATTTTTCTTCTGCATCCGCATATTTCTCATTGATCTCATCTAAAACCTTGTTCCAGGCTTCGTCGTATGCTTTCTCATATACCTCGTCATGTGCCTCATCAAACGCTTTCTCATACGCCTCGTCATGTGCCTTAGGATATGCTTTTTCATATGCTGTATCATAGGCTTTGTTGTACTGCCCGGACTGTTTTGCCTGTGCCACTGCTGTATCAAGCATAACTCCCGCAGTTGTTTCATCAAGTCCCTGCGCCATCAGCATCTGCTTTATCTGTGCATTAAAAGAAACATCAAATTCTGACTGGAACTCTGCATCAAATTTTTCCTTAAATTCTGTTTCAAACTTCTCATCAAATTCTTTTTTGAACTTTTCTTCAAATTCACTATCGAACTTTTTATCCAGCTTCTTTTTTGCCTCATCAATGTAATACTGTCTGACATCTGCTTTATCGCCTGTCTTAATTGCATCAAGCAGTGTTTCGTCTGCTTTCTTTTTTAATTCAAAGTGTCCGTCTTCCAGCTTGTATCTGCCAACACCCTCATCAGCCGCTGTCATCATGCTCTCGTTTGCAACATACATGCCGGACACAAAGCCGATCATCAGAATCAGGAACAGACTTACCACAAGATACTTTTTCCAGTCTCCTGTCAGTTCTCTCGGTATTCGTCTGATAAGCGGATTTTTGATTTTTTTCTTTTTCATACTAATCTCCATTCTTGCGCTGTTTTTAAGCGCATCACAAGTTTGTGCGCCAGTACAGCTCCCTACCACTCCAGATCTGCCGCTGAAATTTTATGTTCATTGATATCGTTATGACGCACTGCCCCATCACGGAGTTTGATGACATGGTCTGCCATATGCCGGATTGCCTCGTTATGTGTAACCATGATAACTGTATTACCATATTTGACATTGACATCCTCAATCAGCTTTAATATTTCCTTGGAGGTATTGTAATCAAGTGCTCCGGTGGGCTCATCACAGAGCAGGATATCCGGATTTTTCACAATGGCACGCCCAATGGAAACCCTCTGCTGCTGTCCGCCGGAAAGCTGGTTCGGCAGTTTATGCCTGTGTTCATAAAGTCCCAGCGTATGTAATAAATCGTCAATATCGAGCGGACTGTCTGATAAATATGCACCAACCTCAATATTTTCTTTGACATTCAGATTTGCGATCAGGTTATACATCTGAAACACATAACCTAAATGCTTTCTGCGGTACTGCGTCAATTTCTTTTCCCCAAGCTCTTCCAGCTTATCACCGTTGATGGAAATATAGCCGGAGTCCGCACTGTCGATACCACCGATGATATTTAACAGCGTCGATTTTCCGGAACCGGACGGTCCAAGCAGCACACAGAATTCTCCTTTTGCCACGGAAAAATTCATTCCCCGAAGTACTTCCTGTCGGGTCTCCCCGCTTCCAAACCCTTTTTTCAGATCAACAATTTCCAAAAATTTTCTTTCTTCTTCTGACATATGTTCCCCTTTCCCATTGCAGAATTGTTCTTACATCCTTATCTATTCTAAATGGTGTTAAAGTCTTTTCTTACTTTTGTTAGTGTTATCTAACTTTTGTTTGTATTATATCACAGCTTTTCCAGATTACAAGCAAAAAGACGATTCCTTTTGTCAAAATCGTCTTTTTGCCTTATATAATGTCTTTACTGTCTGTTACACTGTAAATATTGTTCTATTTCTGAAACTGGCTTTCCTGTCACTTCTATGATTTTCTCTATTGTGAAACCGGACTTGATCATATTACAGATGATTTCTGCTATAGCTTTATCTCTGCCAATCTCAATCCCATCACTTTTACCAGCTTCATACTCTGCCTTTCGGAGTTTCTTTTCTTCCCATTCTTTATCATACTCTAATATACTTACCATCTTTACCTCCGAGCGATTCTTCCGAAGAAATTCCACTAAAATTCCTTCTTTGATGCATTCCGTGATTGCCCTTTCAACTGCATCGTTCAGATTCAACTCTGATGCATATTTTCGGACTCTCGCAACATAAATGGCATATTCCTTCAACGTCTGGCACTGTTCCATCAGTTCTTTGTTGTGTCCTTCGTTCACATTCAGCATCAGAACTTTTAACTCTAAATCCGGCTCTCCAGCCAGATGCTCATATGCTGATGAAAGTTTCAGTTCCATACGGTCTTCTACGTCATCGGTTCCATTGTAAAACACCATAAACTTCGGTGCCGAAATCTTCTGCAGCTTTGACGAATATAGTGACTTATCGTTCACAAACTGCTGGTATTCGATTCCTATGTAAATCAGATCCCGCAATGGTATATTGGGATTGATCGTCGACTGACGCTCATAGAGATAAATATTCGTCTCTAACATAAATGCCAGATCATTTTTCATTCCCATATAGATCGCGTTTTCCAACGTGACAATCTTAAGGGCTTCCGCATTCTGATAATGGCTTCCGGTCACTGCGTTGTACAGGGATAAGAGATTCTCTTTCTCTGAGAACAGCATGCGGAATACAGTGTCTTTGTACTGACGGTTGGCTGTCGGTATCTTTTCTGATACCTGTGTGCTCTTCTTCATATTCGGTTCCTCCTGTGTGCAGGAGGCTCATCCAGATCTCCTGCTTTTCATTTTTGTGGATAAAAAGCATAGATTTCTGAAATGTTTTTTTGAATTTTAGACGGATATATACATCCTGATAGTCATACAGACAGAATTGCCGGATTCGTAATTATAGCACCGGATAGATGTCTGCAGCGTAGAAATATGCTTTGAGTTATTTTATCATACGTCATCCTTAGTATGCAACCAATTTGAAATTTCTTGTGCAGGTTGTACAAAAACAAAGTTACTGTTCACAGGTTACCCTGCGGACTGTAACTTCGCAGCCCCATGTAAAGTTTTGCTTCGCAAAAGGGGCTGCTCACCCCCACATCACGTTCATACGCACCTGAACAGCAAAGTGTTCAGGTGCCGAGTGAACAGTAACAAAACAAGCTGCTATTTTTAAAGAAAGACAGTGTCCGGCTGAATATCAATCCGGACACTGTCTTCCCTGTCATTTTCTGACAGTTACACACTTTAAATTTTTCTATTTACTGACCTTAACTTTTTTCATGGATGAATATTTTCCATACACTTTTTTGCCCGTGGAATCCATTTTATAAGCCCGGATGCGCACATAGTATATCTTTCCTTTTTTCAGTTTACTTATGGTATAGGATGTCTTCGCCGTATTTTTCTTTGTGACCGCCTTTTTGAATTTTTTATCCGTACTGTAAGAAATCTCGTAACCTTTTGCGCCGGATACTTTCTTATATTTCAGTAAGATCTGTTTACTCTTGCTGTTTTTTGCAGACGTAAGAGAAGCCTTCGCCACTTTTACTTTTGTCCACTTTGCATACAAAACGTAATCGGATTTTGCGCTGTTGCTGATACTTGTGATCTTCTTTTTAAATTTTGCATCCGTATACCAGCCTGCAAATGCGTATCCTTTGCGTGACGGATTTTTCAGCGTTACTTTCTTTCCATAATAAGTTGACGGATTCGAGGCATTGTTTTTACCTTTATTCAGTTTGTAGGTAATTTTATATGGTACTGTAACCGTACAGGATGCCTGATAACTGCTGTTTTCAGACGAAGTCACCGTGATCTTCGTTCGGCCCGGTGCCTTTGCTGTCACACTACCGTTGGCATCCACGGTGGCAATCTTTGTATTTGCCGATTTCCAGACTACCTTTTTGTTGGACGCATAAGACGGTGATGCAGTTACATTTAAGGTGAGCTTCTCTCCTCTTTTTACCTCTGCTGATGTCCTGTCTAAAGTTATTCCTGTTACTTTCGCCTTTCCGGTGACAGTCACATAGCAGACTGCATATTCATCACTGCCGTCCGTTGCCGCAGCCCGGATTTTTGCTTCACCCTCCGATTTTGCAGTGACAAGTCCGCTTGCAGAAACCTCTGCCACTTTCGTATCAGAAGAAGTATATTTGAGTTTTTTATTTGTGGCATCCGAAGGTGAAATATATGGTTTCAACTGATAGGTTTGACCAGCTTTCAATTCGATCTCATCCTCATCAAATTCGATCCAGTCTATCAGCTGCGGTACGGTTATCTTACAGACTGCTTTTACATTTCCAGCCGTTACTGTAATAACTGCTGTTCCAACACCACAGATCTCCACATATCCGGTATCCGAAACAGTAGCAACCTCTTCATTGGAACTTGTCCATACCACTGCATCTGTGAAATTCAAAGGTGCGATCGTCGCTGTCAGCTGGAAATCGTCATAGCGCTCCGCCGTTTTTTCTGTACTATCCAGACTGACTGAGGTTGCATGAATATCCTGTGTGACGTACTTGATTCCTTTTCCGCTTGCATAAGTCTGGGCATAGCAATCAGACGGACCGTACATCGTCATTTTCTTTGGATAAGAAAATGCATTTGATGCGATCGAAGTTGTGTTGCGCGGGACTGTGATCTGCGTCAGCTTCGTGCAGTTGACAAAGGCACTGTCACCGATCGTGGTCACATTGTAAGGAAGCACGATGGATGGCAGAACTGTGCAGCCGTAGAATGTCTGGCTCTCAATTTTCTTTAACTTGCTGCCTAATGTAATGTCGGCCAGAGCTTCACAGCCATAAAATGCAGAACTTCCAATGGATGAAACGGTATCCGGCACCACTGCCTTTTTCATGGCTTTACAGTTTTTAAATGCGTTGGTTTCTATTTTTTTCACCCCGGACGGAAGGATTGCTTCCGGTAAAGATTCACAGCCGGAAAATGCGGAATTTCCGATTGTGGTCAGGGTGGATGGGAAGTTGATGGCGGTTAACTTTTTGCAGCCGGAAAAAGTATCTGATGGTATCTCTTTTAAACTTTTTGGCAAATGCACTTCTGTCAGGCTTGTACAGTTTTGAAAAATACTGTTTCCGATAAAATTAATAGTATCTGGCATAACAACTTTTTTCAACGATGTACAACCATAAAACCCATCATTTTCGATCTTCGTTAATTTATTTGAATATTTAACTTCCTCTAACTTAGTACAACCGCTAAATGAACTATTTTCTACTACTGTTACAGTATCAGGTATATTTATTTTTTCCAATCCTGTACACTTTTCAAATAGATAACATGGTATTTTTGTTATTCCACTCTCAAAGATTACTGTTTTCAATCCTATACAATCTCCAAATGGTCCATAATCAGATAATGTGCTTCCACACCACTCTAAACTCTTTGGGATTTCAATCTTCGTTATTTTTTCACAACTACCAAATGCCCTCCCTCCCATGTGCTCTAAATTCTTTGACAACGTCACATTTGATAAATTGCTACAGCCATCAAATGCATATCTGCCTATCTCCGTTACACTATCCGGTAAATATATGCTTGTAAGCTTTTTACAGTCCTCAAATGCAGAATCATCTATTGTTGTAACACTATCTGGTATATTCACATTTACCAAATTACTACAATTGCTAAATGCACTGTTTTCTATTACCGTTACCGTATTTGGTATATAAACCGTCGCCAAATTACTGCATTTGTAAAATGCATAATTCCCTATTGCTGTTACTGTATCTGGTATACTAATTTCCCCCAATCCAGTACATTTTTCAAACAAACTACCAGATATCTTTGTTATTCCTTTCTCAAATATTACTGTTTTTAATCCTGAGCAATCTGCAAATGGTCCATAATCAGCTGAACTGCCACACTCTTCCAAACTTTTCGGTATTTCAATCTTTGTTATTTTTGTACAATCTTCAAATGCTCCCCATCCCATATATTTCAAATTCTTTGATAAAATTACATCAGCAAGATTGCTACAACCCTCAAATGCAACAGCTTCTATTTTTGTTACATTATCTGGTATATGAACCCTTGATAAATTAACACATTCACTAAACGCGCTATCTCCTATTACCGTTACTGTATCTGGTATATTAATTTCTTCCAATCCAATACAATTTTCAAATAAATTACTAGCTATCTTTGTTGTTCCATTCTCAAATATTACTGTTTTCAACCCCGAACACTCTGCAAACGGTCCACCATAATTTGAACCACCACATTGCTCTAAACTTTTCGGAATCTCAATCTTGGTTACTTTTATACAATCTCCAAATGCTCCCCACCCCATATATTTCAAATTCTTTGACAAAGTTATATTAACAAGATTGCTGCATCCTCGAAATGCTACCTCTTCAATTTCTGTCACGCTATCCGGTATCATCACCGTCCTCAAATCCGTCCGGTTCTCAAATGCCCTATCTCCGATTGCAACAACCTCATGCCCGTCAATCTCCCCCGGAATATAAAGTGCCGTCGCATTTCCACTATATCCTGTGATCGTAGCCCTGTTTGCATCGTCGAGTGTATAGGTATAAATCGGTACGATCGCACCGCCGGCACCTGCTCCTGCATCAAAATAGCTTCCTACGCCCGCCGGATTGAAATATCTCGAACCTGGAGATGTCCAATAACTTGTCCAGCCTCCCTGTGCGGCAAATTCTTTTCCACGCGTGCATGATGTCCGAAGTACACCGTCCTCAATATGATAGTACACGCGCACCGGACTGTTATTCTTTCCCCAGATCTCTATACTTTTGCTAAAGGTCTTTGATGCAATACCAACTCCGATCTTTGCACTTGCCCCCACCGATGCATACAGATATGCAGCCTGTGACGCGCAGTATGTCGGTGTTCCGGAACTGTACCTTACGTATTTGATGTTCATACGTGCACCGGTTTTTGCATAAATATCTCCGCTGACAATTCCGAGCGTTGCTTTTGCAGAGAGTACAATACCTGTGGTCAGATCTGCTTCTGCTGAAAAGGAAAATCCTTTTTTATGACTGTTTCCAACTATACGGAATCCGTCCGAATACGCAAATCCGGCTTCAAATTGCTTTTCCACGGTAAGCGTTGCCTCCCCAGAAAGATTATATTCCATTGCCAGTGTCAACATACCAACACCGCCGAGCGGCACTGCCCCTAACGTCAGTGTGTGGTTAATATCTTTAAATGCATCCCCTTTTACATTGCAGGAGTATTCCATATCTCCGCTGACTGAAAAATAATAGTCATTATTATTCAGACTGTAATTTACTTTCATGTTTGAAATCACAACACTTACTGTCGCTGTGACATCATCTGAGACGGAAATCGTTTTATCTGCACGCAGGGTATTGTTTTTATAGGATATCCCCCTTGTCATACCTTCTGTGACTGTAACACCATTTACCACATATGTTTCTTCATCTGCCGGAATAAATTCCGTCATATCAACATCCAGTTCGCCCTGCTGGTCAACATTTAAAACCGCGCCATCATCCGCATCTGAGGTTGTAATATATGTTGTAGTTCCGTCTGTCCGTACACTTTCTGCCTTATATGCCATGACAATATCGTTAACATACACGGCAAATGTTGTTCCCTGTTTGATCGTAACCGGACAGTTTTCGATCATAACTATTCCATCCACATCAATAGATACGGCTGTTCCCTTTGGTACAACAACTACTCCGGACGCAAACGTACAGGTATTTTCTTTTCCGGTCTCTATCTGCGCATCTGCCAAAACCTTTTTTGCATCCGCGATCATTGCATCATGCTCTTCCGTTGTAAGTGACTGTTCCGGGAGAAATTTACCGGCAGCAACCGTAACCCATCCTCTGTCGATTGCGATCTGTGCTGCTTCCTTATATGTAACATCTGCTGTATCCTGATAAGTATAACTGTCTGTTTCCGGCACAAAACCAAGCATCGCATTCATGGTCTGCGCTGCAAATTCACGTGTCACTGCATCTTCCGGTCGAAATTCTTCTCCTGCCTCAAGATCGATCATTCCGAACTCGCATGCCACCATCACATCACGATAAAACGAATCATCCGTTGATATGTCACTGTAATAATTATCCGGATAATTGTCCTCATCTACCGTAAGATCAAATAATGTTACCAGTTCCTGTACCCAGTCGATACGGCTGATCTCATCACCTGATAATGCCCTTTTTAAAATCTCCTCTGTACGCTCCGTTTCTTCCGTAACGTTCTCTGTTTCAGCCTGTTCTGGCTCTTCTGTGACATTCTCTGTTTCAGTCTCCTCTGTTTCTTCTGTAACAACCTTCGTTTCTGGCTCTTCTGTCTCTTCCGTGACGATCGTCGTCTCTGGCTCTTCTGCCTCTTCCGTAACAATCTCCGTCCCGGCCGCCCCAGACTCTTCTTCTGCCAGATGTCCGGCATTATGATCTTCTTCATCTGCCTGGTCTGTTTCTTTTTTCTCTGTCACTGTCGACTTTTCATCATCCTGTTCTGCAGTCTGTGTTTCCACAGTCCCTTTCTCTCTGAAACTGTTTTCTTCCTGTGTCTGCTGTGCATTCCCTGCCACATCCGCCAGCAGCATCTCCGGTGCCGCGGTCAATGTCATGCAGGCACAAAGCAGCCATGCGATCATTCGTTTTTTCATAACTGGTCTCCTTTCGCAGATATCTCATTTCTCTTAATACGACCAAACGGTCTTATTATGAATTAAATTATAGCATTTTGATTATAATTTGTCTATTAAGTTAGAGGAGACACTCACGTGAAGTTTCAAAGAATTCAGGACTTGAGAATAGACAACGATCTTACTATAAAAGAAATCTCTGCCATGCTTGGTCTGCACCGGGATGTTTATTCCCGTTATGAAAAAGGGCTTCGTGATTTTCCAATTGACATTCTCATAAAGTTAGCAGATATTTATCACTGCTCAATTGATTATCTGGTTGGACGGGTTGATACGAAGTAATATAATACACAAAATGCCTACTCCGCAGACATTGATCACTATATATAAAGAAAAGACGATTCCACTCAGAATCGTCTTTTCTTTATAATATATGCTTATTTTTTCCCACGCAGCAGCTTAATGATCTTCCCCTCATACACCACCGTCACCACAGCAATCAGCGCCACCGTCACCAGACTGTATCCCTTATTGATCTGCACCCCGGCAGCATCACAGATACTGGTAAATAAAAGACTGAGCACGAAGATCAGCTTGACTGCGCGCACCATATGAATCGTATATTTTCTTATTTCCCCACTACATATTTCTTTCGGCAGGTTATTTACCCTTTCCGGATAACGTGCAAGCAGCGTCAGTCCAACATATACAAGGATCAGGATCGCCGCATTTAAAATAATTCCGGTAAATGCCACTCCATATACGATTCCATAATAAATCTGCAGTCCCAGATAAATCATTGCAGCTACGATTCCCACTGCCTCAAGCAGGAAATCCATATTTGTCATTTCTTCTTTTTTCAAATTTATCCCCTTCCTGTGCTGTTCTTCATCTTCTATTCTGTTATTTCTAAATACATTCCAAATGCCGTTTTCCATTCCGCCGTCAGCCGCTCTAAATTCCACGCCGCATTTGCGGGGCTTGTGGACGGCAGTTTTCCAAGCGGCGGCATTCCCTCTTTATTACAGTATTTTACAAAAAGCTGATGTGCTTTTCCACCATTTGCAAAAATTCCCTGTATTTTTGCATTTGATAAGATCAGATCCATATCGTTTGGCACCACATTTCTGATGGAGCTGTCGGAAGATCCAACGATATCACAGGAATCGATCACATCCCACACTGCTATGCGATGTCTTAGCAGAAGATCCTTCTTTTCATCGATCGTCTGTGGCACCGGTTCATTAAAAATTTCCGCTATCACCTTCCAGAACCGGTTTTGCGGATGCCCGTAATAGAACTGGTTTTCCCGCGACTTTACAGACGGAAAGGAACCCAGGATCAATATCCTGGATTCCTCATTGTATACAGGTAAAAACGTATGTTTTACATGTGTATATTCCATTTTATACCCGCTTTCTATTCATAATTTTTGACATTGGAGCTGTCTACTTTTTCAAATGGTACCCATACATATAAGCCATCTGCGGTAGCTCCCTCTAAAGTCGTCACATCTTTTCCGGTTGCAAGTGCAATTGCAGCATAAACAGCACTCTCACCCTGTCCGACTGCGGACTGGTATACGGTAAAGTCCATCTTTCCATCTTCAATCGCTTTGCATCCGTCTGCAGTCGCATCGATTCCAAGTACCGTCACATCACTGATTCCTGCTGCATCACAGGCATCAATGATACCAAGTGCCATAGAGTCGTTGTTGCAGACAGCAACGTCACACTTCTGTCCTGTCTTTAAAAATATATTGAACATCTCTTTCGCACGGTCCTGCTCCCAGTCGGCGTTATCTTCAAAGACATAATTGATCTTTTTCCCTGATGCATTTAAAGTATCCTTTAATGACTCAGATCTTCCTTTTGTCGCGGAATGTTTTTTCGGTCCTTTTAACAACACCACATTAATCTCATCCGCAGAAGCAAATTTATCTAGAATATACTCTGCCTGATACTGTCCTGCCACATATTCATCCGATCCAACATAAATATATTTCCCAGCCTGAAGTCTCGACTCATCCGGGCAGCTGTTAAAAAATACGATTGGTATATCACCTGCAAGCGCTTCTAATTCGAATGCCGTATCAGCATCAACCGGTCCGCATAAAATCACATCATAATTCTCACTGACCGCCTTTTTGATATGCTCCACCTGATTTTCAATGGAATTGTCCGCATCTAGCACATCCAGCTGTACCCCACACTCTTCCGCAGTCTGCTGCGCCTGCGCCACAAGTACATTTCGGAAGGTATCCGCCTGTGATAACGACAGCAGCATTTTTAAACCTTTTCCATCAGCTGCGCCTGTCTGTGTATTTCCACCACATCCGGCAAGGCATCCTACGAGCAATGCCAGACACATGATAGTACTTATTAATTTCTTCATCGCACGATCTCCTCTCTATATCCGGAACTGTTTTACCTGATCTGCAAGCTGATCTGCAGAAACAGCAAGGTTATCTGCTTCCTGTTCTACCTGGTCACTGTTCTTTGAAATATTCTTTGCCTGCTGTAACATGGATTCTGATGTTGCAAGGATCTCATCGGAACTTGCCGCCTGCTCTTCCGAAATAGCTGCAACATTCGTAGCAACCTGATCTACCTGATTGATCTTATCAACCACATTGCCGATCAGTGCGCTTGTCTCCTGGATATTCTTAAAGATCGTATCAAATGTATCAACTGCCGTATGGATCAGCTCTGCACTGCCGGAAATATCCTGTGCACTGTTTCCTGCCTGTCTGACGGCATCTTCTACCAGATTATTGATCTCAGTAATCAGCTCTGTGATATGTGCTACCGAATCCGCACTGTTCTTTGCAAGTGTACCAATCTCAGCTGCAACAACTGCAAATCCTCTTCCTGCTTCGCCTGCGCGTGCAGCCTCAATCGATGCATTTAAAGATAACAGGTTCGTCTCGTCAGCAATATCACCAATCAGTTTGATGATCTGCACGATCTCGCCGGAAGCGGTTCCTACCTTATTAACAGCCTCTTCCAGATTGTGAATGGAAACTTCGATATTTGAGAGTGCCTCACCAACGCGCTCCATATCCTTACGTCCTTTTTCAGAAACAGCAACCGTCTCCTGCATCTTGCTTTCAACCATATCACTGTCGCTCTTGGTATCTGCTGCCACACCTGCAAGCTGCGTTGCATTTTCCGCGATCTCATTTACAGATACAGACAACTGATCAACCGTCGCGTTCAACTCGCTCATCGACTGTGACTGGATTCCCGCTGCCGAACTCATCTCACCGGAAACACCCTTACTTGAGTCAGCCTGATTCTTCAACTTGCCGGAAACATTTCCCATCTCGGAGATCATCTGTTTCATGGAAGCAATAAACTTCTCCACACTTTGGCTCATGACTGCGATCTCATCATTGCCTTTTGTCTTAATAGAAACCGTAAAATCACCGGAAGTCATCGCTGTGATCACTCTTGTCATTTCCTTGACAGGTTTGATTACAACATGAGTTACACGTTCGATCAGTACACAGAGCAATGCAATACAGATCACACTGATTACGATCATAATATTACGAAGCTGTGTCAGATCCGAAAGTACAATGCTGGTCGGAATATACGATATCAAAAGCCAGTTGGTTCCGTCTACTTCCTGAAATACCGTCATATTTCCATCAAGTGTAGCAAAATTATAGTCTTTCTCTGCAGCTTTCTCTGCCGTAAGCTGGTAAAAATGACTCTGTCCTTCTGCCCCGAGTGTCTGGGAAATAAGAGATGAATCACGGTTTGCCAGGATCACACCGCTGGTTTTATCAACCAGAAATGCTTCCGCATCATTCATTTCAATAAAAGAGTTTACGATAATTGCAATACGGTCTAATGTCATATCTGCTGAAATAACACGCACTTTATCAGATCCGTCATTTAAAATACCGGAAGCACTGATCACATTCACGCCATCTGCATTCTGATAAGCTGAACCGACTGCCATATTCACCCTGGTAAGTCCTTCTTTATACCAGGTACTGTTTGTTACATCTGATTCCTTTTTTGTTGATTCTGATGCCGTTATGAGCTGTCCTGTGGAATCTGCCACATAAAGTCCCTCCGGATAATTACTGTTATAGCCATAATAACCATCCAGTATTGTCTTTAACTCTTCATCACTCGGCTTCAAATCCTCAATGATCGTCTTCGCCATCTGAAATGAAGCAAGGTTTTCATTCAGCCATGCTTCTATCTGGGATGCCTGGTTCTCTACCGAAGACTGCAGTAAATTCTGGGAATATTTTTTGATCGTCCCTGCAGATATCTGATAAGCAGCCACAACAAGTACCACAACGATCGCAATTACGACTGGTATGATCACCCCAAGTAACTTTGCCTTAATCGACACCGTTTTTTGTTTTTTCATAAGCTGTCCTCTCTTTTTTACATAAAATTTACAACATAAATTATAAAATCTTCGTCGTTTTTCGTCAATATGTATCACAAACCGTTTTCGCTAAAATTTATATTGTATACATGTATTTTTCAAGAAATCGTATGATCTTTTCTTGAAAATGAGACCTGCTGTGCTATAATAAATTAGTGTGCCATTTTCTTTTTCATACATATATCAGGCACACGGGATTGGTATCATGCCGCTGCATGCGGTTTATACCAGAGAGGAGAACCTTAGATGGAACATTTAATCATTCCAAAAGATTATCATTCAGAATTAAATCTGCACGATACACAGATTGCAATCAAAACAGTAAAAGATTTTTTCCAGAACCTGCTTGCACTTCGTCTGAATCTGTCCCGCGTTTCGGCTCCACTTTTTGTTGATCCGTTATCCGGTCTCAATGACAACTTAAACGGTATTGAACGTCCGGTTACTTTCGATATCAAAGAGCAGAACGGGAAAGAGGCAGAGGTTGTACAGTCTCTCGCAAAATGGAAACGCTACGCATTAAAGAAATACGGTTTCGACTACGGTGAAGGCCTGTATACCGATATGAATGCGATCCGCAGAGATGAAGACACGGATAACATCCACTCTATTTTCGTAGACCAGTGGGACTGGGAAAAAATCATCCATAAAGAGGATCGTAATATCGAGACATTAAAAGAAACAGTTACCACTGTTTATAACTGCCTGCGCAAGACAGAAAAATATATGGCGATCCAGTACGATTATATAGAAGAGATTCTTCCACATGATATCTTCTTTATCACGACTCAGGAATTGGAAGAAATGTTCCCTGACAACACACCAAAGGAACGTGAATATTATATTACAAAAACCAAAGGTGCCGTATGTATCATGAAGATCGGTGATACCTTAGAAAATGGAGAGCCTCACGACGGACGTGCTCCGGATTACGATGACTGGTCCTTAAACGCAGATATCGTTGTTTACTATCCGGTACTTGACATCGCACTTGAGATTTCTTCCATGGGTATCCGGGTTGACAAGAAAGCGCTTCTCTCCCAGCTCAAAAAAGCAGGCTGTGAGGAGCGTGCAAAACTTCCTTTCCAGAAAGCGATCATCAACGAAGAGCTTCCTTATACAATCGGTGGTGGAATCGGACAGTCCCGTATCTGTATGTTCTTCCTTCGCAAGGCACATATTGGAGAGGTACAGTCTTCCCTGTGGCCGGAAGCTATCGCAAAAGAATGTGAAAAGAACGGTATTCAGCTTTTGTAACAGGAACGGGCATATGCTCCGCAGATATCCTGTCATCAACACTGATGCCTGATAAAAAACAGGTATGTTTCAAATGTCAGCAATGAGCTTTCCCTGCTCCCTGCTGACAAAAACATACCTGTTTTTTTCATCTTTCTGTTTTTTCAGTCCTGTGCGGTTTCCACTATCTTCCGTTCTTTTCAGTCCCGTGTGATTTCCACAATCTTCCGGTCTTTTCAATCCCGTCTGGTTCTCACTATCTCCCGTTTTTTTCTCCTGCTATGATTCCGTAATATTCCGGTCTTCTGTCCCGGAAAAGTCCCCATTCCAGTCGTTTTGCCCGAAGTTCATCCAGTTCATAGGTCTGGCTCAGAATTTCTTCTTTATCTCTGGAAGCGCTTAAGATCACCTCTCCTGTTTCATCCGTCAGAAATGAGGAACCATAAAATTCCAGTGCCGACTCCTGTCCGCCATTTTCCGCACATGGCTGCACTACTTCCCTGCCGATCCGGTTTGCGGCAATGACAGGCATCAGATTTGCAGCCGCATGTCCCTGCATGCAGCGTCTCCAGTGCGGCATACTGTCACATTCTAAAATCGGTTCCGAGCCGATCGCTGTCGGGTAAAACAATAATTCTGCACCGAGCAGCGCCATCGCGCGCGCTGTCTCCGGGAACCACTGATCCCAGCAGATTCCAATACCGATGCAACCGTATTTTGTATCAAACACTTTAAATCCGGTATCTCCCGGTGTAAAATAAAATTTTTCCTGATAATAATGATCATCCGGGATGTGGGTTTTCCGATACACACCGAGGATCGTTCCATCTCCATCAATGCATGCGATCGAATTATAGAGGTTATTGACATCACGCTCATAAAAGCTGATTGGAAGCACCACGCCCAATTCTTTTGCAAGACGTACTCCCATTGCCACAGCTTCACTCTCCTCCACAGTTCTTGCATAGCTGTAAAAATCATATCTGCGCTGCTGGCAGAAATATTCCCGCTCAAAAAGTTCCGGCAGTAAAATGATATTTGCGCCTTCCGCGGCTGCTTTGCGGATCATTTGTTCTGCCTTTTGTAAGTTTTTCTTGTGCTCCAGGTCGCATTTCATCTGAATTGCGGCTGCTTTTATCTGTCTCATGCGTGTATCCTTTCTGTTCTTTTTATTTTTGCACAGTGAATTAATTCTCCTATATGGAAGGTTGTACAATAAATTCCCTATAAGGGAATTTGCTGTGTAATACAGTGGATGTTTCCACCGCCTGTCAGTATGTCTCTTGCGTACACCGGTATGATTTTTCTGTCCGGGCAGAGTTTTGCCATAATCTGCTGTGCACGCAGGTCGCTTTCTTCGTTTTCTCCGCCAAATACAGGCATGACTACCGCATTGTTGGAAAAATAAAAGTTTACATAGGAGGCGGCGAGCCGTTCTCCGACTTCCCTGACATCTTCACCTTCCTCAAATTCGTATCCTTCGAGTTCTTCTTTGGTGATACAGACCGGAATATCCGGAATTGGAAGTTTGTGGATGATCAGCTTTCTGGCCTTTGCGTCCCGCACCGAACTTAGATAATCAAAACTCGCTTTCGACATCGCATACTGCGGATCATTCTGGTTATTGGTCCATGCAAGCACAACTTCACCCGGTCTTAGAAATGCACAGACATTGTCCACATGCTCGTTGGTCTCATCCTGATAGATCCCGCGTGGCAGCCATAAAACTTTCTCCACGCCAAGGTAACACTTTAACTGTTCTTCAATCTGCTCCTTTGTAAGCGATGGGTTTCTCCCCGCACTGAGCAGACAGGACTCCGTGACAAGCAATGTTCCCTCTCCGTCGCTGTGGATAGAACCGCCCTCTAACACAAACGGTTCGGCATCATAACAGTCAAACTCGAATTTTCTGCAGAAATTCCATGCAAACGCATTGTCTTTTTCATAAGAAGCATATAGTCCATCCACTTCACCGCCCCAGGCATTAAAAGACCAGTTTACACCGCGCACCTGTGAGTTTTTTACATCATCACCTGTCTGCGCCGTACCATTTCCTGCTGCTGTCAGGTCTGAAATCTTTCCATCCGTTCTGTTTACCAGAAAGGTCGGCGCAACATCCCGCGCCCAGGAATCATCGGTCTCCATCTCAAAGACAACCACCGGATGTAAGTTTTCTTCTTTTTTCAGACTTTCCGCAAATGCTTTTGCATGGTCAATCCCCTTTTTTCCGGCAGCGACATACACTGTCTCACTCGCGGCGATTGCACGGATCACAGCTGAAAACGCTGTTTCTGCTTCCTTCGCGCCATTTCTCCAGGAACCGGGACGCTCCGGCCAGATCATGATACATCCCTGATGCTGCTCAAACTCACCCGGCATGAAAAATCCGTCCTGTACCGGTGTTGTATCTTTTATCATCTTAGGACAGTCTGCCTTTGAAATCTTCATAACCAAACTCCTTTATCATCTCGACATCTCCATCTTCCCGTAAGACTGCAATTCCGGGCAGCGGCATCCCGTTAAATGTATTGTTTTTGACCATGGAATAAATTGCCATATCCTCAAAGACCAGACGGTCTCCCACCTGTTTTTTCTGTGCAAAGCTGTAATCACCGATCACATCCCCGGCAAGGCAGGTCATGGAAGAAAGCCGGCAGGTATGCGGCTTTTCGCCCGGCAGATAACCGTCTTTTAGCGGCGGTCTATATGGCATTTCAAGCACATCCGGCATGTGGCATGCCGCCGATGCATCCAGAATCAGGATATCCATTCCATTGTGTACGATATCCATAACCTCCGTGACAAGATAGCCCGCATTTAATGCGATCGCCTCACCCGGTTCCAGGTAGACCCGGACATTATATTTTCGCCTGATCTCACAGATTAACTTCTTTAGTTCATCCAACTGATAGTCTGCTCTTGTAATATGATGACCGCCGCCTAAGTTCAGCCATTTTACCTGTTTTAAATAACTGCCAAACTTCTCCTCAAACGCATGCCAGGTCGTGATCAGATCATCCGCATTCTGCTCGCAGAGTGTATGAAAATGTAATCCTTCGATTCCCTCCGGCAGTTGATCCGGAAATTCACTTTTAACCACACCAAGCCTTGATCCCGGTCCGCATGGATCATAGATCTCATGCCCTTCCTGTGTGGAGCACTCCGGGTTCACGCGGATCCCGGCACTTGCAGTGCACTCCTGCTGCAAAAAATAGTGCTGATACTTTTCATACTGCGCAAAGGAATTAAAAATAACGTGATCGCAGATCTGCACCAGTTCTTCCATATCTTTTTCCTTATAAGCCGGTGCAAATACATGATTTTCCTTTCCCATCTCCTCTTTTCCAAGGCGCGCCTCAAAGATTCCGCTCGCCGTCGTTCCGCTGATATACTGCCCGATCAGCGGATACAGTGAAAACATGGAAAATGCCTTCTGTGCCAGAAGCACATGGCAGCCGGTTTCCTGTTCCAAATTCTGCAATATTTTTAAATTTTGTTTTAGCTTCTTTTCATCTACCACATAACACGGGGTAGGAATCTCCTGCCATTTCATGATAATTCTCCATTTCTGCAAAAATCCGCTGCGCAAAAGCTGACAAATTTAAAATTTTATCCAACCCGTTTCACACATATTCTTATTTTATGCCACCGTCTGCGGATTTTCGTCCACAACCCATGGCAGACCATACTGGTTTAACATATCCATAAACGGATCCGGATCAAACTCTTCAATATTGAATACACCGTCTTTGTCCCAGACTTTATCGACAACTAACGCTGCACCGATCATAGCCGGAACACCTGTTGTATAAGAAATTGCCTGGGAACCGACTTCTTTGTAACATTCCTGATGGTCACAGACATTATAGATATAAATCGTCTTTTCTTTTCCGTCTTTTTTTCCCGTAAAGATACAGCCGATATTTGTTTTTCCAACCGTGCGCGGTCCTAAAGATGCCGGATCCGGAAGCAGTGCTTTTAAGAACTGGATTGGTACGATCTCCCTGCCCTCATACTCGATCGGTGATGTTGAGAGCATTCCGACATTTTCTAAACATTTCATATGTGTCAGATAGCTCTGTCCAAAGGTCATAAAGAAACGGATCCGCTTTACTCCAGGTACATTTTTTGCAAGGGACTCAATTTCCTCATGATGCAGCAGATACATATCTTTCTCGCCAACCTGTGGGAAATTATATTCTCTTTTAATTTCCATTGGTTTTGTTTCTACCCAGTGACCATTCTCCCAGTAAGAACCGTTTGCGGAAACCTCACGCAGGTTGATCTCCGGGTTAAAATTGGTTGCAAACGGATAGCCGTGGTCGCCGCCGTTACAGTCTAAGATATCAATCGTCTCGATCTCATCGAAATAATGTTTCAGGGCATAAGCGGTAAATACACTGGTCACTCCCGGATCAAACCCGCTTCCAAGCAATGCCGTAATTCCTGCCTCTTTGAATTTTTCACGGTATGCCCACTGCCAGGAATAGTCAAAATATGCTGTAAATCCCTCTTCTTTACAGCGTTTTTCATAGATGGCACGCCATTCTTTGTCATCCGTATCCTCCGGCTCATAATTTGCAGTATCGATATAGTCTACTTTGCATGCAAGGCAGGCATCCATAATTGTTAAATCCTGATATGGCAAAGCAACATTTAACACAGCATCCGGCTGATATTTTTTGATCAGGGCGATCAGTTCCTCCGTATTGTCCGCATCCACCTGTGCTGTTGTGATGACAGTGTCCGTTGTTTTTTCCAGTTTTTCTTTTAAGGCATCACATTTCGATTTTGTTCTGCTCGCAATGCAGATCTCCGTAAAAGTTTTGCTGTTCTGGCAGCATTTGTGAATCGCAACTCCTGCAACTCCGCCACATCCGATAATTAATAATCTTCCCATTTTAATCTCCTTTCCTGCGCTGTCTTTTTGCGCATCTCAAGTTTGTGCCGGGGCACAAATCTTGCGTGTGAAAAAATAAATTTTAATTTAATTTTTATTATTTCTTACGTCCTTCTTCTTCCTCTAACATATCCTCCACATATCGCGGCAGCATAAATGCTCCCTTGTGCAGATTGGTGGTATAATACCAGGTTTTTATCTTCCGCTCTTTCCAGCGCTTTGCATCCAGATCATCGAGCGGATGATATTTCTTTGACGCAAACCCGAACAGCCAGTATCCGGAAGAACACGTTGGTATATGTGCCTGATACACGCGGCTGATTGGAAAGCTATGACTCGCTTTCCGGTGCATACCGCGGCAGGATTCCTCATCTTCATCGTAAAACGGACTTCCATGCTGATATACCATGATTCCGTCATCTTTTAAGGCACGGAAGCAGTTTCCGTAAAATTCCTTGGTAAACAGTCCTGCAGTATGTCCAAGCGGATCAATCGCATCGTTGATGATCAGATCATACTCGTCATGTTTCATCCGCAAAAATTTCAATCCATCCTCATAGTACACCGTCACGCGTTCATCCGATAACCCGCATGCATTGTCCGGAAAAAATTCCTTGCAGACCTCGACAAATACACGATCCGGCTCCACGACATCGATCTGCTCTATCTCATCGTAATAGCCAAGCTCTCGTGCCACGCCGCCGTCACCGCCGCCGATGACTAACACCTTTTTCACATGCGGATGCACCGCCATCGGAACATGCACAATCATCTCATCATAGACAAACTCATCTTTTTCCGAAAAAACAATACTACCGTCGGAACTTAAAAAACGCCCAAACTCATCCGAATCAAACACATCGATCCGCTGAAACTCGGTCTGTAAACCAAATAACTGTTTCTGCACCTTGACCGACACCTTGACTTTTTCCGTGTGATAATCCGAAAACCAAAGTTCCATGATCTTCTCCCTTCTTTTGAAAAAATCTTCTTTTCACAGGAATCTTTATTTTTGCTGATCTATGCTGTTATTTCTTTGCAAGCACATTCAGATTTTCAACTTCCGGATCCTCCGTTCCCTGCATAGAGCATCCCTTTTCTTTTGCATAAACAATGTACTCAATGATCTCCGGCGTGATCATCTCACCCGGCGCTAAAATCGGAATTCCAGGCGGATAGCACATGACAAATTCACCGCAGATCCTTCCCGCTGTCTGACGAACCGGCATGGATTCCTTTTGCGAATAAAATGCCACCTGCGGCGACACTAAAACCTTCGGATTAATATATTCCGTATTCAGCATTTTTGCCGGATCTTTCGAATACAGCCGTTTGATATCTGCAAGTGCACCCACAAGCCGCTCAATATCCTGTATCCGGTCACCGATGGAAATATAGGCAAGAATATTTGCGATATCTCCAAGCTCGATCTGAATATCATATTCATCCCGCAGCAGATCATAGACCTCAATGCCTGCAAGCCCGATATCTCTCGTATATACAGACAGTTTTGTCACATCAAAATCATAGACACTGCCACCGTTTACCATATCTTTGCCATACGCATAAAATCCACCGATAGAATTGATCTCATCCCTCGCGTACTCCGCCATCTGTGCCACTTTCGCAAAAGATTCCTTCCCTCGCAAGGCAAGGTTTCTCCGCGAAATATCAAGGCTCGACATCAGAAGATAAGATGCACTCGTCGTCTGCGTCAGATTGATGATCTGGCTGACATATTCCCAGTTCACACCTTTTCCGGTCAGAAGAAGAGAGCTCTGCGTCAGGCTTCCCCCCGACTTGTGCATGGAGACAGACGCCATATCCGCCCCGGCATCCATGGCACATACCGGAAGATTTTCCCCAAAATACAGATGCGTTCCGTGTGCCTCATCCACCAGCACCAGCATATGATGTTCATGCGCCACTCTCACGATAGACCGCAGATCCGAACAGATTCCATAGTAAGTCGGATTGTTGACTAAAACTGCTACTGCATCCGGGTTCTCTAAAATCGCACGTTCCACCTCTGACACCTGCATTCCCAGTGAAATGCCAAGTTTCACATCGACCTCCGGATTGACGTAAACCGGAATCGCTCCACAGAGCACCAGTGCATTAATCACACTCTTGTGCACATTTCGCGGCAAAATGATCTTATCCCCTGCCTTACAGCAGGAAAGCACCATTCCCTGAACGGAGGAAGTGGTTCCGCCAACCATAAAAAATGCATGTTCCGCGCGAAATGCCTCCGCGGCAAGCTCCTCCGCTTCCTTGATCACCGAAACCGGATGACAGAGATTGTCAAGGGGCTTCATGGAATTGACATCCAGACTCACACATTTTTCTCCCAACAGCTCTACCAGCTCCGGATTTCCCCTTCCTCTCTTATGTCCCGGCACATCAAACGGCACCACTCTTCGTTTTTTTAACTTTTCCAGTGCCTCATAAACCGGCGCACGCATCTGCTGCTCTTTGTCCATGACTAAAAAAATCCCCCTTGGCTTCCATAAAAATCTGCATGCTCTGCTTTTCATCAAATGTTTTTCCCTGACATTACCGTCAGGCTGAAAAACGCAAAAAAAGAACAGGCATCCATCACCTGTTCTTCTATCGTCGTTATCATCATAGTCATACTTTATGTAATCTATCTACATTTTGCAAAAACTATTTTCTCCAGAGTCCGCGTTGGCATCTTTGCCAGCAAATATTTGCGTATACTACTCTTATTGACCGTTTCACAAGTGATATTGGATTCCGGGTATCATCCCCGTAATCAACTTATAAAATTTGAGCTTCTAACTCAATCAATAACGCGGCTTACACCGCAATCGGCAGTTGCCCCGCCTGTCCGTATGGGCTTAACCAATCTCTTGGTGGGCAAACAATAGATCCTTTTCCATCTATTGTAACGAATATTTGCATGAAAACAATTTTCGCATTCATGTGATTTGAAGTATAGCATACACACATGGCAAATGCAATAACGTATTCTGTAAAATTCTGGTATTTTCTTTTTTATTTCGTTTTAGGATATTTTTATTTTCTATTCAGGTTTGCAGCGATCTTACCGCGTCCACTCCCGGACCATCTGTATCTCCCGTCTGTACCCCTCATCATCGTTCGGTGTCTCTAAGATAAACGGTCTTCCTTCTAAAAGCGGGTGCAATGCAACGCGCCGCATCGCCTCTGCACCGATCTTTCCCTCACCGATCTTCGCATGACGGTCCTTGTGGGAGCCACAGTCGTTCATGCTGTCATTAAAGTGAACTGCCTTCAGCCGGTCGAGCCCGATCACACGGTCAAACTCATTTAACACACCGTCAAGGTCGTTTACAATGTCATAACCGCCATCCCACACATGGCAGGTATCGAGGCAGACTCCCATTTTATCGTTTAATTCCACACGGTCTAAGATTTCTCTTAACTCCTCAAACGTTCTTCCAACCTCAGTTCCTTTTCCCGCCATCGTCTCAAGTAAAACGGTCGTTGTCTGCTCCGGTTTCAATGCTTCATTTAATGCTTCCGCAATCAATACAATCCCTTTTTCCGCCCCTTGTCCCACATGGGAACCCGGATGAAAATTATAATAATTGTACGGTGTATACTCCATGCGTTTTAAGTCATCAAGCAGCATTTCCTTTGAAAAAGAACGGACATCCTCTTTTGCAGCGCAGAGGTTCATCGTATATGGCGCATGCGCAACAATCTTTCCAAATTCGTGCTCCTTCGCAAAATTTAAAAACTTTTCCACATCTTTTTCATCGATTTCTTTTGCCTTACCGCCACGCGGATTTCTTGTAAAAAAAGCAAAGGTATTGGCATCTAACGCCAGCGCTGCCTTTCCCATCGCCGCATATCCTTTGGATGCGGATAAATGATTTCCTATTAACATATCAATCCTCATTTCTGCATTGCGCTTCGCGCACCTTAATTTTGTGCACAATAATACTCCTGTCTGTATACGCGAATGCTCTTTTATTCTGCCCGGTTCTTCTCCACGATCGTGCCCGCTCTGTATGCCGCGAGCAGCTCCTCAAGATCATGGATCGACTCTTTTAAACTTTTTCCGATATCTGTATCGGCAACTGTTTTTCTCCGCACGACCTGCTGCACCAGAACCGTATGGGATACGATATCGCTTCCGTCCTGCACCGCTTTTTCTACCGATTCAAACGGTTCATGCGCCGCAAGCACCAGACCATAAGAATTATAAATCAGCGTATATCCGGCAATCCCCGTCTTTGGCTGATATGCCTTGGAAAAACCGCCATCAATGATCAGAAGCTTTCCGTTACATTTGACCGGAGACTCTCCTTTTTTTGCCTCCACCGGAATATGACCGTTAATGATGTGCGCCTCCGCACCTTCAAGCCCGAATTCCTCTAAAATCCGGTTGACCACTTCCTCTTTTTCAAGCAACCTGTAATAAGGATTTTTCGGCTCCTGATGCGTTTTTTTATCTGCAATAAAATAACGCTCAAACGTCGTCATCTTTGCCTTTCCAAACACCGGGGAATTCTGGTTTTCCCAGATAAACCATAAAATGTCCTGTCCCTTTTTCTTCTCCTTCGGGTCGATCGCATAATAGCCTTTTCGCGCGTAGCCCTCAAGCACATCATAAAGCTCTTTTCCGGCATATTCTTTTCCAAAAACGTTAACTCTGGTAAACGTGCCATCCTCATTCAGCGGCACGCAGCCATGGTAGAGAAGGTTTCCATTATATACTTTGTAAAGACTTCCCTGTGTATACAAAAAACGCACATGACGCTGCAGTTTTTCACAGTTCACAAATGCAGTCACAAGACGCTCCATCACATCCGCCTCATCTTCTGAGAGACGATATGGATCTTCCCAGTCGATTGTCGGAAAACTGACATCCTTGAGCGGATACTCGGTTTCCTCCACACACACGGTCCCCTTTTCGATGTTGATCTTATCGAGAAGAAGTCTTTTCTCCATCTCAAATTCCGGGTTTTCTTTGATCAGCTGACCTTCCAGTTTAAACTGCATGATCGTGATCGCCTTATGCATTTTTTCATCTAAAAATGCGTCGTGCACATCATATTCATCTTCCCGGTAATCCAGCTTAAAACAGTCACAGGAATCCTTATCATACCACTTCATCGCAAATCTTGCCAGCGGCACCAGATTAATCCCGTAACCGTCCTCTAACAGATCAAGGTTTCCATATTTTGCAGAAATGCGGATCACATTACAGATGCATGCCGCACTGCCCGACGCTGCTCCCATCCAGTACACATCGTGATTGCCCCACTGGATGTCCACAGAGTGATGCTCCATCAGTGTGTCCATGATCAGATTCGGATATGGTCCCCTGTCAAAAATATCCCCGACCACATGCAGATGATCCACAACAAGCCGGCGGATCAGATTACAGAACGCGATCACAAGCTCCGCCGCCCTTCCGGTGCGGATGACCGACCGGATAATTTCATTATAATATGCCTCCTGATCGGATATCTCCTGTCTGCCGGTCAAAAGTTCCTCAATCACATAGGCAAAGTCTTTTGGAAGTGCTTTCCGCACTTTTGACCTTGTATACTTGGAAGATGCATTTTTACAGATGCGGATCAGGCGGTATAAGGTGACTTTGTACCAGTCCTCCAAATTATCTTCCGTCTTTAACACCTGTTCCAACTTCTGTTCCGGGTAATAGATCAGCGTGGCGATCGCTTTTTTCTCCGCCGCGCTGATTGCATTGCCAAATTCATCCTCTATTTTCCGCTTGATGGCACCGGATCCATTTTTTAGCACATGTAAAAACTGGTCGTACTCCCCGTGCACATCTGTGATAAAATGTTCTGTTGCTTTTGGCAGGCTAAGAATCGCCTGTAAATTGATAATCTCTGTCGCCGCTGTGGCAATGGTCGGATACTGATTTGATAAACTTTTTAAATAACGCAGGTCGGTCTGCCCCATAGTATTCCTCATTTCTTTTTCACGTTCATTTGCTGCTTTTTTATCTTATCATAGGAAATGAGCGGGGGCAACCAACGTTAATTTATTGTCAATGCTCTACGCGATCGTAGCCTTGATCACATCCCCCATATCATAGAATCCCGCCGGTTTTCCGGACAGGAATTTTGCTGCCTGAACAGCTCCTTTTGCAAATACACTTCTGGAATATGCAGTATGCTTAAACTCGATCACCTCATCAAGTCCTGCAAAGATCACCTCATGTTCTCCTACGATGCTGCCGCCGCGCACTGCAGAGATACCGATCTCTGTTTTTTCTCTCTTTTTGCGCTCTTTGCTGCGGTCATAAGTATAGGTATATGCATTGCCAAGCGCCTCATTCATGGAATCGGCAAGTGCAAGTGCCGTACCGCTCGGCGCATCAAGTTTCTGGTTGTGGTGTTTTTCGACGATCTCCATATCAAAACCGGCCGGTGCTAAAATGGTTGCAGCCTGTTTTAACAGTTCCATTAACATATTGATTCCAAGCGACATGTTGGCAGATTTTAATACGGCAACTTTTTTCGATGCCCCGTCCACCTTTTTTAACTGCTCCTCAGAAAGTCCTGTCGTGCAGAGTACTACCGGGATCTGCTTGTCCACACTATATACCAAAAGATCATCCACTGCTTTTGCATTGGAAAAATCAATGATCACATCCGCTGCCACATCACAGACAGAGATATTGGGGAATACCGGGTAATCGTTTTTGATGCCATCGTAGAGATCGATTCCTGCCACGATCTCAATCTCTGCATCCTCCTTGCAGATCCCTGTGATCACCTGTCCCATTTTTCCGTTGCATCCACTCATAATTGCTCTTATCATATTGTTTTTTCCTCTCTTTTCTTTATTTAAAGCAACACCGGAAACGCTGCGAACCAACATTTCCGGTGTTTTTTCAAATCTGGCTTTCCGTGTTCCACTGCCCCTTACGCCAGCTTGATCCCATAATTCTTCATTGCTTCCGCAAGTTTTGCAGCATTGGCATCTGTCATCTCTGTGAGCGGGGAACGAAGCGGTCCTGCCTCCATGCCCATCAGATTCAGCGCTTTCTTAACAGGGATCGGGTTCACTTCGGAGAACAGCGCCTCAATGAGCGGCTGTGCCTTTAGCTGGATCTCCATTGCTTTTTTCGTATCTCCGTCAAAGAATGCCATACACATATCATGTACATCCTTCGGTGCCACGTTTGACCATACGGAGATCACACCGATTGCTCCGATCGACATTAACGGTACTACGATTCCATCCTCGCCGGAATACAGATCAAGCTTTCCATCCGTTAAATACATGGTCTTTGCTGCCTGTGCAACATTTCCGGTTGCCTCTTTGATCGCAACGATGTTTTCAACATCATGGTACAGTTTTGCAGCTGTCTCCGGAAGGATATTGCATCCGGTACGGCTTGGAACATTGTACATGATAATAGGAAGTTTTACAGAATTTGCAATCTCTGTGTAGTAGCGGATCAGACCTCCCTGTGTTGCTTTGTTATAATATGGAGTTACGCAGAGCAGTCCATCCACGCCGGCTTTTTCCGCTTCTTCCGAAAGGTGGATTGCCTCTCTGGTACAGTTTGAACCGGTTCCTGCAACGACCGGAATACGGTGTTTTGCAAATTTAACAGCAGCTTTGATCACCTCTGCATGCTCTTCTGTCGTCAGCGTAGAGCTCTCACCTGTTGTACCTGCGATAATGATACAGTCCGTTCCCTGATTGATCTGATACTCGATCATCTGCTCTAATCTGTCATAATTTACTTCCTCATTGTTTTTCATTGGTGTTACGATTGCCACACCGGCTCCTTTAAAAATAGACATATTAATAATCCTCCTGGTTCCTGTATTATGATACGTTAGGATACACTGCTTTGTGCACACGGTATTTTATTTATTCATAGGACGTAATTTCCCTATGAATTAAAAAAACCGACTCTGATGAGCCGGTTCGTAAATTCTAATCATATGTATTACCCAGTATATGTCGAATCCGATAGCGCCCCATCTTTCTGCCATTTCAGCTTAAGATGACAGTCATAAGGTTCTTTACCTTATGCCCAGGAACATATCCGCAGCAAATATACTCCTTCGGCGTTCTTTCCTTTTATCCTCCATCCTCTGCTTCTGCCACATCCGGAAAACTACTCTTAAAGCACGCAACCTCTATCAAGCAATATGTATCTTTTAGCAATCATAGCACCATCTATTTCTACTGTCAATCCAATTCCTCTAAAAAATCAATTTTGCTGACGGATACTTCGTATGCAACCCTTTTTTCCGTCTGCGTCTCCGATAATTTTTTGACATATTCGCGGCTCTGGATCCTGCCCCAGATCTGCACATGTCCGCCCACATCAAAACCGGAGGCAAATCTTGCATTTCGTCCCCAGCAGATGCACGGAATGTAATCTGATTTTCCATAAGAGCGGTTCACAGCGATCAGAAGATCTGCGATCTCTCTTCCAAGCGGTGTTTTCCGGTAAATTGGCTCCTTACATACATAGCCGTCTAAAAAGATCTGGTTGCTCTTTACCTCATCGTCAATCTCGTCTAAAAATTCCAGTTCTCTCACAAAAACGGAAAGTACAAGCCGGTTTTTCTTTTCCTCGTGCCGGTTGAATGAGCGGAACTGTCCTGTCACATAAATATTCTGTCCGACCATGTCCTCATTGACATCGATCAATCGTTCCGAAATCATCAATGGTATGTAATCCATATAATTGCTGAGACGGTTGACTGCCACGTCGACCATATAAAATCCCTCTCCGTACACTTCGTGGCTGAACCGGAAATCCGATACAATCTCCCCCACGATCGACACCTGGTTGTTTTCAAACATTTTATCTGCCATGAATATTCTCCCTTCCTTGCGGTCATACACCTATATTTTTTTGTGCGTTTTTTCTTTTCGAACCGTTTCTGCCCGGTATGACCTGCCTGACATAATATTTTTACCATGTATCACATTCAAATTTTCATGGAACATGTCGATAAGAAAACGAATGTAATGACAACTTTTGTCAGGTTTTTGAATAAAAAAATATTGCAGAATTCCACAAATATGATAAAATATATAGGTTGGTTTTTTAACCTTATGTTACAGTTAATACATTTCACACAGGAAAGAGAGATTTTGTATATGAAAATGAAACGTGAAGATGTCCGTAATATTGCCATTATTGCACACGTTGACCACGGTAAAACAACTCTGGTCGATGAGCTGCTAAAGCAGAGCGGCGTATTCCGCGCGAATCAGGAAGTTCAGGAACGTGTCATGGACTCCAATGATATCGAGAGAGAACGTGGTATCACGATCCTTTCAAAAAACACAGCCATTACCTATAAAGGTACAAAGATCAATGTCATCGATACTCCTGGTCATGCGGACTTTGGTGGTGAGGTTGAGCGTGTCCTTAAAATGGTAAACGGTGTTATCCTTGTCGTTGACGCATTCGAGGGTGTTATGCCTCAGACCAAATTCGTACTGATGAAAGCATTAGAACTTTCTCTTCCGGTTATCGTATGTTTAAATAAAGTAGACCGTCCGGAAGCCCGCCCGAACGAGGTTGTCGATGAAGTACTTGAGTTATTCATGGACTTAGACGCATCCGATGAGCAGTTAGACTGTCCGTTCCTGTTTGCATCTGCAAGAGACGGCTATGCCGTTCGCGAGATCGGAGATCTTGTAAATAACAAAAAAGATATGACACCTCTGTTTGAGACTATCATTGATTACATTCCGGCTCCAGAAGGTGATCCGGATGCAAACACACAGGTACTCATCAGTACCATCGATTACAACGAGTATGTCGGACGTATCGGTATCGGTAAAGTCGACAACGGATGCTTAAAAGTAAATCAGGAAGCTGTTGTGGTAAACCATCATGAACCGGACAAACAGAAAAAAGTCCGCATCAGCAAATTATATGAATTTGACGGCTTAAATAAAGTAGATGTCGCAGAAGCAAAGATCGGATCGATCGTAGCAATCTCCGGTATCGCAGATATCCACATCGGAGATACGATCTGTGCACCGGAAAATCCGGTTGCAATACCGTTCCAGAAGATTTCTGAGCCTACGCTTTCCATGAACTTCATGGTAAACGACAGCCCGCTCGCCGGACAGGAAGGTAAATTCATCACTTCCCGCCATTTAAGAGACCGTCTGTTCAAAGAATTAAATACCGATGTTTCTCTGCGTGTAGAAGAGACAGAGAGTCCGGACTGCTACAAAGTATCCGGCCGTGGTGAGCTTCACTTATCCGTTTTAGTTGAGAACATGCGCCGTGAAGGTTATGAGTTTGCAGTCAGCAAAGCAGAAGTTTTATACCACACAGACGAGAACGGCAAAAAGACAGAGCCTATGGAGATCGCTTACGTCGATGTCCCGGATGAGTTTACCGGCACTGTTATCGATAAATTAAGCCAGCGTAAAGGTGAGCTTGTCAATATGAAACCGATCACCGGCGGTTACACCCGTCTGGAGTTTAATATTCCATCCCGTGGTCTCATCGGTTACCGTGGAGATTTCATGACAGACACCAAAGGAAACGGTATCATCAATACCATTTTCAACGGCTATGCTCCTTACCGTGGTGAGATCGCATACCGTAAACTTGGTTCCCTGATCGCATTTGAATCCGGCGAATCCGTAACTTATGGTCTGTTCTCTGCCCAGGACCGCGGTACTTTATTTATCGGACCTGGCGAAAAAGTTTATGCCGGAATGGTCATCGGTTCCTGTGCAAGAGCTGAGGATATCGAGTTAAACGTATGTAAGAAAAAACATCTTACCAATACACGTTCTTCTTCTGCTGATGAAGCACTGACACTGGTTCCGCCAAAAGTTTTAAGCTTAGAGCAGGCGCTTGACTTCATCGATGTCGATGAGCTTCTTGAGGTAACACCGGAGAGCCTCCGTATCCGTAAGCGTATCTTAGACCCAACCTTACGCAAACGTGCTAATATGAAAAAATAATCATTTTATTCTCATGAATCACAAAAAGATGATCCGCACTGTTATAGTTACGGATCATCTTTTTTGTTTTATGCTGGCAGGCTCATCTGGAAAATATAGCATATATCGTTTTCACGGCTCTTTTTCCATCCCTGCATCATAAAATGCCCGGCTGTTCTTTCCGTTTTTCTTTACTTTATACATTGCATGATCCGCCGCAGCGATCACTTCTGTACTGTTCTTTCCATCTTTCGGATACACCGCAATGCCGATACTCGATGCCAGATACTGCTCTCCACCGGCAATCCGATAAGGTATTTTAAATGTGTCTAAAATCTTCATTGCATAGGAATCTATCACTTCTTTCTGACCGCTTTGCACAATTGCAACAAATTCATCCCCCGCCAGCCGGTAAACCTCGAATACGTCATCCACCAGTGCTCCGGCACGCGCAGCCATTTCCTTAAGCACCGCATCCCCTTCGTTGTGTCCATAGACATCATTGATCCGTTTAAAATTATCCATATCAAACATGATCAGACCAAACGGTTCTTTTTCCCTGATCCGGTACTGCAGGTCTTCCATAAACACACGCCGGTTCAAAAGTGAAGTCAGCGCATCATAGCGCGCTATAAAATTTAATTTTTTATTGAGCGAGCTGATCGTATCGTTTACTTTTCTTTTATGCATATTATCCCGGACAAGCCAGATGATAAACAAAACCATGATCCCACCGATCACAGATGTGATACGGATCACTTTTCCATACTGCTCCATAAAAGTTTCTTCGTGATTGATGATCTTTGCATCATCCGGTAACATGCTGCGCGAAATTCCAAAGCGCTTCATAACCGTCTCATCAAAGCAATATGTCATCGGTGAATCTGTTATGACATCCATATTCTCACATGGTTCACCATTTAAAATTTTAAGAGCCATCTCCCCGGCGATCTCGCCCATCTCTTCATGGGAAACGATCTCACCTCCAAGCAGTCCTTTCCCCATACCTATCGATATACCGGAAAACATGGGAATATGTGCCCGGCTGCTCAGCATCTGGACAGACTCTGCCGATGCATAAACATTTCCATCCTTATCATTACTGCATAAAATATATAAAAGAATCGTACTCTCATCGAAAGATTCTACGCTCTTAATCAGATCTTTCTGTGAAAATTCTGATGCATTGATATCACTAAACTCCAGATCCGGAAATTCATCTTTGTAAGAATAAAATTCCTTTCTTGCACTAAGCCCGGTTACCGTATTGTCAACAATTGCAACAATATGTGCTGCTTCCGGATATATCTTTTTGGCAAGTGCTATGGTATTTCCATAAGTCTGATTTTCTATGATTCCTGTTACATTGGGATTGTAATCCATCGCCAGCGCTTTTGAAACATTATTGACCCCTTCAAAAACAATCGGCGTATTCCCAAAAATTTTCCGATATACAAGCACAAAATTATACGCCGCATCATCTCCCACTATGACCACGTCATAAGCTGGTACCTGGCTTAAATAATAACTCAGGCTCTTGTAAAATAAATGTACATTTTCCGCTGTATCGACATTCTTAGTATCCATAAACTTATAGTCTATGGTCACATCATCCCCCAGTGATTTTCTGATTCCATCAATCTGCTGTGGAATCGTCTCCCATGCATAGGAATAGGAACTGATGAACAGCACACGTCCTCTTCCTGTTTCTTTTGCATTGACCGGAAAACTTCCCCCTATCCATAGCAGTACAAAAAGAAGTGCTGCCAAAATACAGCCTTTCTCTACTTTATGATTTTTCATATGTGTCCCCCGATTTTTATGCAGCATAACTTTCATTCTGTATGTTTAGATTTTAATTTCTTCAAACTATAATCTAAATTTTCCACCCAATTGTATAAAAAGTCAACATAATTCATCATTTTTTGTCACTTTTTTCCAATTTTTCTTTCTGTTTTTTCGCCCGCTGTAAATAATTTTCCTTCATATCAAAAGTCCTCTTCCACTCTTTCGTTCCTTTCACTTTGTGCACTTCGGAACGGTTTTTATATAAAAACCGTGTCAGATTATAACAGTCCACCCAAATCTCATGCCCACTCTCCCTCCACTCCTCATCAAAGATCAGTTCGAGTCCGTAATGAAGATGTACAGTATCTATATTGTTGACATTTTCTTTTGTACTGTAACCGGTGTGCCCCATATAGCCGATCACATCCCCTGCCGTCACAAGATCTCCCTCTTTTAATTTTGCCTGATATGGGTAATCCTGACGCAGATGCGCATAATAATAATATCTCTTTTTATCCGGACTGCGGATTCCAACACGCCAGCCTCCGTACTGATTCCAGCCCAGAGCCTCCACATATCCTGTTTCAATGCAGATCACAGGCGTACCGATCTGTCCCATCATATCATGTCCTAAATGCTGTCTTTTATATCCATAGCTTCTCGACACGCCAAAATCATCATAATCACTGTACGGAAATCCCTTTGCGATCGGGGAAAATGCCTTCAGTCCATATTTTTTCACATAGGGACCACCCTCACTCTCCTGTATCTCATACTCGCCGACCAGACCGCCAAGCACCGCCGAATATGCCTCCTTATAATAGGAAAAATACTTGAGCTTCTCTGCCGCCTCATCAAATGTCAGTTCCTTATTTTTCACTTTCTCTGCCGCCTCATTCAGTTCTGACACTGCTGTCGCGCCAAACTCCCCGCCATTTTTCGCTGCCACATAAGAAAGTAAGTCGATCCAGTCGATATGCATTTCACTTCCATATGTGTCCACGTCACACTCATATGCCTTGCACAACGCCTCATAAGACACATTAAAATCCACCCACCGGATCGTCCCGTCCGATGTGGCAGTAACTGTTTTCCCCCCTGTTCCTGCCGTATTTTCCCATAAAATAAAAGCAGCCATAAGAAGGATGACTCCCTCTAAAATAATGGCTGCTTTAATACGCTGGCACCAGGTTTTCCTGCCTGCTGATATCATGTTCATGACACTCCTCCTACCCTGCCATTCTTTTCCATTCATTATATGAGGCGGGATGAAAAATAATCATGCATTTTTATTATTTACTTTCCTGGCACGCACTGCACATTCCATACAAAATTGAATTTTTGCACTGCAGCTTAAATCCGTGATCCTTTAAAATATGCTCTGAAATCTCATCCATAAACTCACATTCCAGATGGATGATCTTCCCACATTTCACACACTGCAGATGCAGATGTTCCTCACAGTGGTGTCCTAATTCCACATACTGATATACCGCCTGATTGCCCTTTTCGGCAACGTATTTGATTACCGTGCCATCCTTTGCCAGCTTATCTAAATAACGGTAGATCGTCGTGATATTGACCTCACAGTCCTGCGCTTTCAGATAATGGTCGATATCCGCCACAGCGACTGTCCGGTCACTGTTCTTCTTTAAAAATTCCAAAATCTTTTTACGGCTGATCGTCGCATAACCACTTCCCGACATATTCCTCGTCCCTTCCTGTTTCCTTTATTTAAAACACAATCCCACACACTCTTATGATAACACCCCAGAACACGCCAAGTCCATACAAAGCCGCAACAATTCCGGCATTCTGCTTCCAGTCACGGTTCAGACGGAACAAAACTAACAGTCCGACGCCGGCATTCACAAGCAGTCCAGACATCATGGCGCCCGCTCCGATGATACCGCCTAAATAAAGTTCTGTGATCACAACTGAGGATGCACAATTTGGGATCAGTCCGACAAGTGCTGCTACTGCCTCACCCACAAGCGGCATTGCAGTAAAAAAGCCTGCAAGTGTATCTTCCCCGATGAACCCGATCACTACATTTAAAAGGAAAGAAATGATCAGAATATACGCAAAAATCTTTAAGGTATGTTTGAATGCAGACCGGAAAATGCCGTCCTCGCAGCTGCAGTGTTCTTCCTCACATACCACATGGATGTCCATTTCTTTTTCATGCTTTTTCATCACACCCACATATAAAAACTCCACAACAAGTCCGGAAATCATACCAATGATGACCTTAGCTGCAAGGATCTTAACGATCACGACAGGTGCAACCGCCTCTGAGATCATGATCGGAAGCATCTCATCGGAGGTCGATAAGAAAATCGCAAGCAGTGTTCCGACTGTGATCACATGTCCCGCATAGAGGCTTGACGCCGCTGCAGAAAAGCCACACTGTGGGATCACTCCAAGCAATGCACCCCAAACAGGGCCGCTTTTTCCAGCGCTCCTGATACGGTTCTTTGCCTTTCCTCCAGTCTTATGCTCTAACTCTTCCATCAAAAGGTATGTGATAAACAAAAACGGAAGTAATTTTACACTATCTAATAAAGTATCTAAAATAATATCTAACATATTGCGCCCCATTTCCTACATGACATGTATGTCGATTTCTTACATTTGCGACCAATTCGTATTTGCAATCAGTTTGCATTTGCAACTTGTTTGCATTTTTATTATACGCAGAAATATCAGAATGTCAAGCTTTTCCCGAAAGAGATTTTGATTCATAGGATGTAATTTCCTATGAATCAAAAAAATAGAGGCAAGCTCCATGCTCTGCCCCTGTTTTTCATCCATATTAATAAATTTTAGATATCATCTAAAGATTCTTTTATCTTATCCATGAATCCTTTTTTCTTTTTCGGCTTTTCTGCTGTACCAGTGCCCTCTGCTGACTTCTTTAATGTATTACCGGTAACTTCATCAAACTTACGCAATGCCTCTTTTGCTTCTGCATTTAAGGAAGCCGGAACCTGAACCACCAATGTAACATAATGGTCACCACGCACTGCTTTGTTTCGCAGAGACGGTACGCCTTTTCCCTTCAGGCGGATTCTTGTGTCTGTCTGTGTTCCTGCTTTTACCTCGTATAAGACGTCTCCATCCACGGTGTTGATACGCACCTCACCGCCTAATGCCGCCTGAGCAAAGGAAATCGGCACGGTAGAATAAATGTTCATATCCTGACGCTGGAAGATCGGATGACGTGATACAACTACCTCTACTAGCAGATCCCCACGCGGTCCGCCGTTGATACCCGGTTCCCCTTTTTCACGGATCCTTACACTCTGTCCATTGTCAATTCCCGCAGGGATCGATACCTGGATTTTCTTTTTATTTGAGATATATCCGGTTCCACGGCAATCCGGACATTTATCCTTGATCATCTTTCCGGAACCACCGCAGTCCGGACAGGTCTGTACATTCTGTACGGTTCCAAAGAAGGACTGCTGGGTAAATACGACTTTACCTTTACCACCACATTTCGGACAGGTCTCTGGTGTGGTTCCCGGTTTTGCACCGGTACCATGACACTTCTGGCACTCATCCTTTAAGACCATCTCGATCTCTTTCTCACAGCCAAATACAGCTTCCTCAAATGTAATACGGACACTGGTGCGCAGATTCTGTCCTTTCATCGGACCATCGTTGCCACGTCTTCTGGATCCGCCGCCAAAGAAATCTCCAAAAATATCTCCAAAGATATCTCCCATATCCATACCGGAGAAATCAAATCCTCCTGCTCCGCCGGCACCACCATCAAATGCTGCATGACCAAACTGATCGTACTGTTTTCTCTTTTCTGCATCACTGAGCACAGCATATGCTTCCTGCGCTTCCTTGAACTTTGCCTCCGCTTCCTTATCTCCAGGGTTCATATCCGGGTGATACTTTTTGGCAAGCACACGGAACGCTTTTTTGATCTCAGCATCTGTTGCCGTTTTACTCACGCCTAAGACTTCATAATAATCTCTCTTATCTGCCATAACGTTTTCCTCTCTC